>Ga0209137_1004870_pt1 | contig 10456 bp, 11 predicted proteins | sample SaaInl5LU_22_DNA_FD_184642 | JGI IMG/M metagenome (GOLD analysis project Ga0209137, IMG submission 184642) | Marine microbial communities from expanding oxygen minimum zones in the Saanich Inlet - ESP_105LU_22_DNA (SPAdes) (version 2) | ecosystem: Environmental > Aquatic > Marine > Intertidal...
TTCATTAAGCCAGCACGTTCAATCAACTACGTTACTCTGAATTTCGTAGCTGTAAGAACAGGTGTCGACTTTGAAGAAGTCGTTGGCACGGTTTAAGGAGGTAATGTAAAATGGCTGTACTCGGCGTAGATGACTTTAAGTCAAAGCTAAGAGGCGGTGGGGCTCGTCCTAACCTCTTTAAAGTAACAATCAACTATCCAGGATTTGCAAATGGAGATGCAGAACTTACATCATTCTTGGTGGAAGCTGCTTCACTTCCTGGATCAACTTTCGGTATTATTCCGGTCTATTTTAGAGGAAGAATTCTAAAAATGGCTGGTGATAGAACATTCGCTGAATGGAACACAACTATCATCAATGATACTGACTTTAGTATCCGTAATGCTATTGAGCGTTGGATGAATGGTATTAATGCACACTCTGCAAATACTGGTCTGACAACACCAATTGCATATGAAGCAGATCTGAAAGTTGATCAGCTTGATCGTAACGGTGATACACTGAAGACATACACCTTCCGCGGTGCATATCCTCAGGATCTATCAGAAGTTGCTCTATCATATGCTGATAATGACAACATTGAAAGATTCACATGTGTTTGGGCTTACCAGTACTTTGAATCTGACACTACTAGCTAAGATATATAATAGTAGAGGAGCCGGCTACGGTCGGCTCCTTTTCTCCAAACTTAGGAATTTATAATGGCAGACGAACAGCAAGGCATTAAATTATTCGGCTTTGAAATTAAAAAGGCCAAAAAGAAGGAAGAAGATAAAGCTCCTTCTATTGTTCCGCCACGAGACGATGAAGGTGGCAGTTATGCTACAGCATCTGGGTCACACTATGGCCAGTATCTCAATTTAGGTGATGATGATTCAAAGGATAACTATCAACTGATTATGAAGTATCGTGGTAACGCGATGCATCCTGAAGTTGATGCAGCAATTGAAGATATTGTAAATGAGTCTATTACTGGCTCACAAATGGAACAAACACTTGATATTAATCTAGAAGATGTTAGAGCTCCAGACAGAATTAAAAAAGTAATTAAAGAAGAATTTGATAATGTATATTCAATGCTTAACTTTAAAGAGTTAGGGCATGACATCTTCAGACGTTGGTACATTGATGGTCGTATGTATCATCATTTAGTTATCAATGAAACAAATACAAAAGAAGGTATTGTTGAAATTAGACCTATTGACGCGGCTAAAATGCGTAAGGTCAAAAAAATTAAGAAGAAAAAAGATCCAACAACTGGTGCTGATGTCATTGAAAAGACTGAAGAGTTTTTTATCTACCAAGAAAAACCTGGTTCTTCTACTAATGGTGTTAAGATGACTGCTGATTCTGTGAGTTATGTTACTTCAGGATTGCTTTCAGAAGATCGTAAAAAGATTGTTTCATTCCTACATAAGGCACTGAAACCAATTAATCAGTTGCGAATGATGGAAGATGCATTGGTTATCTATAGATTGGCTCGTGCACCGGAACGCCGTATGTTCTATATTGATGTTGGTAATTTACCAAGAGGTAAAGCCGAACAATATATGAAAGATATTATGGCCAAGTATCGTAATAAACTTGTCTATGATGCAAAGACCGGTGAGATTAGAGATGATCGTAAGCATATGTCTATGCTTGAAGATTTTTGGTTACCTCGTCGTGAAGGTGGTAGAGGAACAGAGATCTCTACACTACCAGGTGGTGAAAACCTAGGTCAAATTGAAGATGTTATTTTCTTTCAAAAGAAGGTGTATCGTTCACTCAACGTTCCTATTTCAAGACTAGAAACAGAAAACAACTTTTCGCTTGGTAGATCAAATGAAGTTACTAGAGATGAACTAAAATTCCAAAAGTTTATTGATAGACTACGTATGAGATTTGCGCATCTTTTCTATGGTATCCTAAAAAAGCAACTTATTCTTAAAGGCATTTGTACAGAAGAAGATTGGGAAGAGTGGAAAAGTGATATCACCGTAGACTTTATTCGTGATAATCATTTTACAGAATTGCGTGATATTGAATTACTTAGAGAAAGAGTACAGACCCTTGACATGGTTCAAAACTATGTTGGTGAATACTATTCGAAAGAGTGGATTCAAAAGAATGTTCTTATGCTTTCAGATGAAGACATTGAGAATATGAAAAAAGAAATCGATGGTGAACAAGCAGAAGCACCTGATGAAGAGCCAGCAGAAGAACCTGCTGGACAAAAATTTGAATTAAAACCCGTAAAAGGAGATGACAGTGAGTGAAGTAGAAGAATTGGAAGTGAATGATATTGATCAGCCGCCTCTTGAAATCAGAAACATGATTCAACATGCAATGGATAATGAATATAGTCAAGCTAACAATATTTTTAAAGATATGATGACAATTAAATTAAATGATTTACTTGATCAAGAACAGGTTCGTATTGCAGACGCTATTTACAATGGAGTAGAAGACAATGCAGAAGAAAATGATCCTGACGAGGACCAGCTCGAACTTGACCTTGAAGCAGAGGGCGAGCTTGAATCGGACGAAGAAGATGATGAAGAAGACGAAGAAGACGAAAATGATCAATAAAAATAATATCTCTTAAAATAAAAAATTAAATCTTTATAAATAATAGTAATAAATGAAACAGTTTACTCAAATACGCGAACTCACAGGAAGAATGCCCAAAGGCAAACATGTCTTTGATAAAAAGATTAAGGGTGTTCAAATTATGATCCATAAGGATCTTGGTAAGTTTATAGCCTATGTTGACGGTGATAGGCTTGATGCTTATCGTACTCAAAAGGAAGCTGAGAAAGCTGCAACAGAGTTTGTAAAGGTATTAAAGAAATGAAGCTGATTGCTGAATATACAGAAGATAATCTTGAAGTTGTTACAGAAGCAACTAAAGATGGCGGCAAGAAATATGCTATTGAAGGTGTATTTATGTCAGCTGAACAAAAGAATCGTAACGGTCGTATATATCCAAAAGACGTTATGGAATCTGCTGTTAACAAATATGTTGGAGAACAGGTTTCAAAGGGACGTGCTGTAGGTGAATTAAATCACCCTGAAGGACCGACTGTTAATCTAGATAAAGTTTCTCACAAGATCGAATCTTTGACCTGGTCAGGAAATGATGTTGTGGGCAAAGCGACTATTTTGGAAACCCCCATGGGACAGATTGTAAAAGGTTTGTTGGATGGAGGAGTCAAATTAGGCGTTTCAACTCGTGGTATGGGAAGTCTCGAGTCTCGTAATGGCGTAATGATGGTTAAAGGAGATTTTCTCCTAAACGCTGTCGATATCGTTCAAGATCCATCTGCACCTAGCGCTTTTGTTAATGGAGTTATGGAAGGTGTTGAATGGGTATGGAACAACGGCATTATAGAGCAACAGACTATTGAAAAAATTGAGACTGAAATTAAGAAAGCTCCTCGGGCTGATCTCTATGAGACTCAGGTTCGTGAGTTTAAGAATTTCCTCTCGTTGCTCAAATCTAAATAAAAGGAGTCAATTATGACTGAAGATCAAATGACTGATCAAGAGATTGACATCCATGATGACAACGATGTCGTGGAAGAAGCTCACGATCCTAAAAATGCCGAGGCACAATCTGTAGCGTCTGTTGATAAAGCAGCCGATGCAGGTAAAAAAGCCGGAGCACGAAAAGGCGATAATACCAAGCAAGATCCAATGCCTAAGACAAAAGCTGGTCTTTTGTCAGCGATGGTTGGTAAAATGCAAGGTATGAATAAGGAATCATTGATGGCTATGTACAAAGCAGAGTCATTCGTAGATGCCTACGGTGAAGCAATTGCCGAAACAACTGCCGAACTAGACCTTGATTATAAAGCAGATTTTTCAGAAGACCTGAACGCATTGGTTAATGAAGAAGCTACTTTGTCTGAAGAGTTTAAAGTAAAGGCAGAGGTTATCTTTGAAGCAGCTATTAAATCTAAGCTTGCTGAAGAGATTGACCGTCTCGAAGAGAAATACAATGAGGAACTAGCTGAGGAAGTAGAATCTACTAAATCAGAACTCGTTGAAAAAGTCGATAGCTATCTTAACTACGTAGTTGAGAATTGGATGGAAGAGAATAAACTTGCCGTCCAGTCTGGCCTTAGAACTGAAATCGCAGAGAAGTTCATGAACAGCTTGAAAGATCTGTTTACTGAGTCTTACATTGAGGTTCCAGAATCAAAGGTCGACCTAGTTGACGAACTAGCAGAAAACGTTGAAGAGTTGGAAAATGCTCTTAACGAAACAACTGCTAAAAACATCTCAATGCAGGAAGAGTTAGAAGTATTGAAGCGTGATGCAATCATCCGTGAACATTCAGCTGACCTTGCTGAAACACAAGTTGAGAAGCTTAAAGGTTTGGTTGAGGACATTGATTTTGATGACGCCGAAAGTTTTGCTGCTAAAGTACAAACTGTCAAAGAATCATACTTTACCAAAAAGGTAACTGAAGCCGCTGATATTGTAGAAGAAGACGACAATGGTGAAACTATTGTAGAAGCTTCTGGCGCAATGGCTCAGTATTTGACAGCAATCCAAAAAACAAATAAATAATTTGGGAGTCCAAAATGCAAGTATCTTACGATAAACTGATCGAGAAATGGGCGCCAGTACTGAACGAAGAGTCAGCCGGCAAAATTCAAGATCATCACAGAAAAGCAGTTACAGCTGCTATCCTCGAAAACCAGGAACGTGCTTTCCAAGAAGAAGCTGCTCAGGCAGGTGCTCTTAACGAAGCCGCTCCAACTAACAATACAGGCAATGCAGCTAACTGGAATCCAGTACTGATTGCGCTTGTTCGCCGTGCAATGCCAAACTTGATGGCATATGACATGTGTGGTGTTCAGCCAATGTCTGGTCCAACAGGTTTGATCTTCGCAATGAAATCAACCTATGAAACAACTCGTGCCGGCGCGACAACCGGTGATGAGGCATTCTTCGGTGAAGCAAAAACTGGCTTCTCTGGCGATTCAGCCGCAACTCAATCACAAGGTCCTTCAGGTCTTGCTGGTTTGACAGACGCTAATACTGACTCAAGCATCGACAACGAGCGTACAGGCCCAGACTTTGGTGGCGCAATGCCATTGGCCGATGCTGAAGCACTTGGTTCAACCGGTGGTTCAGACTTTGCTGAAATGGGTTTCACCATTGAGAAAGCAACAGTCACAGCTAAAAGCCGTGCACTGAAAGCAGAATACTCATTGGAACTCGCTCAGGATCTTAAAGCCATTCATGGTTTGGATGCTGAAACAGAGCTGGCTAACATTCTCTCAACAGAGATCATGGCTGAAATCAACCGTGAAGTTATCCGTACTGTTAACTCACAAGCTAAGACTGGTGCTTCAACATCTAACACAGCAATCAACGGTATCTTTGACTTGTCAACAGATGCAGATGGTCGTTGGTCAGTTGAGAAGTTCAAAGGTTTGATCGTACAGATCGAGCGTGAAGCTAACCAAATTGCTAAAGAAACTCGTCGTGGTAAGGGTAACTTCATCATCTGTTCATCAGATGTTGCTTCTGCTCTTTCAGCTTCAGGTATGCTTGACTATGCACCTGCAATGTCAACAAGCTTGAATGTAGACGATACTGGTAATACATTTGCCGGTGTTCTTAACGGTCGTACTCGTGTGTACATTGACCCATATGCTTCAGCTGACTATGTCACTGTTGGTTATAAGGGAACAAATCCATACGATGCAGGTCTCTTCTATTGCCCATACGTTCCACTAACAATGGTACGTGCGGTTGGTGAGGACACATTCCAGCCTAAGATTGGATTTAAGACTCGTTACGGAATGCAAGTTAACCCATACGTAACAACTGCAGTTTCAGCTGCACCACAGAACGATATTCCGGCCGCTACTAATAAGCGTAACCAGTACTATCGTATCTTCCGTGTAGACAACATCTTGTCTGCATAATAATAAAAAATAATAAAAATAGACTGGGAGGGGTTCGCCCCTCCCTTTTTTAATAGCTTTTTTATATAAATAGAATTACTATGGCAGAACTTACAGAAAATTTTAACTATCTTCAGCCGACTAGCTTTAAGCTAGTTATTGACAGAAAGAATTATCCAAATTTGGAGTTCTTTTGTCAAAATGTTACGCATCCTGGTATGCTTATTAATGCTGTAGAACTTGGAATTCCTAGATTAGCTGGACTACCAATTCCAGGAGAATCACTCACATTTAATGAATTATCTACAAATATTATATTAGATGAAAATTTAGAAGGTTATTCTGAAATGTATAACTGGATTCTTAGACTTATAAATACAAACATGGGAAGCGGCGGTAGAGGCGGTATTGCTATGGGCACTAGTACTCCAACTTACGCAGATATAACATTGTCAATTCTTTCAAGTCATAATAATGTGACAAAGCAAGTGAGGTATTTAGATTGTATACCTACTTCACTTGGAGATATTAACTTTGAATCAACTGGTGACGGAAATACCTTTATTACTTTTGCGGCAACATTTAGATTTAACTACTTCAATTTGGTGTAAAAATGGCAGAAACAAAAGCAAGAATTATTAGTAAAGTATTCACATCTACTGGTGATGTGAAGGCTGAGTATTTGGATAATGCATCTAGTGCTTCAGGAATTGTTGGAACTAAAGTATATGCTACACCATCTTTGCTGCCTACCAGTGGTTTAAGTTCGGGTGATCAAGCATTTGTAACCAGTAATCAAAGACTATATATCACAAACGGCTCTGGTTGGTACAACGTAGCTCTTATTAATGCAACACCTACATTTACGACTGGTCCTAATGCAACTTATTCTTTATCTAATGATTTGACACCAACAGTTATTACACTTGTTGCTCAAGACAGTGATGGGCAGGTAGTAACATATTCTGCGACTGATAGTGGAATGGATGGTATCGCAACACTGAGTCAAGATAGTTCAGTATTTACTATTACTCCACTTACTGATAGTGCTGGTGGTAATATCGGATCATTTACGATTACTTTCCAAGCAACTGACGGTATTGGCATTGTAAGTGCACTTTCAACATTTACTTTATCATTTGGTCCTACTGAATTTAAATTAAGTCGATCTGATCCTGAAGCATACGATTATTTTGGCAGAACGGTTTCAATGAGTGGTGATGGAAATTACGCTATTGTCGGTTCGCCGGAAGATGACCCAACGGCAAGTAATACTGGTTCAGCATATGTCTTTCAAAGATCTGGTTCTACTTGGACACAAGTTAGAAAATTAACTGCATCTGATAGACAAGCAGATGATCAATTCGGTACTTCGGTTGCAGTCAATTCTGATGGTACTTATTTTATTGTTGGTGCAAAGTATGAAGATACAGGTGGTGCTAATGCTGGTGCAGCTTATATCTTTAATCGTTCTGGTTCGACTTGGACTCAACAAGCAAAAATTGTATCAAATGATGACCAAGGAGATGATCAATTTGGCCACAGTGTAGCAATAGATCCATATGGTAATTATGTTGTTGTTGGCGCGGTTTTTGAAGATGGCGGAGCAGGTAATCCAAGATCTAATGCTGGTGCTGCATATATATTTGGCAGAACTGGTTCTACTTGGACACAAAAATATAAGCTTACTGCATCTGATACAGCTGCCAATGATCGGTATGGTGATTCAGTATCAATAAGTACTAGTGGTCCCGGAATGTGGATTATTGTTGGTAGCACTTATAATGCTCATTCAGGATTAACTAATCCTGGTGCAGCATATGTTTACACATGGAATGGTGTAGGAGCTACTGAACAAGCAAAATTAGTTGCTTCTGATGCAACTAATACAGGTTATGATAATTTTGGTATCTCAGTATCAATGAGCACTGATAATACTTATGCTGTTGTTGGTGCAGGGCAAATATTTAATGGTGCGGTAACTTATACTGGCGCAGCATATGTATTTACAAGATCTGGTTCTACTTGGACACAACAAGCAAAATTAGGTGCATCAGATCCACAATCAAGTGATTGGTTTGGTAAGTCAGTGTCAATAAATGCCGACGGCTCTAAGATTATTATTGGCGCAGAAACTGAAGATACTGGTGGATCACAGGCTGGTGCTATATATGTATTTACAAGATCTGGTTCTACTTGGACACAAGAATATAAGTTGCAATCATCTGAGATACAGCACTCTGATTATTTTGGAAGTTCAGTTTCAATAAGTGATGACGGTACTTATTATATAGTTGGTGCACAATATGAAGATGGTGGCTCTGGTGATCCATTAACTAATGCCGGCGCAGCATACATCTATGAAGCAGGATAGGAAATAATAAATGTCAAGTAAAAACAGATTATTGAGTAAGCTTATCTCCAATACTGGACAGGTTAAGGAAGCGGGACTATCAGCAACAAACATTGCTAGCGCCATTTCAAAGTCGACTGTAACATTAGATACATTTAAAGATGTTGATCTTACTGTGCAACCAGAAATTCTAGAAATTCAAGTTGATGATCCAACTGCTGGTCATACTGGATCTTGGTTGTGGACTTGGGAACAAAGTTCACTTCCATATGCTCGTGCAACAATTACTAATTCTCCACAGTTGAGTGTTCCCTTGTATAAACAAGGCACATATCAGATTAATAACTTTGCTAAGTCTATCCATGGAAGCATGACTCAAACACATGACTTTAAGTTGAAATGGATCGAAGGTGCAGGTGATGATAATCTTGTTACTGGTTGGGTAACATATGCAACTGTCACAGACAATCACCCAGATATTGATAGTGGAACCAGCCATAGTATTACTCGCCTTACTGTAAATGTTCCGTCAGTAGTTACACCACCAACACTTACAGCACCTACTATAACATATACAGTGGGAAGTAGTGGTTCTGGTGCATATACATTTACTGGCGCTGCAACTGGTTCAAATCCTCAACTTGGTCCAGTCTATAGAGGTGGTACATATACATTTAATATAAGTGCAACTGGTCATCCATTATATCTCACGACAGACAACGGCACAAACTATAGTGCTGGTACATACTTCGGTGAATACACATCTGGTGTTACTGGATCAAGGGCAGACTCTGGTACACTTACATTTGTAGTACCAGCGAATGCACCTGACGTATTATATTATCAGTGCGGCAATCATTCTCCGATGAGAGGTACTATCGTAGTCAAAGATCTTGCGGTTGCTACGAATGAGAATGGTAACTATATCATCTATGGTCAGCATGATCAGGAAGAACATGTGCAACCAATGGAGATTAGACCAATTCCAACTCTTACGAGTCAAATGTGTTTAGTATATGATGATGCCAACGATAAGTTTGTTCCACAAGATTTGGCAACATATGTAGAAAATACACCGGCTTTTAAAAATAAAATTAAAGAAGTTGCTGGTACTGCAACATTGGTTGCGGCAGATGGATCATCACTTGTTGCTTCTGTCAACATCTATAGTGATGCAACATATTTACCTCAAGTCGGAAATGTAATTGGAGATATTGCATTTGCGTCTGATACGGAGAAACTGTATATTTGGAATGGAACTACATGGATTCCAGCGGCTGCAAATTTAGATCTAACTGGATATGCAACCACTTCATATGTAGATCAAAATGCCGGTGGTAATCTATCCGTTCAACTTACTCGTACCGGTACATTAGCACAAACCGCTGGAACAGTTAGATGGTATGCTCCAGCCGCATTAACAATAAGTAATGTTATTGCTAGAGTCGTAACTGCTCCTAATGGAGCAACATTATCGATTAATTGTTTGAAAAATGGCTCAAATCAAAGGACATTAAATATTGGAAGCGGAAGCACATCAGCTACGGGTAGTGGCTTTGCAATGGCATCAGGCAATTATTTAACTGTAGATGTTGCATCATCAAACAGTACTGCATCAGATTTAAATGTGACATTCACATACACACTAGATTAACATATAAATATAGTAGTAATTAATTAAGGTTATAGGATCAAAAATGGATATATTTTATAAAACAATGGGATCAGAAGAGTATTTAGATAGCTCAGAAGTCCCTCAATATAGAACAGTTGAAGTATTATATAAAGTAAATTATACTGATGAAACCGGTATTAGTATATACTCCATTAATGATAGCAATGATCCAGGAATTCTTACACTTCAACAGTTAAGGAATCCTAGAGCTAATGAAATTTTCGAAACATATACAGATTCTGATGGCGCAGAACAAACAAGATCCGTTATATTAGAACGTTATCCATCTTGGGATTCAGCTGGTCCTGCTATTAAATTTGCTGAAAATATGTTGGGAGTAAACTAATGCCTATTATATCTAAAGAATCATATTATAATGTCAATAATTCGGCTATGCATGTGATGCATTTGATTACTGAAGATCCTAGGCCAGGTCACAATATTATGTATATAGGTAGAAATCATCAGGCAGTTGATGCAGTTACCCTTAAACCTCTATGGGGGTTAAATTCAAAACAGGCT
>Ga0209137_1004873_pt1 | contig 10450 bp, 13 predicted proteins | sample SaaInl5LU_22_DNA_FD_184642 | JGI IMG/M metagenome (GOLD analysis project Ga0209137, IMG submission 184642) | Marine microbial communities from expanding oxygen minimum zones in the Saanich Inlet - ESP_105LU_22_DNA (SPAdes) (version 2) | ecosystem: Environmental > Aquatic > Marine > Intertidal...
ACCAAAGAAACACTTCATTCCTTATCAATGGACAACCTGTCAATGATATGGAAAACGGTTGGGTGTATTGGTCTAACTGGCAAGGATTGACAGATGTTGCAAGTGGTATCCAAATCCAAAGAGGATTAGGTGCATCACGATTAGCAGTTCCTTCAGTTGGTGGAACTGTTTCTATCTTTACCAAGGCTGCTGAAAAAACCCAAGGTGGTTCAGTTGCTCAAACTATTGGTAACGATGGTTACCGAAAAACTGCTGTTACTTACAATAGTGGTAAAAACGAAAACGGATGGGCTTACTCATTCTTACTTTCTAAATGGCAAGGAGATGGTTACATCTACGGAACCCGAGGTGAAGGAACTACTTACTTCGCAGCAATTGGTTACGCACCTGAAGATTCTAAACACGCAGTTAACTTAACTGTATTAGGAGCAGCACAATGGCACCACCAAAGAACTTCATGGGTATCTATTAGAGATTACCAAAACTTCGGTGAAGAAGGTATTGATAGAAGATGGTCATCAGATGCAGGTTTCTTAAATGGAGAAGAATTCAACATGAGAAGAAACTTCTACAACAAACCATTAGCAACTTTAAATTGGGATTTTCAAATTTCAGATAACTTAAAGTTAAACACATCTTTATATGCATCAGCAGGTAGAGGTGGGGGAACTGGTCCAAGAGGAGGAAACTTTAGAAATTCTACTATTGATTACTTCCCATTCAACAAAGACCTTACAACTCATTACAATGAGAATGGTAGAGGAACTCGTGATGCAAATGGTTTCATCAACTTTGATGCAGCAATTACTCACAACCAATCATCTGCACAACCTTACACAGGTGCTATTAGTGGACATAGTGGACAACTCATTGGTTCTAATGGATTTCGAAATGATGGAGTATCACGTGAAGTTCTTGTAAGAAGAGCATCTATGAACTCTCATGACTGGGTTGGAGCAATCTCTAACTTAGAAGGCCAGTTTGGTAAATTCAGAACTTCTATTGGAGTTGATTTAAGACAATACAAAGGATATCACTATCGTGTATTGAACAACCTAATGGGTCTTGATGGTTACTACTCAACTGGTAACAAAAACTCTGCTGGTCAAATCATCAACACTTTAGTTGAAGCATCTCCATTTAGAGATACTGGTATTAGAGGACCAAAAATCGATTACTACAACAATGGTATCGTAGGATGGCAAGGAGTAAATGGTTTAGTTGAATATGCAGATGATGATAAATTAACTGCAGTTCTACAAGTTGGATTATCAAATCAATCATTCCAAAGAGAAGATTTCTTTGACCAACCATCTTTACCAATTTCAGATACTCAAAACCAAGGTGGTGGATACATCAAAGGTGGTGCTAACTACAACCTTAATGAAGTATCAAACGTATTCTTTAATGTTGGTAAGATTTCTCGTCAACCACAATTTGGAGCAGTATTCCCTAACTACGCAAATGTTATCAATGATGATATTCAAAACGAAGAAATCACTTCAGTAGAATTGGGATATGGTTTTGTTGGTAAGAAATTATCTTTCAATGTAAATGCTTACTCTACTTCATGGGGTAATAGATTTATCACTACTTCATTATTCGGAGCTCAAGGTGACCAAGGAACTGCACAATTCAGAAACATTGATGTACAACACAATGGTATTGAATTCGAAGGAACTTATCGCCCAACTTCTAATTTGAAGTTTAGAGGTATGTTATCAGTTGGTGATTGGAGATATACTAAGGATTTCACATCAACATTATTTGATGCAGACCAAAACGTAGTTGGTGAAGGTACACTTTATCTAAAAGATGCTAAAGTAGGTGATGCTGCCCAATTAACAGCAAACTTATCTGCTGATTATAGAATCGGTGGAACTAACTTTGATGTATCTTACAGATTCGTAGATGAGTTATACGCAGATTACAACATCGTTGATGATGTATTCAAAACATCAGATAACGCTGGAGCAGTAAAACTTCCATCTTTCGGATTAGTAGATGCTGGGGTAACTACCAACTTCAAATTATTTGGTAACAATACTTCATTAAGAGTAAACGTAAACAACGTTCTTGATACCACATACATTGCAGAATCAGAAACTAACATTCACGCAACTGCAGGTTCTCAAACTTGGAATGGTGTAGATGTTAACAACTCTGTATGGTTTGGGTTCGGTAGAACTTGGAACGCTTCATTGAAGTACAGATTTTAATCCAATTTATATTTAATATAATAAGGGGGAGGATAACACCTCCCTCTTTTTTTATAACAAAGTTACATGAGTAAGATAATCAATTTATTTGGAGGACCTGGTATTGGTAAATCATCAATCGCATCTGGTCTAACTTACAAACTTAAAAAGAAACATATCAATTGTGATAATCCGTATGAGTTTCCTAAAGCATTGGCTTGGGATGAAAACCATTCGGCTATTCAAGACCAATTGTATGTACTTGCAAACCAACATAGAGGGATTGTAAAGAGTTTTGGTAAAGTTGATTACATTGTATTGGATTCACCTATAATTCTTTCTCTCGTGTATCGTAGTGTGTATCAAGGAACCTCATATCCAGCCACTTTATATAATTCAGAACACTTTGATAAGTTAGTCTTAGATATCCATAATCAGTACGATTCAATTAACATTTTATTGGAACGTAGCGATGATGGAGTTCATAATGATAAAGAACGATATCAAAGTTTAGAAGAATCTAAAAATTTGGATAGAGAAATTGAGAATACTTTAATAAAACACAATATTTCTTACCATAAAGTTAAAGTTGGTAAAGGTGTGGTTAAAAAAATAATTAAATTGATATGAAAAAGTTAGTAGCAGTAGGTTGTAGTTTTACTCATTGGCATTTTCCAACTGTACCAGATTGGATGGGGTATTGTTTTGATGAATATGAAAATTTAGGAAGTGCGGGAGGAGGAAACCGATATATTTTTAATACTTTATTTGATTATATTCAAGATAATGATATTACTGATACGTTCTTTTATATCCAATGGAGTGGTATTCCACGAAGAGATTGGATGGGAGTTGGTAATGATCATTGGAATACTTTGGGTACTTTTAATCCAGATGATGGAATTGATGATAATACTGAATTAAATCTTTTACAATTTTCTACTGAATTTAGAAATTACTTATATACAACAAAAAACTTTTTAGATTCAAATAAAATTCCATATATTATGAACCATATGTTGGACACTTGGTTCGAAGGAAGCTTAGGAGAACCTGGTATTGGAACAGTACCAACTCATATATATCGTGAAGGTATGAAGTTAATCAGAGAAAAAGGACATCTCCATCACATAAAAAAACTGTCAGAAACCAATTTCTTAAAACCATGTTTAGAATTTTTTAGTATTGACAATAACAACCATTCTTTGGGCCATATTTCATTAGGACAAAAGAATACCGCGTGTCTTGATTATCACATGCACCCAAAATTATGTTTAAAATATGTAAGAGAAATCGTTTATCCTTCATTAAAAGATAAAATTAATTTAGAAGATATTTTTGATAAAAGATTGGATAATCTTGTAGAAGAATGGGATGTGAAATTAAAAAACTATGAATGGTTACTTAAACATAGAATTTTATTCGATGGAAAAAATTATAGTTCTTATGATGTACGGCTTCCTTTTTATTTAAAAAAAAATGGCTAATTTACTAAATCGTGTTAATAAGTGGGGATTTTTGCATATTCCTAAAACCGGAGGAACCTCAATTCAAACAAAGCTGACATTAATTAAGGGTACTTATTCAATATCACGCGCTCATGATCCAATTGGAAATTTTGAGAATATTAATGATTATTTTATATTTTGTTTTATTCGAAATCCATTCTATCAAGTTATATCTGCTTTTATGCATATGAATAGGGAGTTGAATGATTCAAATCTTCCAAAAGAAAAATTTAATGAATATAATGTAATTGATAACAAACTAAAACTTATAGATTTTATGAAACAAGTAGAATCTGGTGGAAGTTATATAAGTAAAACACAATCATGGCAAATATATCATGGTGCAACACCAGAAAAAAAAGTAAGTTTTATTGGTAGATATGAAAATTTTAAAGAAGATACAAAATTTGTTTTTGATAAACTCAATTTAAATGATGATCTCCCACGTCAAAATTATTATTCTGGAATTTCTTCAAAATACGTAACTAAAGAAACTATTTATAAACAATATTATACAGAACAATGGATGATAGATTGGGTATTGGATAGATATAAAGAAGATTTTGAAAACTTTGGATATGATAAAAAACTATAAATAATTTGGATAATTCAAATTAATTTAGTATCTTTACAGAGTAAAAGATAAAAGATATGATATACGATCCAGACAATCCACTTACTGATGAACAATTAGAACAACTTGGAGAAGAAAACTTTGATAAGATGTTAGAATACCTTGATGCAATGAGTGCACATTTATCGAGAAAAGGTAATTCCAAAGTAAAAGAACACAAAGAACAAAAAAGACAAGTATTGAGAGATACTGGTATTACTAAAATAAAAACTAATCGTGACCAATGGTTCGATTAACTTAAACAAAAACAAAGATGGCAGAAATTAAACCACAACAACCAAAAATCGATTTATCCAAAGCAACTGAAATGACTTGTCAAGAATGTGGAGGAACTGTATTCATATCAGGAACTAAATTCTTAAAGATTTCCAAGTTGGTGACTGGAACACCTCAAGATGCAATTATTCCAGTCGAACTATATTTATGTGGAGACTGTGGAGAGATTAACCAAGAATTATTACCAAAAGAATTACAGAAAAAATCATAATGGCTAAAACATTATTTGATCATATAAAGGCAATCACATCTGAACAAGACCCAAAGTATTGGGATAAGTTGGAAGAAGAAGATAAAAAGACTTGGTCTAATTTTATGATACACAGATTTCTTTCTATGAACTCTGAGTGGATTGAATTACTTTCTGAAATACAACCTTATACTCAAACATTAGAGCCGAAACAATTATATCTTGCTATGATTGGTCTTTTACCAAAGGGTAAATACTACTTAAAGTATGTTAAAGGTAAGGGTGTGGATAAATACGAGAAATGGTTAATTGAGTTAATCATACGAGATTTCCAATGTTCATCACGAGAAGCAGAAGAATATTGTGAAATACTTTACTCTACTAAAGAAGGTAAAGAGCATATTAAGTATATGTGCGAGAAATATGGTGTAGAAAAAAAACAAATCACTAAATTAAAATTAAAATTGTAATGAAATCATATTGGGAGTGGAATAAAGAAAACTTTGACTGGCACTTTGATTCTCAAAAGAAAATTGAAGATGTTCAGTATGTTGGTAGATTTGTATCCGATAATTTAGAATCTTCGGTACAAGATGTTATAGATTCAATGACTGATGAACAAAAGTTTTCAGAAACACGAATCAAGGGAACATACTACAATAAAGAATCCCAAGATTTCATGGAAGGATATCATAACGATTTAGAAAATGCAGGTTTTAATGAGCATAATACAGGTGGTAGGCAAACACGAATTCTTCCTTCTATCTTTCACCAAATGGCAGAACTAAGTGGTTTGGATAATCCACAGATAATGTTTTTAGAACAACCAGCTGGTAAATTTATACCATGGCATAGAGATTCATATAACAATTATAGAAGAAACTTTGCAAAGGTTTCGGATGATACAGAAGTAATACGATATTTAATCCAACTAAACGATTGGAATTGGGGACACCATGTATTAGTAGGTAACTCAGCAATTCATCAATGGAAACTTGGTGATATTCATTGTTGGGAAGAGGGAATCTATCATTCTACTGCAAATTCAGGTTATTGGCCACGGTATTGTATGACAATAACTGGTATAGTTACTGATGAATCATTACATAAAAGTTTACCAAGACATATAAATATTTAATAGAAAAAGTATAAGATTTTCGGTAAATCTTATATTCATATATAACACTTAATAATTAACAATTAAAATTTAAAACTTATGAAAAAACAATTAGAACAGATTTCAGACCACCTTGAAGAAATCTCAAAAAGTGATTACACCTTAGCTGGAATAGCAGATTCGCTAGAAGAAATTTCGTACTCTTTACGAAAAATTTCAGATAATAATTAAATTAAAAATTATGGAAATTATTACAGCAGTAGCAGAAAAGGAAATCTTTTATCACGATTTAGTATCGTATGCAAGAAAAACAGAAGAACAATATAATACCTACCCATTAGTTAAAGAATTAATTGATAGACTTGAAACGGAATTTCCTACTGAAACCGAAAAACTTAAAGGTGAAGAAGGTGATTGGACACATGGTTTCAATAGTGGTATGTTGGCAGGTATGAGATATGTTTTATCCTTATATGATATGGGTAAAGAACAGGCAGAAGAAGAATTTCCTTTTTTAGATACCTAAAACATAATATTTACAAATTTTAACAAAACTTTAACACTTTTTATTTTGAATACCCACCATTTCTTCGTATATTTACAAAGTAGGATTGAGAGATAGTTCTCATCATAAATGTAAAATTTAAAAAACGAAAGAAATGTATAAAGAATTATCAGAAAAGATAAAACTAAAATTGAAAAAACATCATGAATTATATAGATTCCCATGTAAAGCTGAACAATGGGAAGATATATTTGACCAATGTATAAATCCAGAATCTTCTACTTGGGTAGGGGGAGGTCATAGCGTTGGAGCGGATGTAATATCTGAAAATGGTCTTTTGTTTGAACAAAATTCAAGATTACAAAATAAATCCGGTGAAATTAATTTTAAACAAGGAACTTTAAAGTGGAATGGCCATAGAACTACAAAACACAAAACTTTAGATGAAAAAATAAAATTTATTTCAAGTGACCATTATGACTATTATGTGATGTTGGCACGAGATAAAAAAGATTGGGAAATTGGTAATAAGATTTATTATTTAATTATATTTAATAGTAATAAGATTGATTATTCTTCACTCAAGTGGTCAGAAAAATACGGTAAAAACGGAAACTTAACTGGATATAAAGGAGTAGGAAATGGTAATTATTCTGCTGAAATAAACAAGAGTATGTCTGACCAATTATGGACAACTGCAAATTTATCTCATCTTGGAGATTATTATAAAATAGAAATAAAATAATGAATGATATTAAATTATATAACGGAGATTGTTTGATAGAATTAACTAAAATAGCAGATAAGTCTGTTGATTTAATTTTAACCGATTTACCATACGGTACAACCGCATGTAAATGGGATACAATCATACCACTTGATAAATTATGGGAGCAATATAATAGAGTTATAAAGGATAGTGGTGCAATTGTTCTAAATGCACAACAACCATTTACCACTACATTAGCATATTCAAATATATCAAATTTTAGGTACGAATGGATTTGGGAAAAGCCACAAGGTACGAACCCATTAAATGCTAAAATAATGCCACTAAAATCACACGAAAATATATTAGTTTTCTATAAAAATAAACCTGTATATAACCCACAAATGTGGCAATCAACACCATATTCTGGATTTAAAAACCATGATAAGAAAATTGGTGAAGTTTATGGTAGTATTGGATCACAGCACAGAGATAATCCAACTGGAGAAAGATACCCTAAGAGCGTACTACGTTTTAAACAAGAAAAGGGATTTCATCCCACCCAAAAACCGGTTAAAATGATGGAATATTTGATAAAGACATATACTAATGAAGGTGATACTGTATTAGATAGTACTATGGGTAGTGGAACAACTGGTGTTGCTGCTATCAATACAAATAGAAATTTTATAGGTATTGAAATGGATACTAACTATTTTGAAATATCTCAGAGTAGAATCAACGCAGCTCAAAATACAATATTAAAATTTACTTAAATTATCTTTCAAATAAATTAGGAAGTTTGAATTATTTTTCGTATCTTTACATAGTAAAAGATAAATGATATGGCAAGAGTAAGTTATTCTCAATTCGGTATGTATAGTTCATGCCAACAACAATTCAAATTAAATTATATTGATAAGTTAGGTATCTCAAATGCTAACATCCACCTTATTTTTGGTAGCTCGATGCACGAAGTAATCCAACACTTTTTGGATGTCATGTATAATGTCACTAAGAAACAAGCCCTTCAACTCAACCTTGAACAAATGTTACAAGATAAACTTGTAGAACATTTCAAGAAAGAAAAAGAAAAGATGGGTGAGGATGATCCATGTACTAAAGAAGAACTACAAGAGTTTTTTGAAGATGGTAAATTGATATTAGAATACTTCAGAAACAAGTTAGATAAATTATACTCTAAGACTGGGTTTAGATTAGTAGCAATTGAACAGAGATTGAACGCTGAGATTAAACCAGGTGTTCACTTTATTGGTTTCATTGATATTTTATTAGAAGATTTAACTACCAACGAATATGTTATCATTGATTTAAAAACATCTACACGAGGTTGGAACAAATATCAGAAGGCAGATAAAACCAAAATATCTCAGATGTTATTGTACAAGAAATTCTATTCAGACAAATATGGAATTCCTTTAGATAAGATTAAAGTGGAGTATCAAATCCTTAAACGAAAATTGTATGAAGGTGCAGATTTTCCAATCCCACGTATCTCTAAGTTTGTACCCGCAAATGGTAAACCTTCGGTAAACAAAGCCTGGAATGATTTTAAATCATTTGTAGATTCGGTTTATGGCGACAATGGTGAAGTTATTCAAACAGAATTCCCACCCAACAAAGGTAAACAATGTGACTGGTGTGAGTTCAAGACTAGAAAACTTTGTTCTTTGTGGAAATAATTCTTTCGTTTTTTATATTCGTATATATTTATATAAAAATATAAACCCAATAGGAGAGTTATGGCAAATAAAGCAGAAACTAAATTAACTACGGTAAAGATTGTAAAAAATTTATACTCTAGTTTTAAAAGAATTTCGTTTGATTCTAATATCACACTACAAAAATTAGTAAATCGTTCGGTAGACAAATATATCGAAGATGAAAATTTTAGAAACGAAATAAACAACTACACAGAATTAGAACCAAGTGGTTCACAATTTTAAATTTAATTAAATGACAGAAGAAAGAAAGAAAAAGAAAATTCTTTTATTATCCGATGATTTACGTATGTCATCAGGAATAGCAACAGTATCCAAAGATTTAGTTTTTGGTACTTTTGAACATTATGATTGGGTACAATTAGGTGCAGCAGTAGATCATCCAGAAAAGGGTAAAGAGTTTGACCTTGGTGAAGATGCTCGTAGAATTAGTGGTATCGAAGATGCTTCTCTTAAAATCATTCCTTGGAGTGGTTATGGAGATGCAAATATCTTACGTGAACTAATCATGAGACATCAACCTGATGCAATCTTACACTTTACTGATCCAAGATATTGGAGATGGTTATACGAAATGGAAGCTGAGTTAAGACAAAATATTCCAATTTTATTCTACCATATTTGGGATGATTTGCCAGACCCAAAATATAATAGAGATTACTACGAATCATGTGATTGGTTAGGATGTATCTCAAGACAAACTTATGGTATCGTAAATCGAGTAGGTAAGATTGATTCAGAAACAATCAAACCATTGGAAGATTGGCAAGTATCATATGTACCACATGGTATTAATTCAGACTTATATAAACCAATGGATGTACCAGAAGATTTCAGACAAAAACTTCTTGGTGATAAAGATTACAAGTTCGTTTTATTTTGGATGAACCGAAATATTAAACGTAAACAACCATCAGATGTAATTTGGGCATTCTCTAAATTCGTAGATGGGTTACCTGAAGAAGATAAAGATAAAGTTTGTTTGGTAATGCACACCGCACCAATTGATAACAATGGTACTGATTTAATTAAGGTTGCTGAAACACTTGCACCTAAATGTGATATTAAATTTTCAACTGATAGAGTTTCACAAGAACAATTAAACTACCTATACAATTTATCTGATGCTACAATCAACATCGCAGGTAACGAAGGATTTGGTTTAGTAACTGCAGAATCAGTTATGGCAGGTACTCCATCAATTGTAAATGTTACAGGTGGATTACAAGACCAATGTGGATTCAAAGTAGATGGTAAGTACTTAACTGCTGAAGATTACATTGAAATCGGTTCTCTACATGATTGGAGAAAGTGGGAAGATAAAGTAACACATGGTTCATGGGTTAAACCAGTTTGGTCACGTGTTCAAACTATGGTTGGTTCAGTTCCTACTCCTTATATCATTGATGATAAAGTAGATGTATATGAAGTGGCTGATGCAATAAGATATTGGTACGATAAAACACCACAAGAAAGAAAAGAAGCCGGTTTAGAAGGTAGAAAAGAATTCATGGGAGAAATGGGATTAAATCGTGGAAACATGTGTGATACACTTGTTGAAGGAATTGAAA
>Ga0209137_1004874_pt1 | contig 10450 bp, 8 predicted proteins | sample SaaInl5LU_22_DNA_FD_184642 | JGI IMG/M metagenome (GOLD analysis project Ga0209137, IMG submission 184642) | Marine microbial communities from expanding oxygen minimum zones in the Saanich Inlet - ESP_105LU_22_DNA (SPAdes) (version 2) | ecosystem: Environmental > Aquatic > Marine > Intertidal...
GTCAGTACCTTTTGAGTGTAACCCATAAAAGGTTACTATTTCGGAGTAACGATAACTCAATAAAGGAATACAAGGCGAGCTGATGTGGTATCAAACTGAAGTGACACTGCGCCCTCGAGGCCGAGGCTTCCACCTGATCACAGGTGAAATTGAAAGAGCAACCGAGCCCATGGGGCAACTCGACATAGGCCTGTTGCACATATTTATCCAGCACACCTCAGCATCACTAACCATTAACGAGAACGCTGACCCCACGGTTCGCAGTGATTTTGAAAACGTTTTTAATCGACTGATACCAGAAAATGCTCCCTACTATGAACATACCTTAGAGGGCCGCGACGATTTACCCGCACATATAAAATCCAGTTTACTGGGCTCTGAACTTACCGTTCCCGTCCGCAGCGGTCGATTATGTCTAGGCAATTGGCAGGGCATTTATTTATGCGAGCACCGTGACTACGGCGGCGGTCGCACCCTGATATTAACCCTACAGGGCTCTCAGACCCCTTAAATCACTAGAGGCTGCCGCACAGGCTTGGGGGGCTCTCTAGCACCGCATGGATTTGGTTTTAGTTTGGTTAATACAAGACCCAGCGATTAAGCTCTGTCGCCGACGGTCATTCACCTGCCTCTTGTTACAAGCCCGCCGTGCGATACAGAGTTACACGATTGAATTCGATCGATTCATCCAAATCGGGTACTGTATGACTGGCCACAACACCGAGGGTATGTAAACCGGGCAAAGGCATGCCTTTAAGGCGAGAATCGGCGACAAGCACTTCTTTGAAAAAGGCGTTAAAGTGATCAAGCAAAGGTAAATTGTCACGATCGTAAAAGACATCCGCCACCGTAACAATAGATGAAGCCAGCGATACATCAGCCAGCAAGTCAAACACATTATTACTGTATTGTAGGATCACACCGTTTCGTTTCGCGTTGACCTCACAAACTGCCAAGGCATTTGGATCTAGATCGCAGGCAATAACGCGCGCGGCGCCGGCTAGCGCAGCCGCTATGGCGACGATACCGCAACCGGCACCAAAATCGATCACCGTTTGCCCCTTAATGATACCGGGATTTTCCAACAAGTATCGCGCCAATACCTGTCCACTGGCCCAGCAAAAACACCAATACGGCGGGTTGTCCATGAGCGCCTGTGCGATCTCGCAGGACAAACCTTGTCGAGGGTAGTCATCGCCAATTAGCAACAGCGGTAACTCAGGTGTTTGTGGCGGACGTTGCCAGCTAAGATCTGAGCCCGGTATTCTTGATTTGAGGTGTTTCCGCAGTTGCTCGATCTTCATAGGGGCGGGGGCTTGCCGTTAAAGGGCTCACCCTAGCTCATAGCAAGCGACGCGCCAAGCAGAATTTTGCTCTTGCTAGACTTCCCAGGGGCCCTGTTCATGCGTGCTAACGCCCAACGATTTAATCGCTTGCTGAACTGTCTCTGCGCTCACCGAGCCTTGCTTTTGAAGCGCGTACAGTGCGGCAATAACAATACTGTGTTTGTCAATCTCGAAAAACTCGCGCAACTTAGAGCGAGTATCACTGCGACCGAATCCGTCGGTCCCCAGAACAGTAAAAGGCGCATCGACATAGGGCGCGATCAACTGCGGTAGCGCACGAATGTAGTCGGTGCAGGCAATCACTGGAGCACCTCCCGCAAGAGCTTGACTCACCCAAGCAGACTTCGATGCGTCACTCGGGTGCAATCGGCTCCAGCGCTCGAGACTGCGAGCTTCGCGCTCCAGTTCGGTAAAACTGGTCACGCTCCAAAGTTCAACCTCAACAGACCACTGGGCGGCGAGCATCTCTGCCGCCGCTTTGACCTCCAGCAACACACTGCCTGAACCCAACAAGCGCACCGATGTCTTCGCGTTTTTGGGCTGATAATGTGCCAAGCGATACATGCCTGCGATAATCTGGTCTTCGACGCCCTTAGGAAGTGAGGGGTGCGGCATATTTTCATTGGTGACTGTTAGGTAATAAAACTCGTCGTGCTGATCTTGTAGCATTCGCTTCATGCCGTAACCAACAATCACTGCTAATTCGCCCGCAAAGGCCGGGTCGTAGGCACGACAGTTTGGAACAGTCGCGGCCATCACGTGGCTTTGTCCGTCCTGATGCTGCAAACCTTCGCCGCCCAGGGTCGTTCTACCTGAGGTCGCACCCACTAAAAATCCGCGAGCACGCTGATCAGCCGCTGCCCAAATCAAATCCCCGATACGCTGAAACCCAAACATCGAATAGTAGATATAAAATGGGACCATTGGAATACCATGAGCAGAGTATGCCGTCGCAGCAGCTACCCAGGAGCTAATGGCACCCGCTTCGCTAATACCCTCCTCCAAAATTTGACCATCTAGCGCTTCTCGATAACTCAAAATTGATCCGATGTCCTCGGGTTCATAACGCTGCCCTACGCTCGAATAAATCCCCACCTGTTTAAACAAGTTGGCCATTCCAAAGGTTCGCGCTTCATCGGCCACTATCGGCACAACGCGAGGTCCAATGTCCTTATCTTTGAGCAGATTCGTCAACATTCGGACGAAGGCCATGGTGCTCGACATCTCTTTGCCCTCAGCTGCTAGCGCGAACCCAGCAAACTGGGGGGCAGCAGGTGTCTCGATAGCGTCCGAAGCCCTTACTCGGATGGGAATATAACCCCCTAGGGCGGCACGATGTTCTCGCAAGTAGCGCATTAGGTCACAGTCGTCAGCGGGCTTGTAGAAACTGAGCGCTTCAGTTTCTGCATCGCTCAATGGCAGATTGAAGCGATTACGAAAATCCAGCAGGGTCTCGCGGTCCAACTTTTTTTGCTGGTGCGTCGTCATTTTCCCCTGACCCGCTTCCCCCATGCCATAGCCTTTTTTGGTTTGCGCGAGAACAACTGTTGGCCGCCCTTTGTGTTGCACCGCCGCAGCATAGGCTGCATATATTTTCACCAAATCGTGCCCGCCACGCTTCAGCTTATCTATCTGCTCATCCGTTAACCCCTGAACCAATGCTCGAAGTTCCGCATTTTGCCCAAAGAAATTGTCGCGATTGTAACGCCCATCTTTCGCCGCGAACGTTTGTAGTTGACCATCTACCGTCTCGGCAAAAGCCCTTACCAGCGCGCCCGTCTTATCTTTAGCAAATAAGCCATCCCAGTCAGATCCCCAAACCAACTTGATCACATTCCAACCTGCGCCACTAAACAGCGCCTCCAGCTCGTCGATAACACGGCTATTACCGCGCACTGGACCATCCAAGCGCTGCAAGTTGCAGTTGACCACCCAGGTCAAATTATCTAAACCCTCACGCGCCGCCATCGTCAATGCTGACATGCTTTCAGGCTCATCCATTTCACCATCACCAAAGACACCCCAAACGCGCCGCGCCTTGGTATCCGCTAAGCCTCGGTGGTCTAAGTAACGCATGAATCTAGCCTGATAGATCGAGCTAATCGGACCTATGCCCATAGAACCGGTAGGAAATTGCCAAAAATCGGGCATCAGCCATGGGTGGGGGTAACTGCAAAGTCCTTGCACCCCTCGTTGTTTCGCCGAGACTTCCTGACGATAATGAGACAGATCAACCTCACTCAAGCGCCCCTCTAAGAAGGCTCTGGCATAAATACCCGGAGCCGAATGCGGTTGGTAAAATATCACGTCGCCCCCAAAACCTTCGCTGGGCGCTCGAAAAAAATGATTAAAGCCAACCTCGAACAAATCCGCTGCACTCGCGTAGCTAGCAATGTGGCCACCCAAGTCACCGTAAGCGGTATTGGCTCGTACGACCATTGCGAGCGCGTTCCAACGCATGATAGATACCAGCTGTTCTTCCAAAGCCAAGTCGCCTGGGAAAGCGGGTTGTTGATCGAGCGTCACCGTATTAACGTAAGGTGTGCCCAGTGTGGGTTGCCAGCCAATCGAAGGGTCACGGGCAATCTTAGTAATGGCATCTAAGAGTTGCCGAGCTCTCTCGGGGCCCGCATGAGACACCACTCCCTGCAACGCATCACACCACTCGGCGAGCTCCTGGTGATCATCGTCTTTCGCTTGACTGGTCGCGCTATGTGCATTCATGTGTGTCTCCTCTGGATGCCTACAATGTAGAGCTTACCCGCGAAAATTTCCTGCTGTTTTAAATCAAAAACCGAGATTTAGTCGGCATATTATGGCTTGTAATTTTTAAATTGCGGCATAATATGCCATCAATATCGCCGATAACACTTCCGATTACCTGAACAGGTCAAACCCTCTATCACACAACTAGGCTCACAGCGTATGCAAGTCGATCGAATTGATTTGAAAATCTTAAAAATTTTGCAGATGGATAGCAAAGTATCGAACGCTGAATTAGCAAAGCGAATAAATCTGTCACCCTCGCCCTGTTTAGCTCGGGTGAAGCGCCTAGAACAACAGGGGCTCATAAAGCAGTATGTCGCGCTGCTCGACCCCAAGAAAGCGGGGCTTGAGCTGAACGTATTCGTTTTTATTACGCTCAAAACGCAATCGCGAGTCCTACTGAAAGACTTTGAAGAACGTATCAGCGCACACGCAGCGGTAATGGAATGCTATCTGATGACAGGCGCAGAGGATTATATGATCCGAGTGGTCATGCCCAACGTCGCATCGCTTGAGCGTTTTATCGTTGATGACTTATCACCAATGCCCGAAATAGAGCACATACGCTCGAGCATCGCACTGAAGCAGGTTCGGTACAAGACGGCTCTTCCACTTTGAGCATCCTAACAAAAAGCCCGCGAGCCTTAATCAAGTACTGCGCAGCCTACCCCGCTACGCCGTTTTACACAGTCGGTTCGCTGCCATCCAGCATGCATGAAAGCCTTGGGGTACACGAATCGGCATTTTAACTCGTGCAACAGGGCCCTTACTGATGTCGCGTGCATCAAACACTTGCAACTGCTGTTCTTTCGTTAAATCGTTCCAAACAAAGGTCACCACGTAGCCGTGATCTTCACTCTCAGGGTTATCAGCCGGTGCAAACCAGGGCTCGTTATACCACGCGTGTACTGGGTCATCGGTCCATGCGCCGACACACTCACCTGTTGTGGTATTGAACTTCCGAATCCCGATCCAGTGGAGAGTATCGGGATCATGGTCTACTAAATACCCCCATTGAGTGAAACGACCCGTTTTGCTGCTATCAAACGAGGGGAATTCAACATTAAACTCGGCGTTGAGGCACTTCTCTTTGCCCTGTCCGGTGACGACATTCATGCGGTATTCCCATAACCGCGCATCCATACGTAACTCGGCAATATTTTTTGCCGTGCGCGCTTCGTCTATAGTGCCATCTTCTGCTAAGACCGGCATAAAGCGGCAAGCCACCATCACTATCTCGTCACCTTCTTCCCAAGAGTTCACGACGTGATATAAGAAGCAAGGCGAAAACTCGAACCATTTAAGCTCTTCGGTTTTACCGTACCGTGGTATCACTCCAAAACGGGCTGGCGTATCGGCGTTAAAGAGTATTTTGTGGCGCCCTGCCTTGTAGGCCTCCTCGCAATGCCATACGGGTAAATCATGCAAAATCGAGTAATGCTCGGTAACCGCCATATCATGAGGCAGGCGGTTGCCCGGTAGCGGAATTTCTACATGATGTCTGAGCTGCCTATCGGGACCCACGACCCCATAGGCCATGTGAGGCGCCTCATGAAAATAATCGAAGTAGAGCAATTCTTCGCTGACCTCATCGACTTTAGGGTGCGCTGAAAAGCCATAACCCGGTGCCGCCGTGTAAGGCGCAGGGCCCAAAGTCTCTAGGGTAATGGGGTCAACCAAATAGGGTTCGCCGGCCAAGTACCAAGTGGCAACCGCTACGCCTGCATGACCGATGACATCGGTGTTAGCGGTATCTTTCATCGGCTGAGTTTTTGATTCTTTCAGCGACGACATTATACCCCAGTACTCAGAGCCCCCAGATTGATCTTCCTTTTGCCAGCCCTCAGTACGAACCCACTTGTTGCGGATAGTAACTTTGCCATTATCAAAATGGGCGTTAAATAACATGCCATCGCCATCAAAAGGATGATGCATGGCTTTTGGCTCAAAGCGCTGATCGGGTCCATTACGCAGGTAGACGCCGTTCAAATCGGCAGGGATCTCACCTTCAACCTCAAGATTTTCAAGGACTTTTTCATCAAAAACCGGAGCATACGCGCCCGTCAAATAGGGTCCATGATCAATCCCAAAGGGCGCCTCATCAAAACGCTTACCCATAATAAACCTCACATACTCTAAGTTCGAGCGTCAAACCTTAACGCAAACCAGTTCACTTATACAAGCTATTTTAATTAACCCAGATCAAGTTTCAGCGGCTAAAAATTCAATCGACATTAAGACCTAGAACGAGACCTCGCTGGCAATAATCTCATGATGGCACTGATCGCAACGAACGACACCTTGTAAAGGGGCTCCACACGTTCGGTGGGTCAATCGCATAGGCGCTCCGTTACCGTGGCTACACCAGTTATCGCCCCACTGGAGCAGGGTAATAAAGTACGGCAGCAAATCGGCACCCTTGGCGGTTAAGTGGTACTCGTATCGCAGTACCGATGGGCGATAGGGTTTTTTGTAGAGAATACCGTTGTCCACCAGCAGCTTTAACCTATCCGACAAAATATTCGTCGCAACCGGCAGCTCTTTGTGGAACTCCTCGAACCTAACCAAACCATGGTAGGCCAAGGCAATGATATTAGAGGTCCAGCGATCGCCGAGTAATTCGGTCAGGTTGCGATACAGCGAAGTCCCCTGGCCATCATCTACAATAGTTTTAGTTGCCCGACGACGCGTTTTGATTTCGCGAACATCAAGGCCTGCGCCCGGGCCCTCGTGGTATTCGATATCCTGCCACCTGACCGCTTGAGCACACTGTTTACAGACAAATTCAGGCCAGAACGAGTGGCCACAAGGCTGATGATGAAGATCGATAGCATCTAAGTCAGGGTTACTGTAATACCGACGCTCCCACACAATTGCCATCAGCGCATTGTTGTACAAAGCAATAGACTTTTTGGTCAACCGATAAACAGGTTTACGCGCGTCGCCGTCAATGCTCTTTTTTATACAACCAATGTCTTGCAACCAGGCAAGACGGTTAGACAGGATGCCTCGAGATGCACCGGTGGCTTCTAGCATCTCGCCGAAAGTGTTAATACCCCAGAATACCTCTTGAAGTATTAACAGAGTCCACATGTCGCCTATTTCATCAAGCGCACGATTAATAGAACTCGCTCTCGTTTGAATACTGCGTCGCGATTCGTTGGAATCCGCTACTGTAGGTTTTACTGCCACTATTGAATAACTTCCCATTCAGTCTTATTATGCAATTAAACAAGCAGGGTTTACCATGTCCAATCAGTCTACTAAGCTGCGCCTACCGATCATCCAGGCACCCATGTTCTTGCAATCGGGCCCCGAGATGGTCATCGCAAGCGCCAAAGCCGGCATCATGGGCTCATTTCCGACGCCAAATACTCGCACCCCCGAGCAGCTAGAGCAATGGTTAATTCAGATTACCGAGGCGTTAGCCGATACGCCTTTTGAGCATAACTGGGCGATCAACCTCATTATGCACCCGACCTATCCACGGCGCGAGATCGACCTAGCCTTGGCCGTCAAGTACAAGGCACCCGTAGTAATCACCGCACTGGGTAGCCCCAAAGGCGCACTAAATGACGTGCACTCTTACGGTGGAAAGGTGTATGCCGACGTAATCAACTTAGACTTTGCCAAGAAAGCGGCCGCCGCCGGGGCCGACGGGCTCGCGCTAGTGTGCGCAGGCGCCGGCGGACACACTGGGTTTTTATCACCTTTCGCATTTCTTGAGGAAGTACGCTGCTTTTTTGATGGCGATATCATTTTATCGGGCGCCATCGGCAGCGGAAAAGCTATTCATGCAGCCAAAGTTCTTGGCGCTGACTACGTCTATATGGGCACACGCTTCATAGCATCTGAAGAGAGTATGGCGGTTGACGCCTACAAAACCATGGTCACGGAATCAAATATCAGCGATATTGTGACTTCCGACGCGATTACCGGCGTCAAAGCGAACTGGCTGAAAGATAGTCTTATCGCCGCGGGCTTTGACCCCAACAATATGCCCGGCGCGGCCAACATTAATTTTGCCGAGGCGGGCATCGACTCGAAACGCTGGAAAGACATTTGGGCGGCCGGACAAGGCGTTGGCGCCTCGACTCAAGTAGACACTATTGCCACCATCGTAGATCAATTAGAACGTGAGTATCGTGCGTCTGTGCAGGACCAACAAGGAGAACAACAATGAGTGCATCCGAAATATACGTACTGGGCGGAGACCAAACCGATTTTTCAAGAAATTGGGCGCGAGAGGACCAAGAAGTCTTCGACGTATTTAAAGAAGTATTCACGAATGCGCTGAACAAAGCCAGAATAAGTCCCGCAGAAATCGACGTCGCGCACGTCGGCAACTTCGTCGGCGACTTGTTCAACGGACAAGGACTACTAGGCGGATTTTTCGCCGAGGTTTACCCCGAACTCGCTGGTATACCCACCAGCCGTCATGAGGCTGCATGCGCCTCAGGCTCTATGGCAATTTTGGCCGCCATGCGTGATATCGAAGCCGGGCACTACGATGTCGCCGTCGCCTTGGGTATCGAACAGATGCGTAACGTCAATGGCAAAACCGGTGCCGAATATTTGGGCGCGGCCACCTGGAAAGGTCAAGAAGCGATGAACTGCGATTTCCCGTGGCCACATCAGTTCGACCTACTGACGAAAGAGTACCAAAAACGCTACGGCATCAACACCGACGATCTTAAGATCATTGGCAAAACCAACTTTACCAACGCCCGAAGCAACCCCAATGCGCAAACTCGCTCTTGGGTTCTGCCTGATGAGGCTTTCTGCGACGATGATGCGTTAAACCCCGTGATCGAGGGTTACGTTCGCAAATTAGATTGCGGCCAAATTACCGACGGTGCGGCCTGCGTGGTCCTAGCCAGTAAAAAAGCCGCGCAAGCTTACGCCGAGCGATTGGGCTTGAATTTAAAAGACATACCCAGAATCAAGGGCTGGGGACACCGCTCCGCTCCTATCAGCTTGGCGTCGAAATTGGCGATAAGCCGCGATCAAGACTACATTTTCCCGCATGTAGCCGCTTTGATACACAATACGCTAAAACGCGGCGGGTTTAACAAAATTGATGATCTCGACGGCTTAGAGACCCACGACTGCTTCACCGTGACAGAATACATGGCGATAGACCATATCGGATTAACGCCCCCGGGAGAAAGTTATCGCGCTATTCGAGAAGGCCGCATCACGATGGATGGCGACTTCCCGATTAACCCCAGTGGCGGCCTTATTGGTTTAGGACACCCTGTCGGCGCCACCGGTATTCGCATGGTCCTAGACTGCGCCAATCAAGTCAGCGGTCGCGCCACATGCAACCAAATTGCCAATGCACGTAACATGATCACACTGAACGTTGGCGGTAGCACTACAACTTGCGCCTCGTTTATCGTAGGCCGTGATTCGTGAACCAAGTCTTTATTTATGACGCCATCCGTTCTGCTCGAACACGAGCCAAACCCGACGGCGGCCTAGCCAGTTTAACGCCCGTGCAGTTAATGGCGGGCTTGTACGAACGTATCAAAACGCGAAATGCCCTAGACCCACAGCTAGTAGAAGAAGTCGCTTTAGGGTGCGTAACGCAAGCCGGCGAACAGGCGGCCAACATTGCTAAAACCAGCTTAATGGTGGCTGGCTGGCCTCAGTTCATCCCAGGCATCACCGTACATCGGTTTTGCTCCTCGGGCTTGGACGCCGTCAATATTGCGGCCATGAAGATCTGGGCCAATCAAGCTGAGGTGACACTCGGTGGTGGCATCGAAATGATGTCGCGAGTGCCCATGTTGTCCGATAAAGCTACCGCCTTTACCGATCCCGAGTTCGCAGCTAAGCATCATTTTTTACTGATGGGTTCAGGTGCTGATTTTATCGCCACTCGGTATGATTTTAGCCGTGAGGCTTTGGATGAAGTCGCGTTCAAAAGCCAACAAAATGCCTCGGCAGCGCAAGCGCAGGGACGCTTTACCTCGATTGTTCCCATCTTTGACGCTCTCAATAACCGTTGGATCGATCAGGACGAGTGTATTCGGGCCAGCACAACACGCGAGTCCTTAGCCGCCATGCCACCCGCTTTTGAAACGCTTGGCCGAGCCGGTGCAGACGCTATTCAGAGTAAGGCTTACCCGCAGTTCTCGACCATCATGCACGGCCACACCGCCGGTAATTCACCGGCTATGTGCGACGGTGCAGCGCTCGTGCTACTGGGTTCTGAGGAACTGGCAGAAAGTCTAGGACATGGACCCAAAGCACGCATCGTAGACACCTTAAGCATTTGCGACGAGCCGTTAGAGGTGGTGAGCGGATGTGTCAATGCCATCGAGAAGCTCATG
>Ga0209137_1004876_pt1 | contig 10449 bp, 9 predicted proteins | sample SaaInl5LU_22_DNA_FD_184642 | JGI IMG/M metagenome (GOLD analysis project Ga0209137, IMG submission 184642) | Marine microbial communities from expanding oxygen minimum zones in the Saanich Inlet - ESP_105LU_22_DNA (SPAdes) (version 2) | ecosystem: Environmental > Aquatic > Marine > Intertidal...
ACAGCCTCAAGATCCCACCCATAAGATTGCAGAGGTTAAAGCTTTGTTTAAAGCGACTGGAGCTGCTCAAGCCATGCAAGACAGCATTGTCAGTTATACAGATCGTGCATTTGAGGTTTTAGATACAATGGCCATAGAGGCGGCTAAAAAACAGTTACTCAAAGATTTTGGGGTACAGCTCATGGGAAGAAGTTCCTAATGGAGCAGTACTTAATTAAATTAACGCCCCAACACCCTAAAAAATGCTTTGGTGAAACGCCATTTGTCTGCGGCACTCATAATATAGAGTTCTTCAAAGAAATGGGTTTCTTGAGATAAGAACTTTAGGATAAGTGGGGCAGATCTTCTTTTGAATAGCCCTTCAAATATGGCTTTACCGCGACTGTTGTCAGTAGCCAGCACCTCTAAAAGAATATGGTCGTACCACCAAAAACGGTCTTTGGCGGGGAATTGATCCAAAGGTTTTCCCTTTTTTATATGTGCCACCAGTTTGGGCACTTGCTTTTGTGTATTGCTAAAGGTGAACCCGGTAGAAGGTTTAGACCAACCCCCAGCGGTGCCTATATGCAATAAGTGCGGACTGTTGAATTGCTCAAAAGGAAAACAGGTCATGGGAATACTCCCCGCTTCAGTATCATTAATTTCGTAGTCTCCCGCATTATTAAGCGCTAAATAGGTCATAATAGCTGCTTCGTAAGCTTCTTTTTCTAAACGATCTTTTGAGAATAAAGTATATTCTACCAGAGCAGTTGTTGAACTGGTAGGCAGCACATACATAAAGCGCGTATTCCCTTTTTGGGCTACGGTAAAGTCCATAAAAGTGGCCATTTCTGGGTTAAATATGGGGTTTTGTGTACTTACGAACCAACCCACGAAATGCTGTTGTAACACCGGATACCGGTCTTGAGCCAAAAGGGGTTTATAATCAAAAATACTATTGAATACCTGCGGAGCGAGGTAAGTTCCATTTGAGGTGCTTACTTTGGTATACCCGTTTTTTAAGAGTCCAGCAGTTTCTTTGGCGGTAGACGCAGCAGCAGAAACAGGGCTAATATCAGTCACTTCTTCTAATACAAAATGACAATTTGGACTATGGGCCAGGCCTTTTTTCATAGACTCGTAAAAGCGGGCGCCTTCTAACATTTTGTATTTGTAGGGCAAAATAGGGCTGGGGATCAGTTGGTCGTTTTCACTCACACCAATCAAAGACCAATCACGGCTGATGAGGGCCTCCAGAGGCCCTGGCGTTTTTTCCCAAAAGCACCAAGTGCGGTCGTTGGCTTCTTTGGGATCTTTGTCTAAGATTAAAATACGTTGGTTGGAAAAAAACGGGTCTAATGCCATGGCGTTCGCCAGCATGAGACCAGCCGCCCCTGCACCCACAATAATGTAGTCGTATATTTGAGTCTCTTTCACGCCTATGCAAGATAGCTAACTTTCCGCAGAAGTGTTAAAAATTTCGAGCAGATTTAAATTTTTAGTCTTGTCTAAATAATTATTTGGAAACTTATAACTATTTTTGTCCTATGAAACGAAAAATAAGCCCTTCAGAAGAAGATTATCTCAAGGCCATTTACCATAAAACAACTGCAGACGCTCCCGTGGTGAGCACGACTTTGCTGGCAGAAGAAATGGGTGCTAAACCCAGTTCTGTGACTGACATGGTGCAGCGTCTTTCCGAGAAAGCCTTAGTAGAATACCAAAAGTATAAGGGAGTAAAGCTCAGCGGTACAGGAAACACCAGAGCACTTTCTATTATTAGAAAGCACCGTTTGTGGGAAGTTTTTTTAGTGAATGAGTTGCATTTTTCATGGGATCAAGTGCATGATATTGCGGAGCAATTGGAACACATTCAGTCAGAGGCACTCACGGATCGTTTGGCCGCTTTTCTAGGACATCCAAAAACAGATCCACACGGAGACCCCATTCCTACTAAGGAAGGCAACATCCAGACACAGACCAAAATGCTTTTAGAATTGGCACCCCTCAATACCCCATTAGTATGTGTGGGCGTGGAAGATTCTAGTGCCGCTTTTCTACAATTTTTAGACAAGTGCGGCATTGGTTTGGGCGTAAATATTGAAGTACTGGAGAAAGAAATTTTTGACGGCTCGCTTTTGGTATCTATTGACCATAAAACACAGCGAATATCAAGTTTAATAGCTCAAAACTTATACGTGAACCAGGATCAGCAAACCCTTAAATAACAATTATTTATGCAATCTATTATTGAATATTTCGAATCCATAGATCCAGTTTTAGCGGCTTTTTATGCCACTTTATTCACTTGGGGCCTCACCGCAGCCGGCGCCAGTTTGGTTTTCTTTTTCAAGACCTTGAATCGTGCGGTATTAGACGGAATGCTAGGTTTTACAGGAGGCGTTATGGTTGCGGCCAGTTTTTGGAGCCTCTTGGCTCCTGGAATTGAAATGAGTCCGGGAGAGGGTTTTGTCAAAGTAATTCCTGCAGCGGTAGGTTTCCTATTGGGCGCCTTATTCCTGTTTGGTTTAGATAAAGTATTGCCCCACCTTCATATTAATTTTAAGGAAAGTGATGCCGAGGGCATTAAAACTCCCTGGCACAAAACCACCCTTCTCACCTTAGCTATTACACTGCACAATATTCCAGAGGGCTTGGCTGTTGGGGTGCTTTTTGGTGGTGTAGCGGCTGGTTTTGACGGCGCCACTATTGGTGGTGCAGTGGCCCTAGCATTGGGAATTGGCCTACAAAATTTCCCAGAAGGATTTGCAGTAGCTATGCCGCTGAGACGCCAAGGACTCTCCAGAAGAAAAAGTTTTATGTACGGCCAGGCCTCTGCGCTTGTAGAACCTATTGCCGCAGTTTTAGGGGCTTGGGCGGTAATGACCTTTCAGCCAATACTGCCTTATGCCTTGGCATTTGCTGCAGGGGCTATGATTTTTGTTGTGGTAGAAGAAGTTATTCCGGAAACCCAGCAAGACAAGCACACAGATATTGCCACAATGGGTTTTATAGGAGGCTTTATTATCATGATGACCTTAGATGTTGGATTGGGTTAGCCATTCTAACGATTAGCAGTTATATTTGTAAAAAAGACTTTTGCTATGAAATGGTTTTTCTTGGCCCTAGGGCCGATGCTTTTATTCTTGTCTTCTAAAAATCAGCTTCCCCCATCTGCCAAACTTCACCTCCAAGTTCAGGAGGTCAAAGCACCCTTGGGGGTCATGCGTATAGCGCTTTATGACAGTGAAGCGAATTTTTTAGATTTCAAAAAGGTTTTTGCCAGCAAAGTAGTTCCCGCTACAATAGGAACCACCACAGTAGTGATAGACTCCCTTCCTGCAGGTACTTATGCGATAGCCTTGTATCAAGACCAGAATGACAACGATGTTATGGATAAAAACTGGTTGGGTATTCCTACAGAGCCTCTGGGTTTTTCAAATGCCCAATTGCGTACCTTTGGCCCTCCGAGTTTTAAAGCATGCGCTTTCACTATAACAGCAGGAGAAAATACAAACCTTTCAATACCCTTAGAAAATAATTAGCGCAGCGTAAACACTGCTTTTACTGCACATAAAACCTTAAAAATTTAATTACTATGGCTGTTTTACTCACACAATTTTTAGGCGCCCTGCTGGGCATGTTGTCTGTTGTTTTTGGCGCTTTTGGGGCGCATTGGCTAAAGAAAAAGGCATCGGCCAGCCAGCTGGCCAGTTTCGAGACAGCGGTAAAATACCAATTATTTCATGCCATTTTACTCTTGGTATTGGGGTATAATTTTAGCTATAACAGTCCTGTAGAAGATTATATTGTAGGCTGTTTTCTGTTAGGTACTTTTCTGTTTTCTTTCTCCATTTACGGTCTAGTCCTTGCTACTGTTTTTGGCAAAAAAGCCCGTTTTTTAGGGCCAATTACTCCCCTAGGAGGCTTGTTGCTTACTATAGGATGGGCACTTTTGGCCTACACTTATATTGCCCATATTATTTAATTGTTGGGCTTAGTTTGGGATGCGGCGGAAAAGGACTTTATGGCTGTATTGGGTTCAATAATATTGTATCCCTCCCAGAAATTTGGATCGTATTTAGGCAAATAAGTGGGTAGTATCTTATTGTCTTCTTTGATGGTTTTAAAGGCTTCCTGATCAATGGCCTTGTGGCTAAAAACAACAATTTCATTCTTATTCTGACTGTTGATCTCAAAATCTATACCTACAATCAGCTCGTTTTGCTTTCTCCTACCTCGGGTATTTTTGTTCTTCTCTACAATTTTTATGGGCCTTTTAATCCCCACTTTTTCTGCAGCGGTTTCCTCTAAATAGCTCAATTGGTACCCCAGGTCTTCCGTTTTAGTAAAAAAGGCTTTCCCCTCGCTGAGGTAATTGACATAAGAGAAGCCTAAGAGCTTCACCTTCTTCAATATTTGACTGTTTTTAAAGTCCAAACGAACTACGCCAAAGTCGTCTGCATTTACATATAATATAGCGTTATAGTCTGAGCGTCCTTTTGAGGTAAATCGCAATTGATAGACTGGAAGGGCACCTAAATAGGTAAAGTCTTCCAAGCGAATCTCATACCTATTGTCTTTAAATAAAAAGTCAAATGGACTGTCTTCATTAAAAAAAAGTCTTTCAAATAAACGACCCATTCTGTTTTTCCTATAACTGGCAAAACCTTCTTTTCGCTTAAGGTCTTGTTCTTTTTTTACGGTAGCAAGGGAATCTAATAAAGCCACATTGCTGCTGTCTATAACAGCTTCTTTGTAGAACAATTCATCCGAAGAAACCTTGGTAGAAAACCAGCCAGATTTTACTTTGAGGTAGGAGTCTTTTTTCACATTTTGTTCAAAGATCTCATCGAACTTTTTCTCAATACCCTCAAAACTCACCTCATTCTCTTTGTCGTACAATTTGGAGGCTTTAATGAGCTTTATTTTTTGGTTTTTTTCGGTATAGTCTCCATGTAAATCTGCCAGGACTTCCGTGAAGTACGCTCCGTTTCTGGGAATAAGACCCATGACGGAGTCAATGAATTTTTCGTTGAGCGCTCCAATGCTAGACTTTTTAAAATCCACATCCATTTTGCTCATATATTGGGTTTCAGAAGCCCTAAAAAACAGCCTTTTAGTGGTGAGGTTTTGTGGGTGATTTTGGGATAAATTTTCTTTTATTTTAAGGACAATATCTTGGGCGCTCAGGTTTTTATTGCTCACAATAACCCCATTGAGAACAATTTCTTTAGATGCGATCAATAAGGTATCTCCTACTGCTGAAAGGAGAAATTGTTTTTTCTCATAGCCCATAGAAGACACTGTAACAGAGTCAGATAATTGCACATCTTGGGGCAATTGAATGCTAAAAGCCCCTTCTTCATTGGTAATAACACCTTGGTTGGTTTTGAGTACTATACTGGCGTATGCAATGGGTGATTTGGTGAGTGAGTCTAGCAGTACACTGGAAAGGGTTTCTCTTTGGAGTCGTTGAGATATCTTTTTAGCAGATGAATCTCGCTCAGTGAGGTTTTTTGAAAGTGGGTCTGCTGTTTGGCTGTGAAGCAGTAAACTACTTATAAGACCTAGGATGAGCAGTATTGATCTTATTAGGACAGAAGGCATTAGATTTGTTTTATTGTGATTAAACTTACATCCTTTGACTAAACATAGTACTTTTTCTATGACTACTTTGGAGATTAAATGTTACAAAAAACTTGATTAATAAAACTTTAAGCCTGTTTTAATACCTTTTAACAGCCACAATCTGTACCACAATTTTTTTGGCTACCACTTTTTTTGCTTTTTAGTAGCCGTGGGAAGAACCATTTAAGCACTAAAAATCCTGTGGCTGTTGCAACACAGGCATAAGTGAGTATGTCTTGGAGTAGGGTCATTTATTTAAGTATCTGATAGGCGATTAAGGCTACTAGGTAAGCTAAGCCACTCATGAAGGCAAATTGTATGGTGGGCCAGTACCAAGAATTGGTCTCTCTTTTTACTACTGCCAGTGTACTCATACATTGCATGGCAAAAGCGTAAAAAAGCATGAGGGAGACTCCTGAGGCTAAGTTAAATAATTTTCCCTTGGTGCGCGGGTTGGTTTCTGCTGCCATTCTATTTTGAATGGTGTCTACCTCATCTGTTCCAACCGCATAAATGGTAGCCAAGGTACCTACAAACACCTCACGTGCTGCAAACGAAGTTAGTACAGCAATACCAATTTTCCAGTCGTAGCCCAATGGAGCCACAATGGGTGTAATGGCTTTTCCTAGATAGCCCATATAAGAATTCTCTAGTTTAAAGCTTGCAATTTCTTGGTGTAATGCCGTTTCTTCTAGGCGTTCTTTCTCAAGTGCCAACCATTGGTTTTTTTCCATCTTTATCCCTAAGGTGTCGTAGGCTACAGCTGCATCTTGTACCCCACTTAGAATATTAGCTTGATTAAATGGTGTAAAACCTTCTTGGGCAATTTTTTCTGCCACAACACGGTCTGCCTGTTTAAAATTATCAGAAATTCCGTTGGACCCTAAAAACCATAGAACAATAGAAATGGCTAAGATTATTTTTCCTGCACCAAATACAAAACTCTTAGTCTTTTCCGCTACTGTGATCGCTACATTTTTGAGTAAAGGCAATTTATAATTGGGCATTTCAATCACGAAAAAATGACGCTTTTTAAACTTCAACACTTTGTTAAGTACCATAGCCCCTAAAATAGCTGCTACAAAACCAATCAGGTACAAAAGCATTAGGGTGAGTGCCTGGTAGCTCAGTCCCAGAAAAGTTCCCTCTGGAATGACCAGTCCAATAATGATTAAATAGACCGGTAAACGGGCAGAGCAGGTGGTAAATGGCGTAACCAATATAGTGATGAGTCGTTCCTTCCAATCCTCAATGGTTCTGGTGGCCATAACGGCTGGAATGGCACATGCTGTTCCTGAAATAAGGGGGACAATACTTTTTCCGCTCAGTCCAAAAGGACGCATGATGCGATCCATTAAAAAGACCACCCTACTCATATAACCACTTTCCTCTAAAAGCGATATAAATAAAAATAAAAAAGCAATTTGTGGAATAAATATGACTATTCCTCCAATACCAGCCAATACACCTTCTGCCAACAGATCTGTAAAAGCACCATGGGGTAAGTTTGTTTTTACCCAATTGCTCGCGTTGGCAAAAAAACCATCAATAAAATCCATAGGGATATTACTCCAGTCATAAATGACTTGAAATATACTGATCAGTATAATAAAAAATATGAGGTATCCAAAAATGTGGTGGGTGAGAATTTTATCCAAGGAAGCCTGAATTCCTCTAGCGGCGGTGGCGTCTAAAAGGTATCCTTTTTTAAGGACATCATTTATGAATTGGTACCTGAGGATGGTTTCTCGTTGCTGTAATCTTTTTAAATCTACTTTAGATTTTGTAGTAAAACTAGAGGTATCTGGTGTTTGGTTTTTTTCTATTGGGGTGAAATTCACATCCTGCGTGATCACTAGCCACAATTTATATAAATCTTCCTTTGGGAAGGTGTTCTTTAATTTGTCAAAATAAGCGCTATCTATTCTTTCGGTTTCTGTAATGGGTTTGTCAGATAGGTTTCTGTAGTCTGCAATATATCCTTTAAGGGTGTCAATACCAGTTTTTTTTCTGGTGCTCACCAGGGCTATTTTTGTGTCTAGTGCAGTTTCTAAGGCTGAAATATCTAAACTAATACCTTTTTTAGGCATTCTGTCTGCCATATTAATGACCAAAATACTCGGGATTCTGAGGTCTTTGATCTGGGTAAAAAGTAATAAGTTTCGCTTTAGATTTTCTACATCCGTAATGACTACAGCGACGTCTGGGTAATCTTTGTCGTTTTTGTTGAGCAATAATTCTATTACTACACTCTCGTCTAATGAGGTTGTGTTGAGACTGTATGTTCCAGGAAGGTCAATAATATGCGCTTTTACGCCCCTGGGTAATTTGCAAATGCCTTCTTTTTTCTCTACCGTAATTCCTGGATAGTTTCCTACTTTTTGGTTCAGTCCTGTGAGCTGATTAAAAACAGATGTTTTTCCTGTATTTGGATTTCCAATAAGGGCTACATTCAGTCGCTTGCTCATTTCTAAATTGTTTTGATAAATATTTTGGCAGCAACATCTAGCCTAATGGCAATATGAGATCCGTTCACATTTATGTATAGTGGGTCCTTGAGAGGAGCAATTTGAATAAGCTCTATTTCATTGCCGGGTAAACAGCCTAATTCGAGCAGTTTAATGGGCAGGAAATTGTCTGGAAATTCTTGAATAATTCCTTTCTCTCCTCTCTTAAGGTCTGCTACTGTTCGCTCCAATGTTTATTTAGATTGATTATAATTAAGCCAAAAGTACATTAATTAAATAAGTTAGAACAGGATAAGGATTGTTTTTTTTCAGGTGTTTCTTTGGACTTATTTTTTTGCCGCTATTTCAGCATAATTTGCTTGAAGTACTTTTAAATCTTCCAACAGGGTTTCTATGGCGGCTGGATCTGTGCCGTCATAATAGCCTCGGATTCTTTTTTGCTTGTCTATAAGCACAAAATTCTCTGTATGAACTAGGTCAAAAGGGCCGCTACCGCCCTCATCTTTGGCTACCAAATAAGATTTTCTAGCCAAGTCATAGATGTCTTTTTTGGATCCGGTAACCAAGTGCCATTTTTTTGGATTTACCCCTTTTTCTACACCGTATTGGTAAAGTACAGGAACAGAGTCTCGAACGGGTGTCACGGAATGGGACAGTAGCAGCACATCTTCTTGGTCTTTTAATGCTTCTTGGAGTTCTCCCATATGTCCTGTCATGATAGGGCAAATGGTCAGGCAAGTGGTGAAGAAAAAATCTGCGATATATATTTTGTCTTTAAAAGTCTCTTGGTTAACGGTGTCTCCTAGCTGGTTGACCAATGAAAAATCTGGAATGGTGTGGTATTTTCTAATATACTGAACAGTAGTGTCTACCAATTCTGTATTGACCATGCTGGGCTGGTATATGGGAAGTATTCTTTTGGGCTTTAGTGCGTTGTAAAACAAGTATAAAATTACAGCTGAAAGCGCGAAAAATACCATCCAAAACTTTTTATAAGCTAAAAAGTAATTTTTCATGGGTAACAAAATAGGTTTTATAAAGACAAAGGTAAGGTATCCTTTAAGAAGCGACAAAGTTTGAGTGTGCTGCGGGTATTAATTAATTCTTAAAATTGCCTCATGAGACGGTGTCATATTTTTTTAACCGTTCTTAATAGTGTATTTTTGACCCTTTATAAAACGACATATGAATCCAATAGCGATACAAGCCATACAATTTTTTATTAGCCTTTCCCTTTTAATAGTTCTTCACGAATTGGGTCATTTTATTCCGGCTAAATTATTTAAAACTAGGGTAGAAAAATTCTACCTCTTTTTTGATGTTAAATTTTCTTTGTTTAAAAAGAAGATTGGAGAGACAGAATATGGAATAGGCTGGCTTCCTTTAGGGGGTTATGTAAAGATTTCAGGCATGATTGACGAAAGTATGGACACCGAGGCTATGAAAAAAGACCCTCAACCTTGGGAATTTCGCTCCAAACCAGCCTGGCAGCGTTTGATTATTATGCTCGGAGGGGTAACGGTAAATTTCGTTCTTGCAGTAATCATTTTTATTGGAATGGCTTTTTCTTACGGGGAGCAGTATATTCCCAACGAAAGTGTTAAAGATGGTTACGAAGTAACCGATCAAGAGATAGGTGAAAAACTAGGTATTCAAACAGGCGACAGAATTATAGCAGTAGACGGAAATTCTATAAAAACCTTTAGGGGTATTTTCTTAGAGATTGTCAATGGGAATACCATTACCATTGAAAGGGATGGTACATTGCAGGACCTAGAGATTCCAGTTGATTTTATTGAAACTTTATTAGACAATCCTGATCGTATGCGTTTCCTGGCTATGCGTCAACCTTTTGTGGTGTCTGGTCACGATCCCGATCATGTGGTAAATCCGGAGGTAGATTTTCAGGCCATGGATCAGGTGCTTAGCATAAACGGGGAAACCGCTTATTATTTAGACCAAGCCAAAGACATTTTAGCGCGCAATAAAGGACAAGAAGTATCTATTTTGGTAGAGCGGGCCAATGGATCAAAAACAAATTTAATAGCTCAGGTAAATGATTCTGCCGCTTTAGGGGTCTCTTTGCAAAGCTTAACCATGCAGCAATTTGTAGACAAAGGCCTTATGGAAATAGAAACTAAGAGCTATTCACTCATAGAATCTATTCCAGTAGGAATAGACAGGGGAGTAACTACACTGGGTTCTTATGTAAAGCAGCTCAAGAAAATATTCAACCCAGAAACAGGAGCCTATAAGGGTGTTGGTGGTTTTGCCGCTATTGGAGGGCTTTTTCCAGATGTTTGGGATTGGCAGGCTTTCTGGGGCACTACCGCTTTATTGTCTGTGATATTGGCCTTTATGAATATTCTTC
>Ga0209137_1004878_pt1 | contig 10444 bp, 4 predicted proteins | sample SaaInl5LU_22_DNA_FD_184642 | JGI IMG/M metagenome (GOLD analysis project Ga0209137, IMG submission 184642) | Marine microbial communities from expanding oxygen minimum zones in the Saanich Inlet - ESP_105LU_22_DNA (SPAdes) (version 2) | ecosystem: Environmental > Aquatic > Marine > Intertidal...
ATCCACGGGAGCAACTGGAGCCACTGGTACCACTGGTACAACCGGACCGACGGGACCAACCGGACCGACGGGAGCTACGGGTACAACTGGATCGACTGGTACAACCGGTTCTACGGGTGCAACCGGTTCTACTGGTGCAACCGGTTCTACAGGACAAACCGGTTCTACTGGATCAACTGGATCGACTGGTGCAACGGGTTCGACAGGTGTTACAGGATTTACAGGACCAACTGGGTCTACTGGGTCTACTGGGTCTACTGGGTCTACTGGACCAACGGGTCCAACAGGATCTACAGGATCTACAGGATCTACGGGAGCAACGGGAACAACAGGATCTACAGGTCCTACTGGTACAACAGGATCGACTGGATCGACTGGATCGACTGGTTCTACGGGACCAACTGGTACCACAGGACCAACTGGATCAACGGGAGCAACCGGCGCAACGGGTCCAACAGGATCAACAGGATCTACAGGATCTACTGGAGCTACTGGATCTACCGGTTCGACCGGTTCGACAGGTGCAACTGGATCTACTGGGCCAACCGGCACGACAGGCTCGACAGGCTCGACAGGATCTACCGGTTCGACTGGTGCAACTGGATCTACAGGTGCAACTGGATCTACAGGTGCAACTGGATCTACCGGTGCAACTGGTGCAACTGGATCTACTGGTCCAACCGGTGCAACTGGATCTACCGGTGCAACTGGTGCAACTGGATCTACAGGTGCAACTGGTGCAACTGGATCTACTGGCCCAACAGGTGCAACTGGATCTACAGGTGCAACTGGTGCAACTGGATCTACTGGTTCTACCGGGGCAACCGGATCTACTGGATCTACTGGCCCAACAGGTTCTACTGGATCTACAGGAGCCACTGGATCAACCGGTCCAACAGGACACACAGGATCAACTGGTTCTACTGGAACAACTGGTTCTACTGGATCTACCGGTCCAACAGGAGCGACAGGTTATACTGGAGCTACTGGTTCTACAGGTGCTACAGGATCAACCGGTCCAACGGGATCTACTGGATCCACCGGAACAACGGGATCTACTGGAACAACCGGATCAACCGGTCCAACAGGTGCAACCGGTTCTACAGGATCCACTGGAACAACTGGAACAACCGGATCAACCGGTCCAACGGGATCTACTGGATCCACCGGAACAACGGGATCTACTGGAACAACCGGATCAACCGGTCCAACAGGACCTACAGGACACACAGGACCAACGGGATCTACAGGATCCACTGGAACAACCGGTCCAACCGGTCCAACCGGATCAACTGGTTCTACTGGTTCTACAGGATCCACTGGATCAACCGGATCAACCGGTCCTACAGGGGCAACAGGGGCTACGGGATCTACTGGAACAACCGGATCTACAGGACCTACTGGTGCAACCGGTTCTACAGGATCCACTGGAACCACAGGAACAACCGGAACAACCGGTCCAACCGGACCTACAGGGGCAACAGGGGCTACGGGATCCACTGGAACAACTGGATCAACCGGTCCAACAGGACCTACTGGGCCAACGGGGGCTACTGGATCCACTGGAACAACCGGATCAACCGGTCCAACAGGTGCAACCGGTTCTACAGGATCCACTGGAACAACTGGAACAACCGGATCAACCGGTCCAACCGGTCCAACAGGACCAACGGGGTCTACGGGAACCACTGGAACAACCGGATCAACCGGTCCAACCGGCCCTACAGGACCAACGGGGTCTACGGGAACCACTGGAACAACCGGATCAACCGGTCCAACCGGCCCTACAGGACCAACGGGGGCTACTGGATCCACTGGAACAACCGGATCAACCGGATCAACCGGATGTACGGGTCCACTTGGAACAGGTCCGACTGGTTCAACGGGTTGTACAGGTATTCAAGGACCACCGGGACAATTAGTATCTACCAGAATGGCGACAAATGGTTTCTTAGCTGCAGGAGCAACAGGGTTATATTACATATTAGATTCTGATAACAATGATGTAATTACCGCCAACGCATTTATTACCATAAGTGATGCAACGAATGATACCGCGTACTTTCAAGTGTTAGATGTAGATCCATATAATAACCAGATAGCCATTCAAAACATTGCAACAAACGGCGCAACTTCCTACTGGAGTGCGGGTGCAGCACTTGTTTTGGTAGGACCACGTGGTTTTACAGGTACAACTGGATATAGTGGTCCAACAGGTATACAAGGACCTACTGGTTCAGGATCTCAATGGACAGATGATGGAAATAGTAATATCAGTTATACATCGGGTACTACAAAGGTTTCAACACTTTATGTAGACACGGTGAACTACAACCGTTTGCCAATGGGAATGTTGTCTCAAACCAAAATAGGACCAACTGGTGAAAATAGCATAACAAATGCGACTTCATTCCCAACAAATACATCTGGTAACTTAATTGCAAGTACAACATTTGATGTAATTGGTGTAACCGGCGCTCGAAAGATCCGAACACACATTAATTTGAATATAGAAGATGTAACCGCATCGACAAATAACAATCTATACTTTTCGTTGTATGATGGTTCAACATTAATCAACTATTATACACATGCGTATAGAAGTGGTAATTTATGTACTTCTTTGAATTTCTATGATTATAGTTCTGTAGCCACAGATACATCCAAGACATATCATCTGTATGGTACCTCTACAACTACAAGCGCGGCCATTAGTACAAACACCGGAACATATAGTTCAGGAGGTGCCCCATCATCTTATATTACCATTGAAGATATAGGACTGTCATAAAAAGTAACAAAACGAACGATACAAATACAACACACAAACTCTGAAACAGAGACAAAAATTATAAAATGATTATTATATACATAATAATAATCATCTATAGTGAAAGACAAAAGCCAAAAGCCAAAAGCCAATCACAAAGACATCATCAATTCCAAATCTGAGACACGTTGTCTCAAATGCTGAATTTCTTTCACCAATACAGGAATCATTCCCATATAATTGATTTGTTGTATTTCTTTGCCGTCTTTTGTCCCAGAAACCAATTCAGGATAATATTCTTGTAGTTCATGAGCAATAAACCCGATTTGTGTCTCACCTGAACGATTAAGTATATACTGTACTGGATGCAAATGATCAATTGCATGCTCACGTATAGTTAATGATTCAATATTGGATTTAACACGATAATCAGATGTAGAAAAGAAACTTGCTGCAGACACATTGCCATTAAACGATGCATCATTTGCATACAATATTCCCGTCATGGAAATGTCCTCTACATATAAATCTCCATTCACCGACAAATCTGTAGAAACAAACACATTGCCACTAAAATCCGCGTTATTGGCACTAAGATCTCCGCCATTGAATCCAGGACCGCTATTAAATACTTCGGCAACTTGACTTGCGGAAAATTGTAAACCAGCTACATCAAATACAGTATCTCCACCAGTTTCACTTAATTTCAATATATTTCTTACATAAACACCATTGAAACTGGCATCTCCTGCATCAATGTCGTCTAATGACAATATATTGGTAGTTCCTTGAGGAGCAGTAGTATCAGACGAATTTACACCAAAGTTAATGGTTCCGGTCACAAACACATTGCCTGTAAAATAGGCATCTGCCCCATAAAAATCACTAAATGTTTTAATTGTGGTGGCTCCATCTCCACTACTTCCTCCTCCTATCAAAGCGCTCTGAAGTTGTGTAGTAGTATATGTAGACCCATTTACAGTTATGGCATTCTCATCCGTACCAGAACTAAATACCAAAAGTTTATCAATTGTCAGATCTTCTACTATAGTCACATTTCCACTAAAATCTGCATTGTTTGCACTTAGATCTCCACCATTGAATCCTGCACCGTTTGTTAAAATATTACAAATCTCTGATCCAGTGAATGTATTTCCACTGACTTCTAACACATTCCCATCATTTTTTAAATAAAGAATATTTTCGACATATAAATCCCGGTTCACCGATAAATCTGTAGAAACAAACACATTGCCATTAAACGATGCATCCTTGGTATACAATGATCCCGTCATGGAAATGTCCTCTACATACAAATCTCCATTCACCGATAGATCCGTAGAAACAAACACATTGCCATTGAATGATGCATCGTTGGCATACAATGATCCCGTCATGGAAATGTCCTCTACATACAAATCTCCATTCACCGATAGATCTGTAGAAACAAACACATTGCCATTGAATGATGCATCGTTGGCATACAATGTTCCTGTCATCGATATGTCTCGAGTAAAAAAATCCAAATTATTTGTATGTAAATGACCACATATATCTATGTATGGGTAACTATTGTCTGTTGCAATTTCTGCATTGTCATCTTCAAAACTATTTAAGGTTTCGTATGTAGCATCAGTTATATCAATATTTTGGGACGTATCAAGTTTGTTTATAAACATTAGTGGTCTCTTGTCATTTTCACTTATGCTACTTGATATTTTTTTAATATTTAAACGTATACTTTCTTCACCACCAGTAGCACGAAATGAAAAAGAATCTTGCTTTGCAGTTCCACCTTCTTTATATTTACTAATTCGTATATACCCATCTTTCAATTGTTCATCAACAGAAATCCCTCCAGCAGCAGATATATCATTGTAAATGTAAAATCCAGCACCAGCGGTTTGACGACTTTTATTATAAGTTCCATCGTAATTAATAAAAAAATATTTTGATTTTGTTCTTGAGACTTCTGTTTGACCTGCATCATATACAACAGAAAGACTTACATCATGAAATGTATTTAATTTGGTATCAATCTGACTATTTACTTGACTTTCGGTTCGTCCACCTCCTCCACCCCCTCCACCCCCTATAATATTTGTAGCAGATACATCTAACAAATTTAAAAATCCAGAAATATCAATACGAGTATTGATGTCCCCAATAATAATTCTTCTATTCAAATCATTCGAGGATCCATTTGAGTCTTCGTAACTTGTTGTACTATCATTGATAGTATCTTGATAAACTGTTCGATCATTATTGATATATATTTCATTTGTATAGAAAGAATTGGTTTTCAAATTTCCAGTTACATATCCATTAATCTTCATATTTCCATTTATGTCCAAAAGAGACGGAGAATTATCTGGATAAAAAAGACTCGGGAAATAACAATAAAAGATTTTACTTTCATTTATATCAGAATCAGGAATGTCTCGTTTACAACCAAATATAAAATTATACGATCCATCAATATGAACCGTTTTGATATTATTTGAGACATCAAATAGACTTTGTTCATTGCCCATCGTATTCACATCATCGCTTGTTAATGGAACCCAGTCCTGATTTAAATAGTCTCTTGAATAGTAAATAACTGCTTCATCTCCTACTGCCATTGCACATGAATTATCATAAATAAACACATCATTAAACGAGACATTGGAAAAACTTATATCATCCTGATAAATATCATTATTAAACGTACTAATATAATTTCCACCTACTGCAAGCATGTGATTGCCTACTACTTTTATTGACGTATATGCAGAAATATCAGTATTTGTATGAAAAACATCTACATTATCACTCCAGTCACTAAATGTATGATTCCATTGGATTATTTTGCCGTGATTTTGATTCCCTCCCGCTATATAAATAGCACCACCACTATCACCCAAACTCTTACCATCGATCGAATTTATCTTCACATTCAATAGATTGTTATCACTAATATCTACACTTTTAGAACCATCCTCATTCAAACGACCGCTATCATTGAATGAAAAATCCCATTTTAATTGTTGGTAGGTTTCATTTGCACCTACCGTATCTGATTTAAATATAAATACACGATAAATATTACTCGCTGAGTATTTAAAGACATAACGATAATGATCTTCACTTGGTTCGTCCATTGAGTTTGTTACTTGTTCATCAAATGTATTATTTTGATAATAATATGCCTTTTTGTTAGAAGAATAAACAACTGCGAAACTGTTGTCACAAACGTAACTTTTAAAAGTCAAATCCGCGGTACTTATATCTATATTAATAGATCTCCATTGTTTTCCATGATCGTCTGAAACTAAAAAATAGTGGGAACTAGTAGTAGTATTTGATCCAGAGTTTTTTTGGTATTGTTCTCCAACTGCAATGGAAAAATCACTGGTTTTTGCAATAGAAATGGAATTTAAACTAAATGGCATATGAGCTGTCTCGTGAATTTCATTATGGTCAATTTTTACCGGGCCATTAATATCCATAACATAATTTTCAGTAGTAGGTTTAAATGTATTAAATCCAGTTGTTGCTCGTGATTTTACAAGTGAATTACCTGAGACAATTGTCTGAGAAGGGATGTATCGTTCGTTATCAAACACGTAATTTACACTACAAATATCTGTCCATCCGATACTACCCATACTTCTTGTTGGATCAAACATATAACTTCCACCCCCATAACTCCATCCATTGTTGTCTCGATTTACAGTTTTCATAAACGTATTTGAAGATGTATCTGTAGAAACTAGTTTCAACCCAACACCAGTTGTAGTGGATTCAGAAATATCTATATGAGACAAAAATGATTCAGGTGTCTCATGGTTGTTGTAAAACACGACCGTTGATTCATCATTTGTATTTACATCTCCTGATCTATTTACAAACAACTTTCGTGTGTGAAGTTGAATATTTTTAGACACATCATAAATCATTTGACCACTTGGATCATAAGAAATAAAAGCGGCCGGTGTATCCGAATCTTGAGACAAACTAACATCACTATGATAAAATTTGATCATATTTGTACTATTATCTGTTGTAAACACAATCCCATAGTCATCTCGATTTTGTATCATCACATTTTCAACTTGTTCTGAATTTGAGACAAAGCGAACTAATTTTTCTTGATTCCCACAAAGATCTAAAACATAACTTGGATCGATTATATTAATACCTATGTTATCTTGTGTTCCAAAAACAAAAAGTTTATTTGAATTGTCTGTAGTATTGACGAAAGTGGTTTTCCCTTGTAAAACAGTCTCACCAGAAACCGTTAATCTTTCTGTAACATTTACTTGATTTGGATTTATTTCATCTCCAAATGTCACCGATCCCTTTACTGTTAAGTCACCGGACACGTCTAAATTGTTGTTTATTTCAGAAGTAGTCGTGGAATCCGATGGACTTACCAATAAACTTCCATTAATTTGGAAATTTCCGTCATAATTATTCCGCAATGTCAAAGTATCTGTAATCACCGAATTGACGTTTAAATTATTTGCTTTACTGAGTTGCTTGATACCTCCATATTTTTTCCAGGACATTGTTACTCTAATACAATAATGTGTATTTTATTTTCGATAAATGACACATTATACAACATCATGCAACAGATTGTCTCATAGTTTATGTTTTTATGTTTTTCGTGTGTGATTCTTACGTGATACTGACTTTCGTTTGTACGTTTTTCGATGACATTTGTTTAAAAAACTACGGATTTTACGCTTTTCTTTTTGTAAAACATCCAAAAATTCTTGGTAAAAATTTCTAAACTCTTTTCTCCTTTTTTTTAAGTCGTTATACGAAAACCAATCAATCTCTATTTTTTCAAACAACTTTGTCTCGTTTAATATTTTTTTATCCATACGATTCCATAAAAATCGATGGTTTTGATTGTAGTATTTGATCAAATTTTCATCATAAGGCAAGAAAAACAAATGCACATGATAATCATTAAAAACCAGTTTATGAATTCCTCCATGCTTTTTTATATGTTTTTTTAGAGTATGACCGTCTCCTAAAAATCCAGTTAATTCTTCTCCGCCTTCACGCATTGCTGTCTCAAAAATATTTTCGCCTTTTTCTACACCTCCTCCAAAGTCAGAAAACCCTTTGGCACTGTCTTCCATCGGATTTTCCTTCCCAAATAAGAAATAGATCTTCCCTTTGTGTATTGTCACTGGTAACACACTAGAACCTGTCATAAAAAATAATATATATATAAATAACTTAGAAATTAATATTGTATCTAGTGTAAGATGAAGCAAATCGATAGCGGTTATCTAGAAATAATATTAGGTCCAATGTTTTCCGGCAAGACATCAAAGCTGATTGACATATATAAACAATATCGTTTTTGTAATATATCCGTTTTAGTGGTAAATCATGCAGATGACAACCGATACGACAAAAGCCAAATGACTACACATGATGGATCCAAAATCGATTGTGAAAAATGGAATAATTTGGCGGACTTTTTACAACATCATTGTGTTCAATTAATGGATGATGAACCAGTTGTCGTGTTGATAAACGAGGGACAATTTTTCCCAGATTTGTGTGAGAGTGTAAAGAGATTAGTCAATTTGTATAAATCACATGTATATGTTTGTGGCCTAGACGGTGATTTTCAACGCGAGAAATTCGGACAATTATTAGATCTAATACCGCTATCTGATAAAGTAGATAAATTAACGTCTTTATGTGTTCAATGTAAAAACGGTACCCGTGCTATTTTTTCACATAGGATTACAAACGAAACGGACCAAAAATTAATCGGATCTTCAGAATCGTATATTCCTTTGTGTAGAAAATGCTATGAACAAGCACATAAATAAAAAAATCAAACAGACCAACCAACCAACTAGATAGAAAGCTTCTTTACTGTCACATCATCATTGTACGCATATTGTTCAAATTGTAATTCATCTTTTATGGTAATTTTTTTAATATTTGTGTCCACCTGAGGAGGAGTTTCTGTTTCTGTTTCTTCGACCGATTCATATTCAACTTCTGGTATTTTGTCGTAAAACTCTTTTACTTTTGGATTGATTTTTATTTTGGTCGGATCAAAACTGGTCAAATACAATCCATCTAATGATTTCACACGAGAAAGCGCCACATATGTTTGGCCACACTCAAATATTCCATTACCTATGTCCATTTCCGCCATAGATAATGTTGCGCCCTGTATTTTGTGAATGGTCATCGCCCATGCATGACACAATGGAAGCTGTCCAATCGCAATGACTGGAAATTCTTCTGATTGCCAATATTTCATCTGGATTTCTCGTTTTACCCCATTTGAAAATTGCACGATCGGAAATGGAACCCCCGCATGCATTACAAAATCAATTACTAAACCCGTAGATCCATTACAAATCCCTTTCTCCATTTCCAAATTCACAGTACACATCACATTAGTCCCCTTTTTTAATTGTAATGTACGAATACAAGGTGAATTGTTTACAAGCGCATTGATTTCATTTGTAATTTTTGTCTTATCTAACTGTTTCCGACATTTTTGTAGTTCCATCAACGGAATCGCTACATTGGTTTCTAAGTTACATATACAATCACTTTTTGAGACAAAATCGTATTCATAACTTTGTTCCTCCAATTTATCATACATCGTTTTGTTCACATGATCGACTTTACTACGGGTTGGATATAGCTTTGTAGGAACACATCCATTATGCTTTTTTTTGTCAAAGGAACGGTTTACACATGATTGTAACAACTTCATACCATGTTGATCTATTTGACCTTTTCGAATTCCACTAAGGATTTCTTTGTATTTCACATCTGTTTGGCGAAAGATAGTATTTAATACAATGTGATTGTCGTATGGGAATGTATTATACCATTCGTTTGATTCAAAACAAAACAAATCCGATTCTAATTCTTCGGCACCACAAACCGGTGGCAATTGGTAAAAGTCACCACAAAATATCACTTGTATCCCTCCAAACGGTTTACTGTTTCTACGAATTCGTTTTGCAATCTCATTTAATATGTCGAAAATCCGTTTTGACATCATACTGACTTCATCTATGATCAATATATCGATCCCTTTCCAACATTGAACAGATCGTTTGTTGTAAATGACGGAATGGACTACATTTTCCATACTACCTTTTGCTAATCGAATGCCACTCCATGAATGTATGGTTTTTGCACCACAGTTCAATAAAAGTGCCGCACAACCAGTCATTGCACATATTTGTAAACGTTTTTTTCGACGTGCCGCACTTCGGATCAAGTATTTAACCAATGTAGTTTTGCCTGTACCTCCTTCGCCTGTAACAAACAAATTATCACCGTTCTCATATTGTTGTAATGCACACTCTTGTTCAATCGATAGTTCCATTTTCGTATCTATTCTGTTTTATATGATGTATATAATCACATGATATAAATCAATTTTTTATTCTTATTCTATTTATAGTCTATTTATAGTCTATTTATAGTCTATTTATAGTCTACTCATGCTCTACTTCCAAAACAAAAGAAAAATCGAGTTTATTTAAATCAATCGGAGTTCCCCATTCATCTACCAATTGAATTTTCAATTTGTAAATATTGGTTTTACTCATAAAAACACGACGGACTGAAATCAGATTTTTGGTATGAGTTCCTGAAATCGTACTGCCAAACGGATAATGC
>Ga0209137_1004880_pt1 | contig 10440 bp, 10 predicted proteins | sample SaaInl5LU_22_DNA_FD_184642 | JGI IMG/M metagenome (GOLD analysis project Ga0209137, IMG submission 184642) | Marine microbial communities from expanding oxygen minimum zones in the Saanich Inlet - ESP_105LU_22_DNA (SPAdes) (version 2) | ecosystem: Environmental > Aquatic > Marine > Intertidal...
TACGTATGCGATCAATCATATATGTCCTCCGAGCGCGCGGGAGTATAGCGGACACTTGATGTCAGCTGTGTGTTTTTTTGCTTGGCAACAATTTGCACCAATACAGTGCGCATTAAATCCTGTTTTGCACAAATTAGGTGCAATTTAGGGGTGACTTGCACCACAATAGCACCCGCATTCGCTTTAAAACCAAGCCTTTGAAAAAAGCGGCACAGCGATTGCTATTAGCAACTGAGCGCTCGGCCCGCACGGGTTGAGAATAGAGTTCGACAGACGGAGCCAGACATGTCCGAAAATACTTTGAAATTAATTGCAGATAGCGAAGCCCGCTGGGTTGACCTTCGCTTCACTGATCCACGTGGTAAAGAGCAACACGTGACATTCCCAGCCCACGCTGTTGATAGCGAATTTTTCGTTGAAGGCGCGATGTTTGATGGTTCGTCGATTGCCGGCTGGAAGAGCATCAACGAGTCTGACATGATTTTGATGCCTGATGACTCCACTGCAGTCGTCGATCCATTTACGGAAGAAGTCACCATTAATGTTCGCTGTGACATCGTTGAGCCAAGCACCATGCAGGGCTATGAACGCGACCCTCGCTCGGTCGCACGTCGCGCTGAAGAGTACTTGAAATCCACAGGGATTGGCGACACCTGTTTCTTTGGACCAGAGCCTGAATTTTTCGTCTTCGATAACGTGCAGTGGAAAGCTGACATGCAAGGCGCGATGTATAAAATCGACGCTGAAGAAGCCGCATGGTCAAGCCACGCAGAAATCGAAGGTGGCAACATGGGTCACCGTCCATTGGTGAAAGGTGGATACTTCCCAGTTCCTCCAGTCGACTCACACATGGACCTCCGCACGGCCATGTGCGAAACCATGGAAGGCATGGGGCTCGAAGTTGAGTTGCATCACCACGAAGTGGCAACCGCCGGTCAAAACGAAATCGGCGTGAAGTTCAACTCGCTGGTGAAAAAAGCCGATGAAGTGCAGATCCTGAAATATGTGATCCACAATGTCGCGCACGCCTACGGCAAGACAGCGACCTTTATGCCGAAGCCACTGGTCGGTGATAACGGTTCAGGCATGCACTGTCACCAGTCAATCTGGAAAGATGGTCAAAACTTGTTCGCAGGAAACGGCTATGCAGGACTGTCTGATGAGGCGCTTTATTACATTGGCGGTATCATCAAGCATGCTCGGGCATTGAATGCCTTTACTAACGCATCAACCAACTCATACAAGCGTCTGGTCCCTGGTTTCGAAGCGCCAGTCATGTTGGCTTACTCGGCTCGCAACCGTTCTGCGTCGATCCGTATTCCTTACGTCTCTAACGCCAAAGGTCGCCGGATCGAAGTTCGCTTCCCAGATCCAACCGCAAACCCATACTTGGCATTTGCTGCCATGCTGATGGCAGGTCTTGACGGGATTCAGAACAAGATCCACCCGGGCGAAGCGGCTAGCAAAGACTTGTATGACTTACCTGAAGAAGAAGCGAAAGCAATTCCGACGGTTGCTTCAAGTTTTGAGCAAGCGCTGGATGCGTTGGACGCAGATCGTGGCTTCCTCACTGCCGGTGGTGTATTCACCGACGGGATGATCGATGGTTATCTCGAGCTCAAGCGTGGTGAAGTGGAGCGTCTGAATATGACCACTCACCCAATCGAATTCGGAATGTACTACAGCGTATAACCGAGATGGCCGGAGGTCACTCCGGCCGATTGATCCATGGACACTCGGCTTCTTGATGCGCTCAACACCGGAATCGTCCTACTCGATGAGGAGCGGACCGTTTGTTGGGCCAATGAGGCCGCGACTCGGATTACGTCCATGGGGATGCGTCAATTGGCATCGGCACCCTTCGAAAGCTGGGTTGCTGATGGCCAAGCATCTGAATTGAAAGAATCTCTATCGCACTGCATCCGCAGCGGACACAGTTTTACCTTTCGAGAACTTATTTTGATCAGAGACGACTTTGCCACGACCACTGATGCATCCTTCAGTCGATTGCAGGATCCTGTTGGATCTGGTCTGGTGCTTGTGGAACTCTCTGAAGTCGATCAACTGCTGAAAATTTCACGCGATAGCCGACTCTTAAGCGATGAAGCCGGATTTCGGAAGCTGGCTCAAGGGCTGGCCCATGAGGTCAAGAATCCGCTTGGTGGTATCAAAGGTGCCGCACAACTCCTTGCCAAAGAAGCAGGTGCAGCCGAATTTCAGGAGTACCTCTCCATCATTATCTCTGAAGCCGATCGCTTAAAAGAGTTGGTTGATCGCTTACTCGGTACTCCGCAAGCGCACGACAGCGAAGAGTTCAATATTCATCTCATTCTTGAGCGCGCACGCTCATTGTTAGGTGCTGAATCCGGCGGCAGCATCGAGATGCGCCGCGATTACGATCCAAGCCTCCCGGAAATTCACGCCGATCGGAATCAATTGTTCCAAGCGATTCTAAACATTGCGAAAAACGCACTGGAAGCGGTGACCGAATCCAACACGCCATCCCCGTGGGTTCGATTCAGTACGCGCGCCGTTCGCCGCGCCCATCCGGGGTCTAAAGGTGCGCATACCATGCTTCGAGTACGAATCGAGGATAACGGACCAGGGATTCCTGACGACCTCAAAGACAGAATCTTCTTCCCAATGGTCTCAGGTCGCGCCCAAGGCTCTGGAATTGGATTATCCATTACACAAACCATCATCTCGCGGCATCACGGCTGGATTGAAGTGGAATCTGAACCCGGACATACCGCCATCGATGTGATATTGCCATTTGGAGATACGCCATGAGCTCACCCACAGTTTGGGTTGTTGACGACGACCGCTCGATTCGCTGGGTGTTAGAAAAAGCCCTTCAGGGCGCAGGCTTGCAACACGCTGTCTTTGATTCCGCTAAAGCAGCCCGAAAAGCGCTCGAAGCCGAAACCCCGACCGTTGTCATGACTGACATCCGGATGCCTGGCGAAGATGGCTTATCACTCCTTGAACACCTCCATACCGTATCACCCAAACTTCCCGTCATTGTGATGACGGCTCACTCCGACCTCGATAGCGCTGTAGCCTCTTATAGCCGCGGTGCATTCGAATACTTACCTAAACCCTTCGACGTGGACGATGCCATTTTACTGGTTCAGCGCGCACTCGAGCGGCACCAGCAACATCCGATTGCTACTGAAGCCGAGGTCGATAATGCTCAACCACAAATTTTGGGCGAAGCACCGGCAATGCAAGATGTCTTCCGAGCCATCGGCCGGCTTGCCCAAGCAGAAATTACCGTGCTCATCAACGGCGAGTCTGGAACAGGAAAAGAGTTGGTCGCCAAGGCTGTTCATACCAACTCACCGCGAAAAAACGGGCCCTTTATCGCATTGAACATGGCGGCGATTCCGAAAGATCTCGTGGAATCAGAACTCTTTGGCCATGAAAAAGGTTCCTTTACCGGTGCCACTGGAGCCCGAACCGGACGGTTCGAACAAGCCAACGAAGGCACACTGTTTCTCGATGAAATCGGTGATATGCCTTTTGATACGCAAACTCGGTTATTACGCGTGTTAGCTGATAATGAGTTTTATCGGGTCGGAGGCACCTCGCCTGTTAAAGTCAATGTGCGGATCATTGCCGCGACACACCAAAATCTTGAAGAGCGCGTTCGTGAAGGTCTGTTCAGAGAAGACCTATTCCACCGCCTTAATGTCATCCGCATCCAGCTTCCAGCGCTCCGAGATCGACGCGAAGATATCCCCCCCCTCGCCGAACATTTCTTGGCGCTAGCTGCACGAGAAATCAACACAGAGCCCAAGCACTTGGGTGACGATGCCAAGCGGGCACTGGCTGAGTTTAACTGGCCAGGCAACGTCCGACAGTTAGAAAACATGTGTCGCTGGCTATCTGTGATGGCACCAAATGCTCAGATTCAACTGCAGGATCTACCGCCTGAGGTCACATCACCTGTCGAGGGAACACAACGATCAACTCTCACGTGGACAGGCTTATTAAGAGAACGCGCAGCCAGCTTATTGCGTTCACACGAAGGCGAGGTCATCAGCAAGCTGACGGAAGAATTCGAGAGAACCTTGATTGAAGTGGCACTGGCAGATACCGCTGGCCGCAAAAAAGAAGCCGCAGAAAAACTGGGTTGGGGACGAAATACACTGACCCGTAAACTCAAAGAACTTGGGTTTACGGATACAGAAACAAACGACGATTAATTCGTGGTCTGCTGTTTCCGCTGTTCTAGCAATGCATCAAAATTGATCGGTGCCAGCATCGGCGCGGGGAAGGTGGCTTTAACGGCCAACGAATCAATCGTTTCTCGCGCATAGGGGAACAAAATGTTGGGACACATTGAACCCAGAACATGTTCCACAGTCGCCTCATCGAAACCTTGAAGCACAAAAACACCCGCTTGCTGAATCTCGATTAAAAACGCGACTTCGTCATCGGTTTTCACCGTCACACCGAGCTTCAACACCACCTCATAAAGCGTGTCATTCAATTGCTCGTTGGTCACATCGACTTCAAGACCAAGCTTTGGATTCCATTGCTTTTCGAACATCTGTGGAGACTTTGGTGACTCGAGCGATAAATCCTTGGTATAAACCCGCGCGATTGAAAAATTTTGAGTTACTTCTTCAGACATGAATACCTGCTTCCTTTAGCCAAACTTCCAGTTGTCCCGAACGGAGCGCATCCTGGGTATCGTCACAACCGCCGACATGTCGATCACCAATAAAAACCTGCGGAACGGTTCGCCGCCCCGTCATTTCCATCATCTCTCGACGTTTTTCAGGGTGTTGATCCACCCGGATCTCTCGATACGACACATCCAGACCATCAAACATCTGCTTTGCCATGATGCAAAATGGACAGATGCCAGTGGTGTACATCACCACCTCAGTCATGATGACTTTCCTTTTTTCACTGGCAACGACGAGGCTGTCCATTCAGACATTCCGCCAGCTAGTCGCACCACCTGCTCAAATCCACGCTTTTTCAATGTTTTTGCGATTGATCCCGCAGACGTTCCCATCTTGCAAACAACCACCACCGGATGCGTTTTATACCGGTCAAGCTCTGACAGCTTTTTATCAAACACGCTCGCTGGCAGATTATAGGCGCCTGCAATATGGCCTTGAGAGAATTCTTTCTGTTCTCGAATATCGAGAATCAATGCATTTTCCCGATTGATCATCCGGGTGGCTTCTGTGGTGTTCACCGATTTTCCCGCTTTTTTAGTTTCTGTGTAGTAAAGCGTTCCAGCAGCTGACAGCCACAACACCAAAAGCACCCAGTTTTCCTGAGCAAATCCAATAAAATCCTGCATAAATGTTGAGAGACCGTGATCCAAATTAAGACGTCGAGTATAATGATGTCGCTGACGAAGTCACGGGTCCCTCGTCAGATCCTTGCCGAGATCCGTTTAATTCGATGATTTCTGGACCAAACCATGCGACCAAAACCTGTTGTACTTTTGATTTTGGACGGCTTCGGGCTGCGCGAAGCAGCAGACGATAATGCAATCTATCACGCGAACACGCCAACCTTTGATCGTCTGAATCAATCCGTGCCGCACGCAACACTTGAGACATCTGGTGAAGCGGTTGGCTTGCCAAAAGGCCAAATGGGCAACTCCGAGGTAGGACACATGAACCTCGGAACAGGCCGCATTGTGTATCAAGACTTCACGCGCATTAGTAAAGCGATCGACGAAGGTGATTTTGAAACCAACGAAGTATTAGTCAGCGCATGCCGACAAGCCAAAGCTCAGGGCGGCACCCTGCATGTACTGGGTTTATTAAGTCCTGGCGGCGTTCATAGCCACGAAGACCACATTGAAGCAATGATTGGGCTGGCCGATTCCTTAGGCGTTCCCATGACTCGATTGCACGCATTTCTCGATGGGCGAGACATGCCTCCACAGTCAGCAGAAGCATCCTTGGTACGCTTCCAACGCCTGGAAACGGTGCATACCAACTATAAGCTCTCGAGCCTCTGTGGACGGTATTACGCGATGGACCGTGATAACAATTGGGATCGGATCCAAAACGCCTTTGATTTGATCACCAAAAGCCAAGCAGAATTCTCAGCAGGAACAGCCATTGAGGGGCTACAGCAGGCCTATCAACGCGGTGAAAATGACGAATTCGTCCGAGCAACTCGACTGGGCGAATCATGGGAAATGCGCTCTGAAGATGTGGTCATCGTGATGAACTTCAGAGCCGATCGTGCGCGAGAAATTACCAAAGCGCTCAGTGCCAAATCGCTACCCGAACTCAGTCGGCCCAACTGGATCCCCGATCTTTCAGTATCGACCCTGACCCAATACGCCGATGATTTAAATGTCCGAGTAGCCTTCCCCCCAGAAACGCTCACCAAAACTTTGGGTGAGGTGGTTTCTCAAGCAGGCCTGACACAACTTCGGATCGCGGAAACAGAGAAGTATGCGCACGTCACCTTCTTTTTCAGTGGCGGCCAAGAGGCCTTAGTTGCTGGTGAACATCGCGAATTAATCCCATCTCCCAAAGTCGCGACCTATGATTTACAGCCTGAAATGAGCGCTCCAAAAGTCACTCAGTACTTAGTGGATGCCATTTCGAAACAATCCTTTGATCTGATCGTCTGCAATTATGCCAATGGAGACATGGTGGGGCATACCGGCAATTTTGATGCTGCTGTCCAAGCGATCGAAGCACTCGATGAGGCAGTTGGACAAGTGATCCAGGCCTGCGACGCGGTCGGTGCAGCCTGTCTGATTACAGCGGATCACGGAAACGCGGAACAAATGCTTAACCCTGACAATGGGCAGCCGTTTACTGCGCATACCACAGGCCCGGTACCCATCTGGTTAGCAGCCAATCCTTTGGGCGCAAAAGGATTATCGCCTGGCGCTCTGCGTGACGTCGCACCGACGTTATTGGCACTATTAGCTGTCGATCAACCAACCGAAATGACCGGCCGGTCGCTCCTTCAATTCTAATGCGAGCAATCGTTTGGTTATGGATCGCTCTTGTTAGCATTCAAAGCCAGGCTAGTGAGATTCAAGATGCTGAGACTCAGCGTCTTCGGGCCGAACAACAGCTGAAAACACTCAAACGCGATGTGCAACTCGATGCCAAAAAATTGAAGGTGATCGAATCAGAGCTGAATCGACTGAATTCCGAATCAAAAAAACTGACTCGGGAAATCGCCTCTTCAGAACAGGTATTACGAGATCTCAGCGAAACCCAGCAAGAGACCGAAAACAAAATCGTCTCAAAGACCTCAGATCTTCAGAGACTTCTTGAACAATATCGAAACGAGCTCGTCGCCTATTACGTCACAGGCCGAGCACTCCGATCAAGCACACCAAGTGAAGGTCATCTCTCGGAGTACCTTCCATTTTTATTGGAAGCACGTCAAAAAAATGCAGCGGAGATCGAAGCGACTGCCGACAACTTGCGATCGTTATTGGTCGAGCAAGAGCGAAATACCAATAACGCGCAAAAAACACTGCTCGACCTCACTGATACACGGGACGCTCTATCGCAACGCACTCGAGACCAGCGGCAGTTGTTAGCAAGTATCAGCCGCAATTTACGGACCAAACAACAGCGTGAAGACGCTCTGAACTCTGATCTTCAATCATTAGACCGGCGGATTAAATCACTCCAGCTCGAATCCGGAGGCGCAGCGCTTGAACCCCTGAAAGGTAAAATGCGATGGCCTGTCGATGGACGCGTCTTGCGCCGCTTCGGGCAAAATCGACAAGACGGCTTTGGTGACTGGCAAGGACTTGTGATCAGTGCCACTGACGGTAGCGATGTCAGAGCTGTACAAGCCGGGAAAGTGGCATACGCTGGTTATCTGCTCGGCTACGGACTGGTGATCGTCATTGCACACAACGATGGGCATGCCACCATTTACGGTCACAACCAGAGCTTAAAAGTCGAAACTGGGCAGGCAGTTCTCGCCCGCCAGGTGATTGCGATTGCTGGAAATACAGGTAGTCTGGATGTGACTGCTTTATATTTCGGAGTGACCCGAAACGGAAAGTCTGTCAATCCAAGTTCATGGTTAAACTGAGAACATGATGAAACTAATTCGAAATACTCTGAGCTGTCTCCTCATCGCCCCTTTTGCTCTTCATGCTGCAGAACAACCCTCTGATGTGGAATCGCTCGATGCCTTGCGTGCATTCATTGAAGTGTATGAGCATATCAAGGGCGAGTATGTTGAAGAAATTGATGACCAGACGCTATTAAACGATGCAATCAATGGCATGCTCACCAAGCTCGACCCTCACTCGGGCTACTTAAAGCCCCGGGATGTTTCAAGCCTTCGTGACTCAACCTCAGGTTCATTTGGCGGGATTGGCATCGAAATGGATGTCGTGAACGGCCTAATTGAAGTGATTGCTCCAATCGACGATTCTCCGGCATCACGTGCGGGAATTTTGGCGAAAGATGTCATCACGCATGTCGACGACCAACCAATTCGTGATATCAGTCTTCAGGAAGCTATCGATATTCTGCGAGGACCGCTTGGTTCCACAGTGGAACTTGGGATTGTTCGGGAGGTGCAAGGCAAGGCTGAAGAATTAACGGTGGCACTCGAACGTGCTGTCATCCGTGTCACCAGTGTTAGGCAAGAAATGCTTCCCCACGGAGTGGGTTATCTTCGCATTTCACAATTCCAAAACCGCACGGGCCCAGATCTGATAAAGGCCATCGGAAATCTAAAGGCCCAAGGTCAGCTCAACGGCCTCATCCTCGATTTGCGAAACAATCCTGGTGGCGTATTGTCCGCAGCGATCGAAGTGGTTGATGCATTTATTGACCAGGGTCTCATTGTCAGCACCAAAGGACGCGATGAGTTTCTCGATGCCAAATATGAGGCGACTAACGCCACAGTCCTAAACCAAGAGCCGATCGTCATCTTGATTAACGGTGGCTCTGCATCTGCAGCAGAAATCGTTGCCGGGGCACTCCAAGATCATGAACGTGCCGTGCTGATTGGCACACCCTCCTTTGGGAAAGGTTCGGTGCAAACCATCTTAACACTTGAAAACGACTATGCTTTAAAACTAACGACAGCACTGTACTACACGCCGAATGGTCGCTCGATTCAAGCAACCGGGATTCAGCCCACCATTCAGGTTTCTGGCGGTGAGGCATTGATTGAATCAGATACCCGTGTTCGCGAGGCAGATCTTCCCAAGCATTTAGAAAACATAGGAGCCGAAGACCTAACCAACGAGAGGGTTGTCGATCGGCTGACCAAAGACAATCAGTTACTTCAAGCCTACAACTTGCTCCGCGGAGCTCAGCTTCTAGCCCGTTAGCGACGGATCTCGATGCCAGCATTGGCCATGGCTTCTTTCGCTTCGCCAATGGTGAATTGCCGGAAATGGAAGATGCTTGCGGCCAAAACGGCCTCAGCGTGTCCCTCGATCACACCGTCAACCAAATGCTGCAAATTACCAACACCACCTGAAGCAATCACAGGAACAGTCACAGCATCAGCGACCGATCGAGTCAGATCCAAATCAAACCCATCACGAGTCCCATCTCGATCCATCGAGGTGAGCAGAATCTCTCCGGCGCCGTAAGAAACCATCCGCTGAGCCCATTCAACTGCATCGAAACCGGTTGGTTTGCGCCCTCCGTGGGTGAAAATTTCCCAACGGTCTGGTCCTACCTGTTTCGCATCAATGGCCACAACGATGCATTGGGATCCAAATTTATCTGCTGCTTTTTTGACAAACTCGGGCTCGAAGACAGCCGCTGTATTGATGCTCACTTTATCTGCGCCTGCGAGGAGTAAATCACGAATGTTGTCGGTGTTTCGAACGCCTCCACCGACAGTCAAAGGGATAAACACTTCACTTGCCATCCGTGACACCGTGTCATAGGTCGTCGCTCGATTCTCATGGCTCGCTGTAATATCTAAAAACGTGATCTCATCGGCACCTTCTTGATTATAACGACGACTGATCTCAACAGGATCGCCTGCATCTCGAATACCCTCGAACTGAACACCTTTGACGACACGCCCCTGATCAACATCGAGACATGGGATGACTCGTTTCGCAAGCCCCACCTATCTCGACTCCGTCAAACCGATGGCTTCAGACAGATCAAGAGTGCCTTCATAAATCGCCCGACCAGTGATTGCGCCGATGACACCATCTGCTTCAACAGCGAGAAGCTCAGTCACATCCGATAACCCTTTTAAACCACCAGAAGCGATGACCGGACACCCTGTTTCACGTGCCAACGATGCGGTCGCCTCAATGTTGACTCCAGAGAGCATGCCATCCCGACCGATATCGGTGTAGACGATCGAAGAAACACCAACATCAGCAAATCGCTTGACGACTTCCACGGCTGAGACCGTACTTGCTTCAGCCCATCCTTCTGTAGCCACCCAACCATCTTTGGCATCGACACCCACAATGATTTG
>Ga0209137_1004883_pt1 | contig 10435 bp, 4 predicted proteins | sample SaaInl5LU_22_DNA_FD_184642 | JGI IMG/M metagenome (GOLD analysis project Ga0209137, IMG submission 184642) | Marine microbial communities from expanding oxygen minimum zones in the Saanich Inlet - ESP_105LU_22_DNA (SPAdes) (version 2) | ecosystem: Environmental > Aquatic > Marine > Intertidal...
AACCACAGTTTGGTCTTGGAAACGAAGAGGATTTGTTAAATGATGAATCGTATTTATATGATGGTAATGATAAGGTTGTTAAGAACCTAAATGTTGGTGACTACATTTTAGGTGGGATATATGAATATAATCCGTACACTATGTTAGAGAGAAAGGTTGCTGATAGGTATTTGAGATTAAAATATAACGATGAGTATTTCACGATAGATGAAGGTCCTAATTATAGATACACCCCGCACTTCGAATATGAGATAAGGGTATATTCGGATTATATTGAAGAGTCTGAAACGAGTGATATTTATAATTTACCGTCATATGCTAAGTATTTCGAAAAAGAAAATGTTTGGAAATGGAGAGATATATGGTCGAAAGGGTATGTTAACCCAAATGGGTTAGGTGTTGATTATCCGTTTATTAACGGATGTCATTATATTAATAATATAGAAAACTTTTACATAAAACCAGATACCATTAATGGTATTACTAACGACAGAGGTGACGACCCTCGAATAAACCCATTCTTAATTGACGATTGTGAGTAAAGTACGAATAGTTAAGGGAAAAAGTTTAAACATCCCGATTAGTTTAGAGACTAAATTTGATATTACAGGTCAGGAGGATTTGATTGAAAAGTTTTCTGATGATGTATTACAGGATATAATAAACCCTGTAAAAGATTATGAGGTGTCTAAATTCATCCATAATTATTGTGTCGAAGAAGATGAAGACTGTGTAAACCCTGGTGATAATGGATTATATATTGCGGCGTCATTTATAGATAAAAGTGGTAACTCACCATTTTGGATTGATGAATATTACCCTCAGGAGTTCAATAAAGAGGAGTTAGTTTTATTCAGTAATGCCGTAAAGAATAGTTTTTTTAAGTTAGATTTCTTTGATACGACATCAAGGGAGAGACAAAAACTACAACTTACTAAGATAATTCCTATGTACTTGTCTAATTTGGCTTTTTACGACGTTGATTACGATGGTATTGCCGATTATGAAGATGATATGGTGGATATTGATGGTGATGGTGATGATGATAATACTGCAGGAAATGAAGATTATGGTGATAGGTTTGAAAGTAGTCAGTTAATAAAACCAAATCAAACAGGGACGTATATTGTACCAAACTTATATTCTAACAATGTTAAAAATAATGAGATATCGGATTTATTTGTCTTTAAGAGTTTAGAAACAAAACCGTTTAATGAGTTTTATATGAGTTGTAGGTTTTTTAATGCAAAGACAGGGGGTGTTGTTAGAATGACTAACGACGCATTGATTGATTCAGGGATAAACCCTAAAAAAGATTTTTACTATAAAGTTAAATTAGATAGACAGAAATTGACTTATGAAATTTATGAATATAGTGATGGTGTTGAAGGGGGAAGAGTAGGTGATTCAGAAAATAACCCATTAATGTTTTATCAAATGTTATAATGAAAAAGACAATTAAAAAAATATCAGACAATACTAATTACCGACTTAAGGTTTATTTAGAGCAAGATTACGACAATGTTGGTTTATATACTCCGACTGATGGTGATATTGGTCATATTGATGTATTATGTAATTTTGTTGTTCAAACCAATGAGAATGATACGACAGTTAAATTACGTGATAGTGTTAATGACGATAAATATAAATTTATGAAGAGTCTTTCGTATAATGTTGATTGGGGTGACGGAAATCAAAACACATACCAAGTTAACGGTGTATTAAACACACATCAATATAGTGGTAATGGTTCGTATGATATAACACTTACAATTGATACTCCGTGGGGTAGAAATAAACAGGTAAAGAAAGTGACAGTCCCTTCAAATATTGATATTACGTTTGACGTTAATGCGACCACTCCCGAGAGTTTAGGGTATGACTACGAAATGTTATCGTATGTTAATACTTCAGGTGTTATAATATGTGATGGTGGGGTTAGTCGTTTAAATGAATTAAGAAGATATGGAGCAAATGGATTACAGGCTACTATTACCGAGGTTGAGGGTAAATCGGGAATTGACGGTATATCTCAGATAACTAGTGGGTTATCAACAACGAATATGGTTTATGTATATTTCATTGACGGGATTAAGTATATGGATGATGAGGAAACGGGATACACCACGATTAGTGTTTATCCGTCTTTATTTACGGATGGTCAAAATGAAGGATTCACTCACGAACTTTTGAGTATGGATACAGGTCCTGTGGTACATCAAGAGGTGTTTCATGGAATAACAAACGAAATTGAGATACAATCAGATATCTTTATTGAGAGAGGTAAACAGGCTCCATTTGAGTTCTATTATAAGATGGGTGAGGTATCCAATATGAAGGAACTTGAACAGAATGGAAATAAATTCTTCAAGATTAACGATTCTGATGATATTAGGGACTAAAAAATTTAATAAAATACTATTTATAATAATATAAAAAGAGATGGCAACAGGTAATTACGGAATAAAGAGACCAGCAGATGTTACACCTTCCGATGTGGAGGTTTTTTTACATTATGCTTCAGATAGAGATTCGAATACGGCACCAGTGTTTAAAAAATTAAATGCTAGTGATATTTTGTCACCTGTTTTCCATAACAATGTGACAGGTGGTAATCAAGAAACAGAGATGTTAGGAGGTTTATATAACTTAACACTTGAAAGTGGAGAATTTTCAGATTTAGGGGTGTATAACTTATACATCAGACCAAAAGAAATAAGAACAAACATCACAGATTGTGGTGTGTTATTAACATTACCAAACGTTAAGGGGTTAATATTTGATGTATCAAGTATACCATCAGAAGACAGAGGTAAATTTGTGAATAACGGATTGGTTGGGTACAGAATTGAATACTTAGACGAAAGTGGTAAAAAGATTAGTAACTTCTATAGAGTTATAACGAGTAGTTTTTTCTGTGAACCGATTGTTGCTAATTTAACAAATACAAATCAAAAGTCTTTAAGATATAGATATACGAGTAATCCTACGAGTTTAGTGTATTGTACTGTAACTCCGAGTACTGCTCCAACAAATAATCCAAATGAGATTCCATTTATTGGTGAACCAAACCAAAATGTTATCTTAACCAATACTTACTTTAACCCCGTACATATGGAGGTTGAGTTAGTAGAACACGACGAACAAACATTAGCATACGCATTGTATGGTAATCAAACTAAGTCAATTGAAGACGGAATATACACGATTTACGATAAAGAGAATAATATATACAGACAGTATAACTTATTTGAAATACGTGATGAAATTAATAATAAATTATATGAGGTCCGTGAAGATAGAATTGATGACATCGACACGTCCAAAGGTTTTGATAATATAGCGAATTAATGGCAAACATTAGATTTCCTTCTAACGGTAGTGGTACATTCTCAGATGGTCTTGTAGGGGGTCAGAATACTGAGGGTAATGATTTCACGCAGAAAAACTTTTCTGAGGAAGGGACACCTGTTGTTAGAGATACTAAAAGTTTTACTACTTCAGATTTTTCTAAACCAATTTCTTTAGAGGACTTAAACAGTGAGGAATCTATTAAAGAGGTTAGTAAATTATTTGACCAATCATTAAAAATAAAGTTTAACACTGAAAAGGGGTCCAAAGATTTGTTTGGGTCTGCTTTTTTAAGGGCTAAGGTTGCGGTTGAGAATATTGCCAACACATTTCCAGCGTCTTTAAGAGTGTTTAAAACAACAACCGACGCTCAGACCGTTGATACGGCATATGACGTTGTAAACAATCTACAATTTAATACCACGACCTTTAAAATACCATTAAGAGCTATTAGAAATCCGTTAGGTATTGAATATAGTAATATTGGTTTAAAAGTTTTCGAAGGACAATACGATACTGATAGAAACTTTGCTAAAGAATTTACAAAGTACGTTTTATTGTTTTCGGGTGTTGAATACAAAATTAAAAAGGTTTCATTACCAAAAGATAGGTATAGTGGTGAACTATCAATTACTGTTCACGGAAAACCATTTACAGGTCCAACACAGGAAGAATTCTACATTAAGTTAAACGATATCTTATTCGAGAAGAAGTTTGAACTAATGGACGATTTTGAACAATTATTATTAGATAGAGAGAACGTTCCATTATACGAGGCTAAGTTTAAAGTCCCTAAAGAAACGAGTGACGGTAAATTGTATTTTGGTGATGAAAAGATAAAATGGGAATTGTCCGATGACTTTAACATTGTAGTTGAAGGGGATAAATTTGAAAGATATTTAGAGAAGTTATTTGAAACGTGTGAAGTTATTGATAACTACAAAGCGAATTTAATTGCTCGTTTTTTAAGTACGGCTTCTTTACAAGAGTTTGATACGGAAGGTCAAAAAGTTAAGAAAATATTCCAACTATACGGTAGGTTTTTCGATGATGTAAAGAAATTCATAGACAATATTGCGTATATGAACAATGTTACGTATGATAAGATTAATAACGTCCCCGATTTACTATTAAAGAACTTGGCTGGGTTATTAGGATTGGATGTGATAACCTCAATTACGGACCGTAACATCGAAGAGTACTTATATAAGAAAAAAGACAGTCAGTTTGATGGGTTAACAAAAGGAAAAACACCATTTGAGACTGACATTGAAATATATAGAAGAATAATATTAAATTCAGCGTACCTATTCAAATCTAAAGGTACAAGGAAACCCCTTAGATTCTTATTGAGTTTTATTGGGGCACCTGAATCATTCGTTGAGATAAACGAATACGTTTATAAGGTTATAAACCGAATTGATTACGATAAGTTTTCTGAAAAATTAGATAACGTTATTGATGGTGAGTGGTTTGAATCTGACGTAGACTTCAAAACGATAAAAGTTTGGAGTGAAATTAAAGAGGAATGGTTAGATAAGTCGGATTTCCAAAAGAAATATCCAAATGTTGAAATAGACGTATTAGGGTATTTAGAGAATGGTCAACTACCTGACGGTGAGAACCATGGTGACGCTTATATTTTAGATAAAGAACTGATTAGTGTTGAAGTACAGAAATCGGGTGGGGTATACAATGTTGATGACTATCCAATAGAGAGAGTTGGTACCTCAGACAATTCAATACCTAAAACTCCTACGATAACTAACGACTACTTCTTCCAAAAGGGTGCTGGTTGGTTTGAAAGGACAGATTCACATAAGTCTGTTTCGGTATTGGATGAAGAAAGGTCTGATTTGACAACTTCTCCAAAAACAATTAAGACAAAATTTGAAGATTTCACTTATGGTGAAAAATTCTATGATAGATATAAAAATTTCCCAAACTTTGATGATGGGTGGGAGTTAAAGGCTGACATCGACAATAAGAAGTCAGATTCAGATACTAACAAGTTTATATTAAACAGAAAGAACGTTGATATATTCCTTAACCCTGGTCGAGCGGTGTTATTTGATTTTGTAAGGACATATCAAAAACACTCATTATCGTATTCAGGTGTATTATTAAACAATTTAACATTTGCTCAATTCTCTGAATATGGTTTTTGGAACGGAGTTGAAGTGGGTAAAGGTAAGTACGGAAAGAAATATTGGGATTTAATCGAATTATTTAAGGATTACTATGAAAGTGGGTTAGGTAAGGCGTATGATTATGACTTAACGTATGCGTACTTAAACAAAATTAGTACATATTGGATACGTTTAGTTGAACAGTTTATACCGGCAACTACTTTATGGTTTACTGGTGAAAAAGTTGAGAACCATAATCTACATAGACCAAAGTTTAATTGGGAAGAACCGTGTAGAAACGATGTTATGTCATTAGACTTATCATTAGCGAAGACATTATATGAGACATTAATTGACTCATTAAAAAAATATAAGAATATACCTGACTGTTACGAAAGATTATATCGTTATGGTAATTGGTATTTACAGGTAAAAATAAACGACAAAATATACCAAATAGGGGGTGAAGAGTGGACACATTTCTTTACTTCGACCGAGTCTGATAAGATGGGTTCGTGTAATTTGGATGATGCTCAACCTGGTAGTCCTGACACGTGTCCACAATACGACAATCCGATTTATATGTTATGTGATTTTGAAACATACGTAACGTGTTATCCTGATGAATGTAAAGATTTTGTGACCACTATTGTTCAGATGTTGTCACAAATATCTAAAGACATATATAGAGATGAGATTGCTGATAAAGTTAGTGATTGTGATTTTTTATGTGATAACGACGATGGATTGACGTATGTTGCTGACACAGTATTTGGTTCTACTATAAAGACGACTAGTCCAGAGGTTGAAGGGTTAAGTGCTTTTGAGATTGAAGGGTTTAAAGATGGTGAGTTTTGTTATGATTGTCATAACGAGATAAAGTTAATAACCAATAGTTACTGTGGAGAATGTTTCGATATAGATTCGTTAGAAATAGGGATGAAAGTTATTATTAATGAGGGTGAAGGACAAGATGACTGTAAAGACAGATGTTTTGTGTTGGAGAACATTCCGTTTAGTATTGACCAAAGTCAGTTCGGAGGTGTTCACTATGACGTAAATTACCCTGACCATCATATAGATAGTTTAGACCCGAGGGGTACTGTATTTTTAACTGAAAAATTTGAAGTTGTTAAATGCGTGGACTACGATAAAGTATATCATGGGACGTATCAGTATGTTGGTGGGTTAGATACAATAGACAGGTTTCCTGTGTATAAACACATAACTGAAGACATTTATCTTTCGTGTTATCCTGATGCACCTGAATCGGTTAATGGTGACTTTATGTTTACTGAAGGACCTAAAGGTTCGTATACTCAAATATACGGTAAATTATCGGATAAAAACTTATTAGATTTCACAAACGTATTCACACATTCATTAGAATGGGAAATTGACGACTGTATAACAGTTGATGATTTAGAAGAAGACCAAAATGTTATCAGACACCGTTATGCTACGGGTGATAGTATTGGTATTTGCGATAGAGTTAATGACGATGGGTTTGATTATGTGAAAATATGGTTACATGGTGGGACTTTTGAAGCTCAAGACGGTACCACTTTACCTTATGATATGTTCTTTGATTGTAAAGAAGATTTAATTGAAGGTGAGTCTATATGGTATGACGAAGCGGGAGATGTTTTTATTGTTAAGATTAAATCAGGTGAGAATAGGTTGATACATGCGTACGACCAATCAGGTGCTCCGATACATATATATTTAAAAGAAAGAAACACCATATTGGTGGGTCTTGATTTTGAAACGGATTTAGAAACTATCGACGAATATGGTGGTTACGGTCAGTATGGTGGTTACGGTCAGTATGGTGGTTACGGTCAGTATGGTGGTTACGGTGGTTACGGTCAGTATGGTGGATACGGAGGTTACGGTGATTATACGTCTTACGGTGGTTACGGTCAGTATGGTGGTTACGGAGGATATGGAGGATATTTCTGTTATGGAAACGAATATCTGTTTTATTCAAATATAAACCCTTATTGTATTGGTAGACTTGATTATGAGATAAGACCTGAGTGTCAAGGTTATTTAACCGATACTGAATTTTATAGGGTTAAAGGAGAAACAATACCATACGAAATAACTATTGATGAGGTAATTGTCGGTGAAAATGTTGAAACAGTTAGGGTTCAGGATATTAATGTCGGTGATTTAATTATCGCTGCGAGTCCTAATTACGGAGAAATGGATTTCTGTGATTACTCGGAGTTTCAATATGGAAATGAAGGTATTGTGTGTAATTACACAAAAAACATTAAAATGGTTCCTGTGATGAGTACATCATGTGGAAGAATATACAAATACATTAATATTAATGAAGGTAGGGTTAAAGTAGAATTCCATCATAATATTTTGGTGTTAGAGGATTTAAACAAAACGAATTCGAACGACTTATTAACAACGTGTTATACTGAAGCGCCTACAAAACCAATTGGAGCGATTTATAACTTAGACGGGACACCATCACAGGTGTTTTACGATAATGAATATCAGATAATCTCTAAACCGGCTAATGAGATTGGTATTGGTGACTATATAATTACCACGAATGAATGTGGGGTTATTGAAGTGAAGAGTTTGGTTTATGACGACTACTGTGATGAGGGTCTGTTTAATGACAAATATCAAATTAAGTTTAATGATGATATGTTTGCGTGGTATAAACCTAAAGACGGATATGATACAATATATATCAACGACAAATGTGTTCCTTATTGTGAGTTAATATGTTGTGATGAAATAGAGATGTGTATTGACGACATTACTATTGGTGATATACCAACAACAACGACTAGTACTACTGAAGAGCCGACAACGACTACTTCAACCACTGAAGTGCCGACAACAACGACTAGTACGACTAAGGATAGGACTACAACTACTTCTACGACAGAAGAGCCAACAACAACGACTAGTACGACTAAGGATAGGACTACAACTACTTCTACGACAGAAGAGCCAACAACAACGACTAGTACTACAGAAGTGCCGACAACAACGACTAGTACCACAGAGGATAGGACAACAACCACTTCTACAACGGAAGAGCCGACAACAACTACTTCTACTACAGAAGAGCCGACAACAACGACTAGTACGACTAAGGATATAACGACAACGACTACTGAAAAACCATGTGTTTGTTATAAGACAAACCCTTATGATGATAGAATGTTTGTGGTTTACAAAGATTGTGATGGAAATCAGATAACAATAAATAAAACATGTGACTCTAATATCTGTCAGGGGATTGAATTTTCAGCTACGGAAATAGTGAGTGGACAATCGGAAGTTTTTATTGTTGATTGTGAAGAACCAACAACAACGACTAGTACGACAGAAGATAAGACTACAACTACTTCTACAACAGAAGAGCCGACAACGACTACTTCTACGACAGAAGTTGAACCGTTATGTGTTTGTATAGAATTTACACATATTTCTTCGGGACCTGGAGGGTATATTGGGTATTATGATGATTGTGATGGTATTCGAAGAGAGATAATGGTAAATCCGTTAGAAAGTGAAAAAGTGTGTGGTAATGGGTTAAATATATCGACTTCAAACGGTAAATTAATTTACCAAGTAGGTGAGGAATGTGACAAAAATAGAAAATGTCCAAGCGATGAAACGACAACAACGACAAGTTTTAGAGAACCTGACGACCCAACAACAACGACTAGTACAACAAAGGATAGGACAACGACTACTTCTACTACAGAAGAGCCAACAACAACCACAACATCAACAACTATATTGAGTGGTAATTGTAGATTTGTATTTGTACCAGATACTCAATCAACTACTGATAGAGGTTTGAGATACAACTATGGTGGTGAGGTAAATACTCCATTTAGTTCTTTATTTGGAACACCAACTAATATTGGTGGTGAGGATGGGGTAGTTTATACAGTATGTTCTACTAATGCACCACAATGGTTAATAGTATCTACTAATACAACTACTGCATTCCCAAGTGGAATATTTTTATTAGCAGATGGTGGAGTTTGTTTTGGTAATGGGGAGTGTGAGTATGTTCCAACAACAACTACTTCAACCACTGTGGGTGACGGTGGTTCGGGTCCGATTACAACGACAACAACTAATGGAAATAATGAAACAACTTATTGTGTTAGTTTTGATTGGTTAGGTTCTCAGGTAATACCACAATCATCAGGTAGAGCATATGCTGATAGTACAACAGTTAGTCAAATAACTGAATTCTATTTATATGATGTTGCGTGTGGAAATGGTGATTTTGATGCGTTAGCAAACGCATTAACCACGGGTTATGGTCTTACGGTTAGTAGAAGTAATTCGACGGCTAACTTTACTCTTAATTCGTTGACAAATAATAGTCAAATGAACTATTGGACTTTAGGGGTTACTTATAACTCAGGAACAGTAACACAGGCGCCCGAATGGTTAGCATGTCATCAACCGAATACTTTCTGTTTCACACAACCAGTTCTAAGTTAAATAAAAATATAAAGACAATAAGTAAAAGATTTAATAGAATAAATATATTTATATAATAAAAGAAAATGGGAAATAGTAATGATACTAATAACGGGTCAGCCACAGACACTCCAGACACTACTACAACTACTACCACAGGTGGAGTTTCGGTTACGTTTAGTAGTCCTAGTAATGGACCGTGTAATTTAACATTTACCCCTGATTGTGGTGGGGTAACGACTAATAATAATACATCTAGGGTTGCTACTGACACGCCTGATACGCCTACCGTGACAATAACGGGTATTAATTTCCCTTACATTTTTTATCCTTCAGAACATGGAGTTGATGATATTTTTGGTACATATACGTTTAATTGTGGTGGTTGTGAATATATAAGAAACATAGAGAGAGTGTGTAATGATAATGATATATCATATACAGTATTAGGTTCTTCTGTTACCACAACA
>Ga0209137_1004889_pt1 | contig 10432 bp, 9 predicted proteins | sample SaaInl5LU_22_DNA_FD_184642 | JGI IMG/M metagenome (GOLD analysis project Ga0209137, IMG submission 184642) | Marine microbial communities from expanding oxygen minimum zones in the Saanich Inlet - ESP_105LU_22_DNA (SPAdes) (version 2) | ecosystem: Environmental > Aquatic > Marine > Intertidal...
AGGGTAGTGATAAAAAGTATGGGAGAAAACACTATGATCAAGGATACGGTCACCAAATAAAACCATATCCTGTAAAAGGGAATGAGCAAGTAGTGTAATAACTTTTGCATAAGGCCAAATATAGGGATAATAAGCCGGTCAAAAATAGGGTCATAAAAAGTATAATTCTGTTACCTTTGTGCTTTACATATCTAACAACTACTATGGCAAGAATTCTCACAGGGGTACAAAGCACAGGTGTTCCGCATTTAGGCAATATTTTAGGGGCTATAAAACCTGCAATAGAGATGGCAAAGGACACAAATAATGATTCTTTTCTATTTATTGCAGACATGCATTCACTGACCCAAATAAAAGATGGGGCCACGCTAAGGCACAATACTTATGCCACCGCAGCCACTTGGCTGGCATTTGGACTAGATATTGAAAAGACCGTATTTTACAGACAGAGCGACGTACCTCAAGTCACTGAGTTGTCTTGGTATTTAAGTTGTTTCTTCCCCTATCAAAGGCTCACCTTAGCCCATTCGTTTAAGGATAAGTCAGACCGCTTAGAAGATGTGAACGCTGGCTTATTCTCATACCCTATGCTTATGGCTGCAGACATTTTAGCCTACGATGCAGAATTTGTACCCGTAGGTAAAGACCAATTGCAACATATAGAAATGACCAGAGATGTAGCTGCAAGATTTCATGCAAAATTGGGAGACACTTTTGTGCTACCAGAAGCCAAAGTGCAAGAATCCAGCATGTATGTTCCAGGAACAGACGGCGCTAAAATGAGTAAGAGCAAAGGCAACACCATTGATCTATTCCAATCCGACAAGGCGCTCAGAAAACAAATTATGGGTATTCAAACAGATTCTACTCCAATGGAAGACCCTAAAGATCCAGACACCGACAATGTATTTGCCCTTTACAAAATACTAGCCACCCCGGCGCAAACAGCTACAATGAGGGATCATTATACTGGAGGTAATTACGGTTTTGGACATGCCAAACAAGCCCTCTACGAATTAATACTCGATCAGTTTAATCCCGCTAGAGAACGTTTTGAGTATTTCATGAATCACACAGAAGAAATAGACAAGGCTTTGGCTATAGGAGCAGAAAAAGCAGCCCTAGTAGCCAATAGTGTGCTCACAAGGGTTAGAGAAAAAGTAGGCTATTAATAAATATCGCAGGGTCTGATTGTTTCATTAGGCCTGGATTATGGAGCGCTCATCTTAAATGGCCTCATAGAACTGACCTGGCAAATGCCGCACTCCTCCTTTGAGCTCTAAGGTCATTAAGCAGGGATACAGCACTTTTATCTCCCATTCTAACAGTCTTGCCAACTGATCTACATGCATTTTCCCCTTTGAGAAAAGGCACTGATATAAGGCAGATTCTTCTGGAGTGTAATGGTCCGTTTTATCTTTAACACTTTCTTCAGTGCTACTGGCTAAACCCATATTTAAAATGATCCCAGGCTGATCTTGCCAATTCATACTATTGATTAGATCTCTAGAATGAGTGAGCATTTGCGCTTTTAAATGCTTAATGAGATCGTTACAGCCTTCACTAAAAAAGTCTGTGCTTCTCCCTGGAACCGCAAAAACAGCACGATCATAGCTATGGGCCAATTGGGCAGTGTGTAGGGAGCCCCCTTTCTTAGCAGATTCCACTACAAGGGTCGCTTGAGAAAGACCTGCTATTATCCTATTTCTACTCACAAAATGGCCGGGTAAAGCATGCATTCCAGAAAAGAACTCCGTGTAAAAACCACCTTGTTCCATGACCTCTTTAATGTAAGGGCGGTGGAGCGCTGGGTAAATTCTTTTAAATCCATGGGCCAGACATCCAATGGTTTGTAAGCCCTGTTCTGCGGCAGCTCTTTGAATCGTAATGTCTATCCCTTTGGCAAAACCACTCACTATTACTGGATCTAATGGCCTTATTTCCTCTATAAATTGTGCACAAAAATCCTTGCCCATACCTGTCATTTTCCGCGTACCTACAACGGCTATAATTTTTTTAGCCCCCGTATTTAAATGGCCTTTTCCAAAGAGAAGGATAGGCCCATCTGGAGCCAAAGAAAGAAAATAAGGATAATTAGAATCTTCAAAATAAAAGGTTTGAATCTTATTGGCTATAATAAAGTCATATTCTTCAGTAGCCAGTTTAAGGTACCATGCATGCAGATAATCTGCAGGTGTTTTTGACTCTTTAACAGAAAGTACCATGCTGTGGTCTCTTGGAGATTCAAAAAAAGCTTGGGCAGATCCATAATGAGAAATGATTTTGCGTGCCGTTTTTGCGCCTACGCCCGGGAGGGCTTGTAGGCGCAAAACTGCAATCATAAACACCTTAGAACGTTGCATATAGCTATTTTCTATAAGGTAAGCTTTTAAAATGTTAATAAAAAATGGTCCACTCAATTTTAAAAAGCGCCAAAAAAGGCCATATTTGTAATCATGCAATTAGAAAAGTACATAAGCCCCTTATTATTTAGATACAACTGTGTTGTGATACCTGGTTTTGGTGCTGTTCTAACGCACGAGAAAGGTGCTAGTCACCATGAGAAAACACATACGTTTTATCCGCCAACAAAGGTGGTGTCTTTTAATGAACAGCTCCAGGTTGGAGACGGCATATTAGTTTCTCATATAGCCACCCTGCTTTCAATCACATATGAAGCTGCTTTAGCCCTTGTAAAGGAAGAAGTGCAATTGTGGAAATCAGAATTAACTTCTGGTCATGCGCTTGCTTTAGATGGTTTGGGTATTTTTACCCAAAACAGCGAAGCTAAAATAAGCTTTAAACCTTATCATGAATACAACTATTTGCCTGCTTCCTTTGGATTACAGGCGGTTAAAGTAGTTCCTTCAGTCGAATTAAATCTAAGTACCCAACAATCTTCTGAGCCTGTTGTCTTTCAATTAGACCCTCAATACGCCCATAAAAATGTGGGACAATTTAGAAAGGTTTTACTGAGATATGCAGCAGCAGCGCTTATTGGTGTTAGTGGAGCGCTCAGTGTGTACCAATCTTATAATGTTCATACAGAAAATAAAAGAGTGGCCTTTCAAGAGGCTACAAAAGAAGTGGAACACAAAATTCAAGAGGCTACTTTTTTTAACAGTAGCCCCTTATCGCTCTCCACTGTAGAAATTAGCTTGGCTAAAAAAGAAATAACCAAACCTTCTTTTTTTATTATTGCAGGTGCCTTCAGAGAGCCTGAAAATGCGTCTAAACGCATTGCCCAACTGAAAAAAAGTGGCTATGAAAAAGCTAGCTACTTGGGCCCTAACAGATATGGCTTACACCAAGTGAGCTTTCAAGGATTTGTAACGGAATCTGAGGCTAGGACATTCCTCAAAGAAGTTCAAGCACAGTTTGCCAAAGACGCTTGGTTGTTGGTGGCAAAAAAATAAGCGTTTCTTGGTTGTTTCGCCAATTCCCACCCTATCTTTGCAAAACATACATACCTTATGAAAGCAAAGTTACCTTCCGAATCCAGAACCGTGATGACTGATATGGTTTTACCAAGTGAAACCAATCCTTTAAACAACCTTTTTGGCGGTGAATTACTCGCTAGAATGGATCGAGCAGCCAGTATTGCTGCCAGAAGACACTCTAGAAGAATTACGGTAACCGCTTCGGTAAATCATGTTGCCTTTAACAGATCTGTTCCCGTAGGAAGTGTGGTAACTGTAGAAGCACATGTGTCTAGGGCTTTTAACACTTCTATGGAAGTTTTCATAGATGTTTGGATGGAAGATAGGTTTAGTGGTGAAAAGACCAAAGCCAATGAGGCCATCTATACTTTTGTTGCAGTAGACGACACTGGGAAGCCAACTGAGGTGCCCCCACTTAAGCCAGAAACCCCTTTAGAAGAGGAGCGATTTGCCGCAGCACTGAGAAGAAAACAGCTGTCTTTGGTTTTGGCGGGTAAAATGAAACCTACAGACGCTACAGAATTAAAGGCTTTATTTATGGGAGAAAATGCCTAGTCTAAAGATCGGTCACAGCCTTCATTTTCAATAGCCACTTCCTGTTTGCTTAAAAAATCTATTAAATAATCTGCCGTAGTAAAATCATAACGCTTCAGTAATTGCTGAAAAGTGTCTGGGTTTGTATTACTAATGTAGTCGTTCACCGCTATGATCAGCTGGGTAGTGTCTGCCAATACATTGCCTCCTGGGGTGGCCCTGATTGTTATATCACTTCCCTCTCTACGTATGTCTAATCCTGCATATGCCATTGAGTATTGGCTTTGAAAAAAGGTCTTAAGCGCAGAAACCTTCATGCTATAAGTCTCTAGACCATTGCCAAAAGGATCAATCGTATAAATGTCATAAGGTCTAATATTTCCTTCTGCTAAATTACCCCTTACTCCGCCATAGTTTTGAATAGAAAGGTCTGCACCAGTTTCCTCTAATAAAGCGGTGGTATAAAAACAAGCCGTCTCATCGCGGTTGTGGTCGTGAGAGGCGGTAGCGATAGTGGTGTAAAACTCCGGCCTGTTGTTATAGGTCGCAATTGTATTGGCTACATTGGAGTCTTCTGGATGGTCCTCACTCAAGTCTATTAAAGTGTAGGATTTACTGACAATTTTACCCGCTGCTACCTGCAACACCAATTTGCTAAGGTACTGCATATGAGCACCAGACTGAATCATAGGCACCTCTCTATAAACCTCGTTATACAACTGATGGCTGTGCCCTCCTACCACTAAATCTACAAAAGATTCACTGCCACTAAAAGACTGGTCAATGAGTCTTTTATCTGCATCTTTACCGTAGTGCGTTAGCGCTACAACCAAATCTGCTTCTACTATCTCCTCGTTATTTCGGTAGCTCGCCACAACATTGGCCCCTTGTTGAAAAGCCAATCCGTCCATATTTTTGGGATGGGAAAGGGGCAAATCTCCGCGAGAGCTATTTTCTACCACCCCTATAAAAGCAATACTAAATCCATCTTTTTCAATAATAGCATAAGGATCTGGCGTGTTTAATACTCCTCCAATATTCTCCACATTAGCACAGATAAAAGGAAATGCTGCTTGCGCTATTCTGCTGTTTAACACTTCTTGTCCGTAATCGAACTCATGATTTCCTAATACAGAAACATCCATGCCTACAGCACTCATAACATCTATAATTGGACTGCCCTTTTCGGGGTGAAAATCAACAATAGGATTGCCTGAAAAAACATCTCCTCCACTCACAAAAAACACCTTATCACTTGCTTCCTTTGCCTGATCAATAAAAGGTTTCACCTTAGAGAAACGGTCTATTTTACCATGCATATCATTTAAGGCAAACAACACAACTTCTGTGGTTTCCAGTGCAGGATCTTGAACCGAATTAGGGCTTGTAGTCTCATTGCCACAAGACCACAATAAAATAATGACTAAGAGAGGGAGTATTTTTTTCATGGCTTAAAATTACAATATCCTTGATTAATGATTTGCACTCAAGGACAAAAATTAACGGCCTAGCTCACATCAAAAAAACGCCACAGCAAAAAAATAGCCGTCAAAGGTGGCCAAAAAATGTCATGCTCGTCTCAGAAAAACCACCACAACATTAATACAGCCGTCAAATGATCTCAAAAAAAAACCTCCACGGCATAAATGCGGTGGAGGGTAAAGCATATAGTAGGTAAGTTGTTTGGGTATTATGTCTTGCTTTAATTACCAATTCAATACAGCTAAATTAAACAAGTAACCCCTGCTAAAAAATACTCTCAATACAATGAGAATACTTTTTTTACCTTAAATTATACACCCATTCTTGTGGGTTTAGCCTAGTGCTGTTCTGATATAAATAGAATTTTAGTACCGTCTGCCCTTCAGTATCATTAGTGGCAATTTCTCCTAGAGATTGTTTCTCTTTAACAAGGTCTCCTTTTTTTACCCCTAATGTTTTTAGGTTATAATAAGTGCTTATAAAATTTCCGTGTTTTATTTGCACGCCTAAATTTCCTCCTGGGACCGCCATAATAGCAATGACCTCTCCTTCAAAGATTGCCCTGGCCTGTGTACCTTTTTCTGTGACAATAGTCACCCCATTATTCTGGTGTTTAATCCCAGGGTAAACGGGGTCTGAATAGACGCCGTAACCTCTTTTAAGCAATCCTTTCTCCAGAGGCCAAATGAGCTTCCCTTTATTGGCGGTAAAATTATTGGCCACTCTTTTGGCTTCAGGGGTCAGCAAGAAGCTAGCACCCCCTTTAACGCCTTTGGCTTTTTTATTCGCAGCAGCAATAGCCGCCTTGATCAATGCTTCAATTCTGTTCTCTAAATCCTTAGCTTCTTTTTGCTTCTTACGAATGGCAGCAGTATATTTTCTTTCGTTTTGCCTAATGTTCTTTAAGACTTTGGCCTTTTCTTGCTTTTCAGAGATGAGCTGCTTTTTGGCGGCTGTGTTGGACAACACCAAAGCCTCTTTGGCTTTGCGCTGCGTATTCAAAGAGCTGATCTTCTCTTCTAGTGCTTTAGTTTGAACAGCAATCCCTTCCCCTTGCTTTTTCCTATAAGCTTGGTACTGCTTTAAGTATTGCAGGCGCTTGTAGGCCATGTAGAAATTCTTAGACGAGAGCAGAAAGAGCAACCTGTTTTCTTGGGCGGTGTGCAAATAGGACTTTTGAATCATTTGCGCGTACTCTTTTTTTAGTGCTGCTAGGGCCTTTTGTTGGTCCTTCACTTCTTTTTGATTGGCGCTAATTTGTCTTGTGAGTAAATTGGCTTGTTGGTTGGTGAGTCTAATGAGTTGCTCTCTGACCTTAATTTTTTTATTAGCCGTCTCTAAATCTTCCAATACTGCGCCACGCTCTCGTTTTTTTACAGAGAGTAGGCGGTTCATGTCTTTTATTTCCTTTTCTAGGGCACTTTTTTTAGCCTCTAGTGCTTTTTGATCCTTAGTTTGTCCAAAAGCTTGTGGCGCTATGGCTAGAAAGCACAACGACAAAAGAATGGTTATAAAAGATTTCTTGTAATGCATTTAAGGAATGGGGGTTTTGAACAGCTGTTACAGAATTTAGGGGTGTTGTAGGTTTTTAAAGATTATTTGGCCATATGTTTTTGGTGGTTAACTGGTGTTTATTCTGTATCCATTTTGAGTTCTAAGGCTTTTAATCCCTTGGGTATTTTAAAGGGAAAGGACAAAGAGCGGTTCACACTAATATTTTTATAGCTAATAGCTACAGTCGTTTCTGTTTTGGCCATCTGTGCAGACACTGCAATTTCACTGGGCAGCAAAAGGCCGTCCATTTCCGTATAAGAAGGGTATTGAATGCTGAGGTTGTTTTCTGAGCCTCCTTGGCTTATTTGTGTTTGGGCTACTTTAAAATTCTTGGAATCTATGTCTACAAAAAGCTTGAACAATGCCTGTGCTTTCTGAGGTTTTAAACGGTACACCTGAGCCGTAGGTTCTACATTAAAACGTTGCTGCTTTAAATCTAAGGCAGCTTCTCCCAACAAAAGACCTTGGAGCATATTAAAATCTAGGGGCGTACCTAAAAAATTGCTCAAATCAGTAAAATCTCCCTCAAAGGAAAGCTTGTTAACACTGGAGTAAAAGGCTATTTTATCTGGTGTAATAAGTGCTTTACCCATACCGAAAAACACCGAAATCCAGAGGGTTTTATCTCGTTCCATCCTAAAAGTGGCTGGAATTCCTTGGCTGGTTGAACCACTTTTGTAATCAATTTTCATTTTACCGCTTAAGGTTTTAAAATTCCCAGAAGCTGCGTAATGGTTTTTAATGACTGATTTAGCACTTAAGTTTTTGAGCCCAGCTGATTCAGAACGCGCCACAAGAGCGCCCTTCTTGGTACCACAAGCCGTTAAAGCAAGTGTTATAGCAAAGAAGAAAAACCTTTTGTACAGAGCGATATTCCAAGACATGCCTTTTGATTTTTTTGAAGTAATACCCTACAAAGATACAATTTTGGTACCAAGATTAGTTCTGTCAGACAGCACCAATTCATTGGCTCCTTGTATACATCCAATACAGCGCAATTGCAGGAGCCCTGTTTAGAAGCGCCACCAATTCGTGTCACGCTTATTTAATTCCAGTACTTCCAAAACCACCAGAACCTCTTTCACTGTCTTCCAAAGTATCTGTCAGTTCCCATTGGGCACGCTCATATTTGGCCAAGACCATTTGGGCAATCCTATCCCCGTCTTCTATGGTGAAAGGATCTGTGGAAAGGTTTATAAGAATAACGCCTACATCTCCCCTATAATCTGCATCTATAGTTCCAGGTGCATTCAAGACTGTAATCCCGTGCTTGGCAGCCAAACCACTTCTAGGCCTTACTTGTGCCTCTGTACCGGCTGGCAAAGCTATATGTAGTCCTGTGGGGATTACTTTTCGCTCCATGGGCGCTAAGGTGACAGGCGCAGAAAGGTGGGCCCTTAAATCCATTCCAGCGGCCGCTATGGTTTCGTAAGACGGAAGTGCGTGGGCACTTTTGTTGATGATCTTAATCCTCATTACTTCTTAATTTTTTTAAATTTTTAAACTCTAAACCAGCTGTTATTAGAAGGAATCCCCCTAAAAATAGATTTCCTAAAACCATTTGCCCAGGGAAGACATAAAAGGAAAGGCTGCCCAATAAGACCGCAGCACTTAAGTAACCCATTATTTTTCCCAAAGGATAATTTATGGGATACTTTTTACGCCCTATAAAATACGAGGCTATGGCCATACTCCCATAAGCAGCTAAAGTAGCCATGGCTGCCGCATAGTATCCTATGATTGGAATGCCTATGAAATTTACTACAAGGGTAATGACAGCACCTCCTATAGAAATATAAGCCCCATAATGGGTTTGGTCTGTTACTTTGTACCAAACGGAGAGGTTGTGGTAAATACCCAGGAATAAACTGGCCAGTAAAATGATGGGCACCACTTCTATGGCTTCCCAATAGCTTGAATTTCTAATAAACAAGGTTTTTATAAGATCTATGTACACCAATACCCCTAGAAAAATCACGCTACCAAAAATCACAAAATACTGGGTAATCACGGCATAGGCCCTTTGGGGGTTCTTTGACTTGGCATGGCTAAAGAAAAAAGGCTCAATTCCCATTCTAAAAGCGGTGGCAAAAAGGGTCATGAACAAGGCCAATTTGTAACAAGCGGCGTATTTACCGAGTTCACTGGCAGCCACAGCTTCAGGCAATAGTTTGGCCAATAAAATTTTGTCAAACACCTCATTGATGGTGAAAGCTATTCCGGCAATCATCACAGGAAATGCGTATTGTAACATGCGTTTGAACAGGGCGGTATCAAAACCAAAACGCAGTCCTTTGTACTGACCCGAAAGCCATATAAAAGTACTGGCAGAGGCTATGGTATTGGCTATAAATATATAGGCAATCTCAAAATTAGGCCTATAGAGGCCCACCAGCCAGTGGCGTATGGAGGCGCTGTTTTCAAGGCTAGGGTCTAGGGCAAAAGAGGCATCGGCTCCAAGAGCCAAAGAAGCATTCACAGAAGCATCTATGGGACCCTCTAAACTTGCCCAATAAGGCAAGCCTATCAGAAATAAAAGATTGAGTCCTAAATTGAGTCCTACGTTGGCGGTTTTTAAAACCGCGTACTTCATAGGGCGTCCTTCTGCCCTGAGTTTGGCAAAGGGTATGACCACCAGGGCGTCTAAGCCCATAATGGCAATGGCATAGCCTAAGTATTCCAATTTAATGTCTGTCAATGAAGACAAAGAAGGCAGTGCCAAAGCGGCTATTAAAACAAAAACAAAGGTGGACGCTGCAATAGACCAAAGGGAAGTAGCCACTACCTTTTGCCTGTTGGGAGCGTTGCTGTAAAACCTAAAAAAAGCGGTTTCCATCCCATACGCCAACAGCACATTAAAAAGGGCAAACCAAGAAAAAATAACGGTGACCTCGCCAAAACCAGCCGTTGCTAAAATATCGGTATAGAGCGGGAGTAGCAAGAAGGATAACATTCTTGGCAGCACAGTCGCTATTCCATAGACAAAGGTCTGGGCAAATAATTTTTTAAACAAGCTGTGTTCGTTTGGGCCTTATGGCAAATCGTTGGGTTTAAAAATACAAAAACCCCAGCAAGCTGGGGTTTATTTGTGTATTATTTATCGCTAATGCCCTGTAAAAAAAGCATTTAAGACGGGCTAAATATTTAATCGTTTAAAGCCTCAGCGCCCCCAACAATCTCTAAGATCTCATTGGTAATAGCTGCCTGACGAGCTTTGTTGTACGTTAACTTCAATTGATCTCTAAGATCGGTAGCGTTGTCTGTAGCCTTGTGCATGGCCGTCATTCTGGCGCCGTGTTCAGAGGCAAAAGAATCTCTGATTCCTTTGAAAAGCTGTGTTTTTAATGCTTTTGGCACCAATTCACTCACAATCTCTGCCTTTCCAGGCTCAAAGATATAATCAGATTCAGCTGCGGCTCCTA
>Ga0209137_1004890_pt1 | contig 10430 bp, 25 predicted proteins | sample SaaInl5LU_22_DNA_FD_184642 | JGI IMG/M metagenome (GOLD analysis project Ga0209137, IMG submission 184642) | Marine microbial communities from expanding oxygen minimum zones in the Saanich Inlet - ESP_105LU_22_DNA (SPAdes) (version 2) | ecosystem: Environmental > Aquatic > Marine > Intertidal...
TTGATAAAAAATCTGGGACATTTAAAAATTCTAAGGGTAAATTTGTTGGTGTTGATGCTGTTTCAGACGCATTCAAAGATGCTGGAATAAAAGGACCATCAGCTACTCTTAACAAATACCCAAGACTTAAAATGCTTAAAATGCTTCCTATTGGAAGATTCATTTCTGTCGCAGGTATTTCGTCAATACTCGCGAATAATGAACTGAGCGAAAAAGAAAAGGTTGCTCAAGTAGCAGGTATGTTTGGTGGTATCGGCGCTGGCGCTATTGGTGGAATGCTTGGTGGATTATTAGGGTTAATCGGTGGCGGTGGTATTGCGAGCGTACTTACTGGTGGTGTTGGAAGTCTTGCTGGCGCTATTGCGCTTGGCTATCTTGGTGATGAAGCTGCTCAGATGATGGTAGCAAATGCTCTTATGGGTAATGATAAACCTATGACAGATTTTGCTAAGAGTATGGGGTTAATTAGAGATACCTCTACCCCAGCACCAACGATGATAGATGAGTTTGGTGTCGATATGACGCCATATACAGGCGGTGGTAGTTCAAATACCTTATCTAAGTCTAATACAAGTTCGATGAATCAAAGCAATGCGTTGAATAGTGGAATAAATGAATACTTGGGTCTTCAGTCACAACCAAACTATGTGATTATGGACAATAGTTCTACAAACCAAAACAATGTTTCTAATAATACTTCAGGTAATTCATTTTCAGGTAATCCTATCCCTTGGGATTATAATGACCCGATGAATGCTACAAGATAAAAAAAAGGGATCCCGAAGGATCCCTAATGACGTCATGGGTGTCAGAAATTAATCTTCTTGAGCCATTTGGGCGAAGTACGATAAAGTATCATCTTCATCAGCAACAGGAGCCACAGCTGCAGCTGGCGCTGATACGATAGTTGGTTCACTTGCTTCTTTCATAGGAGCAGTTTCCGCACTTTGAGCTAGACCTTCATTCTTCATTGTAGAACCAGCACCAGTTGCTAAACCAAGTACAGTTTCTAAACGAGCTTTCAACTCATCGTAAGTCTTGAAGTATTTTGGATCATGCGCTCCAGGGAAGTTAGGAGTAACAAACTCATTCAAGTCATAGATAGAATTATATGTCGCTTCTAATTTAGTCTCATCAGCGTCGAATAAGGCACTTGGCGCTTTAAAACCAGACTTGTCGTAGTTACGATATCCTTCAACTTTACGGATCTTCAATTCGAAGTCAGCACCTTTCCAGAAATCAAAAGGGTTTACTGGTTCTTCACCTGGAAATTCAGGTTGCATCTGATCCATAATCTTATCAAAGATCTTCTTACCAAATTCATAAAGCATTACTTTACCATTGTTGGCAGGATTACCTGGATCGTTTACGACTAAGATATTAGTAACATAGTGTAAGCGACGTTTTTGTTTACGTGCTGTTTCTTTATCTTCTTCGACACCAGAGTTCCATAAGCGTGAGTTTAATTCACCTAGTGGATCAGCTTGACCGATAGTTGTAAGAGAACGTTCGATATACCATTGACCAGTTGGACCTTTAAAAGCGTGATCCCAGTAGCGTACCCATGGGAGGTCTTGACCTTCGCCTGCAGGTAAGAAACGGATTACCGCATAACCATTACCGTTATCATCAACAGTTGGTTTCCATTTGCGATCATCTTGGTATTTGTTGGTGGTTTTAGTTTGACCAGCTGCTTCGGTGGCAGCAGAAACTAATGATGAGATGTCCATAGATTTGGACTTTAAATTAGCAAAAGACATATTGTTTTCCTTCGTATAAACTAAAATATTTGTTTGTATTTGTTAAGTATAAATTGCCTATGTGGCATATGTATTTATACGTCTAATGTATTGAGTTTCGGTAAAAAATTTAAAGATCTTGCTTCAGCTTCCAGCTGACCGACGATAGAAGGGTTTAAAAACTTCTTCGTATCTTCTACTTCCATTTTGTTTTCTTCACATAAGTGGACGATTGCGTCCATGTATGATATATCGTTCTCGTACACAAATTGTTCGACCATACGAGAGAAAGATTTCCTAGTCAAGAATTCAGCTTTATCTTCATTTTTTTTACGCATCGATAACCTCAAACGAATTCACGTTTTCAACTCTAAACGAGCGCCAAGCTTGTTTGTCAACGGCATACGCGCGTACCACTGTTTCATTTACTGAATGTTTCTCGACAGCTACCTTTTCTTCGGTAAAGTCTGGAATAAATTCAGAAGATAAAGTACAAGGCATCACACGTTTTTCGCCGTTAACTTTGGTAAACGTGACTTCAACCACATTAGTACGTAATTGATTAATAATATCATTATATGTTAAAGTAGTCATAAAGTCAACCTTTTATTTAGAAACGTTCAAATTCTTCATCATCGTTAGATGATACATCAGCGTCAGCATGGACATAATCCAAGAACTCAGTACCACGATCCAACAAGATGATTGTTGTTTCTAAACCTTTCAAAGCATCTTCCATATTACCGGAAACTGTCTTATCAAGATCTTCTTTTTGCTGTTCAGTAACATACTGATCTAATGTTTCAAGATAGATAATGCGAATAAACTCGCGAGCGATTAATTCTACATCTTCTTGCTTATATTGAGACAAGTCGATCAAGTTTTCTAGTTGTTGTTCCGCCATTAGTTCCATTCCTCTTTAGTTGTGGCTTCAAATATATCAGTAAATTGAGCCGTTAAGTGATTAGTATCGCCATAAGATATCTTAGACTTATAATCCTGTCTATCTATGCGTTCTACATCCATAGCCAGTTTCATATTAGACTGTAATACCTTATTGTTTTTTTGTACTTTTAGAGCAGCTCGACGAATCATCGCGTAACGCAACTCTTTACTGATAGACATATTATACTCCTTATTGAGTTAAAGATCAAGTTTTTTATTAAACTATTTCAGACCATTGTTTAAGTTTTTCACGTTTTTGTTCAGCGTACTCTTCAATGTTAGTAAATGATACCAAATCATATTCCTGACAAAGATTAATCATACACTGAAGATCACCAATTTCTTTTTCAAAACGAACCAAGTTTTCAGGTTGTTGACCGAAGCGCATAATCTTAGCTGCTTCTTGGATAACTTCACCACACTCTTCCATTAGGACAGTAAGCAGTTCGGTAGAAGATTCATTATACTTTAGCATTCAACGCTTTCCTTTCAAGTTTATATTGACGACGGAGCCAATGTTTGTAACGATTAAAATAAACAGAACTCGACGTTTCTGGTTCAATACGATATGATTCAAGTTCTTCAAGATGTTCATACCATTTTTGATTCAGCCAATTTCTAAATGTCATAATACCACCTACAGTTTAATAATATTTTTACGCGCTTTAGATTCTTTTATTGTCCAGGTTGAATACCCATTCTTTTCAACTTCTTTTTCAGCAAACCTTCTTATCTCACTCCACTCACCTTCTACAATACCTACAGACAGAGGTTCTCTTTGGTTGTGAGTAATATCCAATAATATCACTTTACACTTCATTTACATTCCTCGTAAACAACGCTTTCTAGGCTGTAAGCTTCAATTTCCCAAGGCTGATCTTTATAATTAACGCCAACGTATTCTTTACCGTCGAAAATCTGTTTAGTAGTCATCACGCCAGGATTGTCGTCACGAAATACGAAACCTTTATTAACTAAACGACCGCTTGCCATTTGTTGGGCGTGAACTAACTCGTGCGCAATATTAATCATTAAGTCTTTTTTAGGAATACGACCAACTGCGTCCTGACGTGCCAATTCTACTTCAACGTGTTCATCGTCGCCGTTACAATAACCGCCTGCACCACCTGAACATTTCTTAACAAATTGTAAATCAAATAAGCAATCTTCGAACTCGTCTAAACCTAAGTAATTATAAACGCGCTCAACGTAGCTGATTAACTTCTTATCTACTGTACCTTCAATTATCATATTATACATTTTTAACAACCTCTTTCAATTCTACGTAAAGTGTTTTTACTGCCCAACCAACGGCGTAAATTGATAGGAAAGTTCCTACTGTTAATAAAGGTAAATTTTCAGGGGTAAAAAAGTTATTCATAATTTGTTCTCTCTCAATTCAATATAAGTATTATACTTCAACGGTGAACACTAATCAACACTTTTTTTTACTTTTTTTTATAATTTCTTCATAAGTAAGGTAATCATCAAGATAATCACCCTTCTTACGAGTTTCTTTTTTACGGTCAGTCATCACGACAGCCTTATTGAATTTTTTTAGATTTTTGGCTACTGGATTTCTCATTCATTTTTCTCCGCATCATTAAGGCACTGTTACTTGTTCTTCTCATTATGCTGCAGCCTCTACATATTGTAATACATTTTTGATCGCTGCCTTTTTATCAAACTCAACGTAATCTTTTGCGGTACACTGATAATCTTTTTCATAAGTACCAACTTCAATATCAATGTAGTGGCTACAATGGAAGTAATCAGTCATTGCGTCGCTTTCGTCAAAGTAATTTTCACCAAGCATTGCGTCTTTTAACTCAACTAAGAAGTCACGAACAACGCCTTCGTAGTGTTCTTCAATCCAATGAGTGTTAACGTCAAAGTAAGCGCGACTTAAACAATATTCTAAGTTACAAATATGGTCAGGGTTGTACTGAACTTCTTTGATAGCGCGTTTTACAGCATTTTCATTATAAGCGCCAATAAGGTCGATTTCACCAGATTTAAGTTTAACAACAAGCGTAGAATGGTGCTTCACTGAGATGCTACCTTTCATTTTATACTTTTTAAGTACTGCTTTGATGCCTACTGCTAATTCTTTTTTGTTTTCTTGTGATACAAAAGCCATAATATAATTCTCTCTCTCAATTCAATATAAACATTATACTTGTTTTAGAAACAAAGGTCAACACTTTTTTTAAGAAATTTCTTCAATAGCTTCCATAACTTGCTCGTAGAATTCATCAGATACTTCTCCACCATCTTGGTCAGAGTAATATCCACATATCATAGCAGCACTGAAGATAATATCTTTTTGAGTATTGATTTCATGCTCTAGAGCATCTATTGTTAGCTCACCGTAGAAGCGTAATTCTTCAGCAATGTATTCGATTTGTTCTAATAGTTTAATGTAGTTCATAATATAATTCTCTCTCTCTCAATTCAAAGTACAGAGGTATTATACTTGTTATGAAAACAGATGTCAACACTTTTTTACAATAAATTTTGATTTTTTAAATAACTTTTTTGAGATACAAGATTGAAGTCATAAGGGAAATCAACTTTACGTTCAATCTGTTGCCTTAACTTATCTGCTTCAATATCATTCTCAGCTTTAATCTCTGTAGATTGAACAACCAAAGATTTTGATGGAGTGCCTATGTGAAAGCGTATTACATAATCAATCATTTTATTTCCTATTATCGACGCATATTTGCGTGTTCTTTTGCTTCACTCTCATCAATAATCGGAACAGCGTTAGACTTATGCATCGTGCTAATACCTTTCACCAATGTACCAGTGTATTTCTTTGACTCAACTTTAGTCGTACAAACTTCACCGACTACACCAACTGACTGAATAGAAGCTGATTGCATCGCACCTCTACGTGGTGGTGGTGCTGAGTAGTTAGGGATGGCACTATCACCACCCACATAAGTTTTCTTCTTAGTACTCCAAGCGTTGTACTTTTTCTTGCGACCATTCGCATACGTTCTCATATTACCGTGCATCATACTCGTACCTCAAACCATGAAGGGATAGGACGTTTAGTCCAAGCCATATTGAATCTATCTTGTTTAGTCTGATAGAAGTTACGATATGATTGTACCGCATCTCCTTCGACAATACAAGCAGGAAATTGCTGCATTGCTAATTTAAATGGTGTAATGCTTTCGGTGCGTTTTATATTAGTGGGTGTCTGAGCAAGCGCTTCCTCTAACTTAGTTCTTGTAGAGTGCACTTTACCATAGCGATACTCATACTCGTCACACAACGCAACAAAGTGACGATAGTGCCATTGGTAGTTTTGATCAGACTCGGTAGTCCATACAGTAGAGGGGTGACCTGTGTGTACAGACTTGTATAATAGATTGTCAAGGTATGGGTCGTCTAACTTCCACATTTTGATTCTTCTGCCACTACTAGATAACACTGTAGTCTGTTTACCGTCTACCATTCTATGCGCGGTAGATAACATTTGAGCAGACTCGACAATCATTTTAACAACGTGTTTGTCGCACTGCTGTACAGCAGAATCTACAGGACATTCACTTAATACAAAAATATTCATAATTTAACTCACTAATTTAGGGATATATTCCCACTGGGTACAAGAAATATTGTATACTATAAAATGATATCCGTCAACAACTTTCTGAAGATTATAAATAAAAGCTATGAAAAAAGAACTTTTTGATTTTGGCTTCACCGCCGTTGACGAAACAGAACTAGAAGCTGCGCAGCAATTAGAGAATGTTTCCTCAGAAGCGGAACGAAGTCAAGAAAAACTTGACGAACTTTACAATGCTATCCAGCCATTGTTAGCTAACCTCAAGATGAATCCTGAAAAGGAATACATCTTATGGCCAGATAGACTTGATAAGATCGAACAGTTTGAAGAATATATTCTAAAAATCTACAAAGGAAACTAACAATGTTTTTTAACTTATTAAACGAACAAATTCTACGTGACGTACCAAGTGACAGCGCTGTCCTACAGTACGTTTACGGAGAAGAGAAAGAAGCAATTGCTCGAAAGGTTAATGGTCAAATTGAAGCAGATCTTCAATCAAATGGCGATTACCTTATGTACAAAAATCCTGAAACAAATGCTGTTGAAGAAGCGTTGAACCGTGCACCAATGTATTTGAACTTATTAAAGCACCGTGGATACAAGAACATCCTTTTCGTTGGTCACTATAACACTGGACAATATCAGTGGATCTTAGAGTCACGTATGGATCGTGTTGTTGACGCAATGCCTTTAGAACGTTCTAACGAATCTACTTTGGTAGATCCTAACATCGTTCTACAGTTCTTGCCATTAGTATGTAAAGAGTTTGCTTACAAAGGTGAGTTCAGTGTTGTAAAACCTCGTGAGTCTCGCTTCCGTGGTATTATGCATTCTTTATATCAACAAAATGGTTTAACGCCACATTACGTAGAATCAAGCGTACAATACCGTCACGGTATGTCTGACGTTCAGTTTGCTACTGATAAGAAGTTTGATGCTGTTGTATTCTTGGGTGTACCTAAACACGAAGGCAACTCATTCACTAAAGCGCAAGTTGAAAGCGTATTCGGTGGTATGTTAGCTGAAGGTGCTGAGTTCGTAGATTTATACTATGGACCAACAACTGAAGGTAAATTTGAAGGTTCGGAACAGAAAGATATTACTGAGCATTTAGACTTTACTTTTGCTGTACGTTCTGCTTGGGATGATTCTGTCCAGAAAGATGACGGTCGTCCAGAAGAATATGAGATTATGAAACGAACTGTTTCAGTCTACTAAAAACAAGAAGGGAGCTTAATTGCTCCCTTTTTTATAACCACGCTGAAATTAAAATTGCTATACACATCCATATGATGACGTTAGGGTAATATTCCCAAGCTGTTTTAAAATCAATTGCTGTTAACTTTATAAAATCAGTTACTTTCTTCATTTATTTTCTCAACCACTATAGTTACATTGTCAGGAGCTTTAAACTTCAAGCCATCGTGACTATGATATATGAAAAACTTTACTTTGTCAAATTCTCGAAAGAACTTTCCGAAAATAGGTCGCCAGTTACTTGACATTCTATGAGTATTGAGTGGTCCACGATCGCTTTCTAAAAAGTTATCTGTGTGGCTTCTTAGGTTCATATCAAACATAGAATCGAATCCGTACATATGAACTTCAGTAGCCTTCATCGTTCGGCAAGCGTAGTCTACCGCCATATGTCCGCAAGAGTAGTTAGTAGCTGCTTGCGCTATAGTATGTCCAGGGAGCTGTGCATAGGCTGGTATATGAGTGTGAAAACCTTTAATGTTCTGGGCATATTTCATATAGAACTGTGGCTGCATCTCCATCCATTTACGTGGACGAGTACCAAGCACCCAATCATATTTGTCCAGATTACTCTTGCCCTCAAACAATGCTTTCATCATCTTGAAGTCTACCATACAAGTGGCGTTAACTTCATCAGAATCAAAATCAATCGGTGGCATATTACAAACAACTAATTTTCCTTCAGTACCACGTTTGAATAATTTCCAGTGGTCACCATTACCTAATACATTAACTCTCATAATTCTACTCTGGGTGATATGTTCCGTAAACGCAGTGAGCTAATTCATGCCCCCACGTTTCTAAGTTATTATTATCGTCTACACCTTTCGGCTTCACAACATATATATCACAACTATAAAGTACGCTCATATCAGCAGCAACTAACCAAGAAGCTTTCCCTTGAACCTTTCTTCGATCAATATTATTTTCACGAAGATGTTTATGCATCTCACTCTTAGTTTCAAAAACGTGTACAGTAATAGGAAACTCTACTCCCGAAAAGTCTTGAGAACCTTTTATGGTATCTTCACTTTCTTTTTTAACACAGCCGACGACTAACATCATAAATGCTGCGATTACGATTAACTCTCTCATTTCATATACCTCTTAGCATGACCTGCTTGTATCATTTGTTCATTAATACTAATATCAAATGCGTTAGCGTAGAACTCACCTAAGATTCGTCCGTACTTCCCTTTCTTGTCGAGCTTTGTGCGGAGGATACATGTTTCTCCCAACGCGCCCTCAAGGAATTTGGTGGCGTCTTTACCCAACTTCTTTTCAGCAAGATCGCGTGTACGAGACTCAGGAGCATCAATACCATATAAACGGACACGCTGATTGCTGTAAACAATACCGAAGCCAAGATCAATATCAACGTCAACAGTATCGCCATCGACAACTCGTACAACCTTACAATGATACTCATACATCTTAGTTTCCGAAGTATTTCGCAATGATTTCTAATTGATCTTCGTATTCTGAAATCGCTTTCAGTTCAACTTCAATCGCTTCAATAATATCAGAGTGCTCGCCGATACCAACTGGATGCGTCAAGTAAACTTCAACATTCATTTTGTGTTTATTGATATGACCGATAGCGTGTGAGCGTAAGGTCTCTAAAATTTGTTCTCTCATTTTGTTCTTGCCTTTTCAATAGCACGTGAACCAAACCAAAAAGATATAACCGCAGCGAAGATTGCTTGAGTGTCTTCATCCCAAATAACCTGTAGTGCTTCACTCAAATCCATTCCGTTTTTCAACGCTTCATTTAATATTGTTACCTCAATCGCAGCGAATAGGAAAAAGAAACAGTATGTTATAACTGGACGTACAGACTTCTGTAACCCAGAAATAAACCCTCTACCTTTTGCTATCTCAGTATCGTGAGTGAGTAACGCCTTTTGTTCTTCATGTAACCCCATCTCTTGGAATCGTTTTATCTCATGGTCATATCCAGCTTTCTGTAACTCAGCCATCTTTTCCATTTTACTTAATTCAAACTCGTGTTGACGTTTGCTTTTAAAATGGTCGGTAATAGCAGGAACAACAGAACTGCCGAATCCTAACAATGAACCGATTAATCCACTTATCATTTTATTCTCCCCAGTAATTCTTTACCCACGGCTGAGGAAGGTATTCCCTCATCGGAGTAGTTATTTTTTCTGACATTGATTGAATAATGCTTGGTCTGCCGTGAAAGCATATAATAGAAGCAGAATCAATATTATCAGGATATACTTGGTACTTATATGACTTTAATTGTTTTGGAAACAAATCTTGTAATAAATCTCGATGTTTTATTATACTATCTAAATATTCACCGTCACCTCTGAACTTAGAAACGATTGAATCTTTCTGTAGCATAAACTCAAGATAAATCCAATTCATATATTCAGACCGCCAAGCAAGCACGCCACTTTGTAGTTTACCTTTCAAGTGAGGTTGATGAGCGTTAATCGCACCAAGGTCTTCAATACCTAAGAATGAACCGTCGTACTGTAACAGCCAATCAATATTACCCGTGATAAGGGTATCAAGGTCAAAGTATACAACTCGCCCTTTCATATCTCCCTTAAACAGCTGTAATTTATTCCACCAACCTGATAGTCCAGGAGCTAACAACTTACAGTCAATTCCTTCTAACACTCTATCACTATAGCATACGAAATCAAAAGGTACTGTCGAATTTTTCTCAACAGCCTTCTTTAAATTATACACATATTCTGAGGTAAATTTATTTCCCCAAAATACGCAACAAACCGTAACTTTATTAGACATCAACTATCTCAAACTCTTTATCATAATTATGTTTCGCCAAACAACCAGTTTCTTCTTGTATTGTAGTAAAGCTATCATCAGCCGTAGCAATCCAAGGGTAATACTCTTGTAAGAAGTTAAAT
>Ga0209137_1004895_pt1 | contig 10422 bp, 11 predicted proteins | sample SaaInl5LU_22_DNA_FD_184642 | JGI IMG/M metagenome (GOLD analysis project Ga0209137, IMG submission 184642) | Marine microbial communities from expanding oxygen minimum zones in the Saanich Inlet - ESP_105LU_22_DNA (SPAdes) (version 2) | ecosystem: Environmental > Aquatic > Marine > Intertidal...
GATTGCTCTCAAAGACGGCACCTCACAATGGATCACCGGCGCTAATGCCAGACGATATGTTCATGAATTACGGTCGCGCCACGATGTTATTATGACGGGCATGGGAACAGTGCGTGCTGATAATCCGATGCTGAATTGCCGTTTAGAGGGCGTGACGCATCATCCCTTGCGCGTGATCATGACATCTGATGCAAGTCTTGATCCAAAATCACGAATAGCGCAATCAGCAAAAGATATCCCGACGCTTTGCATAACAGGGCAACATTCTGATCAATCCATATCCCCGACAGATCATATTGACGGCGTTTCTGTGATTGCGGTAGCCCGTGATAAAGATGGCCGACCAGATATGATGAATGCCTTGTCAGTTCTGGCAAAGCAAGGTATGACCAGTGTTCTGGTTGAAGCTGGTGGCATCTTGCTCGCGTCATTGATGCGTCAGGGGCTGGTTGACCGGCTGATCTGGATAAAAGCACCAATGATTATTGGCGGTGATGGTATCGCGGCAATTGATGCGCTTGATCTCACCTCGCTTGATAAAGCCCGTGGCTTTGAAGCCGTTCATCAGCAGATGGTGGGTAAAGACATGGTTGAAATATTTGAACGTAAAGCATGAATAACACGCCGAATAACTCAAAATGGAAAATATCGAATTAGCCAGCAAATTAGGCCAGCAAATTAAGCCAGTATATTAGGATAAACATGTTTACAGGGATTATTACAGGTTTGGGTTCACTTGCGGCGATGCAGAGAAAGCCGGATGGCGGTGCCAGATTGCGTATTGATACACCATGGGATTGCACCAGCATCCCCATTGGTGCATCTATTGCGTGTAGTGGTATTTGTCTGACACTGGTTGAGGCCAGCAAGAATCAGTTTGCTGTTGATGCTTCTGATGAAACGATTAACCTTACCACCATGGCACATTGGGATGTGGGGACACAGATCAATCTGGAAAGAGCTTTAGCGCTAGGCGATGAGCTGGGCGGGCATATGGTATCCGGACATGTTGATGGCAAAGCCGTGGTAACTCGCATAGAACAGGAAGGTGATAGCTATCTGCTGGCTTTTGATGTTCCGGCACATCTGGCACCATTTATCGCCGCCAAAGGGTCGGTTGCGCTGGATGGCATATCGCTGACTGTAAACAGGGTTCATGGGACAGTGTTTGAAATTATGGTGATACCACATACATGGGCGCATACGACATTGGCACATGCCAGGCCGGGGGTTGAGATTAATCTGGAAGTCGACATGCTAGCCAGATATGTGGCCAGAATGACAGAATTCGGGAAAGGCCAATCCACATGAACGCTGAGGCAAAAGACCAGCAGGCTATTTCATCTATCGACCGGTTGCTTGAACAAGCCAGAGCCGGTGAGATGTTTATTTTGATGGATGACCGCGAAGGCGAAACCACAGGTGATCTATGTATTCTGGCTGAACATTGTGATGATGTTGCGATTAATGCCATGCTAAAACATGCACGGGGATTGATCTGTCTGGCCATAGATAAGGAAAGAGCCACAACATTAGGGCTGAATTACAGCGAAAGAATCTTTGATGCTCCGCGCCAGTCTGCTGTCACGATTTCGATTGAGGCAAGAGCAGGCATTACGTCTGGCGTATCTGCCCGTGACAGGGCGCATAGCATTAAAATTGCCGCTAATCCGGATTATGGCACATCTGATATCGTATCGCCGGGGCATTTATTCCCGTTAATCGCGGTTGAGGGCGGCACGCTGGTCAGAGCTGGCAGAACCGAAGCGGTGGTTGATCTGGCAAAAGCGGCAGGAAACTGGCCTGCGGGGGTGATTTGCCAGATTATGAACGAAGAAGGCTCGCTGGCGGATAGGGCATTTCTGGAAGCATTTGCCAAAACACATCAGATCGGAATTGGCACGATTGCTGATCTGATCGCATGGAAAAGACGCCGGCAAAGCATCATAAAACGCAGTGGTGAGATTATGTTTAACTCATCCAATGGCGGCAATTGGCGGATGCTTGTTTATGTCAACACGGCCAGCTATGCTGAACATGTGGCGTTGATCAAGGGCGATTTATCCTCGCCTGAGCCGGTGCTGGTACGGATGCATGCTATTAATATCATGACAGACGTTCTGGGAGAGCAATTATCCGGCCGCACAGGTAATGAGATACAATTAGCCATGCAGATGATTGCGAATGAGGGGCGCGGGTTGATTGTCATGTTGCGCGAACCTAGCCCGACCACTATTTCCGATCTGGTTCAGCGTAAAGCGGCTGGTGATGGAACAAGCCGTAATGAAATCCGTAACTACGGTGTCGGCGCACAGATTTTGAATGATCTGGGCGTTAATCATATGATACTGCTTTCTAATGTAAAACGCAGTATCGTTGGCCTTGATGGATATGGGCTGACTATTGCCGGATATCGCGAATTTGATGAAGGAAATGATGACCATGTCTGATATTGATTCTGATATTGATTCTGATGCTGATGCTGTAATAACGGACGAAGAAACTTTACGTCCGCCATCGATCCGGCGTCGTGCGGCTGCCCGAATTGCCGCTATACAGACATTGTATCAGCACTGGGCAGGTGAGCAGGACTTGCCACAGGTAGTGGCCAGTTTTCAAAGCCATTACTTGCCGCGATTGCTAGAAGATTTTAAATTAAAGCATCTGAATGAACAGCATTATACCAAGCTGATCTTTGGCGTAGAATCCGCGCGCGCAGAGATGGACGTTCAAATTACGCCATTGCTAGGGGAAGGATGGTCGATTGACCGGCTAAATCAGATTGAGCGTGATATTTTGCGTGCGGCTATATTTGAACTGGAAAGTCTGCCCGATATTCCTGCCCGTACGGTGATTGCCGAATATTCGGCCATTGCAGATTGTTGGGAGATTGATGCAGGCTTTATCACGGCTATCCTTGATAAGCTGGCACATCAGCTCAGACAGGCTGAATTCACCGCAACGATATAAATCTACTTAAAAGAACCTGTTTTTCCTGTTTTTAGGTGATTTTTCATTGCACAGAGTGTCTGGTTTTATTATAAATCAGCAAATTTGTAATCTTTTGCTGATTACCGAATTTCTGCTGATTGTTTGAATAATAATAATTTGGAAAAACGGTTACTAATAAAAGAGTCGATAAGATTTATGATCAGTTGATGCAATTGGGGGTTTAACTGATCGCTTTCCATCCCCATAACAAATAGGGCTAATCCATTATGTCATATGAATTCTTCGTCTACATGGCCATTGCAAGCGGAGTGCTGGGCCTCGTATACGGTATCTGGGCTTCTCAAAGCATTCTTGCCGCAAGTCCTGGCAATGAACGCATGCAAGAGATCGCCGGTGCCATTCAGGAGGGCGCGCGTGCCTACCTCAATCGTCAGTATACGACTATTGGTCTGGTTGGGATTGTTGTTGCCATTATTCTGGTTTTCACACTTGGTGCTTATGTTGCTGTTGGCTTTGTCATCGGTGCGGTGCTGTCAGGTATTGCCGGTTATATTGGGATGAATGTTTCTGTTCGCGCCAATGTACGGACAACAGAAGCCGCCAGACGTTCACTAGGTGAAGCGCTTTCCATCTCATTCAAATCTGGTGCTATTACCGGTATGCTGGTGGTTAGCCTTGGTCTGCTTGGTGTTGCTGGCTATTACATGTTCCTTGAACAGCAGGATATCGATATTCACAAAAAGATGGAAGCGCTGGTCGCTCTATCATTTGGTGCATCATTGATTTCCATCTTTGCGCGTCTGGGTGGCGGTATCTTCACCAAGGGTGCTGATGTTGGTGCTGATCTGGTTGGTAAAGTCGAAGCAGGCATCCCGGAAGATGATCCAAGAAACCCTGCGGTTATCGCTGATAACGTTGGTGATAACGTTGGTGATTGCGCTGGTATGGCGGCTGATCTGTTTGAAACCTATGCGGTGACTATCGTTGCGACCATGTTGCTTGCAACAATTCAGTTGCAGGGTGATATGAACGCAATGCTTCTGCCACTTGGCATTGGTGCGGTATGTATCGTTACATCGATCATTGGCACATTCTTTGTCCGTCTGGGGTCTTCTAATAACATCATGGGCGCTCTTTATAAGGGCTTTATCGCAACTGCGGTGCTTTCAGCGATTGCAATTTACTTCCTGATTGATCATGTTTTCAAAGGATCAGAAGTCGGCATGAACTATTTTGTCTGCGCAATGGTTGGTCTGGTTGTAACAGGTCTGATGGTCTGGATTACAGAATATTATACATCCACATCATTCCGTCCGGTTAAAGTCGTTGCCAAGGCATCCGAAACTGGTCATGGCACTAACGTCATTTCCGGTCTGGCTATGTCTATGGAAGCAACTGCTATTCCTGCGATTATCATTTCTGCCGGTATTATTGTGTCATTCGTCTATGCTGATATCTACGGTATTGGTATAGCGGCTACGACAATGCTGGCGCTTGCCGGTATGGTTGTTGCGCTTGACGCATATGGCCCGGTTACTGATAACGCTGGCGGTATTGCTGAAATGGCTGAGCTTGACGATTCGGTTCGTGAAGTAACAGATGCGCTTGATGCGGTTGGTAATACAACGAAAGCGGTCACTAAGGGTTATGCTATTGGATCAGCGGCGCTGGCGGCACTTGTGCTGTTTGCGGCTTATATTGCTGATCTGGACAGATATTTCCCTGAACTGGACATTGATTTCAGCCTTACTGATCCATATGTCGTGGTTGGTCTGTTGCTTGGTGGTATGTTGCCATATCTGTTTGCATCAATGGGCATGCAGGCTGTTGGCCGTGCTGGTGGTGCTGTTGTCGAAGAAGTCCGCCGCCAGTTCCGCGAGATTAAAGGCATTATGGAAGGCAAAGCAAAGCCGGATTACAGCACCGCTGTTGATCTGCTGACCCGTTCTGCTATCCGTGAGATGATCATACCTTCGATGTTGCCTGTTCTGGCACCGATTGTTGTGTATTACATTATCAGCCTGACAGTCAGTCAGGAAGCGGCCTTTACTGCCGTTGGCGCGATGTTGCTTGGTACTATCGTTACCGGTCTTTATCTGGCCATTTCCATGACCGCCGGTGGTGGTGCTTGGGATAATGCCAAGAAATACATCGAAGATGGCCATCATGGCGGCAAAGGGTCTGAAGCACATAAAGCAGCTGTTACTGGTGATACTGTTGGTGATCCATACAAAGACACATCAGGGCCAGCAATTAACCCGATGATCAAGATCATCAATATTGTGGCTCTGCTAATGCTTGCTGCTCTGGCATCCTAAGCCAAAGCCGATACATCTGAATAAAAGAAACCCCCTTGGGCATGTTCCAAGGGGGTTTTTCTATGTTCGAGAAAAGGAATATATTTTATTGGGATGGTTGCCTTGTCTGAATATTGCCAAGTATCTGATCAAAAAATCCGAATGTTTCACCCGGTGTTGGTGTTGCACTGTCTAAAAAGAAAACTGTTCGTCCTTGATTTTCATCCTGAAATTCAATGGATTGCAGAGTTTTCTTGTCATCAAATGCAAAAATAACTATTGTTCGATCAAGCAAGGCTGTTTTCTTGCCGGGCGCGTCTTCCATCTGTTGTGCGATATAATAGATGCGGCCAGAATCAAACGCTCCGCGCGTGGAAGGCTTGCCAAATAATGCCTCAACCTCAATCTGTTTGGTTGATCCTATGGTCAGTTTATCCAGCGTGATAGGGTCAAGACGATTACCATGTTGAGTAATCCGGCTTTCGCATGCGGATAACATGGTCATCATGCCAATTGCTAAAGTTAAATAAATCTGTTTTTTCATGTGCTTCTTCATGATAAGAATTTCACTACCAATAGGCCAATTAAAAGTTTATTGCAAGCATCGGTGTTTTCGCTTGTATTAAGATCGATAGCTTGGCGTATTTTTACAAAGGGTGCAAATTGATGTTGCAATGGTTAAGACAAAAAGTTCTGGATTGGTCACGACCAGCCAGTGTTGAGGCAGAAACGCTTTATAGCCAATTGGCCAACGCGACGCGTAACCCGGATATCTATCATTCCTATCATATCGAAGACAGTTTTGATGGGCGATTTGATACGGTGTGCCTGTTTGCGGCTTTGATGGTGCGCCGCTTGACCCGAATTGGCAATGATGGCAAAGCCAGAGCGCAAGAGCTAACCGATACAATGTTTGCTGATATGGATTTAAGCCTTCATGAAATTGGTGTTAGTGAGAATAAGGTCAGCAAAAAGGTTAAGGTGATGGCCACAGCCTTTGTTGGCCGGTTGCAAGCATATGGTCAGGCATTGGATGCAGATGACCAGAACGCATTAGCCGATGCCTTACGGCGCAATCTGTATCGTGATCGGGATATGGACGGTATTGAACATGCTTTATCGAAAGCAGTGATGGCAACAGCCAAACAGCTGGATAAACAGTCTGATATATCGCTGATGCAGGGTCAAATTGGCATCGCGCTTACCCTAAACGTATAAAAACAGATATAGAAAGAGAAAAATCAGCCAATGCTTGATCTTATTGTGTCATTTGATCGAATTGATGAGCAAAAGCCGCTGACATTGCGGATTGATGCTGATGATGCCACATGTCACATTCTTGCGGAGCGATTCGGCTGGCTTAAAATTGATGCTATCCATGGTGAAATTACGCTGTCGCGGCTTGCCGGTCAGGCTTGTTACATGAAAGGCAAGGCCGAAGCTGATATCACCCAATCATGTGTTGTGACTGATAATCCGGTGCGGCAAAAGCTTATTATCCCGATTGATGAGCGGTTTGCCATCATGGATACCCCGAAAGAAGAAGAGCTGATTGATCCGATGAGTGTACAGACAGAACCTATGAACGGGCGGGATATTCCGGTTGGTGAAACGATTGCACAGCTCATAGCATTAGAAGCCCCAGAATGGCCTCGTGTGGATGATATTTCGCCGGTTGAGATGAAGGATAATGACTTTGATGCGTCCGGCCCGTTCGGAAAACTTGCTGAATTGAAGAAAACAAGATAGATAATGATAAGCATTTGCTGAGGTCTAGTATTGGAAATTCCACCTAAAATCACATTAGCCATTGACGCAATGGGCGGTGATCATGCGCCACATGCGATTATTACTGGCACAGAGTTAGCTGTTCGGCTTGATCCATCCATTACCCCGATTCTAGTTGGTGATGAACAAAAGATCAGGCCTTTAATCAAAGCTGATTCGCCCTTGCGTGACGTGCGTATTCACCACACCACAGACAAGGTTGCGTCTGATGATGTGCCTTCACAAGCTTTGCGTTCGGGCAAAAAATCATCTATGCGGCTAGCTATTGATCTGGTCAAGGATGGCACCGCAGATGCCGTGGTATCTGCTGGTAATTCCGGCGCCTTACTGATTATGGCGCTGATGGTTTTGCGAACAATCGAAGGCATTGACAGGCCGGCAATGGCCGCGTTTTTTCCAACGATGAACGGCCGTTGCTGTATGCTTGATCTGGGCGCAAATATTGAATGTTCCGCAACAAATCTGGTGCAGTTTGCGGTGATGGGTGATGCGTTTTTCCGGGTGACCGCAGATACAGCAACACATCATGCCTATAAACCAAGCATTGGGTTGTTGAATGTTGGCGAAGAAGAACAGAAAGGCAGCGCATCTATCCGTGATGCGGCCGCTATTCTTTCTGATCCAGAAATTAACATGAATTATTACGGTTTTGTTGAGGGAAGCGACTTTCCCATGGGGGGCGTTGATATTGTGGTTAGTGACGGCTTCAGCGGCAATGTTGCGCTTAAAACAGCTGAAGGGACGTCACGGTTAATTGGCACAATGATCCGGCAAGCCTTTCAATCGACCTTATTTTCCAGACTTGGCTATCTGCTGGCTAGCCGGTCATTTAAAAAACTTCGTGATATGATGAATCCACAGAATTATAATGGTGCGGTTCTTCTGGGTTTGAATGGTATTGTTGTAAAATCCCACGGGAGCGCAGACCCCAAAGGTTTTGCCAATGCCATCAAAGTGGCCAGTGATATGCATCGCAATAACTTTATGGAAGATGTGAAAATTGGCATTGCGCGTTCACTGAAAGCGATAGAAATGTCACAGAACAATAAAGCATCTGCCGAATAGAAAGTATCTATGTAATGACTTCTGCAACGTCTTCATCTTCGCCATTTCCATCAGTGCTTGTGACAGCATCAGGGTCATATCTGCCTGAAAAAATCCTCACTAATGATGATCTCAGTCAGATGATGGATACTAATGATGACTGGATTCGCCAACGCTCAGGGATTACCCAGCGCCATATTATTGCCGATGATCAACTCACCTCTGATATGGCGGTAGAGGCGGCACGGAATGCGCTAGATATGGCTGGTTTGTCTGTTGATGAAATTGACGGGATCATTGTTGCGACAACAACACCTGATGATACTTTTCCTTCTACGGCGGCTACTGTCCAAAGAAAGCTGGAGGCATTTCATGCTTTTGCTTTTGATATTCAAGCGGTTTGTGCTGGTTTTGTTTATGCGCTTGATACCGCCGATGCCATGATCAAATCCGGTAAAGCCCGGAAAATGCTGGTCATTGGTGCCGAAGCTTTCAGCCGGATACTGGACTGGACAGATAGAGGCACCGCCGTTTTATTTGGTGATGGAGCAGGCGCGGTGGTGCTGGAAGCCGATGACAACGCGCCGGATTGGGGAATTTTATCCTCAGTTATTTTTACGGATGGCCGTTTCCGTGACATTCTTTATGTTGATGGTGGCCCCGCGCGCGGCAATGTTGGCACGGTCAAGATGAGCGGGCAGGATGTATTCAAGCACGCCGTTGAAAAACTGGCACATTGTCTGGATGCGGCAATTGTAGCATCCGGTAAATCTGTTTCAGATATAGACTGGCTTGTCCCGCATCAGGCAAATATACGCATTATCAATATGTTACAGAAAAAACTTAATATGCCAGATGAACAAGTTATCCGGACAGTTGATCGTCATGCTAATACGTCAGCGGCATCCATACCGCTTGCTTTTGATGAAGCCATGCGGAAAAATATGATTTCCGCAGGTGATATTGTTGCTTTTGAAGGCATTGGCGGTGGTCTAGCATGGGGTGCCGCTATTGTTCGCGTGGGTAAACCGTAAATAAATATGATTTTTGCATTTGACTAGACTGAAATTGTTGACTATTTTTAAATGATGAAACGTTCTCTTATACGCGCAGATATTGCTGAAGCCATCTATCAGAAAATCGGTCTTTCCCGAAATGAATCTGCTGATATTGTTGGTACTATTCTTGATGAAATATCTAACAAACTTGAATCCGGTAAGAATGTTAAAATAACATCTTTCGGTAGCTTTACTGTTCGCAATAAAAACGAACGTATGGGACGTAACCCGAAAACAGGGCAGGAAGTGGCCATTACTCCGCGCCGTGTTCTGTCTTTCCGTCCCTCACATATCCTGCGTGATAAAGTCAACGATTCTGACTGATCATTCGGGTTGACCCATTTGGGGGTATGACATGGTTAGCAAAACCCCTGAAGCGTTTCGCAATATCACCGAAGTATCTTCTATGCTTAGTGTTCCAACCCATGTCTTGCGATTCTGGGAAACGCGTTTTACACAGCTGAAGCCGATTAAACGTAATGGCGGCAGACGGTATTACCGCCCCGAAGATATTATCCTGCTCAAACGCATACAGGAATTGCTGTATGATGAGGGGTATACCATCAAAGGCGCGCAGCAGGTTCTCAAGAGCTTTACCAAACCCAAACAGGATGAAGCCGTAGCGGTTTTATCTGTTGCTGGCAATCCGGCATCACCGGATAACACATCTGGCATTGTTCCGGAAACGGTTAGCCAATCGCCTGTTAGTGCAAATATGTCATCCTCAACGCATCAGAATATTGCCAAAGCGATTACGATTCTCAAAGAAGCACAGACACGCCTTAATAGCCTTAAGTAATGGCCTCCTTTAATGGCATATAATTCAGGGCTTCTCTTTCTGTCTGGCTTTGTTTATAAAGATCAGTGTCGGAGTGTAGCGCAGCCTGGTAGCGCACCATACTGGGGGTGTGGGGGTCGTGGGTTCAAATCCCGCCACTCCGACCATTAATTTGATCTTCAGTTTTGCTCTTTTATTCGCCTGTTCTTTCTTCGCCTGTCTTTTCTTTGCCTGTCTTTTCTTTGCCAGTATATTCTTATGGTAATTGTATTCTTATGGTAATCGCCAATGAAATCTTTTGATTATTTGCTTTATGGGGTGATCGCTTTTGCGTGGTCGACAAGCTGGTTGCCGCTGAAATGGCAACTGGGTATTGTCGCCCCGGAAGTTTCTATTTTCTGGCGTTTTCTGGCGGCTGGCACGCTGATGATGTGTTTTGCTATCTGGCGGGGTGAGAACTTGCGTTTGCCGTTTGCTATCCACATACGCATCGCTGTTTTGAGCC
>Ga0209137_1004896_pt1 | contig 10421 bp, 8 predicted proteins | sample SaaInl5LU_22_DNA_FD_184642 | JGI IMG/M metagenome (GOLD analysis project Ga0209137, IMG submission 184642) | Marine microbial communities from expanding oxygen minimum zones in the Saanich Inlet - ESP_105LU_22_DNA (SPAdes) (version 2) | ecosystem: Environmental > Aquatic > Marine > Intertidal...
AACCTTTTAGTTTTTTTTTAAAAAAAAAGTCCCTAAGCCACAAAGTCATAAAGCAGATTGGGGACATTAAAGCTTGTTAACTTTACTATAATTTCTCTGTGAATCTCTGTTAAAACTTTATGAATCTCAGTGTAAAAAAATATTAGCTTAAGTCTTCAGTTATCAGTTATCAGTAAACTTTAGGCATTTTAAATACTTATAACTTATTTCAGTGTTAAAAATTCTTTCAAACAAATCCAACCTTCAAGTCCTATACGAAGACAATCACATTATTGTAGTCAACAAACGGGCTGGAGATATCGTACAAGGTGATAAAACTGGAGATAAACCACTTAGCGATGTTGTTAAAGAATACATTGCAGAAAAATACAATAAGCCAGGTAATGTGTATTTAGGAACCGTTCATAGACTAGACAGACCAACAACTGGCTTAGTTATTTTTGCTAAAACTAGTAAAGTACTACCTAGATTAAATAAGCTATTCGTTTCTAAAGACATCTCAAAAACCTATTGGGCTTTGGTAAAAAATCAACCTGAAAAAAAATCAGACTCTTTAACGCATTGGCTAAAAAAGAATCCTAAAAATAATAAGTCTAAAGTACATATAAACCAAGTACCAGATAGCAAAAAAGCCATTTTACATTACAATACTATTAAGACTTTAGATAACTATTTTCTATTAGAGGTGAATTTAGAAACAGGTCGCCACCATCAAATTCGTGTACAATTATCTAGTATTGGTTCTCCCATAAAAGGTGATTTAAAATATGGATTCGATAGAAGTAATAAAGATGCAAGTATTAGCTTACATGCTAGAAATATTAAATTTGTTCATCCTGTCTCTAAAATTGAATTAGATATCACTGCGCCTTTACCAAAAGATGCTATTTGGGATGCTTGCCTTTAAATTGCTACATTTACGTAATACTATAATTCTTATGATTCCTGAACTATTACAATCTCAAAAAAACTTTTTTAAAACTGGTGACACAAAAAATGTAACTTACCGAAAGCTAGTTTTACAACAGTTAAAAACGGAACTCATAAAACGTGAAAGTGACATTATTGAAGCCTTAACTAAAGACTTTAAAAAGCCAGCTTTTGAGACTGTGTTAACAGAAACAACTGTTGTATTATCTGATTTAGATTTAATGATTAAAAACATTAATAAATGGGCGAAACCAAAACGAGTTAGACCTAGTTTATTAAATTTCCCATCTACAGATAGATTATACTCTGAACCTTACGGACAAACCTTAATTATTGCACCTTGGAATTATCCGTACCAATTAGCTATAGCACCAATGGTTGCTGCTATTGCAGCAGGAAACACAGTAGTTTTAAAGCCTAGTGAACTCACACCAAACACCTCAGCTTTACTAAATAGCATAATAAAAACAGTCTTTAAACCAGAACACGTTTGCGTTGTTGAAGGTGGAGTAGACATTTCAACGGCATTATTAGAACAACGTTGGGATTATATTTTTTTTACAGGAAGCGTTAATGTTGGGAAAATAGTAGCAAAAGCTGCAGCTGAATATTTGACACCTACAACTTTAGAACTAGGTGGCAAAAACCCATGTATTATCGATGAAACTGCAAATATAAAACTAACAGCAAAGCGAATTGTTTGGGGCAAATTTTTAAATGCAGGACAAACATGTATAGCTCCAGATTACATATTAATTCATCATAGTAAAAAGGAAGATTTTTATAAAGCTATGAAAATAGAAATTGAAAAGGCTTACACCAGTGAACCAAAAGCTTCAAGCGATTTTTGCAGAATTGTAAACAAAAAGAATTTTAATCGGTTGGCTAAAATGCTAGACAATGAAAATTGTATTATAGGTGGACAGACTGATGCTGAAACAAATTACATCTCTCCTACTTTAATAGATGAACCAAGTTTAGATAGCGAAGTCATGAAAGATGAGATTTTTGGACCTATTTTACCTATTCTGGCTTATAAAAATGAACAATACATTGAAACTATCATTTCTAAATACGAAAAACCTTTATCTCTTTATGTTTTTAGTACAAACACTGCTAAAGCTAGAAAATTTATAGAAACCTTCTCTTTTGGAGGTGGTTGTATTAACGATACTGTAATTCACTTTGCAAACCACAGATTACCTTTTGGAGGTGTTGGAAATAGTGGTATTGGAGCCTACCATGGTAAATTGTCTTTCGACACCTTTTCACATAAAAAAGCAGTTGTAAAAAAAGGAAATTGGTTAGATTTACCTTTACGATATGCACCTTACACTGGGAAACTTAAAAAAGTGAAGAAGCTATTGAAGTGGCTATAAGTTACTTTAAAAATTATTAGTGTAAAATGAAAACTGAAACTGAAAATTACCCAAGCCAACCTTCTCTATCTAAACTTCTGTATTGAATGGCTTCGCTAATATGACTTCCGTTAATATCTTGAACACCCTCTAAATCGGCAATCGTGCGAGAGACTTTTAAAATACGATCGTAAGCTCTTGCAGAGAGATTTAAACGTTCCATAGCCGTTTTTAATAGTGTTTTTGAGGCATCATCTAACTTACAATGCGTTCGAATTTGTTTTACATGCATTTGTGCATTATAATGTACTGTTTCAGAATCTTCAAAACGTTTTGTTTGCCTTTCTCTTGCTTTTGTAACTCGTTTTCTAATATCTATAGATGATTCGCCTTTACGTTCATCGGATAATTTATCGAAAGGTACAGGAGTCACTTCTATATGAATATCTATTCTATCTAACAGAGGTCCAGAAATTTTACTTAAATAGCGTTGCTGCTGGACTAGAGGTTATTGGAGAATCTGGATCGTTAAAATAGCCACTTGGACTTGGATTCATACTGGCAACCAACATAAAAGAGGATGGATAAGTAACTGTAAATTTTGCTCTAGAAATAGTGACTTCTCTATCTTCTAAAGGTTGTCTCATGACTTCTAAAACTTCTCGTTTAAATTCGGGTAATTCATCTAAAAACAAAACACCATTATGGCATAATGAAATTTCTCCTGGCTGTGGATAACTACCTCCTCCTACAAGTGCCACGTTAGAAATGGTGTGATGTGGACTCCTAAAAGGACGTTGTGCCATTAAGCCAGAATTGGCTTTTACTCGACCTACAACCGAATGTATTTTTGTAGTTTCTAAGGCTTCTTTAAGCGACATTGGTGGTAAAATACTTGGCAAACGCTTGGCTAACATGGTTTTTCCTGCGCCTGGAGGACCAACTAAAATAATGTTATGTCCACCAGCTGCAGCAATTTCCATACAGCGTTTTATACCTTCTTGTCCTTTTACATCTGCAAAGTCAAAATCTGGATAATCTAAATTCTTGTAAAATTCTTCTCGCGTGTTAATTATGGTTTCTTCGATAGCTTCATTTTTATCAAAAAAATTAATGATCTGCTTAATATTATCTATTCCATAAACTTTAAGGTCATTAACAATAGCTGCTTCTTTTGCATTTTGAATTGGTAAAATAAAGCCTTTAAAACCTTCTTCTTTTGCTTTAATGGCAATTGGCAAAGCGCCTTTAATAGGTTGCAAACTCCCATCGAGAGAGAGTTCTCCCATAATTAAATAGTCTTCTATATTTTCGGCTTGAATTTGTTTTGATGCTGTAAGAATACCAATAGCTAAAGTTAAATCGTAAGCAGAGCCTTCCTTTCTTAAATCTGCAGGAGCCATATTAATGGTAATTTTCTTACCAGGAATTTTGTAACCATTATTTTGCAAAGCGGCTGCAATACGATAATTACTCTCTTTTATTGCATTATCTGGAAGTCCAACAAGATGATAGCCTATTCCAGCATCTACATTTACTTCTACAGTTATAGTTGAAGCTTCAACTCCAAAAACAGCACTTGCATAAACTTTTTTTAGCATATTTAAATTCCTTTAGAACTTAAATTTAAAAAAAAGAAAGAGATTATTTAATATCTAGACTAGTAAATTTAAAACCTTTACCATCAAACAGGCCTTTATCACTTAATTTTAGAGAAGGAATGACTAATAATGCCATAAAAGATAAGGACATGTAAGGAGCATTAAGCTTGCTTCCCATTTGTTTTGTCTTTTTATCGAGTGCTGCATATTTTGCACCAATGGTTTCACCATCTTGATCACTCATTATTCCTGCAACTGGAAGTGCTAGTGTTTTTTCTTCGGAAGCATTAACTGCGCAAATACCACCTTTTAAATTAATTATTGCATTCACTGCATTACAAATGGAAGCATCATCTACTCCAACAGCAATAATATTGTGAGAATCGTGTCCTACAGAACTGGCTATTGCACCTTCTTTTAGTCCGAAGTTTTTTATAAAAGCAATCGCAGGTTTTTGGTTATTATATCGATTTACAACGGTCATTTTCAAAACATCAGTTTCTGTATTAGAGACTAAGTTTCCGTTTTCTATTAGAGCATCAGCAATAATTTCGTTTGTGACTAATTCGCCATCAAAACATTCTATAACTCTGATTTTTTTTGCTGAAGTTTTAAATCTAAAGTCTTCTACATTTTTTGTATCACAATTAAAATTATTTAGATTATCGAAAACTACATCTGAAATATTTACTTTTCCATAGTCGAAAACTAATTCACCATTTATATAGGTTTGAAGCGTTTTAAAGTCTTTTAAATCTTTAATTACAATACAATCTGCAGTTTCACCAACTTTTAAAGTCCCAACGTCTAGATTATAATGTTCAATTGGGTTTAAACAAGCTGCTTGAAGCACTTTAAACACATCGATGCCTTTTTTTACTGCTCTAGCACAAAGCTGATTGATATGACCTAATAATAAATCGTCTGGATGTTTATCGTCACTACAAAACATTATGTTTTCAAAATGTTCAGGGAGTAAATTTATTAAAGCATCAAAGTTTTTTGCTGCACTGCCTTCACGAATAATCACTTTCATACCTTTTTGAAGCTTCTCTAAAGCTTCGTCGAAAGTAAAACATTCATGGTCTGTAGATATTCCTGCTGCTATATATTTGGTAATGTCTTCACCTCTTAAACCAGGAGCATGACCATCAATAGGTTTATTATTATATTTTGCCCAATCTATCTTTTTTAAGACTTCTTCATCGTCGAAAAGTACGCCAGGATAATTCATCATTTCGGCAAGATATTTAATATCTGAATTTGCCATTAAGGTTTTAATGTCATCAGAATCTATTACTGCTCCTGCAGATTCAAAACTAGTTGCAGGAACACAAGAAGGTGCTCCAAAATTGAATTTAAATGGTGTTTGTTTTCCGTTTTCAATCATAAACTCTACACCTTTTACACCAAGTACATTTGCTATTTCGTGAGGATCGCTAACCGTTGCAACTGTGCCATGTCTTACTGCTAATTTTGCAAACTCGCTTGGCACTAACATAGAACTTTCTATATGTATGTGAGCATCTATAAAACCTGGTAAAATGTAATGGTTTACATTATGTTCCTTTTCAACAATAGTCTTTATTATTCCGGCTTCAATAGTGATTTCACCTTTAAATATACGATGATTTTGAATATCTACTATGTTGCCTTTTATTGTTTTCATATTATAAAAATACAGTAAAAAAAATCCTGCAAAAACAGGATTTAATTTGTTATTTAAAATTATCTATACCTGTTTTTAGCCAATTGTAATACTCGTTTGCATCTGGAGTAAAAGCCACTGGTTCTAATAAGTTTTCTTCATTATGATCCATTAACACATAATAAGGTTGCGTATTAGACTTATACTTAATGGTTTGAAATTCGCTCCATTTCTGACCTATATACTTTAGTTTTTTGCCTTCTCTAAGTTTAGAATCTACAACTTCATCGTCTTCAAGCAGTCTTTTATCATCTACATAAAGTGAGATTAAAACCACATCGTTTTTTAAAGCATTTAGAATATTAGGCTTTGGCCAAACATTTTGTTCCATTTTTCTACAGTTTACACAAGCCCAACCTGTAAAGTCAATCATTACTGGTTTATTCACTTTTTTAGCATAGGCTAAACCTAAATCGTAATCGTTAAATGCCAAAATATCGTGTGGTGCTAACAAGTGAGCGCCTTCTGGCAAATCTGAATGATCACTACTTGCACTACTTCCTCCTCCTTTGGAGTTTCCTACGCCATAAGGCGACTCGCTATAATCTAAAGGTGGTGGAAATGCACTTATTAAATTTAATGGTGCTCCCCAAAGTCCAGGAATCATATATATGGTAAAAGATAAAACAACTAATCCTAAGCTTAATCTACCTACAGAAATATGTGTTAAAGGTGAATCGTGTGGCAATTGAATTTTACCAAAAAGATATAATGCTAAAGTTCCAAATATAGCAATCCAAATAGCAATAAATACTTCTCTTTCTAGTAGGTGCATTTGTAAAACTAAGTCTGCTTGCGATAAAAATTTAAATGCTAATGCTAACTCTAAAAATCCTAAAACGACTTTTACTGTATTTAACCAACCTCCAGATTTTGGTAAAGAATTTAACCAACCAGGAAAAGCTGCAAATAATGCAAATGGTAATGCAATTGCCATAGAGAAGCCTAACATGCCAATAATTGGTGCTAAACCTCCTTTTGATGCTGCTTCTACTAAAAGTGTACCTACAATTGGACCAGTACATGAAAACGATACTATGGCTAAAGCTAATGCCATAAAGAAAATACCAACCATGCCTCCTCTATTGGCTTGAGAGTCAACTTTATTTGCCCAAGAATTAGGTAGCATAATTTCGAAAGCACCTAAAAATGAAAAAGCAAAAGCAACTAGTAATAAAAAGAAAATAAGATTAAACCATACATTTGTAGCTAGCGCATTTAAAGCGTCTGCTCCAAATATTCCTGTGACAGCTGTGCCTAATAATACATAAATTACTATAATACAAAGTCCATAAATAATAGCGTTTTTTATTCCAGCTGCTTTAGATTTACTTTGCTTAGTAAAAAAACTTACAGTCATTGGTATCATTGGAAAAACACAAGGTGTTAGTAAGGCTGCAAAACCAGACAAAAAGGCAATAAAAAAGATACTCCATAAACCTTTAGAATTTCTATTAGTCTCATTAATAGAACTAGTGTTATCTACTGCTATTCTGGTTTTAGCATCTTTTAAATTGGTTTTGAATTCGACAAAGGCTGGTGCTAAACACTTTTCTTCATCACAGGCTTGAAAATAAGCTTCTGATTCTATTGTTTTTAAATCTGTATTTAAAACTTTGATTTTTTGAGTAAATACGGCTTGATTAGAAAAGTATTTTACATCCATATCGAATGCTTTCTCAAACTTTTCAATGCTTTTTGATTCTCTTAAACCACCAACTAGCTCAAAGTCTTTATTTTCATTTTTAAATGCAATCTCTGTTGCTATTGGACCCATTGGGTCTGTATTGTCTTGAGAGTAAATATGCCACTTATCGTCTAAAACAGCTGTGTATTCTATTTCATACTCTTTTTTGCCTAGTGTATAAACAGACGACGTCCATTTTACTGGATCTAGTATTTTACTTTCGTTTTTAGTTTCTTTTTTAATCTGAAAATCTACAGTTTTACTCTGAAAAATACATTTTGCATCATCACAAGCTTGGTAACTGACCTCTACTTCTATAGTTGTTAATTCTGGATTTAAAACCTTAATTTTTTGAGTAAAAGTGGCTTCGTAATCAAAATAGGTCATCTCCATTTCAAAGACCTTATCAAATTTTGTGGTGCTTTCGCTTTCTGTAGCTTTTCCAATTAATTCAAAATCTTTTGATACTACATTTTCATTGTAAATAAACTCTGTTGGTATTGCACCTCCTTCTGGAAGATTTTGAGAATATAAATGCCAGTGGTCTTCTATGGTTGCTTCGTAAATGAGATTATATTCAGTGTCTGATATTTTCTCAAATTTACCGTTCCATTTTACTGGTTCTAATACTTGTGCAAACAAAACTTGCATAGAAAATATCAAGAGTACTACTGCTAAAATTTTCTTCATTTTTTAAATGTTATTTTTATGATATTGTTAGTTGTGTTATTGACTTTATAACGTTGATCTGCACGATGATTTATTACCCAGATTATTTCGTTATTAGAGCACAATAACAGACATTTTTCTTTATCTAACAAAGATAGTTTTTCATCTTTAAAGTATTTGCTCAATTTCTTTTTACCGTTTAATCCTAATGGGTAGAAATAGTCGCCTTCTTTCCACTTCCTTACAGTTAATGGGTAGTTTAACGTATTAGCATCTACAAATATTTCATTTTTTAAAGTTTTGGTGACGCTTTCAGCTTTTTCAAAAAATATAATACCGTTTTGAATACTTTTATCTTTTTCTTCAATATTAATTGTTATTACTTCATTGTCATCTTCTAATGGTAAAGGTGCTAAAATTAAATGTGTTCGGTCTTTTATCAATCTAAATGATTGAGATACAACTTGTTTTCCACTTTGCGCAGTTAACAAACTTAAAATATCGTTAAATGCTGTAAAACCAAACGGTTTGAAAATTTCATACAAATAGGCCTTTGGGTTGTTGAGTTTTAAAAATTGTGAAATATCGTAAGTGATTTCATCATTATTAATATCTATAATTGCACGTTTTAAAACTGCATTTACACTTTCTTCTACAATGTCTTCAGTTTCTCTAAGGTGTTGTAATGTGTTTTCAAAGTTTTGAAGCACATTAGAATTGACTTCTTTTAACTTAGGTATAACTTCATGTCTTAATTTGTTTCTTAGGTATTTTATAGATGCATTGCTACTATCTTCTCGCCATTTTAATTGTTTGCTTTTGGCATAGTCTAGAATAACATCACGAGAAAAACTTAATAGTGGTCTTACTATGTTTCCGTTTGTTTCTGGAATACCAGTTAAGCCTTCTAGTCCTGTACCTCGCGTTAGGTTTATTAAAAAGGTTTCTAGGTTATCGTCTGCATGATGTGCAGTCAAAATATAATCGAAATCTAATTGTTCTGCTAATTCTTGAAACCAATTATAGCGTAATTCTCTAGCTGCCATTTGAATAGACAACTTGTTTTCTTTAGCATAATTACTAGTATCAAAATGTTGAATAAAGACTTCTAATTTTTGAGTTTTGGCTAATTCCTGAACGAATATTTCATCTGCATTACTTTCTTTATCTCTTAAATTAAAATTGCAATGCGCTAATGCTATGTCTAATTTAGTTTCTTTACATAAATGTGTTAAAACAACACTATCTAGTCCTCCAGAAATGGCTATAAGCAACTTGCTTTCTTGTAGAAAAGGAAGGTTTATTTTTATACGATTTTGGAAAGTTTGAAGCAAGTTATAAATTATTAGGCACAAGGCATTATTTGAGCATTTTTTTGATTAAAACATTAAGCATTTTTTCTACTTCTATTGAAAGTGATTTAATTTCGGTTAATTCATTTTCATAAATAAAACCAAGGTTTACAGCTATTTGCAATTGTGTCTGCATTTCAAATAGTGATCCTCTAGAAATTTGTAAAAATCGAGCATAGTCTTTAGTGTAATTTCGACCATAACCTTCAGCTATATTTGAAGTGATGGAAACTGAACTCTCTTTAATTTGAGAGGTTAATCCAAATTTTTCATCACTAGGAAAATTTTTAAGCAAGACATATTCTAGAGTCACCATATTAACCGATTTATTCCAAACAATTAAATCTCTATAACTCTTCATAATACAAATTTAAGCTTTTTATCTTTTTCTATTTCACTTCTTGCTATTGCAATTTCTCTATGTGCTTATCCCTTTTAACTTTAGCCTTATCCCTTTTGCCTTCTACACTTTACCCTTCCAACACTTCTCGCATCGCCTTTGCCTTCACTAAACATTCTTCATATTCCTTTAAAGGTTCGCTTTTTGCTGTAATTGCACCACCAACAGAATACGACACGTATTTGTTAGTTTCATTATACAAAATACTCCTAATCACTACATTAAAATCGAAATCTCCATTTGGCTTAATATAACCTACACTTCCAGAATATAAACCGCGTTTGGTTTCTTCTAAGTCTTCTATAATTTGCATTGCTGAAATTTTTGGTGCTCCAGTCATGCTTCCCATTGGAAAAGTAGTTTTTATAATATCTACAGGATTTGTGTCTGCATCAACTTCTGAAACCACAGTTGAAATCATTTGATGTACTTGATCGAAACTATAAATCTTACATAGTTCTTCGACTTTTACTGTTCCTTTTTTTGCTGTTAAAGATAAATCGTTTCTAACCAAATCAACAATCATGATATTTTCACTTCGTTCCTTTTCATCGCTTACCAAATCATTTTTTAAAATGGAATCCATAATAAGGTCTTTATCTCTTTTTGCTGTACCTTTTATAGGTTGAGAAACTATTTTAGTTCCTGTTTTTTTTATGTAGCGTTCTGGTGAAGCAGACAATAAATATTTAATACCAACTTTTAAAAACGTTGCA
>Ga0209137_1004897_pt1 | contig 10421 bp, 10 predicted proteins | sample SaaInl5LU_22_DNA_FD_184642 | JGI IMG/M metagenome (GOLD analysis project Ga0209137, IMG submission 184642) | Marine microbial communities from expanding oxygen minimum zones in the Saanich Inlet - ESP_105LU_22_DNA (SPAdes) (version 2) | ecosystem: Environmental > Aquatic > Marine > Intertidal...
GCTCTGGTCCTTGATGTGAGCCTGCAGCGGCACCGTGCGTTTTACCCAAGGTATGACCGCCTGCAATGAGCGCAACCGTCTCCTCGTCGTTCATTCCCATACGACCGAAAGTCTCACGAATATCATGCGCAGCAGCTATTGGATCTGGAACACCGTCCGGCCCTTCTGGGTTGACATAAATAAGTCCCATTTGCACTGCAGCCAAGGGCTTTTCTAATTGGCGATCGCCAGTATAACGGTTACTCTCCAACCACTTTGATTCAGAACCCCAGTACACATCGCTTTCTGGCTCCCATACATCAGCTCGGCCACCCGCAAAACCAGCAGTTTCGAAGCCCATATCTTCAAGCGCAACGTTTCCTGCAAGGACCATAAGATCCGCCCAAGAGATGGATGCACCATACTTTTGCTTTACGGGCCAAAGCAATCTTCTCGCTTTATCTAGGTTGGCATTATCTGGCCAGCTATTGATCGGAGCAAAACGTTGCTGACCTGTACGGCTGCCGCCGCGACCATCGCCAGTTCTATACGTTCCGGCGCTGTGCCAAGCCATGCGAATGAATAATCCGCCGTAATGCCCCCAATCCGCCGGCCACCAATCTTGACTTTCCGTCAAAGTTTTTCTGATGTCCTCTTTTAATGCGTAATAATCTAATGCTTCAAAAGCCTCGCGGTAATCAAAGGCCTCCCCTAAAGGATTACTTAGCGATGAATTTTGACGCAAAACGGATAAATCCAACTGATTCGGTAATAATGAAGGTGCTATGGTTTTAGCAGCGTGCGGATTTTTCATTCCCGCTGCATGTGCCGCTTCCATGCTCATTCCTCCTTCGTGAACAGGACATTTGGTCATGTCCATAGCTTCTTGTGCAGTTCCTGTAAGTCCTACAGAAAGGGCGGCAAGCAAACCTAATTTCTTTAACATGATTCGGTGATTTAATGATTAGTCTACTAATTTACCTCTATGAGTAAAGACTAGCAATCGACTTTACTGATGTGGTTATAGAGCCGAACCTTCAATCACTTCTAGAGTTATAGATAGAAAGCCCAATTATGAACGCCTTATTCCTTACCATCGCCATGCTCACTTCTTCCATTACCCTTTTCGACTTCTCAGCTGGACTAAACCTAGACCGCTGGGCGGTAGTGAACGACGGTGTGATGGGCGGCCTTTCTAAGGGGGCGTTAGAAATCACTGGCGAAGGTCATGGCAGATTCTCCGGTACGGTTTCTTTAGAAAACTATGGAGGTTTTACATCCATTCGCTGCGCTGTTGCGGATATCGTCGTAAGTGAGGGCAGCAAAATTCAACTTCGTATCAAAGGAGACGGAAAGGATTACCAATTCCGCGTAAAACACAAAGCACGGGATTACCAGAGTTACATTACGACCTTCTCGACCACGGGTGCATGGGAAACCATCGAAATCCCATTGAACGACCTGTACCCCTCATGGCGCGGTCAAAAACTGGATATGCCGAATTTTGATAGGTCCAGCATCAACGAATTCACCTTCCTCATCGCGAATAAGCGGAATGAGACTTTTGAATTATTGATTGATAAAGTGGTGTTAGTGCCGTAGCCTTTAGTTCATTCCACCTAACCCAATGCCCACGCCCAAACGAATCTGAAGTGCTGGCTCTTCCCAGCTGCTCACATTGACATAGCCTCCGCCCAGTACGAAGTCGAAGGTGGCCGCATCAAAGAGTAAGACACTTTGATATAAATTCAGTGTAAACATGTATTTAGGATCTACATCTAAAATGGTTTCTACCATCAATTCAAAGGATCTCGATTGCTCGTAGAAGAAGAAATCAACAGGGTTGAAATCTAATCGGACCCCAGCGGCTAAATATGCGCCTTTCTGAGAGAATTCGCCCAAAGCATCGCCATTCGACATTCCCAAAGCGCCTTTCCATTTAAGCGCTCGAATAGTGGATAATCGCTCCACGGTCAAATGCGGTACCGCGCCTATAAATGATTCGTATACATACGGGTCATCAGTTAGTTCTTGAATTACTACAATTGGAATCTGCACGCCGAACCGCCAATCCTCAAGACCCAAATAGAGTCCTTTACTCATGCCCAAATCACGGACCTGTGCATCGGTGCCAGTGGCTACGCCGTCTTTTCTAACCACGGTTTGTGCATGTCCCGAAAAACTGAAGAGAAAGAGTACAATGAATGCTTTATAGTTCATGATCATATTGTGTTAGAAGCCGCAATCCTCCGGCCATGTTGGGTCGCCAAAGATATCAGTATGAAGGATAACTTTCTGTGAGGTTGTCATTTTTCCCATGGCTCCACGAAACATACCTTTAGAATTAAATGTCCAAACAGCATTACCCTCGGCATCCAGCGCAATCAACCCGCCATTACCGGCCTCAGAGTTGAGCACGCCAAAGATGACCTCTCTTGCACTCTCCTCCAAGGTCAACCCCTGGTATTGCATGCGCGCATTGACTTGGAAAGCCACATTATTTCGGATGTAGTACTCCCCGTGACCAGTGCAGCTTACGGCCGCACCATTATTATCTGCATACGTTCCCGCACCTATGATGGGTACATCGCCCACGCGACCGTATTTCTTACCCATCATGCCACCTGTAGAAGTTCCAGCGTACAAATTTCCTTGGTTGTCCAAAACCACGACCCCGACAGTGCCGTTCTTCTTCATCTGTTTCCAGCGCTCGTATTGGGCTTTGCGCTTGGGTGTTAAAAAGTATTCGTTATCCACAAACTCGTGATCCTGAGTCTTGGCAAACTCCTCTGCCCCATCGCCAATGAGCAAAACATGTGACGTCTCCTCCATCACGGCCCGCGCCAACTTCGCCGGGTTCTTGATGTGCTTCAACCCCGCCACAGCTCCCGCCATTTTGGTGGATCCGTCCATGACCGAGGCGTCCAATTCTACTTCACCCTGATCATTAAACACCGCGCCTTTACCCGCATTGAAATGAGGATCGTTCTCTAAAAGCGTTAGGCAATGCACCACCACGTCCATGCCATTTGCGCCTTCATCCAGCAGGGCATAACCCGACTGCAATACCACACGCAAGGCGGAGTCGTATGCGGCAATTTGTTCATCAGTATAATACTTCCGCTCTATAGCTCCAGCTCCTCCATGTATGAGGATGGCTGGACCGTCGAACTGAAACTGCTGGTGATTTTGACCGACCGAGAAGAACGGAAGGGCCAATAAAAGAAGGAGTAAACGCATGAGAATGATTTAAAACTGATGTTCTAAGATAGCAGATTTACTCCCCGTGAAACAGCTTGTGTTTTTTGATGGGTAAACCTTTTTTAATCCGCCAAGCATGGTAAGTGCTCGGGGTATCTGGGGTCCAGCGGGGTAAGAAAAAGGCGATGCCGAAACGGTCCAATTGGCTCACATTTGCGAGAATCAACATCATGTATAATGTCCACTGCGGCGCTCCGGTCCACCAGAGGTGCGTAAACCCTAATAAAATACCGATTCCCAATAATTTACCCGAATAAGCATGGGCTGCAAGCTCTTTCCCAAACTTTAGAAAAGAAACCACATAAGTGAAGCACTCCATGAGCAAGGCAATTCTAATCCACCACAGCTGTGGTCTAAAAATCTCTGGACGCCAAAGCCAAATAGCAGTACCTACGCCAAGCCAGAAGATTAAATCCGCAATGCTATCTGCGCGGCGCATTAGCGGTGTAGCAATACCAAAGTAACGCGCAATGATGCCGTCCAGAATATCGCCTATAAGTGCGATCCAAATGATTCCAACAACCACAGGCCCCACCCATGCATCTGGTAACATAGCAAGATAAATAACCAACGGAGCAGAAAGAACCCGACTAAAGATCAGGCCCCAAGGAAGGATGTACTTCATAGATTGAAAAGATACGGCTATTTCATGATGCGGTGCATCGTAGACTTTGAAACACCGAAGTAACTCGCAATCTCAGTTTGCGTACAATACAACTCTATTCCAGGAAACCGTGCTTTAGTCTCTTCCCAATAGGCTTTTTTATCCTGATGTTTCAGCTTGATCAAACGCAGTTTTCGCATTTGAAGGAAGTGCGCATTTATTCGATACAGAATCGAACGAAACTGAGGATGGGAATAAACGAAGTCACGCCAATTTTTTGCAGATAATCGGTACGCAGTAGTATGGGTATACATTTTCGCAGAGCTTGCAGTTAGCTTACCCCACATCAAGTTCTTTTCGTCACAAACAAAAAGTCCCGGCTCAATCATCCCATTGAGCATGGTTGTTCCGTCTTCAAGATTCACTTTGTCAAAACCGTACCCCGCCTGAATGAACCAGACGTATCCGTCTTTTTGACCGGATCCCCATATTTGTTCACCCGGGGTAAAATGAAAAGGCCCCTCGAATAGCGTACCGAAGGAGAGAAAGTCGGGAAACTTCTCCGGTAAACCGGTCATATCAGCCAATCGTGCAGCAATTACTTCTGTTTTTGATCTAGGCATCGGTCAAAGCTTCTTTAAGAAAGGTTTTAAGCGACGAATTTGAAATGCCTAAGAAATTCGCCAATTCTTGCCGCGGTAAAGCCGCAGCTATTTTACTGTGTTCACGTATCCATTTTACGGAATATTCGTGCCGGTCCAAACCGTGATTATTAATGTAATGTTGGTATTGATAACTACACAACAGCGAACGTTGAAGTTTAAATGCTACCATCAATTTCTTAAGTGGATGCTCATCCGGCACATTGGTATTAATGGAATACAAAACAGTATCCTCTAAAACGTGCCATTTAGTTTCCATTCGATTGAGCTCTTCGTGTATTTCTAGGTTAAACAGTAAATCACCCGTGGTATAAAAATGAGACCAATTCAACAGCGTTTCCAATCGATGACTTACACCAATAACACCCTTTAGTACAAGCGTAATGTGATTATTCAAATCTGGTAGTTTCGATTTGATCGCCCCTTGGGGAAGCGAAATTTTTTCGAAGACCAATTCTTCCGACGCATTTGCCAGCATTATACGGTCATCAGGATGTAATAATTCTTTTAGAATATTGAGGATTTCAGCGGTATGTAAAGGTTGTTGAGTCAAAATGAAACGTCTTGTGGCATGAATATAGCGAATTAGCAAAACACTGAAGGCAAATATCTCAAATTACTGTTTTTCAGGTCATTACTACCGTATCAACTAAAACCAGCGGTATTCATTTTGGACAATTTGAAACAACGAGGCGCATTTCCTTTATGAAATTCGTCTAATCAACTAATAAAACTTTCGATTTATGAAAAGAATTCTACTCGTATTATGTGTCATTTTCGGCATGCAATCTTATGCACAAATCTGTACGCCTGATACGGCCGTACCATCTTTAGGACCTCTCGGCTATCCTTCATTAGAATGGTCTGGGATGTGGGTCAACGGAGAAACTCCATCCTTTGCGTGTGACAGTACGCAACCCATGATGAATCTTGCAGCAGTTGTTGGTCAACCATTTGAGGCTACACTAACAGGAATGCTAGGAGATACCTTCCCATCGGGAGGATTGCTCGTACAAACCGTTCAATCTGCCTTTTTGTACACCACGGCCATTCCTTCCTGGCTGACCTGGGATGCGGCAGATTCCGTTTTTTATCCCGGACCGGCGAATAAAACGTGTATTAAATTATCCGGTACACCTACCCTTGCTGATACCACATACTATATCCCTAGCGTTGGGGTTGAAAGTGGCTTTTGGACGAGCTGGTACCAAATAACAGGAAATATCTTTTCCTTCCCCGCTATTGATACGTTTGGCTTCTGCCATAACGTTCGTGTTTTTAAAGACTACACAGGCATTGAAGATTTACCGATCGCTACGATGAGCCTCTCGCCTAATCCGACGAGCGATTACGTGCACCTCAACTTCAACCAGCCTGTTGTTAATGACGATCTTCAAGCACAAATCACGATTTATAATATCATTGGTAATGAAATGGAGGTCACCTTCAACAAAACCGCTTCCAATGCTTTAGATATAGATGTTTCTCATCTCCCTTCAGGAAATTACTGGCTTACCATAGATGTAGGCAAAGGAATCCTTAGGGAAGAATTCATTGTAACCCACTAGCCATGTTCGATTGCTGGACAAAACCAAACCTCAAGCACCTGCTGGTGCTTGGGGTTTTCTTTACACTCCCTCTTTCGGCGCAATTCGCGTTTGAGGGCCCCATTCCCGCCATAACTAACGGCTACGGATCCTTTGGTAACGACAGTGTTGTACATGAATTCTTCACCGTAAATCCAGATTCACTTCTAGAATGTAACGACACTGTTCGAGGCATCATTTCCTACCCCTACAATGCAAATGGGCCCCTACCTGTATTACTTTCCTTCCCGGGAGGTAGCTATGTAGACGTTAGCGATTCGAACTACTTCAAATCCCAAGAGTTTTACCAAACGTTTGTAGCGAGTAATGGTTACGTATCTGCAACTGCTCAATACAGCAGCGCCGCTAGAAGTGAGGAAGGCTGTGCCTATCTATGGACAACGGAACTAATGAAAAGCCGCAGCAATCTTGTGGATTCCACACGAATGGGTATGCGCGGCTACAGCTGGGGTGCGGGGATAGCAAACTGGCTTTCTTTGACAATGTATAATGATCGTAACTGGGGCTCAAATGGACGATTCGTTTGGCCCGATGCCGGGGCAAGTTTTATAGGCTGGCACGAGAATTGGCCCGACGATATCACACGCCAGACAGATAGCGGATTAGCCGCCATGCCGGATGATGTATTGTATCTCATGACAATGCACGACCTAGACAATACAACAGATCCTAGAACGGGTGTAGACATCTATAACTTTATGGGTGTACCGGATTCGAACAAAGAATTTTATGTCATTAAAGGTGATACCGTCAACAATTATATCTACTGGGCCAGTCACTTTACCCAAAGCACCTATGCAAGAGATTCCACCCAGTTTACAACGTACATCACCAAACACGATGCATTGGACTATTGGTTCGGAACACGTATGCTACACGCAGTTATGGAAACCGCTTGGAACAATGACCCCCTTGCCCGCCGCATTTGTCTAGGAAATGGAGATTCGTTGCAAACCACCTACGCAAACGGCCAACTTCGAGGACCTATCGTTACAGACACTCCATGGATGACCATGTTTGAATCATGGAATTCCGGCAGTGGATATATGAATCCTTGCGAGGTGACCTGGAATATGCGTCAATACGTTACTGCCGATGCTTGCTTCACGCTTAATCTGCCAGAAGTGGACGACTACGACGACTTCAATATATACCCGAATCCTGCAGCAATAGGTCAAATGATTACCATTAGATCCGACGTTAAAGTGGAGCGAATTCGAGTCTACAATGAATTAGGTCGACTCATTATGGAATCTAAAAATGACATATTCACACTAGATCGTTCAGGACTTTATGTCCTAGACATCCAGTTTGAGACGGGAACAAATCATAGAGGAACCTTTATCGTACACTAATTATGAAAAGGCTCTTAGTTCTATTTTTTCTACCGGTTTTAGTTTCTGCTCAGTTCGCTTACGAGGGACCGATTCCGAAAATAACCTCAGGCTATGGATCATTCGGAAACATTCCATTCGAAAGTCATCTCTTTCACCTAGTCCCCGATTCCACGTACGAATGTACCGATACTCTTCGCTGCATTATTACCTACCCTACGAATACAACAGGAATTCTTCCAACTGTTTTTCGGTTTCCTGGTGCTTCGAATGAGAACCTTACAGACAGTGTTTACTGGCATGAGAGTAAACTAGATCGCGAATTTGTAGCCAGCAACGGTTACGTGAGTGTAACCATGCAATACAATGGGACCAATGAATACGGCTGTGCCTATTATATGCTTGATGAGGTCATTAAATTATATCCGAATCTTATTGATACCTCAAGAGTTGGCATTCATGGGATGAGTCAAGGAGCTGGTGTAACCAACTGGTTGAGCTTAAAAAAGTACATCAACGACGGTTGGGGGGCAAACGGCAGGTTTGCATGGGCAGATGCAGGTGCAAGTTTCTTCGGCTGGATGGACGATTGGCCTAACGACCGCGCTACACAAAGCGATAGTGGTCTTGCAGCGATGCCAGACGACGTATTGTACTTAATGACGCTATCCGACTGGGACCAGGTCCCGGACCCGCGCACTTTGATTGATATGTATCTTTTCATGGGGGTACCCGATTCGAATAAAGAATTCATGATCATACGCGGAGATACCGTGAACAACTACATTTATTGGGCTACGCACTTTACCACCAATTCTTGGGACAATGATTCGTCCCAATTCAGTGTCTATGTAACGAAGCACGATGCATTGGATTATTGGTTAGGGACCCGTTTACTGCATAGCTTAATGGCTGCAGCTTGGGATAACGACCCGGTTGCTCGTCGCATCTGCATGGGCAATGGCGATACGCTTCAAACCACTATCGCCGGTGGCCAGATGCGCGGTCCTATCGTCACTGACCAACCCTGGATGACCATGCTGGCTTCATGGAATTCGGGTCAAGGCTATATGAATGATTGTGAAGCGCCGTGGAATATGCGTCAATACGTGACTGCAGATGCTTGTTTTACACTCGCAGTTCCAGAAATAGCCGAAGTATCAAGCATTGCTTTATATCCTAACCCCGCGAAAATGGGTCAACGCATCACCTTAAAAACCGATAAGCCTATTCGAAGCTTCGAAGTCTTCGATGCACTGGGTCGCACGGTACGCTCTTCTTCTGGCTCCACCTTCTCCATTGAAAAAACGGGATGGTACTTGTTGGGCCTCATCTTTGAAGACGGTACACGGCAAGCGGCAAAGTTTCAAATTCTACATTAATGAGTTAAGCATTAGTTGTAGGTATGTTCGGGGGTCCGCAATGCGGCCCCCCTTTTTTTTCATGAACAATCAAGTATTCACCACGTTACCTTAAAAACTCAGACAAGCCTAAAAGATGAAATCGTACCAACCCCTTTCCCTGTTCGCTCTCTTAATGCTTTTAATTGGTTGTGAAGATCCGCAACCCACTGCTACTTGTGTAGATGGTGTCCAGAACGGTAGTGAAGTTGGTGTAGATTGTGGTGGCGATTGCCCACCCTGTTTGAGCACTTTTACTATTGCAGGTAATGTCCAAAAAGGGCCTTTCTTAAACGGTAGCTCTGTTCTTGCCTCAGCATTGGATTCAAATCTTACGCCGCTAGGCGGGACGTTCAATACCCAAATCTTAGACAATTCTGGATATTTCGGTTTCAACAACCTTCAACTGCCTTTTAGTTTCGTAAGTCTTCGTGCAGATGGCTTCTATTTCAACGAGGTTTGCGGCGAACAATCCGCAGCACAGATCACACTGAATGCCGTTTTAGATTTGACGAGCGCAGGACCCGCAAATGTGAATACTATCACTCATTTAGAGAAAGCACGAATTGAATATCTAGTGGCAGGTGGAATGGATTTCACAAGCGCTAAAGCAAAAGCCATGAATGAAGTACTGGCCATCTTTGAAATAGATACCACACAAAACTTCCCGCCATCACAGCTCCTAGATATCGCAAACAGCTCGTACGCTGACGGAGTACTCATTGCAATCACCTCCATACTTCAGGGGTATCGCTCCGTAAGTGAATTTTCAGATTTAATGGCTAACATTACCACCGACATTCGAATGGATGGTACGTTAGACAGTCCTTCATTGGGTGCAAAACTTCGTGCGCACGCTTTAGTTCTAGACACCAACGCCATTAAACAAAACATCGTAGACCGTTATCTCGATCTAGGAATCACAGTTTCAGTACCCAACTTCGGTCAACACATTATAAATTACCTGTTAAATACCAGTCATACGGGTGGAGAAGACGTTATCGACTATCCAGAAACGGGTTTATCTGGCGCCAATTTTTTGAATGAAACGGATACGGTATTTATAGAGAATCAGTTTTACAGCCTCGCCGCAAAGCGGCCGAATGACTGTGTAGATTTAGCCGTTAAAATCAGCCGGTATTCCAGTTCGTGTACAAACTGTTGGTACTACAATTTTGGAAGCGGACAGAATTGGGCCGTTTCCAGTTATGATGCAACAACTTTTTCGCAAACCTATACCTCGCTTGGTCTTGATGCAGACATCAGTATTGGTTTCTACGCAGGTACCTTTAAACTAGAATTTTTCTTAAACGGGAGTAGCACGCCTTACAGGACGAAATTCATTACCGTAAATTAATCCAGCCACCCGGCCAATTCCAAGAGTTCGCGGTCTGCAGCTGACCAATCGTAGGTGTGTAGTAGTGATTTGTGCGACCAGGTGAGGTCGTTGTGCTCCTTCATGATGGGTAAACCGTCGACTAGGGCACAATGGAATAGGGTGAGATCCACATTTACATCGGGGTAAGCATAGACCACTCTTCCGATTGCCTCCACGGGTTGAATGTCCAACTGTA
>Ga0209137_1004898_pt1 | contig 10420 bp, 15 predicted proteins | sample SaaInl5LU_22_DNA_FD_184642 | JGI IMG/M metagenome (GOLD analysis project Ga0209137, IMG submission 184642) | Marine microbial communities from expanding oxygen minimum zones in the Saanich Inlet - ESP_105LU_22_DNA (SPAdes) (version 2) | ecosystem: Environmental > Aquatic > Marine > Intertidal...
ATTTTAACTAAACTATGTTTATTATGCAGAAAACAATAACGCAAAGTTATTAAATTTTTCCGTATTAGCTTTATTTAATCGCATACTTATTTGGCCAGTATTTGGCATTATTAACCAATCGCCTGTTTGGTGCAAGTAAATAGCGTAATACTCAAAGTCTGTAGGCTTGTATCTATTATTGCCCCATTGTATCATATTGTTTTTGTCGCCTCTGTCGCTTATGCTCCTGGACTTAACCTGGACCTTAATAAGGCGCTTACCATTGTCAATTATACAGTCGTAAACACTAGCGTCCAAAATAGGCTTTGACACTTGCAATCCTAACTCCATACAAATAGCAAAAAATTTGTACTCTGCCAGGCAACCAATTTGATTAATATCGGTTAGCATAAAACAAAGCTACAAAAAAAAGCGCCTTGTAAAACAAAACGCTTTTTTCACATCACAAACAAATCAAACTATTTCTTTTTAAAATTCTTATAAACGTTATTCGCTTGTAGGGCCAGCATAAAGCTAATTACTAAAAAGCTAAACCAGTTAAAATTAATAAAGGTGTTTATCCACCACAGGCCGGCAACTAATCCTAATATAATTACATTACCGATTTTTTCACTTGTTAAATTTTCCATATCCTAAAATTAATGATTTTTATTTATTTCCTCAATACAAAGTTTTTCTAATTCATATATCTGCGACGTCTCTAGTATATCGTATATATCTATATTTGACCCAGCGTAAACGTGGTAAATTTCAAATTCGTGTCCACTACCAGGGTAGTCAAACGCTCGTTCCTCGCCTTCATAATACTCGCCTTCTATGGCTAAAATAACGCCTCTATAATTGACCGCTAAATTCCTCATATTCTATTTCTATTTTTCTAATTAGTAAATCTCTAACTTTTGTCAGCTTGTTTTTGACCAGCGCATTGTCCGAAATCTCGGCTAAATAAATGCAGTCGTTCAAATGCTCAAATATTTCGTCCATAGGTTGGTTGTTTAAAGGGGGCCGTTAGACCCCTTTGGTTTATTGTTTATTTTTTACAAAAATATCTATCGTTTTTTGTATTTCATATAACGCAGATATTTTAGATATATATTTATCATTAAGGATACATTTAATTTCGTTAAGGACTAAAGTTTCTTTTAAATCTTTCATAATAAAATAATTTAATTAGTATTTGTTTTGTTTTGCTTTAGCTAATTTAAAATAAATTTTCAATATACAATACAAAATGCAAAAATATTTTAAATTTATTTTTTAGGCATAAAAAAACCCCAGCCGTTAAGCCAGGGTTTAGTTTGTTATTCAGTAACTAATTAGGCAGTCTCTAAAGCTGCTTTGTCAGTTGCGAAATCTCCAGTTACGAATCCGTTTGGCAAGTAGTTAGTTAAAGCTACTCGCTCGCTTACTCTTACAGTAACAAATCCGTCTCTTACGTTAGTTCCATCTTCTCTAAAGAACTCAACAGATACGTTATCTCTAACCCATAGTTGCGTACCCATTCCGAAGTTACCAACTAAATAGTCTCCAGTTGGAATAGCCGTGTTAATTACAACAGGAACTCCTAAGAAAGTAGGTTGTAACCCTTGGTAAACAGAATCTTTAATATAGTGGTTATCTGAACCTTTCAATAATAAGATTTTGTGGAAATCTGTTGGGTTAAGCATAATGTAATCAGCGTTGTAGTTAGCTAACGCTAATTGGTTTAATGCAGCAGTTAATACGTCAAATTCGTTAGCAGCTTCTACCGCTCCAGCGAATCCACCAGCAGCAAATGCAGTTGCATCTGTAATAATACCAGACAAGTTAGAACCTGTACCAGCACCGCTTAAAATTTGCGTGTCTTCAACTTCTAGTAATTTCTCTGGCGCTCTTGCAGATAAATAAGAAGTAAGTTGTGGAGTATCCGAAAGCATCTCTTCACTTATCCTAAAAAATGTGCCAATTTTGCGAACGTTAGCGTCTGCAGCAGTCATATCGAAATCAGACTGTGCCATTGTAGCGCCTTCTGCAACTGGTGCAGCAGCGTTGTTGTATCCGCTTTCTTTTACGAATCTTACTACGTCAGAAGTAGTAGAACCTAAAGGAATTAATTGTCTAGCGTGTACAGGTCTAGTTGGGTCAAATTTGTACCCAGCTACTCTGTCAGCAGGAATAACCTCGCCAGTAAAGTCTGCGCCAGTAGTCATATCCGCTTTAATCTCAAAAGAAGCAGAACGAGAACCACCTTTTACAAGGCTTTCGATTGCTCCGTTTTTTAATGCGTCAGATAATCCACTTTTAAAAGAAGCTGGTCTGTTAGACTCAAATCTTTTTTTAGCAGCTACTTCGTTAGCATCTAATCTGTCGTTAAGTTCGTTGAACTTGTTTACAAGGTTTGTTACCTCGCCTTTAATCATTTCGTCAGCTTTTCCGTTAGCAGACTCTAAAGCCTGGCCGTAAGCCTTTTCAATTCTTGAATCAATTTCGTTAGAAATATTATCTAACTGCGATTTTAAATTTTCGTCCATTTTAAATTATTTTTTAAGACTGTTATACAAATATTTCAATACTTCGCTAACATCTTCGTTTTTTGTTTCCGGCAAAGTGTCCTCAATAGACGGCTCTGTGGCATTTACAAATAAAGATTTTAGTTTGTAAAGTTCAGCTTCAATAGCATAGCCTAACTCGTCGGATATATCGCCCTTACGAATTAGCTTTGCTAGGTTATCATATTTATTAGCTATTTTTTCAACGTCTACATTTCCTTTTACGTCTAGTATAAGGGCCTGGTCGTTTGCTGCTAATGTAACGGCGCTAATTTCAAAAAGTTTAACTTCTCTTAATTCACGGTACCCGTTAGCCATTCCTTTATTTATTGGTAATATTCCAACGCTATTTTCGGTAACTACGCCAGCTTTAATTAACTGCATTACGTCTTTACCTAATCTAGTTTGCGGTATTTCAGCTTCGAATACTAAACCTTTTTCGTCCTCGTATAGGTTTAACATTTTACCTAGCGGCCAATCCATATTGTGCTGGTATAAATACCTAACACGTTCGCCGTTTTCTTTTATTGTTTTAGTATAAGCGCCTTTGGTTATTATATCTCCGTCCGAATCTACATTTCCGAAAACCGAACCATACCCTTTAACAATACCAGCTTTGTCGTCGGCATCAATTAAATCTCCAATAGGCGATGCTTTATATAACATCATAATAATAAAATTTTTGTAAAGATATTAAATTTATACGTATTGTATTTGCCCGCCATCTAATACGTCCCCTGTAAAATCTGCGGTCCATTTTATTTGCCTTCCATTGGCTTGCTCTAAAATTTCAATTAAACCATCTTCTCCTAAATCATTGTAGTAATTTAAAGGAGTTTCAGCTTCTGGGTGTAATTTTAAATATTCATTTAAAAGCGTTTCTAATTTATCCATATTATAAAGCTATAAGTTCTTCAATCCATTTAATAGTGTCATCGTATATTTCTGGAAATAGTTTTTTAAATACTGCATTTCCTTGGTATTTATTTTCAAAAGAATGCGCTAACATTTCCGCGTGCCTCCATTCAACGGAAATATAATAAGAATTTGAATGTCCCCAACCAACTGCGTTTTTGGTCAAAGCACCAAAATAATCTGCAACTGCGGCGTAACTTTCATTAAATTGTTTATCCGTTAAATTAGGGAATTGGCTTCTTATGCTATCTCTATGAGTTATTCTAAAATTGTCTATATCTTTAAAGTATTTAAACTTTTCCGCGCCTCTTTTATTAATGCCTATTTTATTCCTTTGCGATTTATAAAAATTATGAACCTCATCAATACTTTTAGACCACCTTCCACCAGATAATACGCACCAGCCTTTTGTTTGGTGTATCAAATGTCCAAATTCGTGGGATAAAACTCTGCCCATTGTTTCTGAATTATACCTTCTTATATCAATATTAATAAGGTTAGAACTTTGATACGAACGAGCAGAAGTACCTATTAAATTTGGTTTTGTTTCTAATAAAGCTAGGTAATCGTCGTTTAATTTAGTTCCACTAGGTACAACGTCGTTCCAGCCATCTGGACGCATAGCTTCTTTTTTAGCTTTTAAAGTGTTATCTGCAACTTCTCCAGCTACAGGTTGTTTTGGTTGTGGCGGTTTTACAACTATTTTAGAAGGTTTAGGTTTTGCACTATCTACGTTTCTACCAATTAATGACTCCGCTTGTCCAACAGATACTCCAATTCCTATTTGGTCAATTAAAGTTGTTGTATTTGCATTAGGTTTAGGATAAGGCGCCATACTGCAACGGCAGTTAATTACGTTGGCAGCACTCCCTAATCCAGGGTACATAACACTTTCGCCCATAACAATAAATGGCTTATTAAAATCAACTTTTTGACCATTTGCTGCACCGTGCCAATCTCGTTCCCTACCGTCCATAGCAGTAATCCATTCTTTAGTCATATCTGCGCCAGGGAAAATATCTTGTGCGCTTCTGTATGTAGCTGCATTTGCTGCATAAGTAGCTTCTGTTCTAACTAATCGTTTAGCCTGGTATGTATTGTATTTATTAAACTTTTGTTTTAGCATACGGCTTTTAACAACTTCGCCTTCTGTCTGAAACATTGGGTCGTTAGATAATTGCCTAAATACTTTAATAAGAGTTTTTTTTGCAGTTCCTTGCACTAAAGTAACTCGTTGCGCTCCTACAGATAAACCTAAACTTCTAAATGCTGCCCTCCAGGGTTCCTGGAATTGGCTAGGACTTACTCCCTTAGTTATATACTTGTCAAAGTTTTTAGCGTACCAATTAGCAAAAGTTAAACCTATGCTTTCGTATAAAGCCTCGTAACGTTTACTAAAACCATCTAATGTAAATACGCCTAATAAATCCTGTTCGTTAATGCTGTTTTTTTGTAGCATTATACCAATAGCTTTATCTGTTTCGGTTTTATAGTAGTTTGTAAAATCACGCACGCTGGCACGCTCTGCATTGTCCAAAGTACGTTCGAACGCATTTTGCCACGTATCTTTTACTGCTTTAAGCATTTACTCTTGGTTTAAAGGCGCTGGGTTCTCCAACGCTGGAATACTTACTTCTAATGGCATTAGGTTAGCTGGTATATAATATTCGTCCATTAATGGGCTGTCAGACTCGCCATAAAACATAGCTTGACGCTTTTCGTTAGGAGTTACCCACCAGGCTTGGCCTAATTGCGCAACCATTTTATCCATATCCTCTTGGAGTTCTGGAATAGCGCTAAAATCAAAATCTATATATAAATTCTCGCCATACTTAGGAGTAAGCCACCTGTTTAATTCGTCTCTTAGTTTTACCAATTCTGGTATAACTGCATTTTGATATAAAGCCTTTTTGGCTTCCTTCATATTGTTATAAGTCGAACTGTCTGTATTATTTAATAGTTGTACCGGTATATTGTAAATATTACAAAGGTCCTTAATACTACTATTGTATTGCTCAATTAAAGCTAAATCCGAAGCAGGAAGTCCAAAGTTTATCCAGCTAAGTTTTGAAGGCGTAATAATAACGTCCCCAGCGTTGTTACTTCCCTGGTGTTGTTGTCTGAATTTATCTTTTAATTGCTGCGCTTGTACTTCGTTTATATCTCCTTCGTCGCTGCTTAAAATACCCCTAGCCGTTTGGTTTTGTAAATATTTTACTCCAGTAGTTACCGCCTCATTGTTAGTGGTTAAGGTTCTTAAACCAGCCCTTAGTGGCGACTGTCCGTATAAATGCGTTCCAGTACCGTCATAATCTGGGTTAAAGTTTTTAATATGGCAAACGTCTTGCGCTGGCGCTTCAAACGTTCCGTTGTATTGTAATTTATAACCTTGTACCGGCTCCATAATTCCGCCGCTCATTATTTCAATGTTTTGAGAAGGTAATATATACAGTTCAGTGTATTTACCCATACTAGGGCCGGACTCTGGACCAATACCGTAAATATAACGGTTCCCTGTAAGCAAACCAAAACTAATAATTTCAGTAAGCCAGGCGTTATAAGATTGCGCAGGGTTAGGGCGTTCTAATAACTTGTGTAATGGCGTATTGTCAATTTCAGTAAATGCGCGCTTTCTAAGAACGTTAGCCGCGTGCATTGCGTTGCTATCCATATAGCCGCTAGTCATTGACTTATAGCGTTTAGCATTGGCTACATTGCTTACTTCATAAATTTGCAAAGGAATAGTAGAAGCTGCTTTTGTGATTAAGTTTATAATAGAATAAACCGTTGCGTTTCTTTGGTACCCTTCACGAATATATGTATCGTCGTTTTCGGAGTTCCAAATAATAGAATTACCTAGCCAGTTGTATAGTGCCTTATTGTAATTTATGTTTGTGTTTTGCGCTTGTTTAGTAATAAGCGTCTTGAATCTGTCTAAGATTGAAGCCATCTATATATAAAATTTTTTGTAAAAATACGAATTTTACACTACAAAAAAGTTATTAATTAAATTCCTTTCGATTGAGTAACTCGTAACGTCAATATGTTCGTCGTGTTTTGCATTGGGAAAAGTACTTACTTGTTGTATAAACGCTTCGTTCCAATTATCCTTAATTAAACTAACCCTTCCGCCTTCTATAAATGGCGACGATGCCCTTGCTCTTTCAATTTTAGAATACCTTACAAAATTGGTTTTTAATTCGCTTACATTAAAGTTTGTTTCACGCCTTAATAATTGAACTAATGATTTACCAGACGCTTTAGGCTCGACCAATATTTGTTGTATTGGCACCCCGCAGCTTTTAATAAACGACTCAATAAACGTTTTAAGTTCTGGCATTTCCAAATACTTATCTATGCTTTTAAGTATATACAAATTGCCGTTTTTACCTTTGCCGCTTATCTGTATTCCTGTGGGGTCGTTCTTAGTGTCTTTTGTATAGGCGCCATCAATAAACATTTCCCAATGTATATCGCCAGGTATTTCTGCTTTATTCACAATATTAAACCAATCCTTACGCCATTCCCCACCCTCTTGCGGCGAAGGCTCTTGCATATACTGACCGCTAAACGTATAACGGTCGGCTTGCCTAATGGCTTCTAATTCGTCAAAGCTATGTTTGCTAGGCCAAAGTGCATTGTTGTTTTCGTCTATTGCAGCCAGCTTTAAATGGTGCCAATCTTCGCCACTTCCACCGTCTAATAAATACCCGCTTAAATCGTCCTCGTGAAGCCTTTGCATTATAACTATTATTGGAACGTCCCTGGTGTTTACCCTGGACCTAATGGTAGTGTTATATCGGTTATTAATAAACGAACGCTTTACATCTGAAACGGCATCGTCCGGCTTTAAAGGGTCATCAATAATAATAGCCCCACCAGTACCGGCACCAAATCCTGTTATAGCACCTCCAGAAGCAGTAGCGTAAACACCACCGCCGGCAGTTGTGTACCATTTCTTTTGGCTCTGGCTATCTTTTTTTAGTTGTAATGGCCAAAGGCTTTGGTATGCGTCTCCTGTTATGTATTCCCTTGTCTGGCTAGAGTTGTCTAACGCTAAAGAATCTGAATATGATAAATGTATAAACTTAGAAGCTGGGTTTTTAGCAAGGGACCAGGCCATAAACATCTTTACGGCTATCTCTGTTTTACCATATCTAGGCGGTATATTGATTATAAGGCGCTTAATTTCGCCTTTATTTACCTTTTCAAGGGTTTGGGCCAGTTCAATATGAAACGGCGCCACCTCAAACTTATTGCCTGTGTTTTCTTTAAAAATAAATCTTGTAAAGAATAGTAAACTATCAATACATTTATCTTTAATAACCTCGCTAATTGCTTCCATTTTCCCATTTTAGTATTCTTTGTCTAGTATTTCGTCTATTTGTTTTTTTGCTTCCTCTGACATTTTACCTACCGGAACTGCTCCTTGGTGTCTTATTTCTTGCCTAGAACCGTTAAGCCTATGGGCTTCGTCATCTGTCGCAATCATTTTCATAAGTGCAACTTGAAGCGTAGCGCTTTCAGATTTATACCATTTATTTCGCATTGAAACCTTAATATTAATCTTATTTTTACTAAGCGCGTCTTTTATAGTGTCTAATTTGTCTAAACCGTGGTTATAAAACGTTGCCCTAGAGCAACTTACATAAGCAACGACATCTTCAATAAAAAATAGCTTGTATTTATCTATTGCATCTAGCGCTTCCTGTTCAAGTTTATCTGTATCGTATGACATTTTATTTCATTTTAGACCCGCAAGTTGGGCAAATTTCTTTTGGCAATTCGTCTTGTACATTATTCTGTACAGGGTCGTCTTCGTCAGCAAACATTTCTTTGGGTAAATCAACGCCCCAATCGACTATTTTTTGCATATTCCATTCGTTAGCCAATATTTCCCAGTCCCAGGACCCAAAGCTAGAATTGTCTTTAATTATAAATTCGTTCTTTTTTTCGTCGCTCCAGCCTTTAACTTGGTGTATCCATACTTCGGTAAATCCAGCCTCTATAATTGCTTTTAAACGCATATTACCGCCCAATACAATCATATTTTCGTCTACTACTAAAGGCCTAACTTCTAGCATTTCTGGAAATTCTTTTAATGAATTGACCAGCTTTTTAAAATTAGCCTTATTAATATAACGCGGATTGTGTTCGTTTGGTTTAGGCTCGTTAGGTTTTACTTTTTTAATATTACCCATATACTATTTAAACCAGACTATTGAAATACCTAATGGACCAATAAAAAACTGTATCATACGTTCGTCTTCGTCCATATAATAAAATTCCTCAATTGCGCCACTTGCGTAGTTTATGCCTAAAGCAAAACCATAAATAGGAAATAATTGTACTTGAAATGAACCCATATTTAATAAAATTTTTTGTAAAGGTACTCATAAAGTTCAAAAATCTTTGCATTTAATGTTTCATTTGTATATGGTTCTGGGGACTTTGTAGTTCTGCCCATTACGTCTAAGGTTAAATAAATGCCTCTAAACGTAGGTTCTGGTAATATTTTAATATTGTTTTTTATACACCATACCCTGGCATTTGTCTGCGCATCTGTAGGAACGTACTGTTTAATTCTTTTGCGCTTTGCCATTAAAACGGTATTTGGTCTTTTTCAACATCTAAATCAACAACTTCTACCATTCTTTTTGGTGGCTCAAATTTATCGTCTCCTGGTTGCAACGGTTTATATACCGCGCCATTTTTAAAGTCTGGTGCTATTTTAAAACTACCTAGACCGCCGTTTTCTTTACGCTTTACCTTTTCAATGTATATATCAACGCTATCGCTTCCGTAACTTGTAGGGTAGCCAATATTTCTGTAACATATAATGCCATTGTAACACTTGTTAAAGAAGTCAGCAGAACCGCTTATATCGTAAAGCGTTGGCTTTTTATATCTGTTATTGTCGCTTTCTATTTTTCTAGGGTGCGCCACTAAAAATAAATGCGTATTGGTCTGCTGGCAGAATTGTGTTATTTGACTAAGTACGCGACCTATATAACTATGGTCTTTTTGCGCACTATGGTCGAGCATATTCCAAGGGTCTATAACGCATACATTAACCCCTTTTTGAAATACTAAGTCCCTAAAGTGGTTAAGTATGGCCTCTAAAGTTAGATTTTTTAAGTCTATTTTAACCCAGTAAAAATGCTCCTCTATAAAATCTTTGGTTTGGTTAAGCTGGTCGTTTGAACAATTGGTTTCGTTTAGCTTATTAGCCACTCGTTTTATATGGCCTTCATAAGGGAAACTTTCGGGCGAAAACATAGCGCATCTAAAATCGTATTTCATTGCTACGTTTACACAAATTTGGTCTACAATATCCGATTTACCGCTATTTGGTATTCCGGTTATTACAGTCCATTCGCCCATTGCAAGTTTAAAGTACTCATTACTGCCGCCTAGACCAATATCGTAATTAGTTACCCCTTTTTCGTTGTATTGCAATACATCGTCCCATATATCGGATATACTTAAAACACCCTCTAAAGGAAAGTTTTTAGCGCTTTTTACAATACTTCGTAACGTTTCGGCACCTTTAGCTACTAACACCTCGTTAGCATCTTTATATTCGCCAAAATCTACATATTTGCAGCGGTAATGGCCAAACCTTCTGGCAAGTTCTGCGCGTAATTGCAGACCAGCTTCGTCGTTATCTGTACATATAACTATTTCGTCTTTATCTTCAAAAGAACGCCAGCAGTTATCTAAGTATTCCAGGCGTTGGTTTCCTTTACTGGCTCCATTTGGAACCGAACAAACAGAATATATACCAGCTTCGTGCAAACTAAGTGCGTCCATTTCTCCCTCAACTATATAAACCGTTTTTAATTCGTTTATATTGTCTAAACCATAAAATATTAATTCGGCTCCAGACACCATTTTAAAATTCTTTTCAGAATCTCTAAACTTTACGTTAGTAAGCTGGCCGTCTTTGTAGTAATTAAAATTTATAGTCTTGCGGT
>Ga0209137_1004901_pt1 | contig 10416 bp, 9 predicted proteins | sample SaaInl5LU_22_DNA_FD_184642 | JGI IMG/M metagenome (GOLD analysis project Ga0209137, IMG submission 184642) | Marine microbial communities from expanding oxygen minimum zones in the Saanich Inlet - ESP_105LU_22_DNA (SPAdes) (version 2) | ecosystem: Environmental > Aquatic > Marine > Intertidal...
CGCAATACCGTTCGGGCATTTATTGCAGCACTGAGGCGCAAATGGTTGCGGCGTTACAAAGCAAATCTGCCTATCAAGAGCGCTTGAATGCGGCGGGTTTTCCAGCGGTTACCACAGAAATTCTTGAGGCACCGACGTTTTATTTCGCGGAAGATTATCACCAGCAATATTTGGCGAAAAATCCTGCTGGGTATTGCGGGATCGGCGGAACCGGCGTCAGCTGCCCTGCGGGGCTTGATGCATGATTAACGTTTTTGACGTTCTGGAGGGGTGCTCTTTCGATGCAGCTCAGGCTGAAGTAAACGCGAAATTCGCACCAGACGCCACAGTGCATCTCGCCCATCCGTTTGAGACAATGTCCGTTGCTGATTTTGCCGCGGCTGACGGGGCAGTTGGTGGCGGTCCCTCAAACGGTGGGCCGTTGAGCGCGCTCTACACTGCGTTTCCCGATCTCGAGCGCCGTCCGTTCATCAAAATGCAGGGCGTCGATACCCATGGTCAAACATGGATCGGGCACTGCGGGCATTACGCGGGTAAATTTGCGGCACCCTTCTTGGACATCCCGCCCACGGCGCGCCTTGCAACAATGCGGTTTCACGAGTTCTTTCGCGTTGAAGGCGATCAGATCGTTGAAATGCAGGCGCTTTGGGACATTCCCGAATTGATGATGCAGGCCGGTGCATGGCCGATGTCGCCCAGCTTGGGCCGCGAGATGACAGTTTTTGGGCCGTCAACCTGTGACGGTCTCCGCATTGAAGGGGATGGTACTGCGGCATCTGCGGTGGTGGGCGATATGTTGCACCATCTCAGCTTTAACAACGACGGCGAAGAGGCGATGCGGCTTCCTGCGTTTTGGGATCCTCGCTGTAGTTGGTACGGGCCAGCGGGCATTGGGACCGCGCGCGGGATCGAAGGTTTTCGCAAGCACCATCAAATCCCGTTTTTGAATGCTATGCCTGACCGCAAGGGTGAGGTTGAGAAGGGGCATTATTTTGCGCAAGGCGACTATGTTGCTTTCACTGCATGGCCCGGCATGAATATGACGCTTGATGGCGGTGGATGGCTTGGAATTGCACCGTCGGGCAAGCGCATCACCATGCGCAGTCTTGATTTTTGGCGGGTGAAAGACGGTCTTATCCGTGAAAACTGGGTGCTTGTCGATTTGCTGGATGCTTACGCACAGCTTGGCGTGGATGTTCTGGCGCGGATGCGTGAATTAACTCGGTAAGGGCGCGCGCCTCAAAAGTATCACGGTGAAAGTGGCGGTGTTAAACGAACGGCACCGCCATATCCGCGTATCGGTTGAGAAAACTCATCACATGTCTCGACATTTAAGGCGATCACCCTAAGGGGATTGTCAGGTGGAAATCTTGGGCGTAGGGTAATCTTGCAAACCTATGCAAGAGTGAGTCTGAGCCATGATCCCCAACAGCCCGTCGTTCCGTCTTGATGGCAAACGTGCACTGGTTACTGGCGCATCGCGTGGTATCGGTTTGGGCTGTGCTGCCGCTTTGGCGCAAGCAGGCGCGCATGTGGTCATGGCTGCGCGTGGCATGTCCGAGTTGCAGGCCGCCACAGACGAAATGGCTGCTCAGGGTCTTTCCGTTGAGGCAGTTCAGCTTGATGTGACGGACCTTGAAGCAGTGCGTGAAGTGCTGAAAACACCTGTTGATGTTGTGTGTAACTCCGCTGGTATGGCGCGCCACGGTCCCGCGATTGATGCCCGCCCTGAAGATTTTGATGCAGTGTCAGCGATTAATTTCAAAGCGGCGTATTTTCTCGCGCAAGAAGCCGCCAAAGGCATGCAGAACGGTGGCTCGATCATCCAGATCAGCAGCCAGATGGGCCACGTCGGCGGGATGGAACGTGCTGTATATTGCGGCACAAAACATGCCGTTGAGGGCATGACCAAGGCGATGGCCATCGAATGGGGGCCGCGCAACATTCGCGTGAACACCATTTGCCCGACGTTTATTCGCACACCGCTGACCGAAGCCACTTTTGAAGATCCAGCAAAGCGCGCGTGGATCGAAGAAAAGATCAAATTGCCCCGTGTGGCTGAGATCGAAGATATCATGGGGGCCGTGGTGTTTCTGGCCACGGACGCCAGTGCGATGGTCACCGGAACGTCTATTTTAGTGGACGGCGGCTGGACTGCGGGATGAGGTGTGCGCGCCCCAATGGTGCCCAATGAAGGGTAAAGTCACCTCGTTTGATGTGGCGCAGCGGGCGGGTGTAAGCCAGTCTGCGGTCAGCCGCGTTTTCAGTGGTGCCAGCGCCAGCAAGGCGACCCAAGACAAAGTACGCAGCGCCGCTGATGCCCTTGGATACCGGCCCAATAGGTTGGCGCGCGGGTTAATTACGGGGCGCTCAAAGATCATCGGGTTGGTCGTGGCTTACCTTGATAATCAGTTTTATCCAGATGCGCTTGAGCGGCTTAGTAATGTGCTCAAAGAGCAAGGTTACCACATCTTGATATTTACAACCAAAGGCCGCGGCGAAGAGGTCAAACAGACTTTTGATCAGTTAATGGATTATCAGGTGGACGGCATCATCGCTGCAAGCGTGGGCATCAGTGACGAGCTGACCAATAGATGCGCTGCTGCTGGTATCCCACTGGTCCTTTTTAACCGTGGTCAACGGGGCGGTGCATTGGCTCAGGTCACCAGCGACAACCTTCAAGGTGCGGCCAAGATTGCGTCGTTTCTCGTTAAAGGCGGGCATCGGCGGATCGGTCATATTTCGGGTTGGATGGGCTCGATCACGGGCCAAGACCGCGCGCAGGGCTTTGCAAGTGGGCTACAAGCGGCGGGATCAGAGCTGGTGCATCAGATTGATGGGATGTACCGCCGTGATACTGCGGCTGAGGCGGCAGAAACTCTTGTGAGCGAGCACGGTTGCGACGCAATTTTTGTGGGTAATGATCACATGGCGTTCGCAGTGATGGATCATTTGCGCGGTGCAATGAAGATATCTGTGCCAAATGATGTTTCGATCGTTGGATATGATGATGTCTCCATGGCGGCGTGGGGGGCGTATGAGCTGACGACCCTTCGTCAGCCCGTAAACCGTATGGTTCATGCAACCGTCGACACTCTTTTAGCGATGATTGAGGACGCAGATGCCTCTGCAGATCAAATTACAATTGATGGACCCCTCGTGGTCAGAACTTCAGCCAAAGTACCAAAGGAAAACTGATGCGCGGCTTCGACAATAAATTCAAAGATTTCCCTGATTATATCATCGGCATTACCAAAGAGGTTTGGGAAGATCGCGGCCTGGGCGAAGCGATGGAGCGCTATTACCACCCTGATGTCTACGTCCGGATGCCCGGTGTGTTTGCGCGCGGTGAAAAGGGTGCGACGGCGGCGACGATGGCAACGCTGGTTCAGTTTCCTGATCGTACTTTGCTCGGGGAAGACGTAATTTGGTGCGGCACGCCGGAAGAGGGGATGTTGTCGTCTCACCGGATCCGCTCAACGGCGACGCATCTTGGGGACGGCGCATTCGGCGCGCCTACGGGCCGCAAGGTGGTTAGCCTCGCGCTGGCAGACTGTTTTGCTCAAGACAACATGATCTCTGACGAATGGCTGATCCGCGATAATGGCGGCATTGTACGTCAACTTGGCTATGAGCCACGGGAATTTACAGCCGAGCGTTTGAACGAGATGACGCCGTTCACCCCTGCGATTGATGAAGACGGTCCCTACCTTGGACGCGGCAACGACAATGAATGGGGCGCTAAGACCGCCAGTCTTATCGAGCGGATGATGCGCGCAGAATTCAGCGTAATCAGTCGCGAATATGATCGCGGCGCACAGCTTGAGTACGCGGGCAACAGGAAAGGTCACAGCCACGAGTTTGCTGATGCATTCTGGCTTGGGCTGCGCTCTGCGTTCCCTTCTGCAGAATTCAAACTGAACCACGTTATTGGTCGCGAAGACCCGATGATGCCGCCACGTGCCGCGGTGCGCTGGTCACTGGACGGCAAACACGACGGATGGGGCATGTTCGGAAAACCCACCGGTGCGCCGGTCCACGTGATGGGCATCACCCACGTGGAATACGGGCCTTGGGGCCTGCGCCGCGAGTGGACGCTGATTGATGAAGTCGCCATCTGGGCGCAAATTTTGAAACACCAAGGCTGAGCCAGCCACCATACTACGGGAAGACCAACATGACTGATTTGTCAGATCGCATCGTTCGCTACGGTGAACTTAAACCCTGCCGGACCGCATTTATTGATGCGCATACGCCGGGTTCTGATCAAAAAGAGAACTTCACAATCATTGGGGGCGGCGTGTCTGAAAGCGCCGACCAGCACGTCCATATTTCTGATCAAATCGGCTTTAACATCGGTGCTGCCGGACAACCGCCTAAATGCCGCAACTCTCTGCACAGCCACCGCACTGCAGAGGTTTTCTTTGTCCTTAAAGGCAAGTGGCGCTTTTTCTGGGGCCGTTGGGGTGATGCAGGTGAAGTCACTTTGGAAGCGGGCGACATCTTTAATATTCCAACAGGTATTTTCCGCGGGTTTGAAAACATCGGTGACGACTATGGCATGATCATGGCCATCTTGGGCGGTGATGATGCAGGCGGCGGCGTAATTTGGGCGCCGCAAGTCATTGAGGATGCGGGTGCGCACGGTTTGGTTCTGGGCGACAACGGACGTCTTTATGACACCAAAAAAGGGGAAACCTTACCTGATGGGGTTGTTCCGATGCCGGTGCTGAGTGACGCGGAATTGGCTGCGTTTCCTGAACCCACCACATCCGAAGTCGTGCCGGGATATGTGGCGCGGTATTACGACATGCTTGCGCTGGCGGATAAACAGCCCGCGCGTGTTATCGGTGAGCACGGGATGCTCATTGATAAGCCCGGCTTTGATGTGGATATGATTGGCCGCGGCTCCCTGCCTGATGCTGGATACACCACGGAAAAGCATGAAGTGCTTATGGGCATGACCGGCCATTGGAAAGTGAATGTCGAAGGCTTTGAAACGGTTCTGGCCCCGGGGGACACTTTTGCTATTCCGCCCAACAAAGCACGTACCATCACACCTGCGATGACAGGCGAGGCAGCGCTTTACCGTGTGAGTGCTACGGATGACGCTGCCGGCCTTACTTGGGTCCAGTAAAATGATTGGCCTTGCCCGACTATCGGGTTGAGGGCAGGGCCAAAATGCCTAGTGTGGCGTTGAATAATTTTGGGGATATCAGATGGTTAAAACAACGCACGTAGGCTCACTTCCGCGGGTTCAAGAAGTGGTGGATTTCATTTTCGCCCGCGAAAAAGAACAGCCATACGATCAAGCCGCATTTGACAACTGCATGACAAAGGCAGTCGATGATGTAGTTGCGCGCCAAGTGGCCGCGGGCGTTGATATCGTCAGTGATGGTGAGACATCCAAGATCAGCTATGCGACCTACGTCAAAGATCGCTACACCGGCTTTGACGGTGACAGCCCCCGCAATGCGCCTGCTGATTTGAAACTGTTTCCCAAGTTTCTTGAGCGCCAAGCCCAAGGTGGCGGCACCCCTACATATAACCGCCCCATGTGTGTGGGCGAGGTGAAGGCCAAGCCTGTTGATGATCTGGCTAAAGATATCGCAAACCTGAAAGCCGCGATGCAAAAGCATGGCGCGTCTGAGGGCTTTATGAATGCCGCGTCCCCCGGTGTGATCAGCCTCTTTTTACAGAACGATTATTACCCCACGCGCGAGGCCTATTTGGCAGCGCTCGCGGATGTAATGCGCGCTGAGTACCGCGCTATTGTTGATGCGGGCCTGTACCTGCAGCTTGATTGTCCTGATCTGGCCTTGTCGCGCCACATGCTGTTCCAAGACCTGACCGATGCGGAGTTTTTGAAAATCGCAGCGGGCCACGTCGAGGCGCTGAACCACGCCCTTGAAGGGATCGACCCGTCACGTGTCCGCGTCCATATTTGTTGGGGCAACTACGAGGGACCACACGTGTGCGACATTGATATGGACACGGTCTTCAGCACGCTAATGTCGGTTGGTGCTGATCAGTTGCTTTTTGAAACATCAAACCCGCGTCACGCCCACGAGTGGACAGTGTTCCGCGATCGCGTCTCTGAAATCCCTGACAGCAAAATCTTGGTACCAGGTGTTGTTGACACAACGACCAACTTTGTTGAGCACCCCCAGCTGGTTGCTGAACGCATTGCCAAGTTTACCAATATCGTTGGTGTAGACCGTGTGATCGCTGGTAGTGACTGCGGCTTTGGCACGTTTGCGGGCTTTGGTGCCGTTGATCCGGACATTGCATATGCAAAACTTGGTTCACTTAGTGAAGGAGCCAAGTTGGAAAGCGCATGAGCGAACCAATTGTATTTTTACCCGGTATGATGTGTGATGCGCGGCTGTTTGGGCCGCAGTTGGCGGCGATGTCGTCAACACATGCTGTGATGGTCGCACCCATCACACAAGGTGAGCGGGTTGAGGATATCGCAGGTGCGCTTCTTGATCTGCTGCCGCGCCGGTTTGCATTGGCTGGCTTGTCGATGGGGGGCATCGTCGCGATGGAGTTGATGCGCCGTGCGCCCGAGCGGATCACGCGGCTTTGCTTGCTGGATACGAATCCGCTTGCTGAAACTCCCCAAGTTGCTGCAATGCGTGAGCCGCAGATCGTGGCGGCGAAAACGGGTCGTTTGCTTGAGGTGATGCGCGACGAAATGAAGCCCAATTATCTGGCACCGGGTCCTGCACGCCAAGATGTGCTTGATCTGGTGATGGAAATGGCGCGGACCCTTGGGCCTGATGTATTCATCCGTCAGTCTCGCGCGCTACAGCGCCGCCGCGACCAGCAAGGCACCCTGCGCCGTGTTCATGTGCCGACCATGGTCATTTGCGGCGAACATGATGCGCTGTGTCCTGTGCGACGCCACACGTTTATGGCCGAGCTGATCGTAAACGCGCGGCTTCACGTGCTGGAAAACGCGGGCCATTTGCCCACGCTTGAGACGCCTGATGAGGTCATTGACCTGCTCTATGACTGGATGAACATGCCTACGGCAGCTTAAGCCGCCCGCGTTACCTTGGCTGGTAGGCGGCGGTGCGTTCGTCTGCGGTAAGAGTGTACGGTGTAACAACCGGTTCCATCGTGGATGCGTCGAAAAAAGGCGTGTCACGCCACCTTCCTGAGATACGCTCACGGGCCATGCGGCCAATCATGCGGCTCAGCATTCCGACCATATTCTTATGCGTGGTTTTTCCGCCCTTTTTGACAAAACCTTGTGCGCGCACAGGGCCAAGCGCTTCGGGGCTGTCGACGTTGCTGGCAACAACGCCCACCACGGGCAGCTTCGGGCTGGCCATGGTGTTATACATCGGTGTGTCGCAGCATTTCGCATACCAGCGCAGCAGCCCGCCGGATTTATGAAGCCGCAGCACACTCAGGTTCTCACCACCCGATAGGATTTTCAGGTTTGATGGGCTGGTTTGATAAAGATCAATCGCCGTATCTTTGGGGTCATGTACGCCGTGGTGATTGTTGGTGGCGTGGCAATCATCGCAATCACATGAGGCATGAAACCCGTGTTGCGGTCCAACATTTAACAGTTTTGCCGAAAGCGCGCCGCAGCTGCAGCTGAGCGTTACATCAGTAGCCATGAATGACCCCGTTTAAAGTTAAGCTGCAGTGTTTGAATTTGCAGCGTCAGTACTCGTTGTTTGTGCGTTGCTGGCCATAAAATCGATGACCAACGGGCGGATATTCTCGCGCCACTTGCGGCCTGCAAAAATGCCATAGTGACCCGCGCCTGGCTCCAAATGACTAGCCTTTTTCGCATCGGGCAGGCCAGTCAATAAATCGAGAGCAGCAAGACATTGCCCAGGCCCTGAAATGTCGTCGTTCTCGCCTTCCACGATTTTGACGGCAACATCGGTGATCTTACTGATGTCTACTTTCTTGCCGTTCACCGTGAAACAGTTACGTGCAATTTCGCGTTCTTTGAAAATGCGTTCAACCGTTGAAAGGTAGAATTCGGCTGTCATGTCCATGACGGCAAGGTATTCGTCATAAAATACGTTATGCTTGTCGTGATCACCGGCCTCGTCGCGGGCAACGCGGGCGATTTGATCGCCAAATGCTGTTGCGTGTTTTTCAAGGTTCATCGAAATGAACGACGAAAGCTGCAGCAAGCCGGGGTATACTTTGCGCCCAACACCTTTGTATTTGAAACCGACGCGCTGGATCATTGTTTCATGCAGCTGGCCCATTGAGACCGAGTGGCCAAAGTCCGTGACATCAGTTGGGTTGGCATCAGGATCCACCGGCCCGCCGATCAAAGTCAGGCTGGCTGGCTGTGCGTCTGGGTTTTCTTCCGCAAGATAAGCCGTTGCCGCCAGCGCAAGCGGTACAGGCTGACACACTGCAACCACGTGTGTTTCTGGCCCAAGTTCGCGCATGAAGTCCGCCAGATAGAGCGTGTAGTCTTCCACATCGAACTTACCCGCGCTGACGGGAATGTCGCGGGCGTTATGCCAATCTGTGATGTAGACTTCGCAATCAGGCAGAAGGCTCAAAACAGTTGATCGCAGCAATGTTGCATAGTGGCCGGACATTGGCGCGGCGAGCAGCACTTTGTGGCGTTTCTTTTTGCGACCAGGAATATGAAAGTGTAGCAGATCACCAAAATCGCGCGCCATGACCACACGCGGCTCAACCAGACGGTCTTGGCCTTTTGCATTGGTGAAATGCGCGATGTCCCAGTCAGGTTTGACGGTCATGCGCGAAAAACTGCGTTCGGTGACTTCGCCCCATGCACGGACCCAGTCCAGCATCGGGTTGGGCATTGCAGCCGTTGCAGGGTAGGACGTGAGGGCGCGCGCGGATGCACCAAGCCACTGGTTGGTGTTTCGAACCGTCTCCATCCAGTCATACATTGCCATATATTTCATGTTCGTCTCCTGCATCGGTTCACGCATGCGCTACGTTGATGTATGGTAACACATAGTGGGGCTGCTTTGGGAACAAAGCATGTGTTATGCTGCGACTGCACGGTATGGGGCTTAGATCGATATGACAACCAAAGAATCTTCTATCAGTGGGGGTCCTTCTGAAACAATCGATCGGCCAAATGACCTTTTGGTTGGTGAGCACTCAGCAAAACTTGCGCAAAACCTATCGAAAGTCGAAGAATTGTCCAAACGGCTCACTGCTGCAATGCAGCACAAGCGGCAGGTAAATCCCTCGCTTGAGGGGCCGGGCCAAGACTTGATGTTAAAGGCCGCTGCCAGTTTTTGGAGCGAGGCGGTCCGTGATCCATCAAAACTGTTTGAACAGCAGATCGCCTTTTGGGGCAAATCAATGGCGCATTTCGTTGAGGCACAGAATGCGCTGGCGGCAGGAAAGCTTGAAGCACCAGCAGACGAGACCCCTTCTGATGGCAGGTTCTCCAACCCGCTGTGGCAGAGCCATCCGTATTTTAACTTCATCAAGCAGCAATACATGATGAACGCACAAGCGATGTCTGATGCGGTTGACGCGCTTGATGGGTTGGCCCCGGAAGATCGCAAACGCGTGTCATACTTCACTCAACAAATTGTGGATATGATGGCGCCCACGAACTTTTTGCAGACCAACCCAGATGCGCTTGAGCGTGCGGTGGAAACCGATGGTGCCTCGCTGGTGCAAGGCCTGGAAAATTTGGTGCGCGATATTGAGGCAAACGACGGTGATCTTCTGGTTACGCTTGCGGACAAAAATGCGTTCACGGTTGGTGAAAACCTCGGAACTTCCCAAGGTAAGGTGGTTTTTCGCAACCGCATGTTTGAACTGATCCAATACACGCCGACCACAGACGAGGTTCATGAGACGCCACTGATCATCTTCCCGCCTTGGATCAACAAGTTCTATATTCTCGACCTGAAAGAGCAAAACAGCTTGATCAAATGGATCGTTGATCAAGGGTTTACGCTGTTCGTTGTCTCATGGGTAAACCCAGATGACAGCTATGCGGACGTCGGGATGGAGGAGTACGTCGAGAGCGGGTATTTGACAGCCATCGAGCAGGTTAAGCAAATTTGTGATGTCAAATCGGTCAACGCTGTCGGCTACTGTATCGCGGGGACCACGCTGTCGCTGACTTTGTCCTTGCTGAAGAAGCGCGGCGATACGTCGGTGAACGCGGCTAGCTTTTTCACGACCCTCACGGATTTTTCTGATCGCGGTGAGGTGGGTGTTTTTCTCAACGATGATTTTGTTGACGGTATTGAATACCAGTGCAGCAAAGACGGCATTTTGGACAGCTATTACATGTCCCGCACGTTCAGCTATCTGCGTTCGAACGATCTGATTTATCGTCCGGCAATCCGGAGTTATATGCTAGGCGAGGCCCCTCCCGCGTTCGATCTGCTTTATTGGAACGGCGATAGCACCAACCTTCCGGGT
>Ga0209137_1004902_pt1 | contig 10413 bp, 8 predicted proteins | sample SaaInl5LU_22_DNA_FD_184642 | JGI IMG/M metagenome (GOLD analysis project Ga0209137, IMG submission 184642) | Marine microbial communities from expanding oxygen minimum zones in the Saanich Inlet - ESP_105LU_22_DNA (SPAdes) (version 2) | ecosystem: Environmental > Aquatic > Marine > Intertidal...
GCAAATTTCTTTCACACCCAATACTTCAGCTGGTTTTCCCATTCGAGCAGGTTTGTACATAAAAACCTTATCCGTAACCAACTGACCAAAATCCTTATCAGGCGTCATCATGTAAGTTGTAAATCCTGATTCTTCTGCTTTTACAGAAAGAGTTCCTATCACATCATCAGCCTCGTAACCCTCCTTCATTAAAATAGGTATATGAAAGGCCCGAATTATATCCATAATAATAGGAACAGATTTCTTGATATCCTCGGGAGTTTCTTGTCTATTTGCTTTGTAAGCAGCAAATTCTTGCGTTCGCAAGGTAGCTGCAGGAAAATCAAAAACCACAGCAATGTGTGTTGGTTTGTGATTGTTCAAAATATCTAACAAAGTATTCGTAAAGCCTAATACTGCCGATGTATTCAGTCCTTTTGAATTGATTCTTGGGTTTTTGATAAAAGCATAATAAGCTCTGAAAATCAGCGCATAAGCATCCAATAAATATAATTTCTTTTCTTCTTCCATTTCTTCTTTTTTATTGATGTTTTTCAATCATTTCTCCAATTTCCACAAACTCATTAACTGTAAGTTGTTCGGGTCTTTTGTTCAATAGCTCCTCTTCTATTGTTGCCTCTGGCAAAATTGATTTCAGGGAGTTTCGCAATGTTTTTCTTCTTTGATTAAATCCTAATTTTACCACTTGTTTAAATGTGCTCATGGAAATCCCAATTTCTTGATTCTCTTTTCTTACTAATTTTATTACTCCCGACTTTACTTTTGGTGGCGGATCAAACGCGCCCTCTGGAACGGTGAACAAATATTCGACAGAGTAAAAAGCCTGAATAAATACACTAATAATTCCGTAGTTTTTGTTTCCCGGCTTAGCATTCACTTTTTCCGACACTTCTTTTTGAAACATTCCTACGACTTCAGAAACCAAATCTTTGTTTTCAAAAATTTTATTCAAAATCTGGGAAGAGATGAAATATGGAAAATTTCCAAAAACCTTAAACGACTCTCCATTATTAAGTTTAGACAAGTCCAATTTCAAAAAATCAAAATCTACAACATCCAATTCCGGATAAGTTTCAGCCAGGTAAGATATGGAGTCACCATCCACTTCCACTACACTTAAGTTCTTGTATTTCTTAATTAAATATTTAGTGATTGCACCCATTCCAGGACCTACTTCTATAAATTTCTCAGAACTATCTGCACTTTCCATTGCATTTGCAATATCTTGGCAAACGACCTCATCCTTCAAAAAATGCTGTCCTAAATATTTTTTCGCTTCAACCATTCTATTCTTGTATTGAATTCAATCCTTTTTTTTACTCACTTTCAAACGAATTTAAGGTGAATTTAAGTTCGTAATTTTCGTTTCATTCTCTCACTTCTCAAAAATAAACAGAGTTAATAACTATTCGTGCAAATCTCGGAGTTAATTTTCACGATAGTAATTAAAATCCCTTTCATCTACAAATTATTCCTCTTGTCCTTATAAATTCTAAAAAACTGAGTATTTTTATTATTTTTGGTTCAAAATAAAGCTAAAACATGAAAAAAATAACCCTAATCTTAGCATCTGCCTTCCTTTTGGGAAACAGTTTTGCTCAAAAAAACAACATCAAATTCACGGAGTTCGACTTGGATAATGGATTGCATGTGGTGTTGCACAAAGACAATTCTACACCAATAATCGCTGTAAGTGTATTGTACCATGTAGGATCAAAAAATGAAGTGACTGGAAAAACAGGTTACGCTCACTTTTTTGAACATTTGATGTTTGAAGAGTCTGAAAACATTGCACAAGATCAATACGCGAAAATTGTTCAATCTGTAGGAGGAACAATAAATGCTTATACATCGAGCGACCAGACTTACTATCACTGTGTACTTCCTTCTAACCAACTAGAGCTTGGATTATGGATGGAATCTGAAAGAATGATGAACGCAAAAATCACTCAAGCAGGAGTTGACAACCAAAGAGAAGTGGTAAAAGAAGAAAAAAGAACTTCTGACAACCGACCTTATTCAAGTTGGTACATGGAGATTTCGAAAAGAATGTTTGCGGGAACTAACTACGAGTGGACTCCAATTGGTTCTTTTGCTGATTTGAACGCAGCCTCAATTGCAGATTTTCAAAATTTTTACGATACATATTATGTACCAAACAACGCAACTTTGGTAATCACTGGAGACATTGATGAAAAAGCAGCAAAGAAATACATCAAGAAATACTTTAGTTCAATACCTAAAGGATCTGGAGAAATTAACAGACCAAAAGTATCTGATGCTTTACTAACAAAAGCTGTTGTGGATACTGTATACGACAACATTCAATTAGACGCTGTATTCCAAGCATACAAAGTACCTGCACAGGGAACTAAAGATGCTTACGCTCTTGAAATGTTATCTACTATTTTATCAAATGGAAAAAGTTCAAGATTGAATACAGCCTTGAAAGAAGACAAACAAATGGCTTTGCAAGTTGCTGGTTTTTCAATGAACTTCGAAAGTGCTGGTTTCTTTGCAACTTTAGGATTGCCAAACCAAGGATACACAGTTTCTAACATTCAAAAAGGGATTGTGGCGGAAATAGAAAAACTACAAAACGAATTGATTTCAGAAGAAGAATTTCAAAAAATAAAAAACATTTCTGAGTCGAATTTTGTGAGCAGCAACTCTTCTATGAAGGGAATTGCAGAAAGCTTGGCAACCTACCATGTAATGTTTGGAGATGCTGAATTAATTAATACTGAATTGGAAAAATACAGAGCAGTAACTAGAGAAGACATTCAGCGTGTGGCTAAAAAATACTTAGTTCAATCGAATAGTGTTACTCTTTATTATTTACCAAAAAAATAAGAAGAGCTCTTAGTATCAATTTTAAAAGAAATATAATCATGAAAAACATAATCATATCAATAGCTTCACTACTTGCCATTACTGCTTGTAGCACAAATGAAACTGCTCTTGATCGTAGTATTCGACCAAGTGCTTCTGAAGCAAAAGAATTAAAAATAGGAGAGCATGAAGAGTTCACGCTTGAAAACGGAATGAAGGTATATGTGATAGAAAATCACAAATTACCCACAATTTCTTACAGTTTGTCATTTGACATTGATCCAATTGTAGAAGGTGAAAAAGCTGGATACACTTCAATGGTAGGAGATTTATTGGAAGCTGGAACAAAAAACAGAACCAAAGAAAACCTAAACAAGGAAGTAGATTTTATTGGAGCAAATGTAGGTGCTTACTCGGGAGGAGTTTATGCTTCGGGATTATCAAAATACAACAGTAAATTGATGGATATCTTGGCTGACATTACATTAAACCCAGTATTCCCTGAAGATGAATTAACAAAAAGCATTACCGAAAGCATTACGGCTATCAAATCAAACGCTACCGATGCAGATGCAATAATGGGAGATGTGAAATCTGTAGTTGTATATGGAAAAGGACATCCTTATGGAGAATTTATGAGCGAAACTTCTTTGAAAAACATCGAATTATCTGATGTTCAAGGATATTACAATACATATTTCAAACCAAATAATGCATTACTTACAATTGTAGGAGACATTACTAAAAGTGAAGCTGAAGAGTTGGTTAAAAAACAATTTGGAACCTGGAAAAAAGGAGAAGTACCAACGCATTCATACAACAAACCGGCTGAACCAACTTCACCTCAAGTTTTTGTTGTAAACAAAGAAGGAGCTGTTCAATCTAACATTCAAATAAGCAACATTGCCGAATTAAAATTAGGAGATGCTGATTACGAAGCTGCACAAGTATTCAACCAAATTTTTGGAAGTGGATTTGCAGGAAGATTGTTCCAAAACCTAAGAGAAGACAAAGAATACACTTACGGTGCATACGGAGGAATCAGATCAAATAAATTGATTGGAAACTTCTCTTCTAGTGCAAAAGTGAGAAATGAAGTAACAGATAGTGCTATCGAACAATTCTTGTTTGAAATAAACAGAATAAGAACTGAAGATGTATCGGCAGAGGAATTAAAAAATGCTCAGAACTACATCGCTGGAACTTTCGCTCAATCGCTAGAAAGCCCAAGAACAGTAGCAAGATTTGCTGCTAATATTGACGAATACAAACTAAGCAAAGACTACTTTAAGAACTACTTAAAAAGAATTGATGCAGTGACTGTTGCAGATATTAAAAGAGTGGCAACAAAGTATTTGAAACCAGAAAACATTAACATTATTGTAGTAGGTGATGCTGTAGAAGTTGGAGAAAAACTTGCCAAATTTGGAACAGTAAACTACCTAGACAGAGAAGGAAACAAAACTTCTGCGCCTAGCAAACTGAAAGCTGCTCCAGAAGGAACAACGGCAGAAACTGTAATGAATGACTATATGAAAGCAATTGGTGGAAAAGAAGCTATTGCTAGCATCAAAACTATGACTGGAGACTACTCAATGACTATTCAAGGGATGAATGTTATCATGACTAACAGCTTTAAAGCTCCTAACAAAACTAAATCGGAAATTAAGGTTCCACAAATGGGGAATGCTGTGGTTCAAGCGTCAGCTTTTGACGGTGTAAAAGGAATGCAATCTATGCAAGGACAAACAATGCCTGCAGATGAAAATGCTAACATTGAATCAAATATTGAAGGAAGATTAGTTCCTGAAATGGCTTATGCTGAAAACAAAGTAACTAGTACCCTACTAGGAATAAACAAGCTAAACGGGAAAGATGTTTACGTGATTGAAGCTGTGTACCCAACAGGAAAAAAATTGACTTTGATGTATGATACTCAATCTCATTTAAAACTGAAAGAAATGTTTGTTCAATCTACACCTCAAGGAGATTTTACCATCACTCAAGAATTTGCTGATTACAAAGCAATTAATGGAGTAATGATTCCTCATTCATTGAGCGGACAACAAGGTCCTCAGGTGATGGATATGAAACTCGAAACTGTAGAAGTTAACAAGCCACTGAAAGACGAAATGTTCAAGTTATAAGAACTTAACCCTCATTTAAAAGCCACCTCTCGATAGATTCGAGAAGGTGGCTTTTTTCTTTTGTTAAAAATTTGTATCTTATCGATACACCAAACATCGCTCATCATGCTCCAGCACATTGATCTTAAAAAAATTATTTTCCTTGATATTGAAACAGTTCCTTTAGAATACAATTTCAAAGAATTACCCAAAAGAACTATTGACTTGTGGGATAAAAAAACACGATACATTCAAAAATATCAGGAAATAACTGCAGAAGAGGCATATTCCAAAGCAGGAATTTATGCTGAGTTCGGTAAAATTGTTTGTATTTCTGCTGGGTATTTTGCCCAAGAAAAAGGTCAGTTGAAACTGAGAGTTAAATCATTTTTTGGGAAAGATGAAAAAGAAATACTAATTCAATTTAACTCGTTACTGAACAAAACATTGAAAGAAAACTACATGCTTTGTGCTCACAATGGAAAAGAATTTGATTTCCCATTTATTGGAAGAAGAACATTGATAAATGGTTTACAATTGCCATCGCAATTGGATATTGCCGGTAAAAAACCTTGGGAAATTTTGCACCTCGACACAATGGAGCTATGGAAGTTTGGCGATTACAAACATTTCACATCGCTCGATTTATTGGCACATGTTTTCAATATACCTTCCCCAAAGCAAGATTTGGATGGATCAATGGTTGCCAAAACATACTACGAAGAAAATGATTTGAATAAAATAAAGGAATACTGCCAAAACGATGTGATTACAATTGCTCAATTATTATTGAAATACAAGGGGAAAGAAATTATAGAAAAATCGAACATTGAAATTATTGTGGATTGAAATAAACGGGAAAAGAAACTGAATTGAACTAATTTCCTTGTATTTTTGTTTTTTAAAACATTTTTTATGAGTTTTTGGAAAAGAGTTCGTCTCTACATATTAGGTATTGGCATTGGTTCATTGATGGTATTATTTCTATTTGGAGATCGTGGTTGTGGAGGCTGGTTACCAGGAAACAGGGTCAAAACCTCTATCATGGAATCATTGTTTGAAACCAGTGAGTACACAGATTGCAAATTGACTTGCAATGAATTTACCAAAGAAGAAATTCAGGATATCATTATTAAAGGAACTGTTTTATTTAAAGAAAGTAATACCAAATCCGATCCTAGAGAATACAAATTGGAACATGAAGAAACTTCGCTGACTTTTGCTGTTCCTACCGATTCTGAACTACCAGTTTATATTTTGGATGTATTTGAAAATGAGTGCGCATCTTGCGATACTCTTTCCAAAAAAAGAAACAGAACAGTAAAACTAAATTTCAAAAAAACGAAATGATAAAATGTGTTAAAAGTGTATAAAATAAGTTTCTATCACTTTCATACCTCAATAATTCTTATCACTTTCGCGTATAAAATTGTGCAATGAGCAACACCACAGACAATACAAGCAATAACCCAGAACACGTGGCCATCATTATGGATGGAAACGGACGATGGGCTTACAATCATGGAAAAGATAGATTGTACGGTCACAATACAGGTGTGGGTTCTGTGAGAGAAGTATTAACTGCTGCTCAAAAACACAAAGTTAAATTCTTGACTCTCTATACATTTTCGACAGAAAACTGGAATAGACCTAAGGATGAAGTAGACGGACTAATGAATTTGTTTGCAAAAACGATTGCTGAAGAGATTGAAGAACTGCATGAAAATGGAGTGCGAATTCAATTCATTGGAAACATTGATTTACTGCCTGACTTTGCAAAACAAGCACTTTTTTCTGCTACAGAATATACGAAAAACAACACAGGAATTACGCTAACACTTGCATTAAGTTACAGCTCACGTTGGGAAATCCTGAACGCAACAAAACGAATTGCACAAGAAATAAAAGAAGGAAAACTAAGCGAAGAGGAAGTAAACGAAACATTATTCAGTCGCTACCTGACAACCGCTAATATCCCAGATCCAGAATTAATAATAAGAACCAGCGGAGAATTTAGAATTAGTAATTTTCTATTGTGGCAAATCGCCTATTCCGAATTTTATTTCACCGATACACTTTGGCCTGATTTCAAAGAGAAAGATTTTGAAATGGCTATAAATTCATACCAAAACAGAGAAAGAAGGTTTGGAAAAACAAGTTCTCAAATCAATCAACTTTCTTAATCCATCAGACTAATTTATGAAGTTCATACTCCCATTTATTTTCCTTATTGCCTCTTTTCCAACATTTTTGTTGGGTCAGAATTATTCGTTCTCTACGAACAAAATAAACTACGAAACTCCAAAAAAATATGAAATTGGAGGAATTCTTGTAGATGGAGCCGTGATAACGGATGTTGAAAGAATTATTTCTTACTCGGGACTAAGAAGAGGAAAAGAAATAACTATTCCAGGAAACGACATTTCATCTGCAATCAAAAAATTGTGGGAGGTTAATAATTATTCCGACATCAATATTTACGCTGACAAAATTGTGGGAAACACAATTTTTTTAAGAATATCTCTGAAAGAAAGAAGCAGAATGTCACGTTTTCAGCTGAAAGGACTTTCTAATTCTCAGGCAAAATCATTGAAAGAGAATTTGGATTTATACAGCGGAAAACTGATTACCGAAAGCTTACTAGATCAAACTAAATTTATCTGTAAAGATTACTTCGTAGAAAAAGGATATTTGAATACGAAGGTTAACATTACAAGTGTTCCTGATTCAGCAGTGAATAATTCGCAAATTTTGGTGATTAATATCAACAAAGGAAACCGAATTAAGATTAACAAGATTGAAATTGAAGGGAATGACATGATGGAAAAGACAAAGTTTCCTTTGAGTATAATCAAAAAAGAAACTAAAGTTTTTTCTGATTCTAAAATTAAAAGAACCTTTAAAGACACGAAAGAAAAAAGATGGTACAGAGTGTGGAAAAGATCAAAATTTGAGGAAGAAAAATACGAGGCCGAAAAACAACAAATCATCGCTTTATATAACTCAAAAGCATTGAGAGATGCCAAAATCACTTTTGATACGGTGTACCAAAACAATCCTTCGACAATCAATATAAAAGTAAACATCAACGAGGGCGATAAATACTATTTCAGAAATATAAATTGGGTTGGAAACACTAAATATTCAACCGGAAAACTGGATACAATTCTGGGGATTGACAAAGGAGACGAGTACAACAAAATGAAACTCGAATCCAAACTATTTATGAGTCAATCAGAACTGGACATAAGTTCATTGTACATGGATGAAGGTCATTTGTTTTTCCAGATTACACCAATCGAAAAAACTGTTGAAAACGATTCTATTGATATTGATATCGTGATTTACGAAGGGAAAATTGCTCGAATTGGTACTATTTCTATCAATGGAAATACAAAAACAAACGACCACGTAATACGAAGAGAATTGAGGACGAAGCCCGGAATGATTTTTAGTAGAGCTGACATCATTCGTTCGCAAAGAGAATTGAGCAACTTGGGTTACTTTGACCCGGAAAGAATGGGAGTTAATCCTATTCCTAATCCAGCAGATGGAACTGTGGATATTGAATATACTGTAGCAGAAAAACCATCGGATCAAATAGAACTTTCTGGAGGATGGGGAGGCGGAAGATTCGTAGGATCTTTAGGACTTTCATTTACCAATTTCTCTATGAGAAACTTTTTTGAAAAAGAATCTTGGTCTCCACTACCAACAGGAGATGGACAAAGATTGAGCCTGAGAGGATCTGCAAACATCTTTTTTCAATCATTGAGTTTGTCATTTACTGAGCCATGGCTGGGAGGAAAAAAACCTACCTCTTTCAGTGTAAATGCATATTATTCTCTACAAAAATTAACACAAGCAGACAGAGGCGAACCAGATTCAAGGACTTTTGATGTATTGGGTGCTTCCATTGGTTTAGGAACTCGACTAAAAGTACCAGATGATTTCTTTACATTATATGGAGAACTAGGCTACGAATATTACACATTGAACAATTACAATCTACTTGATGGATTTGACAATGGATTTGCGAACAACCTAAGTTTAACGCTTACTTTATCAAGAAACTCTGTGGATCAACCTATTTACCCAAGAAGTGGTTCTGAACTTACGCTTTCGGTAAAAACCACAGCGCCTTATTCTTTGTTTGACGGACGAGAAGACTACAGCGACTTAACGAACCAAGAAAAATTTAAGTGGGTAGAATACAACAAAATTAAATTCGTATCTAAATGGTACACACCACTTTCCAAAGACCGTAAATTAGTATTGCATTCAAGTATTGGATTTGGTTTCTTAAACTCATTCAGTAAAGAGAAGGGAGTTTCACCTTTTGAAAGATTCTTTTATGGAGGAAGTGGACTTACTGGATTTAGACTAGCAGGAAGAGAATACATTGCCTTGAGAGGATACGAAGACAATTCACTTTCTTCGCAAGGAGGAGACGCTTTGATTTCTAAATACAAAGTAGAATTGAGATACCCTATTTCTTTGAATCCAAGTGCAACGGTATTTGCTTTGGCTTTTGGTGAAGCAGGAAACTCTTGGAACAGCTATTCAGAATACAATCCATTTGATGTGAAAAAATCAGCAGGATTTGGAGTTCGATTATTTTTACCAATGTTCGGACTTATTGGTTTGGATTACGGTTGGGGATTAGATCCACTTTCACCTGGAGACTCTGGTTACAGACCATCTCTTCACTCTGCAGGCGTTTTCAAACCTCAAGGACAGTTTCATTTTACGATTGGCATGAATATTGGAGAACTGTAATCAAACTAACATAAAGCTTCACTCTTCCTGAGTTTCCTATATTAGTTTTAAAATATTAAATTTGTCTCACTATTGAAAATTGAACACATGAAAAAAATAGCCATCATAGTAATTGCCACAGCATTTTCGGTTGCAAGTTTTGCACAAAAATATGCTTATGTTGACACAAAATACATTCTAGAAAACATTCCAGAATACATCCAAGCTCAAAAATCATTAGATGATTTATCTGAGAAATGGGAAGAGGACATCAAAGCCAAGCAAACGAACATTCAAAAGAAATTTCAACAATATCAAGCAGAAGAATTATTACTTCCTGCCGAAATGAAAAAGAAAAAACAAGAAGAAATTTTTTCTTTGGAAGATGAATTAGCTAAATTTCAACAAGAAAAATTTGGAGTAGATGGCGAATTATTTCAAAAAAGAAAAGAATTAATAGAACCAATACAGAACAAAGTATACAGCGCCATCAAGGAATTGGCATCTGTTGGGGATTATGATTTTATCTTTGACAAAGCGAATCAAACCAACATTCTTTATGCGAACTCCAAGTTGGACAAAAGCAAAAGAATACTGAAAAACTTAGGATACGATACAAAATAAAAAAAACAATAAAACACTAATACAATAACAATGAAAAAAATAATCGCACTGTTAGCAATTGCTACTCTTGGAT
>Ga0209137_1004905_pt1 | contig 10409 bp, 4 predicted proteins | sample SaaInl5LU_22_DNA_FD_184642 | JGI IMG/M metagenome (GOLD analysis project Ga0209137, IMG submission 184642) | Marine microbial communities from expanding oxygen minimum zones in the Saanich Inlet - ESP_105LU_22_DNA (SPAdes) (version 2) | ecosystem: Environmental > Aquatic > Marine > Intertidal...
CTGTCGTCGGTGTGGCGGCGCCTTTAATGACGTTGGTCACAGCCACAGGCGTATCGGCACCCGCGGTGTCATTGGTGTACACGTTACCTGTGATATCCGCAGCAGGAGAAGCTGTCGTACCTTCAGTAACGCTAGCGGTATCATTAGCCGCCGTTGGCGTGGTATCGGTGATCAGAATACCCAGCGTATCGCTGCCAGTATTGCTGTTGGCATCGGTTACCGTAATGGTCACGCTTTCGCTTACCGCGCCACTGCTGTGATTGGTACTTGTACCAGTGGGATCGTAGCTATAGGTCACCGCACCTGTGGTGCTGTTGTAACCAGTCAACGTCATGGTGCCATTGGTCAGCGTAATGACTTTATTGGTGGTGCTCAGCGCATTCAGTTCCGCCAAAGTCACATCGGTGCTGCCGATGGTGATCTTGGTGATACCCGCTGCAGCCGTTACCGTGAAGGTCTTACCAGTCAAAGTGGCATTTTCAGCTACGGTCTCATCGCCCGCGTCAGTGCCATTGTTATCGGTTACCGTCACGCCAGGTGCGCTGTCGGTTGTACCGTTGATCGTAACGGTCAGCGTTGCGGTTGAAGTATCACCGTCATTGTCGGTAATTTCATAGGTGAACACTTCGGTCAGTGAACCGCCGTCGTTCAGTGCATCGACCGTGGCATTACTGTCATCCAGATCGTAGCTGTAGCTACCGTCAGCACCCAATACCAAGGTACCGTAATCGCCGGTCACACTGGTGCCGTTCGCACTGGTTGTGCTAGCTGTTACCGCTGTCGTCGGTGTGGCGGCGCCTTTAATGACGTTGGTCACAGCCACAGGCGTATCGGCACCCGCGGTGTCATTGGTGTACACGTTACCTGTGATATCCGCAGCAGGAGAAGCTGTCGTACCTTCAGTGACACTATCGGTATCGTTAGCCGCTGATGGTGCATCATCATTAATAGATACCGAAATGGTGTTATCAATGACGTTCCCAGCGGCGTCATAAGTTTGAATAGTTAGCGTATCAACGATAGTTCCGTGGGTTTGTGCACCACTAAGTGTGTACGAGAAATTACCCGAGGAATCTAGCGACCAAGAACCATAACTCCCTGAACCGCTAGTCACCGCAACAAAACTATCCTGTCCCGTTGGCAGAGTTAACGTACTAGTAACAGTTTCTCTAGTACCAGAAGGTGTTGAGCCTGTTGAAAGGTCTGACTCATGGACTGAAAGCGTGCCAAAATCAGTTGGAATATTGATGATAATGCCATCACTGTCTGATGCATTCTGTGCATCTTGGCTGAAGATGGTTAGATAATCATTACCCGTGAAGTTGTTGTCTGGGGTATAAACCAAACTAGCTAAAACAGCGTTGATATCCGTTTGCGTACCGGTCATCTTCACTTCACCCGTACCGCCACCCGTAATCACTGCGCTTCCGGAGGCATTGACTGCCAACGTACCATTATCTACGTGGACGATAATGGTGTCGGCATCACCATCGACATCAGTTACCTGAAGTTCACTCGTTCCAGTAAAACTGAACGCCGTATTTTGAGCAGTTGATACACTGGTAGCAAACGATGCGCTACCGTTGTAGGTATTGACTGGGCCGTCATTGGCGCCATTGATACTGATACTGATGGTCGCATCAGAAATCTCTCCTGCAGCATCTTCCATGCGGTAAGTAAAGTTATCAGTTAGCGCCGTGCTACTTACATTAAGTGACTGTACAGTACTATTGCTATTGTCTACGATATAGCTATAGGTGCCGTCGGGATTCATCGTCAGGTCACCATATGTGCCAGAGACAGTTACCCCGCCACTGACGACTGGAGTACCCGATAGGTTTGCAGTAGTCACGTCGTCAGCACTACCTGCCACTACTTCAATGACTATTTTTGTGTCACCGCTATCAACATCAGTATCGTTAGTTAGTACTTGACCTGAACCATTCACGCCATCTTCGTAGACAGAAAGAGAATCATTTACAGCGACAGGGGCATCATTAGCGCCAGTTATTGTGATTATAAGTGTCGAGGCACTGGTCAAATTATTTCCATTTGACGCTGTCTGGCCGTTTTCTACTGTATAGGTGAACGTTTCTGTTAGCGTTGCTCCATCAGAAAGTGAATCAACCGTAGCATTGGAGTCATTCAGGGTATAAATATATGAACCGTTGGCACCGATCACCAACGTACCATATTGACCTGTAATGTTTAGACCGTCAGAACTCGTTGTACCTGCTGTGACGGCACTATTGCTACTTCCCATTAAGCCAGCACTTGCAACCACATTTGTACCAGCCGGTGTTGTATCATTGGAAAGTACGCTGCCCGCAGCGCTTGAGCCTGCATCCAAGACCGAGCCTTTATCGGAGTGAGAGCCTTTCTCGTCGGCAGTGTCCGTATCTGCAACAGCAACGGGATCATTTGTGCCTGAACCATAAACAGTGATGTAGAGAGTGGCCTGACTCGTAACCCCCACCGTATCTTTCATGGTGTAATCAAAACTTTCTGTGCCAGACTCGCCCTCAGAAAGCAAAGTACTCGCTTCTGTTGGCTTATAAACGTATGAGCCATCGCTATTTAAAGCCAACGAGCCATAAAGACCTTGCTTGGCTATTCCTAACGAGCCAGAAGAAACAAATTTAAGCGCGTCGCCATTTGCAAATGTTATACGTCCGTCAAGTTCAACATTTGTGGGCACACCACTTGAATTAAGAGTAATATCCTGAACAGTTAATAACGTATTTTCGTAGGTAGAAGTTGATGTATTGTATACCCATACCTCCGATCCCAAGGCTATCTGGCCAGTAAAGTTTGTTAAATCTAAAGTATAAGTCCCTGTTGACTCAGTGGTTGTTAGGACCGCCTCTTTTTCGTTTGAAGCTGGGGTGTCGGTAGCACCTGTACCAGATGTAAATGCAACCTGTTTATTCCTAAGTTCGGAAAGTGTCACATATACTTTTTGACTATTTGCATCGAAATAATAATAAACGTCTTGACTTAACTTAACATTCCATAAGTCTGAACCAGGAAAGGTTTCCTGAGTACCTCCAACTACAGCATAGACCTGGGCATCATTTGAACCATAAATAGCTCTGTAAACACCAGAAACTTGGAGATAAATATTTTTTCCTTCTACTTTACTAGCACCAAAAGAAGGTTCGCTGGTCGTATCAAACTGAACTATTGAGTCTGTCGTTATAGAAACGATATTTGATGCAATTGCATTCGCCTCTTGTGCAAAACCTGAAATAGATTTGGTATCACCACTATCTACATCAGTGTCATTTGGAAGCACGTTACCCGAAGCAATAAAACCCTTATCATTCGTGAAAACACTATCTGCTGACAAAGACTCTTTAGCTACGTTGTAATCATCCACTGCAACCGGCGCATCGTTGCTACCATTAATCGTAATAGTCAAGGTTGTGGACGCGGAACCACCACTGCCATCAGTGATCGTGTAATTAAACACATCATCGATATCACCCGTTAGCAGTGCGTCAACAGTCGAATTGCTATTGTTAATCACATAGGTGTAATCACCATTAGCATCAATAGTTAAGTCGCCGTAAAGACCAGAAATGGTGACTCCCGCATTTGTGACAGTGACATTACCACCCAGACTTTCGGAGTTCGCAGAAACAACTTTTAAGGTATCGCTATTACTGTCCGTGTCATTAGTAATAACATTACCTGTAGCATTTACGGTGGCTGTGATAATTGAACTCGTATTTGTGTTGTAGCCTAATTCAACGGCACCTGTATCTGTATCTGCAGTTGCAACCGGTACAACATTAGTTGGCAATAGTGCATTAAGCGCCGAATCCACACGATCAGATGACGAACCAACATTTGAGAATGTCGCTAAACCGCTACCATCAATATTGCTATAAGTTGTATCCGCTGTACTAGAAATCTGTGTATTAAACCAGGCTTGGTCAACCACCAACACAAAACCACGGTTATCAGAGGTATCGCTATCGCTATCTTGGTTTCCATCTATCTGGGCCAAAGCCAGAGTGGTGAAATCGGCATCTGTCCAAAAATAGAAACCGCGAACCACACCCTGAGATTTAATGGGACGGCTAACCCAACCATTGTAAATGGTACCACCAATACTTAGTGTCAATGCACCAGACACATCGTTGCCACTAAAATCGTGCATCGACGTGCCATCATTAATGGTCACTGCACCTAGCGATGTCGTCGCATCAAAATTATGGTTGTTTTGTTCTTTAGCAGCGTCAGTTTCACCATCAGAACCCACCACCGAACCATCATTATTGAGGTCATACACCATTTCGTAGGCATTAACGAAAGTATATGAAGCAAATTCAACCTCGATATCACCCTGCTCGAAGTAGAGCGTACCGCTATCTTCGTCAGCAACAGCCAAGTCAGTAGATGCACTATCCTCAATACCATTCACACGATCCGAAAACAGCTGACCCTCATCTCCAACCGTATCCGCGTCGTTTACAGCTGCATCGATTGCATGACCAAACTCTTCTACCAGTACTTTAGCCGCCACATCCGAACCGAAGGTGTTCAGGTAAGACTCGTTTAGGTAAACGATAGGATTGCCATCAGGACCTTCTGCTGCGAATGCACCGAGGTGTCCTTGCATTGACACGTTGTCCAGTAGCTCTACCTGAATATCAAACTGATCGTTCAGCACAGCCTGACGCACGGACTCCATGCTCTGCAGCCACTCAGCATCAATCTGATCCTTGCCGCCGTTGAAGATCTCAAATAGCTCTTCAGTTGAGGCATTCTGCAGATACTCTTTAATCTGACGCTGCGCCATTTCAGCTGCTGGCTGTGCCCGTTCATAGGCAACCGCCAGCTGGAAAATACCTGTATCGAGAACGTCTATCTGATCGGCATCAGCTGAATACTCTGATACCAGCTCAGCGGTTGTCTCAACGGCCGCACCATCAAACATCAAACGCTGTTCTAGCTGCAGTACCTGCGGCTTAGTTACGTTTTTTTTGATCTGCGAGGATTTGCGTGACATCTAGTAGCTCCTAGGCGGTGGGAAAACCGCCGAAAAATCTTAATTACCGGTAGGCGGGGTGATGCGGATTCGGCCGCTCATGCCTGGTTTCAGTTCGGTGTGCTGACCCTGGATTACGGCCACTGCTTTTACCGACTGACTCATAGCGTCGACTTTGGCTGCGATATATTCCAGGCGAGCGGTGTACACCTTACCGGTGTCGTCTAGGCCTACTTCGAGTTCGAGGCCTGGCTCTAGCCAATTAAGCCAACGAGAAGGGGCGATAAATTCGAGCTGTAACGCCGTATCATCGATGATTTCGATCAACGGCGTACCAGCTTGGATGAACTCCTGCGCACGCACTAGCTGATCACCAATAGATCCAGCGTAGGGGGCTCGGATTTCACAACGTTTGAGGGTCTCTTGTAGGTACTCAACATCCGCCTGGGCCATACGCACGTCCAGTTCTGAATTGACTAGGTCAACCTGACCAATTGCATTCAGTTCTGCCATACGCTGATAGCCGCGCAAAATATTGCGCGCAGAAGCAAGTTGTGCCTGACTCTTTTTTAATTGCGCGCCTTGAATACCGCAATCAAAAGAGACTAGAAGATCACCGGTGGCTACACGACCACCCTCCCTCACAGGAAGCTGATCGATTCGACCGGTCATTTCAGCGCTCAGAGTAGCGTATCTTACAGGGGTCAACTGCGCTCGCAGTTCCGCCTGGTCCAAGGAAAAATCGATCTCTGCAAAAGCGCTGTGTGTCAGCGCAATGCAGCAGAGAGTAAAAGTCGATTTTAGGGATCGTTTGATACGCATAGTGGGTCACCTCAGTTAAGTGAGACAGACTCCGAAGTGATACCACTTTTGAGCCAGTCGCCGACCTGAGCGGTAAGATCCACAAGGCTAAGCTCGTCGATACTGCCAATCTCAGGCTCCATACCCAGGCTGGACTGCAGCTGACCGGTTGCTTCTTGGAACTTAGACATCGCCTGGTAACGGCGCAGTTCCGACAGAATTGTAGTCACGTTGGCAGAGATACGCGTCTGTTCACTCACCATGTTGCTTGAGTACTTACCGCGGACGATCTGCTCTAGCTGGTTATCTACATTATAGATCTGATCGGCGCGAACATATTGACGCAGCGCATCTGTGTATTGATGTTTTGCAAGATGAACCTGTGTAACCACAGTCATCTGCAGTGCCATACGGCGTGCTTCAGCCAGCGCTTCGTTCTTTTCTGCTGCATCCATGCGCGATGGACCGGCTAACAAATTGAACAGGTTGTAACTCACGCTTACGCCCGCTGCCTGCCAATTCTCGTTCACTAGGTAACGATCACTGTCGTAATAGGTTCCGAAGTTCAACGACACGCCTGGCAACAGTTTCAGCAACGCTTTACGCGTATCCTGCGCAGCGATGCGCGCATTAAGGAACTCTGTGCGCAGCTCAGCATTTTGAGTTAGTGCACGAGCTTCCAGGTCTTCCATTGCCACAATAAGTGGAGCCGTCTCTGCTTTTGGCTCCACGAGCTTGAACTCAGTACCTGGAACGGCACCCATCAGCTTCGTCAATTCAATGCGAGCACTTGCCAGTTCACGCTCAACACTCTCGAGCAGGCGCAGATTTTCCAGCAGGTTACGCTGGTAACGCAGGGACTCATCAGGCGCACTTACACGCTCTTGCGACAGTTTCTGAGACGCAGCCAGTGCCTTTTCAGCATCATTAATGGTTGTGCGAACACGCTCGCTCAACGCTTCGGCAGCCACCGCACGCCAGTAGGCAGTACGAACATTCTGCACAAGTGCGTGCATCGCTTTGCGGCGTTTCTCAGCGGCAATCAACAGCTTGTTGGAGTTCTGTTTCGCAGTGTAGTAGCTCGCACCGAAATCTAGGATGTTCCATGTCAGACGCAGGTCAGCAGTGCCGTGTTCGGGGTCTACAGATACGTTGGGTGGAGTAGCTGGGATAACAGGATCAGGTATGGTCTTCGCATCAATGTACGTCCCTTCATACCGGTGGCTAAAATTGCTACGCCAGTCATACCCAGCATCTGCCAATAGTTTAGGGAGCATGTCGTACTTACCCGCCTCGAGCTCGCCCGCAGCCAACGACTGCTCCAGCATCTTAACACGCTGATCAAGGTTATACTTGAGTGCACGCGCGATCGCCTCCTCTAGAGTGACGACGGCGCTAAACGGAACTACCTGCTCCATTGCAGCAGCGCGATCTGCCTGGTTGATCTCCTTCATTTCTGACATGGTCAGATTTTCGGGAGAGACTGAACAACCCGCTAAAGCGACTGCGGCAGCTAGAAGAGTCAAACGAACTGGTTTCATAAGGGCGATCCTGGTGTCCTTCGAGTTTATAATCGACACTTCCGAAGCATCGAAAATCCTTGGTGTTCCGGTAGCTGCTATTGCGCAACGCGAAACTCCCCAATTTGACCGGACTATACTCCTCCATAATGGCAAATTCTTACGAAAGCTTTCAGTTGATGGGCGTATGAGATAATTTCTCGTGTCCTATGGGTATCTGAGGGACTTTGCTCTATGCTCCAGAGGTAAAAGTAGAAATCACAATCGACGACCGTATGACACAACATCACCTATCTTTAAGATTGTTAGCTCAATTATTCGTCTTACTACAGCTACTCGCGGCAGTACCGGCCTCAGCGGATGAACAGACTTTCAGTTCGAAATGGCGCATGATCAGCGCTGACGAGAAGAACTCGGGCCCATGGACTGACGGGACCTTCGCAAACCTGGGTTTCACTGATGATCAACTCGAGTTCGAAGTGATCCCCACTGGTGAATCAACTCAACCTCGCTATCTGGTCATGACACCGATCTACATTGATCATCTGGATGTAACACTGGTCAGCCGCTCAACGACTGAGCAATTATCCCTCGGTGACCATCAGCCTCAATCCGACAATAAAGCTGTTGTTCCTCTACCAGGTAAAATTGCGGTTATGCTACCTACAGATATCCTGAAAGTAGATGTGCGGGCCCGTTCCACAAGTAATCTGCGCCTGACAATCGAACTGCATGACGAAGACGCTCTATGGCAGCTACAGAAACAAACGATCTTTGGCACTGCTGTGCTGTTCGCCTTGATAACCATTTCATCGGTCGCTGCATTAGTATTCTGGTCTCTCAACCGTTCCCCTTCACTTATGTACTTCGCAGCCTACCAAATCAGTTGGGGTTTTCTATTAAGTGGAATATTTTACCCAATTACTCCGGCTAAGCATTGGGATATGTCAATCAATAACTACGTGGTTAGCCTCGGCGCTATGTTTGCGACGCTCACCGGTGCGCTTACACATGCGCAGATACTGAGTGAATTTACCTCAGCGAAGATAGCGGCAGCGGTTTTACGCTTAGTCTCTGCACTGTCCGCAACGCTTATCGTCGTGTTTTTACTCGGGTTCAAGCGGGAAGCTCTTGAATTGAATATCCTGCTAATCAGTGTTGTGCCCCTACTGATTATTTTTATCATCCTATCCTTTAAACCTGAGGAGACACGAAGCATTGTGTGGCGCCGCATCCAATTCGGCTACATTGTACTGATGGGATCTGTAGTCTTGACCGGCGTATCAGGGCTTGGCGTCGGTAAGCTTTTTGATATCACTTACGTTCACGCATTACTTACAACGCTCTTACTGTCGGTGATTCTGCTACTCGGTATTAGAGACAAGTCAGCAAGAGTGAGAGCCGCCCTTCAACGCAGCAAACTCGAACTCTCACGCGGTGAATTGATAGAGGAGCAACTAGCTGAAACTAAAGCAATGTTCGAGATGCTGTCGCACGAAATCAAAACCCCACTGACAACTCTATCGATGCTGCTGCATAAGTTTCCAAACCGACAACGCGCCGCACACCAGATTGACGCCATTCGCACAATCATTGAGCAGACAGCTTTAGCGATAGATGTTCCTGGAAGGCAGCCTGATCCAGCTGTTGTCTCGGTCTTTCCAGCTATCATAAGTAACTGGAGGCTTTACGCCGATACAAAAAATGTTCAGAGCCTTGATATCAAGGTTGAGCCCTCACTGCAGATCCGAGTAGATCGGTTCCTTTTGGACGTTTTATTGCGCAACCTAATCAAAAACGCGGTTAAGTACAGCGAGCCGGGAACGTCTCCTCGCGTTTATACAAAAATCGACCATACTTCTGTCTTGTTAGTGTTTTCAAACGTAAGTAAGATTGCCTATGCTGAGACACCACAGTTCTTTAGCAAGTACTGGCGTGCTGCCGAGTCGAAGCGCTCTCGCGGCACGGGTCTTGGCCTCTGGATCGTAAAACGCATCTGCGACTCCAGTGGTTTTGAGGTGGATGCGAGATTTAGAGGCCGACGCTTTAGATTGATCGTAAATATTCCAATATTTCGTGTTGTAGGATCCAAATGAATCGCCCCCTAGTCGCCGTTTGCGAAGATGATTTTGATCTAGGACAATCACTCAGAGAGCTGATCGAGGATGCAGGATACAGGGTCATCTTGGCAACATGCTCTGAAGAGCTGGATATACTTTGCACAAAAACTCCACCAGACGTTCTGGTGCTGGACTACAGGCTTCCAGGAGAGAATGGTCGGGAAATCGCCGCTCGATATCACGCTCAGCGAACTAACTTGCCAATTATCATGATGAGCGTTAATGCTTCACGTGATGATCAGATCGCAGGATTTGCATCCGGTGCGATGCTGTATCTACCAAAACCCTTCGAGCCCGAAGCACTTCTCGCTGCAGTAACCGGATTGGTGAGGACAAGACAAACCCGTAAGAGCGCGCGCGTAGTCTTCAATTTCGAAGCGGGTAAGCTATACAACGAGCTGGGTAGCGCAGTGCTGTCGCGCAAAGAGTCACTGATACTCAACCTGCTGATAATAAAGGCACCCGAGCCCGTAGAGTATTACGAGCTACTAGAAGTAATCGCGGACCCAGGCGCTGACCTCGGAACCAAAGCCAGCCTTGAAGTGATGATCAGCCGTTTGCGTAAGAAGCTGCGCGAAGCTGAGATCCCGCGGGACGAGTGCAGCATTGTCAGCTCTCATGGCTTCGGCTACTCGCTGACCGGGTCTGTCAACATAGAATAGCTGATTAATCGCAACTAAATCGCTATAGCAGAACCCTGTCGTCAGACACTTCCTGACCTCTCCCCGAAAAACTAGACCATGACCTCGATGAGATTTCTATTTAATGAGGGGCTCCCGTAGCAAAAATCTCATCGAAGGATTAGTACAAACCGAGGTGAAAGGACAATCTTGGAGCCGCGGGCCGACTCATTTCAGAGCAGCTGGGGCATCAGGGTTAGAGGGTCATGTAAAAGGCCCGATCTTAAACCGGGCCTTGTATGAGGGATGTACGGCGCAGCCGTATTTCCCGAAAGTACATCACCAAGATCTC
>Ga0209137_1004908_pt1 | contig 10401 bp, 13 predicted proteins | sample SaaInl5LU_22_DNA_FD_184642 | JGI IMG/M metagenome (GOLD analysis project Ga0209137, IMG submission 184642) | Marine microbial communities from expanding oxygen minimum zones in the Saanich Inlet - ESP_105LU_22_DNA (SPAdes) (version 2) | ecosystem: Environmental > Aquatic > Marine > Intertidal...
ATAATCCGATGTGCCCTGTTTTCTCCAGGTTTCACCACCACCTCTTGAAGAATTTGTGCTTTTGGCTCCAGGCATATTGTGTCAATTCCTGCGATTTTAAGATCAATGATTGTATCATGATAACCCAAAAACCTTAGTGTTAGTTTGTTTGTGCTTTCTGGAACTGAAATATATCCGTCGATATCTGAAAAAACAGGGTTACTATTTTGAGGAAGCGCCTTAACGAAAGGCATGGGTTCCCCTGAAAAGCAGTCCACGATGATAAGTTCTTGTTGTGCAAAAAAAGTAAATGGAATCAGGAAGCCTAGGGAAGTAATGAATTTCATCTTTAATGTAGCTTGAGTCTAAACGTAAAAATACTACATTACTCAGCTTGAAGAAATCTAAAAGAGCTCATTTGAAAACAAAAAACGGGAGTCTATAACTCTAACACTTCGGTTTTTGATCTATTATATCAAAACAGATTTCGTTCCTTTGGTTTATGTTTCGGCTTATCATATTCGTGTTCTTCCTTGTTTTGTTCGCTTCGAATACGCAAGCCCAAACAGATTCTACCCGTTACAGAACGCGCTTTTTTGGACTTCCCGTAGTTTTTTATGCTCCAGAAACCCGCCTTGGATTTGGTGCGGCCAGTATTCTTTCGTTTAAAACAAACCCATACGACAGTTTGCTTCGCCCCTCTCAAGTGACCCTGGGTGGAGCTTATACACTTGAAAAACAAATTTTACTATACACACCTTTTGATATTTGGTTTCATGGAAATGATTACCAAGCCAAGGGAGAATTGGGTTTCTACAAATACTTTTATCGTTACTACGGAAACGGCAATGCAACTTCCGATGAGGAAACGTATGACGTCACATTTCCGAGGGTTCGAGCGGAATTTACACGAAGGGTTTGGAAACAAGTTTACGGCGGCATAAAATATTCCTACGACGATTTCAATATTACACGTGTCGAAAATGGAGGGATTCTCGAACAAGAATTGGTTGCTGGGTTCGCTGGAGGACGCATTTCTGGACTTGGTGCGATTGTTAAGTGGGATACTCGAAACAGTGTTTTTTATCCTACGAAAGGATGGTATATCGAGGGCTCCTACTTGCGTTTTGGTAAATCGATTGGTAGTAGTTACGTCTATGATATGAATTGGATTGATGCACGCAGATACATCGGGTTTAAAAAAGATCGTGTTTTAGCTGTTCAGGCTTACGCTAGACTCTCTCAAGGAGCTGTTCCCTTCTTTCATCTTTCTCAAATGGGAGGAAACCAACGAATGCGGGGCTATTTAGAAGGACGCTACCGAGACCAACAACTTATTGGGTGGCAATTTGAATACCGCACACATGTTTTTTGGAGGATTGGCCTTGTAGCTTTCGCTGGAAATGCCGTCGTTGCGGATCGCATTGCCCATTTAGAAGCCAAATACTTAAGAACTACCGCTGGTGGGGGCCTGCGTTTTCAAATTGATCAAGAACGAAAGATTAATCTACGGATTGATTATGCTTTTTCAAGGGAAAGTTCAGGCTTTTATATCACGATTGGTGAGGCGTTCTAGGGCTCTATTCATTCAAGTTCCAGTCGTAATCCAAGTAGGTGATTTCCGTAGCGTCTGAGATCTGAACATCTGAGTATTTATTAATGAAATCAATCACAGTTCCTGTTTTTTTAAAGTCGCCTCGAAACCACGAAAAAATCTTCGAAAGTTCCGCTTTTTCAGCGGTAATGTTGTTCTTTGGTTTGTAGTTTATAAACAAACGCGCTTGATCATCGAGTTGACTGTCTAGCTTTTCTGCTAAATAAGCCTCATTTCTCAATCTTGGACAGGAAACACTTGCACAGTTCACCGCAAAATGCACTCGTGGTTCTTCAAAATCCTTCCGTAAAATCCCGTGTTCGATATTGTTCAAATCATAAACTTCATCACCAATATGAATGAATTTTTGATCCCATGGAGTGTTCACTTTATAAACGCTTCCGCCCAAATCTTTAATCGATTTTACAGGGTAACCACGTATAATGAGTTGCACTGTATAGGCATTATATGCATTGATCCAATAGGCCTTTACTTGGTCATCCGTCCATTTTTTTTTCGGAGGGTTGAGTGCAAGGAGGTTTAGGTACTTATTAAACTCCAACGAATCATTTATGAAACCTTTGTAATCAACTATTCCCTCAGCACTTACATATTTCCTAAGTAGTTTATTCAGAATAACATGGTCGTGAACGTTCGTAGTATCCGCTTCCATTTTTGGATCACTTTGTCCATCTGTAGGATTTGATGTGATAAGCATCCCCGCCTGGTTTGCATTATTGGTGTGACCACAAGAAAATAGCAGAATAACCCCTAAGGCCAAAACCAGAATCGATTTAATTTCGTATGTTTTCATAGTACCTTTAATTTATGAGATTTTGTTGAAGTTATCTGTAATTATTCCTACCCTAAATGAAGAGTTATTCATTGGACGTACCGTTCAAACTATTCTTACGCATCGAACTAAAGATACTGAATTAGAGGTTATTGTCGTTGATGGTGGAAGCCAAGATAGTACAGTAGCTATTGCGTCTGAATTCGGTGCCCGAGTAATCGAAGCGTCCAGAAGCGGTCGTGCCGTTCAAATGAATATTGGAGCAAATCACGCCAAACACGATAATTTATATTTTGTCCATGCCGACGTTCAGGTTTTACCCAGTTACATATCAGACATTCAGGAGCTGCTTTCTCAAGGTGCTGAAATTGGTTGTTATCGGTTTAAGTTCGACAAGGAAAGTCGTTCCCTTCGCTTCAATGCCTACTTTACCCGTTTCAACCGTATGTTCTGTCGTGGCGGTGACCAAACTCTATTTGTAACTAAGTCGTTTTTCGAGTCGTTAAACAAGTTTGATGAATCGTATGTAATTATGGAGGACTTTGATTTGATACGGCGTGCAAAGAAAAAAACCAAGTTTCACATCATCCCAAAATCAGTCATTGTATCGGCGAGAAAGTATGAAAACAACAGTTATTTCAGAGTAAACATGGCAAATCTTACTGCATATTGGATGTTTATGCTGCGCTTTCCGCAGGAAAAGATTAAGCGACACTATCACACAATGATTAAGCACCCAAAGGACTAAATCTACTTCGGAAAGGAAATTATTGGTCTGAAACAAAAAAGGGCTAATCTACCTGAAATACGTATTTTCGATGTCGAAACCTTGGGTTCTCCCATGGTAATGAAAGCGAATTCAATCAAGGTGCAGAACAAATACAATCACTCCATAGATTTCCTTAGAGGCGGAACAGCGCTTTTGGTTTGTATTTACCATTTTATTTTTCATCAAGATGCCAACGGAGTTTTGTTTGAAGGTAGTCGCGCACTGAAAACTGCAGGGTCTATTTTACCTTCTTCTGTTTTTATCTTCTTCTCCCTTTCTGGTTTTGTAATCATGCTTTCGATGCATCGAAACCATTTTAAACTGAATAAAATTGGACCATTTCTAGCAAGAAGGTGGGTGCGAATTGAAATTCCCTACATCGCTTCGATGAGTATTTACATAGCAATCGCACTACTGTGGGCACTCAAGGAAGGAGCTGCATTTTCTATTGACCCGATTCGAATATTGCATCACCTCACATATACTATTCCCTTCACCGATTACCATTGGTTTAACGAAGTTTACTGGACACTCGGACTTGAATTTCAGTTCTACATTCTAATCGCGTTGATTTTTCCCCTTTTGATCTCAAAAAGCGCCTATACGCGATTCACCACCATTGTTCTATTCACTTGTACAGGAATTTTCATTACGGATTTACGGCTTGTTTTTCACTACGCCCCTGTATTTATCTTTGGAATTCTAATCTACCTTCATTACTACACCGATTTCGGCAAACATGTGTTTAACCTTGTTCTTTTAGCGATTTTACTCCCTTACATCGCTTACTTTTTTGACCTAGCCACAGCCCTCTATATGTTGTTAACGTTGTTGGTCATCCGAATTCCCGTTCGAGAAAAAAATCTGGTTGCACGTCTTGGAAAAATGGGGTACTCCTTGTATTTGGTACACGGAGCAATTGGTGGTTCATTTCTTTACTTCACAACGAAAGGCATTTCATCGGACATTACAAAAAGTCTCCTTGTTATAGCGGCCATCTTACTTTCCATTGTAGGATCTTATATTTTTTATCGAATTATCGAACGGCCTTCTTCAGGATTGTCGCGAAAAATTTCTTTCAGCTCGAAAGAAAAATAGTCTTCTTTTTACAGTTTCATTCGCGAGCGAACACTTTGTTGTAATTTTGCAGAAAGGAAATGTATGTCGTCTGAAAAGCCCTTTATTATTGTTGGTGCCGGACTAGCTGGGTTGTCTGTCGCGATTCGTTTGATTGAACAAAATCAGCCCGTAATCGTATACGACAATCAAGTGAACCACAGTTCTGCTGTTGCCGCTGGAATGATCAATCCACTTGTTTTTAGACGCATGACTAAAAGTTGGCGTGTGGACGCGTTTATGCCCATGTTGATTTCATTTTATAAAGAACTGGAAATGGCAACTGAAAACTCTTTTTTCCACCCGATCACCATTAGAAGAATGTTTTCGACTGAGGATGAGCGAAATTTATGGTTGAAAAAGCAAAACCTTCCTGAATTTCAAAACTACATGGAATTAACCACCACAGAGGATGGTAATTACAATGGAGCAATCAACAAGTTTGGTTCAGGTCGGGTAAAACAATCCGCCTATATTGAAACAATTCCATTTCTTTCCGCTGCTAAAACCTTTGTTGCCAATCACGCTGAAATTCGCAACATATCATTTGACTATCAATTAATTAGCAATAAAAGCTATGATGGAAAACCATTTAATGCTGTTATCTTTTGTGAGGGTTATTTGAATCCAGAAAACCCATTCTTTAACTACCTTCCTTTGCAACAAACAAAGGGTGAAACATTGACAATCAAGTCTGATTCCCTACCTAAAAACGAGTCTATAAACCGAAAATGCTTCGTTCTGCCAGTTGGACAAAACGCCTTTAAAATTGGGTCAACGTATGATTGGAATAATCCCTCTTTAGAGCCGACTTTAGAAGGAAGACAAACAATTTTGGAAAACTTAACTCACCTCACGGAAGAAAAGGTTGAAATCATCGATCAGCAAGCTGGTATTCGACCAACAACGATGGACAGAAGACCTTTGATGGGGACACACCCTCAAAACAATGACCTTTTCATCTTTAATGGGTTGGGAGCAAAAGGATACATGCTAGCACCTATGCTGAGTAAAGAAATGGTAGACTATATCCTCAAAAAAGCACCCTTAGACGCCGAGGTGGACATCAAGCGGTTTGAGAAGTAAACGATTCAACTCAATTAAAGTTCAATAAACCAATTAAAACTTAGCCAAGTGTTATGTCGCGAAGGGGAAAACAAAAAAGATCGCACTCGGTAATCCATTCCAACCTCTAACTTATTATTCTGATTTACTGCATACCCTAGAAGCGGAACGAGCCTTAATTCGAGGTCGTATTTATTCTCTTTTATGCTATTGAGGTATTCGTTATTTATTTTGATATAAAACTCTTTTGGATCGGCAGACTGTCCGTTTAATGGTATTTCGGCACTTAAGCGATACCGCAATCGGAATTCCATTGGTTCACTTTTTGAAAAAGTTTGATCTGTAACCAAACGATGAGCGAGCCTGAAGCTGCTCATTTTTTGAATGAAGCTGTATTGTTGTATCACCCTGTGAACGAGCTCAATTTCTCGAAACCGAATTAAATAACCCGCAGAAAACTTACCGCTTAGACCAATTTTTTTGCTCCAATCATTGAAATATCTGTAAGAACATATTGCACACTTGTCGCGTTTGCACCTCCAAAGATTCCTTCTTGAAATAGAATCCGTGACTCCAATTTGGAGTTGATAGACCAGTCCTTTTTCAATTTTTTATTGGTATTGATAGACGGCAACAGACCAAACTGATATGTCGACTGTGCAAAGACACCTTGCGAACACCCTAAAACAAGTGTCAGAATTAACCAAAAGCAAATTTTAGTATTCAAGGTTACTCGCGTTTTTGAAAATAATTTTATTCCGCTTAATCACCTGACCTTCATAAGACACTAAATATTCGTAGAGCGCAACACCATCGGTCGTTTTACACTTTATTACCAATTCGTAATTAGTTTTCACCGCTCCTGATTGATTGCCGTTATTCATTTTGTTTAAAAGGGCGGTTGGTTCTCCGGAATATTGTATTTGAACCTTTTGTATCTTATGTCTGAGGCACTCTTGGTCTAACTGAGTGTTAATTCTATCTTTTAGTCCGTCGCTTAATGTTTTCCATTCGACTTGAATTTCAATATCCTCTATGTTTCCGGTGGAATCAAATTCAACGCTTATTTTCTGCCCTTCCTTCTTTGACTTTGCTTCAATACTAACGCCAGCCAGTCCTTCTTCCCTGTACCACTTCACCTTGCGTGTAAAATTCAATGAGTCGACGAATACCAGAGAGATTACGGGCACCTCTTCAGAATTAATCCGACTTTCCTTTTCCCACTTTTCCTGTCCAAAGCCATCCTTCGAGGACAAAAGTATGGTCATAAAAACCAAAGCCATTAAAACTGTATTTTTCATCTCGCGGTATTGAAAAAAGTACTTTTTTATTAAAGTTACGCTGATTTATTTGAATTCCTGCTATTACCCTTCCAGCCATTCTTTAAATGCCTTTACTTTTTCTCGAGCGACAATCAATTCTTCATCAAAAGGCTGTTTCAACTCGACTTTCAATCGTGAGTTGGTGAACTGTACCATTTTTCCAATGGAACTTAATTGAATCAAGTGCTTTCGGTTGATTCGAAAAAACTTAGCAGGATCAATAAGGTTTTCGATTCTGTCAAGTGGGTGATCTAAAAGGTAGAATTTGCCGACAGTTAAAATTCCTGGTACAGCTGGACCTCCCATAATTGACGTACTTGTAAGTTTCGCTGAATACGTGCCTTCATAAGGATCCACGATGCTTTTTTCGATGCACTCAACAGTTCCGACAGTCATTCCACCAAATTGAACGTTTTTGTTAAAACCATCCCATTCATTGGGAAGCTCTCCTACTTCAGCAGTTACCCAGTTTTCAAAACCATCAAATCCATTTACTAATTCTGCTTGTTGTGCATTAACCAATCCTGAAAAAAGCACCGCCACAATCATACTTGTTGTTTTCATATCTTATTTGTTTTGACCCAAACTTAGGACTGTAGAACTCACCGTGAAAATTAATCCTACCGAACTGTCGAATATTGGAGATGAACCGTAATTCTATAATTAAAGAGTGTTCAGACCTCCCTAAAAGAGAATGATTCATAAAATTCAGTTACCATGGTAGGATTATTTGTAATTTTGTATTCTTATTAATCAGATAAAAATAAAATACGATATGTACCCACCAGAATTAGTACAACCAATGAAAGAAGACCTAACGAGCGTTGGGTTCAATCAGTTAACAACTCCTGACGATGTGGATGAAATCATCGAGAATAGTGGTGAGAGCTTACTTCTTGTCGTTAATTCCGTTTGTGGTTGCGCAGCGGGTAATATGCGACCAGGTGTTAAACTTTCTTTAGGAAATGATAAGGTTCCTTCCACTTTGGCCACTGTTTTTGCAGGAGTGGACGGAGATGCGACAGCACAGGCCAGAAAGCATTTTTTACCTTACCCTCCATCATCACCTTCTATTGCTTTATTTAAGGATGGAAAATTGGTTCACTTCTTAGAAAGACACCATATTGAAGGAGGAACAGCGGAAATGATTTCTGAAAATCTGAAAGCAGCGTACAACGAATTGTTTTAATTCAAACACCTTCGATACTGAAACCTCAACATCGCTGTTGGGGTTTTTTACTTTTTATGCGTATTCATTTTGATTACCACGCCAGCGCCTACACTTAGCATTTGACTCGCATTTCTTCCGCTCAAAACATAGGAACCATTCAACTGAATACCAAAACGATTGTTTAAAGTGCGATACACAACACCTCCAATACGCTGGTGCGAAACGCCTAGCTCTCGGAATGAATTCAACGGAACAGCGTTAAATGAAGCATAATCCTTTCCACCGATACCATATTGTAAATCAAACCAAGCATCGAAATACCATTTTTTATAGATGTATCCTAGTTTGACTGAAGCAACAAAAGCAGACGGAACTGGATCAAACGCGTAGTTATAACCTGTTTGCCCTTGGATAAACCAACCTTTCGAAGATTTGAATTGCGATACCATCTTGGGTTGCACCGTGACTGCTTTCTGTCCTATCGCTTGACTTGTCTGAAAATCATAATTTGAAAGAGGGAAGCTCACCCCAAAGGCAGGAAATAAGGAGAAATCGCCTTTGGCAGTGCCTTTAAAAATCCATTTATACTTTGCGTAAAACGCAGCATCTTGAAGCTGAAAGTTAATTACTGGGATGCTGGTAACAAGATTCCAACGATCTGAAAGTCCGTAGGAAGCAAAAAAACCAATAATGGTCTGATCCCGAGGAATCGTCACTTTTCCATTTCTTGTAAAATAGTCTTCTGAAGTAGCGAAGGAACCGGATAACGCAATATCCAGTTCGCCTTTACTTTTAAAGAATCCATCTATAGGGCCTTGGGCATTTGCGGTAACCGAACCTGCAATAAACAGTGTTAAAATGAGATTTTTCATCCTAGTGGGTCGTAAAAGAAACGAATACCTTACAAAACTTCTAAAAGTTCCACATCAAATAAAATAACGGTATTTGCTGGTACTGAACCCGATCCAGAAATTCCATAAGCCAATGCAGATGGGATTAATAGTTTGCCACTTCCTCCCTCACGGAAATATGGAATTCCTTCGGTCCATCCTCTAATCACGCCTTGAAGGTTGAAGGTTATGCCTTGTGAATCACTTTGATCAAATATCTCATTATTTAAAAAGTATCCGGTATAAGCTACCCGAACATCTGAGTTTTCATTACAACCCAAACCCGTTCCTTGTACATCTATAATATAATAAAGCCCGGATTCCGTTTTTATAGCAGTTAGATTATTGTCCTGCAAATACTTTTGAATTAAGCGATCGTCCTCTTCTGCTTGTTTTTCTGCTTTTTTCTTCGCACATCCCGCGAAAATCAATAGAACAAGTGACAAAAAAAAGAAAAGTCGCATTCTCATAGCTCAAAACATTTATAGGTTATCTGAACCACTAAATAAAGAAAAACATCTGAAATTGACAGAAAACAAGGAAAACAAACGTGCAAAACAGGTTTTAATTCCATAATTCACTTTGAATCAGATTATTTGAATAAAAAAACAAAAATTTTTTATTACCTCTTTTGCATTGAAAATTAAATAGTTAAATAGTTGCCATGGAAATTAATTTAAGTAATTTTAAGTTTGTTTAACATTTTAAAGTTTTTGTTCAACAAATAATATGTATCTTTGTTTAACAATTAAATACAAACATTAAACGAAACAGCATGAAAAAAAACCTACAGAAAGTTATTCACAGAGGCTTATTCCTTCTGGCAATAAGTTTCTCATCGACGACAATGGCTCAAAATGTTTATGATGATATCATCGCTATGAGTCCAATTCACACCACTCTTGATGCAGCATTACAACAAGAAGGGTTGGTGACGGCTTTACAAACAAGTCCAAGCATTACAGTATTCGCACCAACGAATCAAGCATTTGATGATCTAGCAAATGCATTGGGAACAGACATCAACGGGCTTTTAGCACTGCCGAATTTATCGGACATTTTAACGTACCATGTACTTGGTTCAACAGTAGGTTCTTCAGCCATGAATAACGGAGATATCGTTCAACCACTGAGTTTAACAAACACTCTTAAACTTACTGTAACAGGTTCTTCTCAAGTTTTTGTAAACCAAGCTTTGGTTAGTACGCCTGACTTAACAGCGCCAAACGGAGTAGTACATAGCCTCGATGCGGTTGTTCTTCCTTTAGAAACAGTTGCAGACGTTGCCATTGACAATGGGTTCTCAACGCTTGTGACTGCGGTTGCAACGGCGGAATTACTTCCTGCCTTAACAAATCCTTTAGCATCTTTAACAGTATTTGCTCCTTCAAATGCAGCTTTCGATAACCTTGCGACTGCGTTGGGAACGGATATCAATGGTTTATTGGCTCTTCCAAATTTGGCAGATGTTTTAACATATCACGTTTTAGGTTCTGAAGTTGCTTCTTCAGCTATCAACAATGGTGATATCGTTCAACCTTTGAGCACAACAAACACGTTAAAATTAACGGCTACAGGTTCTGGTGATGTATTCGTCAACCAGGCGCAAGTAGAATTGGCCGATGTAACAGCAGATAACGGAACAGTACACGCTATTGATGCGGTAGTTCTTCCTGTAGAAACAGTTGTAGATGCAGCCATC
>Ga0209137_1004917_pt1 | contig 10391 bp, 9 predicted proteins | sample SaaInl5LU_22_DNA_FD_184642 | JGI IMG/M metagenome (GOLD analysis project Ga0209137, IMG submission 184642) | Marine microbial communities from expanding oxygen minimum zones in the Saanich Inlet - ESP_105LU_22_DNA (SPAdes) (version 2) | ecosystem: Environmental > Aquatic > Marine > Intertidal...
GACTCTGCGTCCAGACCTGGGTTGGCTTCCGCCACCTTGAGGATGCGACCGAGTGGGTTGTTGTCATTGGCGCTGCCCGCTTTGAGCTGTGCGCTCACTTTGCTGGTGATGCCAGTGAGGACAACAAAGCGCCAGATTGCCAGAATGATCGCCACAACAAAGATCGCCGAGATCACGTAGCCGACGATACCGCCGTAGTGCCAGCGCTCAACCAGAGTCGGGGTATTGATCAATGCCGCCAACAGGCTGCCACCGAGTGGTCCAGTGGGGTCTACACCCACCTTGGTGTAGCCATCGCTGGCTTTTTGCAGGTCGGCAGCGCCACCTTGGTGGGCGCTGGGCTGGCGAGCCAGCTCAGAGATCAGGCCTTTCTCGGCATTGTAGTCGAGGTAGTCGCCATTGCTCATCAGGTTGTAGCTACCGACGCGCACCACTTCTTTTTCGACTTGCTGGCCATCAGCCTGCAGTACTGTTGTGGAGAACTTGGTGACACGGCCACTTTCGACCATTTCGCGCTGTGTTTCGTACCACAGACGCTCGATCTCTTCGATAGAGGGCAACTTAGTGTCGCTGCTCATCTTGGCGATCAGCTCGCCGAGGAACTCTGAGCGGCCGGGGTATTGGGCGCTAACGATAGAGGTGTTGATGCGCTCGCGAACATCGCCAGCTGCACCCGTCAGGTGGCCAAAGAGTTCTTTGAGCGAGCCCAGACGCTTGTCACGCTGCTCGCGCAGAGTGGCCAGTTTGGCGTCGTTGTCGCGAATAACGGCTTCCAAGCGGTCTGAACGACGCTCTTCGGCGGCTTTTTCGGCTTCAGCACTTTTCAGTGCTGCCGCTTGCTTGGACTTGTCGCGATTAAACGCCGCTTCGCGGGCGTTGTACTCTTTAGACTCGCTGAGCTTTTGCGACTGAATCATCTGTAGTAGTTCGTCTAGGCTCTTGGCATCGGCGGCCAGTACAGGCGTGCTCAGCGTAGTCGCTGCGACCAGTGCGGCCGCGTACTTGATAAACTTTTTCATTGTGCTGCCTCCGGCGCTTTAACGGGCAGTTGAATTACATCCTGCGGCGACAATTTCTTGGCGATGCGAATGCCTTGATCGATTGGACGACGGTACTCAGAACCGAGCTCAACCCACGCTTCGGCTTGACCATCCCAAACACCGACTTGCGACTTGTCTTTGCTCTGGTACATCAGCGCAATGCGACCGACACGCAGAATATCGACTTCTACCTCGGCACCTGAACCGTTGATATCGAGCAGATCGCGGTAAGTATCGATGGTGCTGCTGTAGCCCGCTTCGATATCGTAAACTTCCAGAATTTGACGGAATTTCTCAGCATTGGAGAAACGCGCCGAATCAAGGTTAGTGTAAAGCTGGGCGATCGCTTCTTCGCGCACGTCAGACTCAAATGGTAGGTCGAGGGCGATGAATGCTTCCAGGCCTTCGAGCATATTGGCCATCAGCGGCGGAATTCCACGCTCGATTACGGTGGCATTCTCGATAGACTCTTCGAGCTCTGCCATCATGCGCTTTTGGTTCTCGATCTGACGCTCTAATTGCGAGTTGTAAACACGCAGGCTTTCGATCTGCTTATTTACTTGCTTGAACTCTTGCAACAGGGTGTCGGTTTGATCGGCAATGCGATCGACAGTGCCCTGTGCGGCTTGCGCGGCTTTTACCTTATCGGCGCCAGCGGTCAGTACGTCGCCGACTTCTGCAGCCTGGGCGCCAAATGCCGCGAGGCCACTGGCAATTGCGGCGGAGAGCGCTACTGCTTTTAGTGGTTGGTATTTCATAGTTCCCTCTTTCTGGGTCTATCAGGTTGGTTAGCGTATCCGTTGAATTTTGCGCACTGTGCGCAACGCCCACTCGGCATACACCTGCAATAACTGCAGGTATATCCCAAGGAGAATTCCCACAGAGGGAGACTTTTTAACAGCGCTCTCGGCCGAGCGCAACGCAAGTGGGCTGATTTGCCGGCACGAACTACGGATTGTGGGCGATTATCGGCGCGCTGTTACCTTAAGTAACAGAATCTGATGGCTGGTCGGCGCGCACCCACGTGACGAACTGATAGCTCGGCTGGCCCGGCTCAGCCACCTCAAGCTGGCGCTCAGATTGCTGCCAGCCGTCACCAAACGGCGGAAAAAACGCATCGCCGTGCGGCGCCGCGTCCACTTCAGTTATGTAGAGCTTATCTGCCAACGGAAGCGCCAGAGCGTAGATCTGTTCGCCGCCGATCACCATCACTTCTGGCGCATCACCGGCGGCGACCAGCGCCGCCTCGACACTGGTCACTGCGGTAACGCCGTCGGCCCGCCACGCCGGGTCGCGGCTAATAACAATATTGAGCCGGCCCGGCAGTGGCCGGCCAATCGAGTCGTAGGTTTTGCGGCCCATCACAATCGGCTTGCCGAACGTGGTCGCCTTGAAATATTTCAGGTCGCCGGAGAGGTGCCACGGCAGCGCGTTGTCGACACCAATCACCCGGTTGCGCCCCATGGCGACGATTAGCGAGAGGCCCATTAGACAGCCACCGGTGCTGAGATAGCGGGGTGGCACTCATAGTTGAGCAGTTCAAAGTCTTCGTAGCGAAAGGCGAATAGATCGTTTACCTGCGGGTTAATCTGCATCTGCGGCAACGGCAGCAGTGATCGCGACAACTGCGTCGCAACCTGCTGGCGGTGGTTGCTGTAAATATGTGCATCGCCAAAGGTGTGAACAAAATCTCCTAAACCCAGGCCACTGACCTGCGCCAACATCATCGTCAGCAGCGCGTAAGAAGCGATATTAAAAGGCACGCCGAGGAAAACATCGGCACTGCGCTGATAGAGCTGACAGGAGAGCTTGCCCTCGGCGACATAGAACTGAAACAGCGAATGGCACGGCGGCAGGCCAGACTTGACCATTACCGGGATATCTGCCGGATTCCACGCCGAGACAATCAGCCGCCGCGAGTCGGGATTGGTACGCAGCTGTTCGACCAGGTTGGCCAGTTGGTCGACGCCGCCAAAGTTGCGCCACTGGCGGCCGTAGACCGGCCCGAGGTCGCCGTACTGGCGCGCAAAGGCCTCATCGCTTTTAATCTGCTCGACAAATTCGGCCATCTTGGCGCGCCAGCGGTCGCTGTAGATCGGGTAGCTGTCGCTCTGCCCGCTCGCTTTGAGCCAACTTTGGAAGGGCCAATCGTTCCAGATGCCAACACCATTTTGCACTAAGTAGCGGATATTGGTGTCGCCAGCAATAAACCACAGCAGTTCATGCACAATCGATTTCAGGTGGACCTTTTTAGTCGTCACCAACGGAAAACCGGCCGCCAAATCAAAACGCATTTGGTGACCAAACACGCTGGTGGTGCCGGTGCCGGTGCGGTCGCCCTTGTCGACCCCGTTGGCGAGTATGTGTTCGAGGAGCTGGTGATACTGTTGCATAGTCTCTCTACTTATTCAGTTGCTGTCGCTAGCGCAGCCAGGGCTTACCGCGACGAGTCGGCAGCAGCAGCCAGAGCCCGATGACAATCATCGGCACACAGAGCCACTGACCGCGGGTCATCCACTCTAAGCCAGCGATCCAGCCCGTGTTGCCGGCAATATGCTGATCGGGTTCGCGAAAAAATTCAACGCCAAAGCGCGCCACACCGTAGCCAAGCAGAAACAACCCCCCGACTTGGCCGCGCAAGCGCGGCTTGCTGGCAAACCACCAGAGCAGTGCAAACAGCAGCGCACCTTCTAGGAATGCCTCGTAGAGCTGCGATGGGTGGCGCGGCAGCTGCAGCGGATCGCGCGGAAACACCATCGCCCAACTCGAGTCGGTCGGCCGCCCCCACAACTCTTGGCCGATAAAATTGCCCAGCCGGCCAAACAGCAATCCAGTGGGCACCAGCGGTGCGGCAAAATCGAACAGCGCCACTGCGTGAATATTGTGCTTCCGGCTGTAGGCCAACAGCGCCAACACCACCCCGATAAGGCCGCCGTGGAACGACATGCCACCCTGCCAAATTTTAATGATCAGCAGCGGGTCGGCCGCCCACGCCGGGGCGTTATAGAACACCACATAGCCGATCCGGCCGCCGAGAATAACCCCCCAGGCACCCCAAACAATGAGGTCGTCGACAGCGGCGCGAGCCACCGGCGCACCCGCGCGCTGCGCCTGCAGCCGTGCCAACCACCAAGCGCAGCCAAACGCCAGCAAGTACATCACGCCGTACCAGTGCACGGTCAGCGGCCCCAGCGCCAAAGCAACCGGATCGATAGCGGGGTAGGGCAGTGGGGTCGTCACGTTTCACTCCAACAGGGCACGCGTAGGCGCGGTAAATAATCAACGCGCTAAGACTACCACCTGCGCTAAAAAAAGTCCGTACAATGCCGGCCATGTGTTTAATTGCTTTCTATTATCGGCCAACCGCGGCCACTCCGCTGATTGTCGCCGCCAACCGCGATGAGTTCTTTGCGCGCCCGGCTGCGGCGCTGGCCCAGTGGCCCGACCAGCCCATTATTGGCGGTCGCGATCTAGAAGCGGGCGGCAGCTGGCTGGCGGTTGGCCGCAATGGCCGCTTTGCTGCGGTCACTAACTGGCGCAGCCCCGGCCAGCCACCGGCGGCGCGCAGCCGCGGCGAACTGATCAGCGACTTTTTAACCAGCACTCAGTCGAGCAGCGAGTTTCTCGCCGCGCGGCTAGCGCGCGGCAGCCAGTACGCTGGATTTAACCTACTGCTCTACGATGGCAGTGAGCTCTGCTACGGCAACAACATCCAAGCCCGCGCCGAATCTCTCAACGCCGGTTGTTACGCGCTCTCCAACGCCGAACTGGACAGCCGCTGGCCGAAAGTCCGCACCGCTCGCCTACAGCTCGCGACACTGGTGGAGAGCGGCCAGCACTCGCAAGCCACGCTGCTCGAACTGCTCGCCGACCCCGCTACTTATGCCGATGCCGAGCTGCCGGCGACCGGCGTGCCGCTGGCGTGGGAGCGCCAGCTATCGGCGGCGTTTATCCGCCGCGACGACTACGGCACCCGCGCCATGAGCGCGCTGCAGCTGCACGGCAACGGTGGCGTGGAGTTTAGTGAACGCAGCTTCGACAACCGCGGGCTGATCGGCGAAAGTCATTTAGAATTTGCCACGCAGGACTAAAGGTTGAGCAGCGGCTGGTAGAGTTTGGTCAACTGCGGGCGGTCTAGGCGGCGTATAAACAACTGCCGCACTTGCTCGGCATCGGAGAGTCGCATCGCCCGTTTGACCAAGGCTTTGGCCTCGGCGCTGGAGACCTGCGAGAGCATCGACTTCACCCGCAGCAAGCTGCTCGCGCTCATCGATAAATTGTTGTAACCCAACCCCAACAGCAGCACCGCGCCGAGCGGGTCGCCCGCCAACTCACCGCAGACGCTCAACTCGCAACCGACACTGCTGGCCTTTTCGCGGATAATCTGCAGAGCGCGCAGCACTGCCGGATGCATAGTGTGATAGAGGCCGGCAACGCGCGGGTTGTTGCGGTCGACTGCCAGCAGGTATTGAGTTAAATCGTTAGTGCCGACCGACAAAAAATCGACTCGCCGACCGATATCGCGCACTTGGTAGACTGCTGCGGGCACCTCAATCATAGCGCCAATCTTGGGCGGTGCCAGTCGATAGCCCTCCTCAATGGTCAACTCGGTATAGGCGCGCTCGATCAGCGCCAACGCCTGCTCCAACTCGGGCACGTTGGAGATCATCGGCAGCAGTATGCGCAAGTTCTCCAAACCGGCGCTGGCGCGCAACATGGCGCGGATCTGGGTCAGGAATATATCCGGGTGGTCGAGCGAAATGCGAATGCCGCGCCAACCCAAGAAGGGGTTGGCCTCTTCAATAGGGAAGTACGAGAGCGCTTTGTCGCCGCCGATATCCAGTGTCCGCATGGTCACCGGACGCGGCGCGAAATCACGCAGCTGCTGGCGGTAAGTAGCGACCTGTTCGTCCTCGGTGGGAAAGCTGTTGCGGGCAAAAAATGGGATCTCAGTGCGGTAGAGGCCAACCGCCTCAGCGCCGACTTTCTTAGACAACCGGCTCTCTTGGCGCAGACCCGTGTTGACCCACAGCGACAGCCGCTCGCCATCTAGCGTAATACAGGGGTGGCCGCTGAGCTTGGCGAGGTCCTGGGCGAGCAGTTTCTCTTCGCGCTGGCGGCCGACGTAAGTGCGACGCACTGCGCGCGATGGCTGCGTAATTACATCGCCGCGGAAGCCATCGACGATCAACTCGCGCCCCTCGAGTTCCGGCCACGGCAGATCGACAGCGCCCATCACAGTCGGAATACCCAGCGCACGGCCGATAATCGCCATATGCGAATTGCTCGAGCCGCGCACCGAAACCATACCGGCCAACCGGCCAACCGGAATATCGGCCAGCGTCGCCGCCGACAGCTCCTCGCCCACCAGCACAATACGCCGCGGCAGCGGCACGCTGTCGCGGCGGTCGCGTTGCAGATAACCGAGCACACGGCGGCCGAGGTCGTTGATGTCGGCAGCGCGATCGCGCAGGTAGGGATCGTCCATTTTGCGGAAGGTGCGCACGTGGCGCTGCATCACGCTCGCCCAACCACTTTGCGCAGTCTGACCGTCGTTGATCGCCTGCTCCACCTCGCCAATCAGCGCGCGGTCATCGAGCAGCCGGATATAAACCTCGAACAGACCGAGCTCTTCACTGCTCAGCTTGGCCTCGAGACCGCGACCGAGCTTGCGCATATCTTGGCTGGCCGCCTCGAGGGCGCGCTTAAGGCGCAGCAGCTCGGCGTCGCTGTCGTCGCTGTAGCGCTCCGGCACCGAGCCGAGATTGCCCTCTTGAGTGGCCAACACCACGCGGCCGATACCGATGCCGGGCGCCGACGGGATGCCGCTAAAGGCGGTCTCGCGCGAGCGGCCGCGGCCGCGCTGAGCCAATTCGAGCAGTGCGCCGGTCGCCTCGGCATGGGCGATAGCGCCGGAGAGCTGCGCGCAGACGGTGACCACAAAGGCCTCTTCTTCGGCGTGGAAGCGCCGCTGCGTCTCCTGCTGCAAAACCAGCACGCCGAGCACTTTGCGATGGTGGATAATCGGCGCGCCAAGGAAGGAGTGAAAACGGCGCTCGCCGGTCTCTTCAAAAAATGCGAAAGAAGGATGCTGGTCGGCATTTTCTAAATTAAGCGATTCTTCGCGGGCCGCCACCAACCCAACCAGACCCTCACGCGGGGCCAGCCGCACTTTACCCACCGACTCCGGCCGCAGCCCCTCGGTAGCCATCAGCACATAACGCTGATCTGACTCATCAAACAGATAGACGGAACAGACGCCGGCCTGCATCGCCTCGCGCACTTGCTGGACAATGATCTCCAGCACTTCGGCGAGACTGCGAGCGCTGTTAACTTCGTGAACAATGGAGCGCAACGTGGCGAGCACGGCTAATCCCTTCGCAACTCAAAACGGCTATTGATCGGCGCAAATTCTTGCAGCGCACGACGGTAAACATTCTTTTTAAAACTGACAATAGAGCGCACCGGATACCAGTAGTTTACCCACTCCCAGCCGTCAAACTCGGGACTGCCGGCGGCGTCAAAACGAATTTTATCAATCCCCGCTGTGAGCTGTAACAAGTACCACTTTTGCTTTTGGCCAATACACACCGGGCTGCTGCGCTTGCGCCGCATCGCCTCGGGAATATGGTAGCGCAACCAGCGCTTGCTCTGGCTGAGCAGTTTGACGTCACCGCTCTCCAAGCCGACCTCTTCGTAGAGCTCGCGGTAGAGCGCATCCTCTGGCGACTCTCCTACATCAATACCGCCCTGCGGAAACTGCCAAGCGTTCTGGCCTATACGTTTAGCCCAAAATAGTCGGCCATTGCCATCACTGATGACGATAGCGACATTGGCACGAAACCCTTCTTTGTCGAGCACGACTCTCCCCTCTTTGCGCCGCCAATCAATCTCAATGACAGCGCTATCACCTGGTTGCAGTGTATTTCACTTAACAGTAATAGTACTCAGTGTGACGGGGTTTGCCCAGCAGAGCAATTCAACTGACTGCAGCCCGCACCACACGGCAGTTTTATCTTGAGCCACTGCCGACGGCTCGCTATTCTGCGCGCTCAACTTCTTTTTACCACTGGATGACTGACCATGGCACTGGCACTGTTTGACCTCGACAACACGCTCATAGGCGGCGACAGCGACCACAGTTGGGGCGAGTTTTTAGTCCGCCAAGGGCTGGTCGACAGCGCGCGCTATCGCGCCATGAACGATCAGTTTTATCAGGACTACTTGGCCGGCACACTGGATATTCACGCCTACCTAGAGCTGGCTTTAGAGCCGCTGGCGCAGCAACCGCGCGCCCGCCTAGACGCTCTCCACCAGCAGTTTATGGCGGAGGTCATTGAACCGCTGGTGTTGCCAAAAGCACTCGCGCTGATTGAACAGCATCGCCACGCCGGCGACCGCCTGCTGGTCATTACCGCTACCAACCGGTTTGTCACCGAACCGATTTGTAAGCGCCTTGGCCTGCCCGAGCTACTCGCCACCGAGCCAGAACAGATTGACGGCCGCTACACCGGCCGAGTCAGCGGCACACCGACCTTTCAAACCGGCAAAGTGCTGCGCTTTAACAGTTGGTGTGCACAGCACGGCATCGCTCGCGATGAGCCAAGTTATTTTTATTCCGATTCGATCAACGATCTGCCACTGCTAGAGCAAGTCACCAGCCCAGTGGCGGTGGATCCAGACGACAAACTGCGCCAACAAGCCGAACAGCGCGGCTGGCCGATTATCTCACTGCGCGACTGACCCTTCTGCGCGCAGTGTTTCGACGCGGGCAATGGTGGCGCGGCGCAACGACAACCGCACCTCACCCTCACTGTGACGCTGTAAGAGTACCAATTGGCGGTCGCTCACCTCGACTAACTCGCCGGAAAACGGCTGCCGGCGCTGTGTTTGGTAGACCTTAGCATGCAGACCTAACTGTCCCTGCAACAGCTGCCAAGGCTGGCGCTTATAACTCGGTAACGCCTGCTCGGCGACTATCTGCAGAGGTGCTGACTCTGCAGTGGCGTGTGGTGCGGCTACGGCGACTCGATCGAGCGGGACCGGCTCGCCAGCCACACTAAACTGCCACTGGCTACCCTCGCTAAGTCGGTGTCCACCCGTCAGCCCCAACCATTCCGCCAGACTGTACTCACTGTGGCTAACCACCAGTAAAAGCGGCTGTGGCGCTGCCAGCCAGCCCTGCAAACTGAGCGGTTGTTGTGGTGCGAGCTGCACAGGACCGAGCTGCCATACCGGCACGGTCGAGCGCCACTCCTGAAGCGACTGCTCAGCGGCCTCTGCACACTGCTGGTAGTGCACCAACAGCGCCGCGCTATTGGGCTGCAGCGCCAGTTCTAACGCCTCCAGCTGTGGCCATAGCGCAAGCGATAGCTCAGTCATATCGGCGCGCCCCGTCTGTAGCCGGGCCTGAAGCCGCAACTCGCCGAGCGGCTCTATCTGCAGTGTCGAGCGCAGCGCAAACTCGCCAAAAATATCACTCTCACGCAACTCACCGGCCACTGCAGCCGTTAAATAGCCGCCGCCATCAACACGCATGTCCGCCCAGCTAGCGCTGCTGCTACACGCTTGCGCCGAGCGCGCCGCCCAGCTTTGGTAGAGAGATCCGCGACGATAAATTTCGATGCGCGGGGCCGCAAAGCTCACCGCTTGCGAAGGTCTCCGACCCAGCACCAGTTGCAGTATCGACAGGCCGCGCACGTTCAAGGCCGGGATAGAGAGATAGTCTGCGGTAGGCGCAGAGGAGACGCGCAAATCGCGCAGCTCTACGCTACCTGTAAAGGGATTGACCGAATAGCCGGCGTAAGAAAAGTACCCCTGCTGTTGCAGCTGTTCGCGCTGCTGCTCAAACCACTGGCCCGTGCGCCAGTGCACCAGCGCCACCAGCAGCAACGCCGCGGTGGCAACCACTGCGAGCCACGCTATGCCACGCAGTGCAAACCGCGCCAGCATCGACATTGGTAACGCGCGCGTTAAGCGATAGCGTCGGCGTAGCCGTCGCTGTCGAGCAGTTGCTCGAGCTCACTCAAGTCGGTCGGCTTAATGCGGAAGAACCAGCCGTCGCCGTAAGGCGAACGGTTAACGGTCTCTGGCTCGTCTTCCAAAAGCGGGTTAATTTCAATGACCTCGCCCGTGATGGGCGCATAGATATCCGAAGCCGCCTTAACGGATTCAACCACTGCCACTTCGGCGCCGGCGTCCAGCTCACTGCCGACTTCTGGCAGCTCAACAAAAACCACGTCGCCAAGCTCATCTTGCGCGTGGTCGGTAATACCGACGACGACCGTGCCGTCACTTTCGAGGCGCACCCACTCGTGGCTGCTGGCATATTTTAGTTCCGCGGGAATCTCA
>Ga0209137_1004919_pt1 | contig 10391 bp, 7 predicted proteins | sample SaaInl5LU_22_DNA_FD_184642 | JGI IMG/M metagenome (GOLD analysis project Ga0209137, IMG submission 184642) | Marine microbial communities from expanding oxygen minimum zones in the Saanich Inlet - ESP_105LU_22_DNA (SPAdes) (version 2) | ecosystem: Environmental > Aquatic > Marine > Intertidal...
GCGCATCTTCAAGATCCATTACACGATCTTCCATGTCACCTTCTTCACCTTCGTCGTCGCCTTCTTCGTCGCCGCCCATTTCCATGTCGTCGCCTGCGTCACCACCCATCATTGCGTCCATTGGGTCAGCTTCAACTTCAAATTCGTCTAAGTCAAATCCTTCTTCAACTTCTTCGTCTGTAGTTTCGTCTAGATCTTCGTCTGACTCATCTACTTCTTCGTCGGTAGCTTCTTCAACTTCTTCGTCGGTAGCTTCTTCGACTTCTAAATCATTTTCTAATAGTCCTTCGTAGATGTCTCTTGACTTTTCTACGACAATCTCGTGAAATAGCTCTTCTGCGCCAGCTTTGTCTTCGTTAACAAGACGCTCAAGCATTTCTTCAAATTTATTGCGATCTGCCATTTTTTTCTCCTAAATAAAATGTTGTACCTATGGTAAGGCTGTCAATTGTATTTAGTACATAGGTTAAAAAGTATATAGATATAGGCTCAAAATAGGCCGTTTTTATTTAGACTACGGTAAATTGAAGGAATTTTTGAATTCCTTCACCGTAATATGCTCTAGATTACCGTATCTTGCTAGAGGTTCGGGTATGAAACTGTTTTCATCTTCTATTACTCTTATATATCTCTTTTTATAATTTTTCTGTACTATAAGGCCACATTGACGCAACCAATTACCATAGTATGTAGCTTTATCTGTAGACTTTTTATAATTTGCTGAATCGGCAAATATATTATTAATTCTGTCATTACTAGTACCAGCAAAATCAAAGCCTAACATATAAATTTGTTGATGTTCATGTTCAGTAGCCATATTCAATGCCGTTGGGCCGCTACTCCAGCCCCTATTAGGATGGAAATAATTTAACTTAACTAGTTTACTATATGCTTGATTTGGGTTTGTCCAAACTTCATTATTTTGTTGATAGCCCGATTTGCATATTTCAAAAACCATTTTTGCATCAACAGCAATAAGATAGTCAGGACTAAAGGTTCTATATACGGCATTACAAGCGTAAATCTTTCCGTATTGTTTTAATGGGTCAAGTGGAATATTTTTTCGGCTGGTGCCGTTGCCTAGCACAAATGCTACCATTAGACTCCGGCTTCAGCGTTTGCTGCAAGTCCGTACATTTGGCGAACAAAATCAAATTCTTTTATTTGTTCTTCTTTATGTAATTCAGCTGCTTTTCTAGCTCTGTTAATTTGACGCAGAGTTAACCGTGTTTTACGTGTGTCATCAAGGTCTACTGGAGATTCATCATACTTTGGTTCATAACGATTGTTAGTGTCCAGTTCCAATGTTTCTTTATCAAAATAAAATAGTTCACGTAGTATCATGTTTATATTTATGCCTTAAATTGTTTGTTCGCCTGCAGCAGGAGCACCGACGTCTTGTCCTGTTGCTGTTTCAGGTGCAGCACCGCTACCGCCATCAAGAGGTGCCTCGCCGCCGACAGATTCATCTTCAATACCACCTAAATCGCCTTCGATACCTGCTCCGCTAATACCTGCTCCTCGCATTTCACCTGCTGCGTCACTCGGCGGCGGAGTTAAGTTTTCGTCATTCTCTTCTTTCCACAGACGTTCGTTTTCGGCAATTTCTTCTTCTGTCATTCCTAAGAATCGTTTAAGAGCAAATCTATTTGACATATATGGAATAGCACTCATCTGTGTAAAGGTTGGTACACGAGCATTGTCAATTTCACTCTGTCTGTATGCTGCAAAGTTTTGCGGTGGTTGGAATCGTAAGTCAAACATTGACGTATCAATGTTAATTCCTCTTTCTAACAAGTAGCGTTTGAATTCTTGATTAAATTCTTCAATTACTAGCCCTTGCAAACGTTCACAATAGGTGTTGAAACGTAGTTCTTGAATGTATGCTGTTCCCACACGTCCGTCATTATACTGTGCGCCAGCATCATCTGCTCCAGTTGGAAGGTACGAACTTGGGATACGTAATCCGCGTACCAACTTATTAGTAAAGTATCGTAAGTCATCAATCTCTCCTAGGTTTGTACCGCCTGGAAGTGTTTCAACTTTAGAACCTCTACCTTCAGCTGTTTGTGGGAAGAAGTAGTCTTCGTTGATTGACAGAGGATTGTAAGAACTGTCTATGACATTAGTGCCTCCTCCTGTTGACGATGGGATACGTCTTTGATGTATTTCCGTCTTAACACGTTCAACAAATTGCATCGCCAAGTGACTTGGCATGTTACCCACATCAACGTAGAATACTCTGCGCTCCGGCGCTCTTTGTACACGATAGATGATAATAGCATCTTCAAGTAATTCTTTTTGTTTGTATACTTTAAAAATAGTTTCTAGTAAGCTGTTACCAAATGGAAAGTTGCTGTCTAGCCCTTCACTTAATGAAAGATGAACTACATGCTTTGCATCAATAGTAATTTCAGATTCGTCTGTACTAAATCTACTGCCAGTCATATTTGACTGTGGCTGTCCTACCATCCCTCTTGCGTTTCCTTGAGGAGCATAATCATTACCAGAACCTTTACCAGGAACGCCTCCCTGAGTATTAAATGGTGTGGTAGCAACCATGTCTTTAAAATTAAAGTTTATATTTTTTACAACGTATTGCTCAGGTGTTTTGCCTTCACTTTCGTTAACAATAATTCGTGTTATATTTCCTGGATCAACATGAAACCACTTTTTTGTTTCTGGATCTCTAACAAAGAATTGATCGCCATATTTAAATATATTTCTTAGAATACGAAATATTCTTGTTTCAAATTTTTGTAGTTTGCACCACTGTTGCAAATATTTTTGTATAATAGTTACTTCTGAATTAGTTGCAGTAGTTTGTCTAAAATTAACAATAAATGGAGTATCGTTTCTTGTATTTTTTTGACTACAAAATTCTGCAAGAATATCAAGAGCAGCATTAACTTCGCTGTCCATATCCATTGTATTGTATTGCCCATAGCGTTCAACACGATTTGGCGTACCTACATAAACATCTGGCAAATAAGATGAATAGTTACTTTTGGCTGGACCTGCTATTCCGCCGCGGTTTGATCCTAACGGACTATATGATCCATTTAAATTATCTCCTGTTTGTACAGGTGTAAAGTATTTTTTCCAGCTCATCTTAAGTTCCTGTTCTGCTTACACTTCCGGCAGCTAAGTTTCCGCTTGTTATTGCTTGTGTATTTCTTTCAACCTTAGTATTAATATCTTTTAGATCGCCTAGTGTAACTAACATTGCTTGCATAGTACTATTTAACGAACTTATGCCTTGATTACTGCCAGTACTGGATGCATTAATGCCACTTAATAGCTCGCCGGCATCTGCTCTACTAGTCAGTAGCGTATCATTGTCTCTTGATAATTCTTCATTTAGATTTCCTAATGCCTCTGTTAATGCTTCAATAGCTTCAGTATAGCTTATTATAGGAGTTTCGTCAAGGTCTGCTTCTGAAAAACCAGTTAAAGAAGTTGACATCAATCTAATTGCATTTGCATTTGCTTCAATTTGAGCAACATTAAGTTGCATTTCTCCAAATTCTTTAACTTGATCTAATGGAGTATCACCGCCAAAGAAACTTGCAATTGCATTACCTATAGACGCTACTGCGCCTGCGCCTGCTGCTGCTGAACCTGTTGACATTGCTGCACTAAATGCTGACATTGCTTCAGCATTATTTTTAACTTTAGCAGTATCAATATCGTATGTCGAAAATCTTTTAAGCTGTTCAAAAGTATCGTCAGTAGTGTCGCCGCCAAACAATGCGCCGATACCGCCTGCAATTCCACTTACTAAGGTTCCTAATCCTCCAACAGCACTTCCGCCCGCAGCAGCAGCCATTGCTGAACTAAATGCAATCATCGCCTCGGCATTATTTTTAACTTTAGCAGTATCAACATCGACCGCAGCAAATTTAATCATATCTGCAACAATATCGTCAGTGTCACTGCCTCCAAACAACGCTCCAATGCCGCCAGCAATTCCACTTACTAAACTACCTAAGCCTTCAGCAGCAGATCCTGCGCCTCCAGCAGCCATTGCTGTGCTAAATGCAGCCATTGCCTCTGCATTTGATTTTACTTTTGATGCATCAATATCTGCTGCTGCAAATTGTTTAAGTTGTTCTAGCGGATCATCTGCACCAAATAATTTTCCTATAGCACCTGTAATTCCGCCTACCATTGCCCCTAGGCCTGCAACTGCTGAACCTGCACCAAATGCTGCCATAGCTCCTGATAGTGCTAACATCCCGACTGCTGTTGACTTTAATGCTGCGCCGTCAATTTCTTCAAAAGATCTAATACCTTCTACAAGAGTAGGAAGTGCTTTGCCTAGTAGCCATGCAGCACCTGCGATCGCACCGCCAATAACAAGTATAACACCTGCTACAACTGCTGCGCCGATAGCAACTTGAGGATTAGCAAATGCTTTAAGTCCGCTTGCAATACCTTTAAGTATACCGCCGCCTAAGTTTCCTAATCCCTTGCCGATGCCGCCGCCTGCTGCTGCTGCATTTCTTCCTATTGCAGCACCGGCTCTCGGTGGTGCAGCTCTAGGTGATGCGCCGCTTGCTCCCGGGGAGCCGCCGCCGCCAAAGATACCACTAAGTCTTCCTTCAATACCTCTAGATATTGCTCCTTTAGCTGCTCCTGCTAATGCACCTACTACTGCTTTAGCAGCAAAGAGGCCTGCAATGCCTGCTACTAAAGCAGCAACAACTCCTGCTGTACCAAATGTGTCGCCGACACTGCCAAGAAATTCGATTACTGTTCCAACTGCACTAGCAACCATCTGAAGTCCTGCAATTAATCCCTCAACTGCTGTTTTTAATCCATCTTGAAATTCTTTAGTTCCAACAATCTCTCCAAGTTTACTTAAACCTGCTTGTATCGAAGCCAATGCACCACTATTAATAAATGCATCCATCAAACCTGTTCTAAGTTCTCTTAGAGAATTTTGCAAATTAAGTATACCATCATCTCTTGCTGCTTGTGCTTCTCTATCAGCTTTTAGTCTTGCAAATTCAGCGTCATCCATCATTTGCGTGTTTCTCAAATCAGCAGCTAAACTAATTGCCTGTCCATACCCAGTGCCGCTTTTCATAACTTGTTCTGCGCCTGCGCCAAGGGCAACTCCAGCTGCATCTAATTCTCTGCCTACTGTTGCCATAAAGTTATTATATTCTTGGGCATTCATATTTTGAATGTTGCCAGCTTGTTGGCGGAATGTTTCAGATGCAACACTTAATCCTTGTGCAAGATCGTTGTCCATAACTCCGTCAGCTGCATCATTAAGAGCATCTGCTAATGCTGGTGGGGTGTTGGCAAGATTTGCAGCAAATCGTGTTTGTTCCTCTTCAGTCATTCTTGACATTGCTAGTCTTGCACGTTGATCAGCTTGTGCTGCATTCATTTCTTCACGTATTTGATCTCTACGCTTACCGGTAACTGCTGCAAGTTGGTCAATTGTTTCTAAATAAGCCGCTGCGCTTTGCGCACTCATTCGGTTATCTCTTCTTTCAACACCAATTTGATTTTGACTAAACTCTGCATAATCAATTAATGCTTCATTTAGTTCAGTAGCTGTATAGCCCATGTTTCTAAATGCTTTTCCTGGACCTTCTCTTAATTCTTTAGATAGTCGAGCAAAGTTTCTAGCGCCATCTGCTGTACCTGCTCCAAACAATCTCATCGTTTGAGAATTTTGACTTACAAGATCTGTAAATTCACCTAAGGGAATACCCGCTTGTGCTGATATTGCACGAATATCATTCATGCCATCGCCAAATGTTGCACCTACCTGACTTAATGCTCTAAAACTTTCAACGTTTTGATCTATTAAGCCTGCTAACGCTCCTAAGTAGCCGCCGACAAGCGGAACATGTTTAGCAAAATCAGCAACAGTGTCGCCACCGTTTATTAATTCTGTTCCTAATCCAACTACTCCACCTAAAAGTTGGCCAAGTCCAGTTTTTAAGGCGCTGGCTGCAATACCTAAAGTATTAATACTTGCAGTAGCAGCGTTAGTTGCATCGCTATTTTTCTTTTGTTCTTGGGTATTAGTAGTTACACCTTTAGTGCCTTGTACAATTGCAGTATTGTATAACTGTTGAGCTTTGCCAGCTGCTCCGCTGCCACCGCCCATCTTTTCCATAGCCGCGAGTAATTTAGCAAGAGTTTCCTCGCTTGCTACTGTTCCGCCATTGCCAACGTTAGTAATTTCGACTTCGTCTGCCACTAATAGATTCCCAAGTTAAATACGCACATAAATAATATGATACATATTAGTATAGTGTATTTATACGGAGAACACCATGGCAGATTTTAACCCACAAGATTATGAACAAAACCCATTACGGAAGTTTTTTAGACAAGCTAAGATTCATATTCCTTTGCCAAGTAAGGGAGAATATTATCCGGAAGGGTCGATTGATTATCCTGAAACTGGAGAAGTTCCAGTATTTGCTATGACAGCAAAAGATGAACTTACTATGAAAACTCCTGATGCTCTACTAAATGGTCAAGCAACTGTTGATGTTATTAAGAGTTGCGTTCCTTGTATCAAAGATCCTTGGAAGATGCCAACACTAGATTTAGATGCAGTATTAATTGCTATTCGCATTGCAACATACGGCGATAGAATGGAAATAACAACATCAGTTCCAGGATTAGTTGACAGTGACGGGAAATCTGAATTACGTAAATTTGACGTTGATTTAAAAGCAATATTAGGAAAATTAGTTACTGCCAAATACGTATCTGATGTACAAATGGGCGAACTTAAAGTTTGGACTAGACCACTTAGCTATAAAGAATTTACTGCTACTAGTTTAAGAACATTTGAAGAGCAACGAGTTTTTGCTATTGTCAATGATGATAATATGGACGACGAAGAAAAATTAGAACGGTTTAACAAGAGTTTTATTAAACTTACGGATCTAACAATTACAACTATGAATAAAAGTATTTGGAAGATTCAAATGGGAGACACCGAAGTTACTAATGAAAACCATATTAATGAATTTATGAATAATAGTGATAAAGAATTTTATAAATTTATTACTGATCATCTTGATAGTCAGCGCAAAGCATTTGCAATTGAACCATTAAAAGCTGTGCCTTCAGCTGAAGATTTAGCTAGAGGTGCACCTTCAGAATGGGAAGTTCCGATTACATTTGATCAATCAAATTTTTTCGGGTAAGGATCTTATCTCTGAGCGTAGATAAGATCCAGAGTTTAGTCAAAGAGTTCGAAGGTGAGCAAAAAGAAATTAAAAGCGAATGTTTTAAATTATCTTGGTGGCTTCGCGGCGGCGCAACTTTAGAAGAAGCATTTTCTCTAAGCTACGAAGATAGAAATATTATTTCTGACCTGATCAAAGACAATATAGAAACAACAAAGAAAAGCGGACTGCCTTTCTTTTAAGCTGTTGTCCTTGGCTTAGCTGCTACTGTGCCTGGCTTTGCAATTCCTGCTTTAGGTTTGTTTTGCGCTGCCGGAAGTGGTTGAGTACCTTTGGCACCTGCTTGTTTAGCAACTTGTGCATCTTTAGTTCCAGCTTTAACACCCTTAGAATTAACTTGATCAATTACAAGTTTAATAACGTCAGGACCTGCTTTTTTAATTGCAGCAACTACTGGATCAATCTTAGGATTAGGTAATCCCATATCAACTGCCGCTTGTACTCCTAGTGGACGTCCTGTTGCAACATCTTTCCAAAGAGCACCTTCCCAAGAATAAGTTTTACCGTTTACTTCCTTAGTATCTCCTGTTTTGATTTGCGATGGTTTAGAATCTGGCGAATTATCTGCTGTCTTACCAGTTGCATCTGCATCACTTTGTGTTGAATCTGCTGCTGTAGTTTCTGGATCACCTACGTTCTTAGTTGCTAATTCTACATTATTTTCTTGGCCAACTGAAGAAATCTGATCTGATGACATTCCCATGCCTTGTAAAATGTTTACAATTGATCCTGTGTCTGTTGGCTCGCCTGCTTTTTTCCAAGCACTCATCATTTTTTGATAAGTTGCTTTGTTTCCTAGTTCTTTTCCGACAGCCGCAGCGGCACCGCCAACTGCTTTTGCTCCAGTCTTAATTGCACTGCCTGCACCTTTGATCATGTCTTTGAATCCAGCTTCAGCTAGATATCTATCAAACTCTGCTTGCATGTTAACTGATTCGCTAGCAGCTCTCATAATGCCAGCTCTACCTTTTAGATCGCTAGGATCTACTGCTGTTGCTTTGCTGTCTACTCCTGCAATCTTTTTATTTCCTGCTGCACTGTCTACTACATCACCTGGCTTAACTTCGTCGCCGCCAACTTTGAATGCACCTTTTTCGCCTTGCGATTGTATACTACCTTGTGCAACTGCGGCAATAGCATTGTTTGCCATTGTTAAGTTTTGTAGGAACTGGTCATTAGTTACTGCAATTGCTTTAGCAACTTCATTTTGTAAATTCATGTCTGCTAGGAATTCTTTTGTATCAAAAGATTTTGCAAAGGCCCAAAGTTGATCAAATGCGTCAAGTGCTGCTGGATCTGATGTACTACCAGTAGCTGCTGTTGCATCTTTCATTGCGTTAAGAAGATTAGTAAATTCACCAACTTGATCTTCTGGAACTACCATTGAACCTAGATCTTTAATAGATGAAAACCCAGGTACTTCAAATGTTGATTTAAATCCTACATCTAGTGTAGTAAGTCCTGGTGCTTTATCATATGGTATCTGATCAATACGTAGTCCTTCTAACCAGTCACCAATACCTTCTAGTGCCCATCCTGCGATAGCACCATATGCTGCTGTCTTAATTGACTTACCTATAGCACTCGAAAGGTCTTCACCTTTAAGTAATTCGTTTGTGTTACGTAGAATCAAACCTGCTGCTAAACCGCCTGCAGGACCTCCTATAAACGCTGCAATAGTAGTTAGTATACCAACAGCAATACTTGCCTTGCCAGGATTTGCTTTTGCCCAGTCACTAACCTTAACAATACCTTGAACAACCTTACTGTCAGGATTGTTTGCCATAATGTCAGCTTTTAGATCATTAAACTTTTTGTCTATGTCTTTGACTGGGCCAGCTTCTTTAGCAGCTCTACCTAGTTCATTAATCTTAGCATCAACTTGTTTTGCTAGTTCTGCTGTCATTTTAACTGCATTACCAGCAGCATCTACTGCTTTGCCTGCGGCATCACCAGCTTTGCCTAGTGCATTTTTATTTGTGCCGCTTGCCATTGCATTAGCTTCTGCACTTTTAAATATTGCTTGTATTTGATCTGCTGTTAGTTCTGCTTCTGCTAGGTTAACATACTGTTCTAGTAGTGGAAATAGTTCACGTTCCCACCTTAACTGATATTTTTGCTGTGCTTCTGTAAGATCTTGCCAGCCTTCTTTTAATAATCTATGTGAACGATTTTCGTATAGTGCTACTTCGTTTAGTTTCATGATAACATTCCTACTAGTGCTTTTTTCTCTGTTGGAGTTAACGTATCAAGTTGAGTTTGAACGTCTTGCGGTATTCCTTTAGTCGGGGCAGTTGGTTTAGCAACACTAGCTTTACCAGCTTGAGCTGTTGTTTGCGTTTGCCCTTGTGCAGTAGAACCGGTTTGACTCTGACCAGCTTGAGCTGTTGTTTGTGTTTGCCCTTGTGGTGTTTGTTGTCCTGCTGGACCAGCGCCAGCGCCAGCGCCTCCTTTAGCACCCATTTGAGCGTATCCGTCAGCAGCCATTTTATTAATAACATCATATGCTTGTTGTTTGTTTAATACACCCTGAGGAACTTTTGCTTGATTGTAGTTATATGTGTTCTGAAGAAAATTAGCTAAGTCATCACCAGTTGCTGTTTTAATGCTTTTCTGTTGAGTTCCAAGATACTGATTAAATTTAGTATACACAGCATTAGCAGTAGCACCAACATCGGCTTTACCTTTTAAATTAGCTGCAACATTTTTCATGCCAACTGCACCTGCTGCTGCTGCACCAATATTACGACCTAGTTGTTTTAACATCCCAGCAGGTGCTTCGTCAATTTGTTTTTGTTCTTCGATAGATAAATCAGAGATCTTCATTTGTATATTTCCTTAACAGCAGATTATTAACTATATTTATTCAACAGTTTAAATATCTACTTCGTAGATATTAGTTATCGCTAACGCTCTAACTACTTACACTTCGTTTTGATTAAATGATTTATATATGAATATGCATTATCACGAAAGTGATAATGTTTAAGTTTCATGTAGATTGTTTCAGTCAGACGGAACCTGTTACGGTCCCATCTAATCTCAAAAATAGCTTCATGTGAGTTCGCCACCAGCCGAGACTTGGAAGTAGGTGTTTTCTGCTACACAATGGGCTCTGACCTTTCCCAACCTACGTCGACATATGTAACATAAAATGTA
>Ga0209137_1004920_pt1 | contig 10389 bp, 11 predicted proteins | sample SaaInl5LU_22_DNA_FD_184642 | JGI IMG/M metagenome (GOLD analysis project Ga0209137, IMG submission 184642) | Marine microbial communities from expanding oxygen minimum zones in the Saanich Inlet - ESP_105LU_22_DNA (SPAdes) (version 2) | ecosystem: Environmental > Aquatic > Marine > Intertidal...
AAAAAGTAGTTCCCATTGTAATCTTCAATAGCAACGTGAGGTCTTGCGTGAGTTATTAATTTCAACTGTTCTTGAGTTGCCTTATCTTGGAAAGTTAAAGACATTGTAACTGTACTTTCATAAAAAGTAGTTCCGTTTTCTCTTGAAGAGTTAATTGCGGTTTCTAAAGATGAAGCACCTTTTACTTCAAATTTAAACCAATCTGGAGTTCCTGCAAAAGCAGTAATTTCTCCAGCAACGATTGTAGCAGCACCTAAATCTCCATAGTCAGCAAAGAATATATTCTTAATGCCACCTACTGCTGATTTGCAAGGTACTTTTCTACCAGATGTTAATGAACAAGCCATATTTTTATATTTTTTTAAATAAAAAAGGGTAGGCTATTTTACCCACCCTTTCTTTGATTGTTAAATTATTAATTATGCGTAGTAAACGATATCAGAACCAAACACGTGTTGAACACCTGCAGTAAATCTCATAATTACTCTTACATTTTGTGAACCATCGATATCTGACATATCAATTACTTTAACCTCGTTTTGGTCGTTTAAGATACCAGTTCCAAAATACAAGTTAGATTTTTGAGCCAATACCATTTTGTTATTGTCAAAACCTTTTGCTACGAAAATATTAATTCCTTCAAAAGATAATGCACCACCATTGTACCATTGTGTTCCTTTGTTATCAACACCATTTGCACCAATTGTAGCAGCAAATCCACCTAAAGCACGAATATAAGCTTGTGCAACGTTTTGAGAAACATAAAGAGTTAAATCTTCTTGTCCTAAAATTGCAGGAGCATTAGCAACAGCTGAATCAACAACTTTACCCATTTCAGCAATTACGTTTGCAGAAGTTACAGTAGTTCCTACTACATCATTAACAGTTGCATCAGCAGCTAACTTAACTTGGAAACCATCAAATTGTCCACTTGTAGCAGTTGAACCAGCCCAGATGTTTTTCTCTGTTCTATCAGCAACTTTAGCAGCAACGTGAGCAATAACAAATTCAGCAAAAGATGGAGCTAAATTGTCAAATGCAGAATAACCCATTTGAGCAGCTTCCCAAGATGCGTGTAAGTCTTTTTTACAGATTTGTAAGTTTACTTGAAATTCCTCTGGAATCAAGATAGCTTCTGTTAAAGTTAAAGTACCAGCGTCAGTTACGAAATCACAAGTTGCATCTTTTACGATGTCATCAGTTGCTCCTTTTTGTAATACACTTTTAAATTTTACGTTTGGCAAAATTGAAATTGCCCCAGCATCTAAAGTAGAAGCTGATAATAATGCAGCAGCGATATACTTACCGCTAAATTCTCCTGCATAAGTTGTAGTTAAAGATACACTCATTTTTTTTGATTTTTAATTTTAGTTATTATAATTTGTTTAGTTTTCCCATTACTCTATCCATAGTAGATTGAGGTCTTTTAGAAGCTATATTAAATTTTACTTCTGTTTTTTGTAATTGAGCATTTGTGTTAATTGGCTCAACTGCTGGTTGTGATAATTCAGCTAAAACTTCTTTTGGTAATTGAGAAGATAATTCTTCTTTTACTTCAGATGGTTCTTCTTCTTTTTTAGGCTCTAACATTGCTTTGATTTCTTCAATCATTGATTTAACCTCCGCAAGTTCTTCTTTAGTAGCATAACCAGTTTCCTCTTTTTCTTCTTCTTTAGCTTCTACTTCAATTTCTACTTCTGGCGCTTCTTCGCTTTCCATTGATTTAACCTCATTGATTAAACCTTCTTCTTCGATTACTACAACCATTCCGTTTTCTAATTCATATTCGCCAATTGGTAATGCAATTCTTTCATCTTCTGTTACAATGAAGATTTCATTTCCAGCTTCAAACTTCTCTGCTTCTAAAACAGTTCCGTTTTCTAGTCTCATTTGCTCAAGTTTTACTTCCATTCCTAAAAGTGTTTTAACTTGATTTAATAATTCATTTGATTTCATATTTATATATAGTATTTAATTAATTAATTTGCATTTTCGGTAGTAGTTGATGTTTGTCCTATTCCTTGTGCTTGTAAACTACCATCGCAGCATTTTGTAGAATAGGTATTGTTTTTACACAAACAACCTCTTTTACTACCTTGAGGACTTGTTCTACTTGGTGTTTTAAATATGTTTTTCATCTTCCTTGACCTTTGTATGGTTTCTTATAATTAGCACTTGATTTAGATACAGATGTTTTGCTTTTAGCGTGAACACCTTTTCTACTTACAGTTGGTTTTTCGTAAACTAAAACGTTTGGTTGTTTAGCCATTTGATTTAATTTTAGATTCTGCCCAACTCTTTGCTGATTTACCACCCCATAATAAATATGAAATATAACCACAACTTTCAGTATCTCCAGCCTCGTAATAAACTTCCGCTCTACTTAAATATGAAAACATCCTTTTAATAGTTTCCATACTTATTGGTTTACGTTGCGCTAATTGCTGTGCTCTAACCTTTCCAACTTGCGTTGCACATTTATTATTTACTTTCTCATTCAATTCAATACCTCTTTTAGCATTGTTACTTACAGACTCAGGATAATCACTAAAACTTTCCATTTCAGTTCTTTTTCCTTTCTTTAATCTTTTATCAGTTTTAATAATTGCTTTTACTTGTGATAATAAATATTCAGCCTCTGCCTCTTCAATAGCACTTAATTCAGCTTCAATAGATAGTAAGTCTTTAATAGGTTCTTTTGGTCTTTCTACTTTGTCAATGAAATACCCTTCTATTGAAAATCCTTTAACCTTTCCAGTTTTAACGTAATCATTCCAAACCTCTGAATTGTTTACTTTTACTGCACCCATCCAAGTTCCTAAAGGTACATTCATTCCGTACTTTCTTGACTTATCGTGTACCTCATCTTCAACAATCCAACTTTCAACTAAACTTAATCCACTCAATTCGTATTGGTGTTCTAAAGTAGAGTTGTTTTGGTTTCCTTTCATTAGATACATTTGAGATGCTTTCTCTACTGTTTCTTTTGAAAAATAAATATAATATTCTTCATCTCCACTCTTTCTGTAAATAGGCTTGTTTGGTATTAATAAAGCACCTAAAAGAATTTGTTTATCCTTATTTAGTTCCTTTAATTCTACAAGTTCACTATTTAAAGCAACAAAGTCTTCTTCAATAGCAGGGTTTTCTACAACACTAATTGCTTCAATGCCTATTGATTCTTCTTGATCATCAAGAATTAATTCTATTATATTCATAATATTATATAGTGTTTAATTATTTTTTTTGTATTTTATTAATATGATAAACCATATGTAGTGCAGTTTTTAAATACGCTCATATGTAGTGCAGTTTTTATATACTTGCTCCATTTACAATATTTCTATCCATACTTTGTGCGGTAGTTACATCGTTAGATACTACATAAGCCTTAACTGGCTCTTGTGATTGACTACCAATGGCATCAGCTAATTGATTTGTACTACTAGAACCTACAACGTTAAAAGCAGGAGGTTGTGAAACTCCACCACCAGTTCCTCCAGATAATGAATTTCCACCAGCAGTTGGTACACTTCCACTAGCTTTTAAAGAAGATAAACCTTTTGCAGTTGCAGCTATATTTGCAGCAATACCAATTCCAGCACCTACTTTATTTGCAGATATTTCGGCAGCAGCTAAAGCTAAACCTCCAGGAATTAAAGAATATTTTAATCTTGCAGCAGCATTTGCAGCTTGGGTATTTATAACTATTTTAGCAATACCAATAGCACTTTCTCCAATTAAGGCAGCAGCTTGTAATACTTTATTTTTACCAGCAACTTGACCAAGTAACTGAAAACCTTTCTCTAAATTATTAATTTCAGCTTGTCTTATTTGCTCTTTGGCAATAGATATACTTTTTGATATTTCTATTTCTTTTAAAGCATCTTCACCTAACCTTTTCAATCTTTCATCCTCTGCCTCTATTTCTAGTTGGTCAAAATAATCTTCATTTTCAAGAAATTGAGTTTGCCTTAAAGAATTATAATATGCCTCTAAATCTAACTTTTGTTGTTCAGTAGCACCTAATCTTTCTAACTCTAATAAATCCCTTTCGTATTTTCTATTTAGTTTTTCAAATTCAGTTATATCTTCTGCATCTTCATTTTGTAATCTAAACTTTTCACGAATAGCATTTATCTTTTCTTGATGATTAAACTCATCTTCTAATTCTTTATCTCTTTTCGCTTTAGCTTTTTCAGCAGCTTCTTCTTTTTTCTTTATTTGCTTATCATCTAATTGAGCCAATTCTAAATCAATTGCACCAGTTTTTTTCTTGGCTTCATTTATTTTATTAGTTAATTCAATAGATTTTTCAGAAGTTTTAGATGCTGCTTTTCCAATTTGTTCAGCTTGTAAAGACAAACCAACTAATCCAGATGCTAATATTTTTGTTTTTTCCCAAAATGTAACTTCTTTATTTTTAGATTCTTCTAACTGTAATTGAGTTTGTAAGTTTTCTAAAAGTGCTATATTTTGCTCTCTTTGAATTAATAGTTGTTTACGATATTCAGCAGTTAATTTAGGACTTTCTCCATTTTTTAATTCTTCAATCGCAAGTTGTTGTTTTAACAAATCTAATTGAACAGTTTGTGTTTCTAATTGTTTAGTCAAGTTTCCTTGTTGAGTTTCAAGTTTTCTTGTAGTACCATCTATAAAATTAGAAATCTCATCCCAGTATGCAACAATTGTTCCTAAAATGACAACAAAAGCACCTATACCAGTTGCAATTAAAGCCGTTTTAGTTCCTTTTAAAGATACGTTAAAAAGCCTTGTGCTTTCATATACGTTTTTGAATTGTGTAGCTAGACCTCCAGTTAATTGGTCTAATATAGCAATAGCACCACCATTACTAGCAACCTCATCAATACTTTCTTTGGTTTTATCTGAACTTTCTTTTACATCGACTAAACTAGATTCTAATTTATTAAAACTCTTGCTTAAATCATCTATCTGTTTTTTTCCTTTTAAAGTATTTATATCTAGTTCAATTACTATTTTTTCTGCCATTTTATTTCTTGTTTAAGTGCTTTATAACCATCTTTTAATGTAACTGGTAATTTGTATTTACCTTGTGCAATTCTAATGTTCTCCGTTTCGCCTTTAGCGTGTTGCAATAAGAATAATATATTTTTTATCATTTTAAAATCTTTGATTTTTTATAGGTCGTTTAGTAATTCTAATTCAGATTTTCCAGTTTCTAAATTTGTGTTAATTGAATTTATTTTATAGCTATTCCCATTTATTATAAACCTATCTGCTAAAGTGTAGTTAAGCAATATGCTCAATGGTAAATAAGCAGTTACTTTTGTTAATCTGTTTTTATTATTAAATACACTTATAATGTAATTTTGATAGTATTCTTTAAATAAAGTATTTGTATAAGTATTTAACCTATATTCGTTTTGTTCAGCTTTAAAATTTATATTAGCAGTATTTACATCATTTGCAAAAGAAACTGCATTTGATGGCATTACAATACTACCAGTAATTTCTTTATGTGATGTATAAGTTCCATCAGAATCAACTGCATCTACAAAACTAATACCCTCTGCAACTCCATTATCTTCAATAGCATTTAATACTGGATAGAACAATAATGGCTTACCAATATAAGCATCTTGATTGTCATCTGCAAACCAACCCCATTGAATTGTTGTTAAAGTACTATCATTTAAATCATAAAGTCTTTCATATTTTAAATGAGAAAAAGGTAATTTAACATCGTAAAGTTCTCCATCAATTTGACCCCCACCTATTGGTAATTCTTCCGAATCTGCTTCTGTCCTCGCATATTCTGTCTTTGCCCATTCTAAACCAAATAGCTGATTATGCGTTTTAGCTAAAAATGTATTTGTATCTTCATAAGAAAATGAAATATCTCTATAAGGTAAAGAAACATTTACAGAACTACTATCTGAAACTATGTATTTAGAAATATCATAAGGATTATAATTTGCGTAAAATTCATTTAAAGGTAGAACCTTAATTATATTAGTATTCTTTTCAACGTAAGCAGTTAAATTAAACATCTTAAATAACCCAGTCAAAAAATCAATTATCTTTATATCTGGTATTTGTTCTGCAATAATAAACTCAAAAACAGTAGCAACATTAAAACTTCCAGTTGAATAAACATCCGAAGTTGGTGGTTCAAGAGGGTCTGGGTCTGTATAATCTAAAGTCCATTTAATATCAGTAAATGTAATTGATGCAGCATAATTTAAAATAACCGTATATTCTGAATTGGCTTGTGCATAAGGTGTTAAACCAATAGCCCTTGTTGTAGCCGTTATATCTGATTCTGAATAAACCTCCACTCCATTTCTAAATATTTGAATACCATAAGGTAATGAAGTTACCCTATCTAATCTTAACTCAAAACCAGTTATGTATTCAGTAGGAACAAAGTTTTGAATATAAGCAGTTGATGAATCTAACATATCTAAAACACTTCCGTAAGCGGCAGTCCAACCATCTACAAGTTTTGGATACGATTCTATTTGAGTACCAGGAATAACATCTCCTTTTTTTCTATGTAACCACATAAAAAGTTTATAATATCTTTCGTTTGTATCTACAAAGAAATCATTACTAAAAATAATTCCATAATTTGACTGAATTGCTTCAACTATTTTATGTACTCTTAAAGCATATTTTAATTCACTCCAAGCCACTCCGTGTTGATGTCCACTTCCATCATCATAATATAAGTTTCCAGTATATTGTGTATCGTGAGCGTGTCCAGTTGTTGAATCATAAAACAACCTTTTGGTATGAGTGATTAAAGGTACTACAACATCGTTTGTACTAGGATTTCTTTTTAACCCAGCTTCAATTTCAGCAGGAGAATAAGTTTCATTTAAAGCATTTAAACTATTTAAAGCATTTAATTTATCTTCCCCTAATAAATCTTTTAAAGTAACTGTACTACCAAAGAATGTAATTCTATATGCGTAAGGCACATTGTTTTTTAAATCAACTCCTTCTAGTTTTATTTTCCCATCTCTAAATGGTAAATGATTTAATTCAATTGTGGCATCTTTTTTAGTTCTACCATCAAAACCATTCTCAATACTAAAGTTATAATAATGCTTGAATATTTTATTATTTGTTTTAGAAGCTGGTAGTGTAAAGGTTTTAGAAAAGTCTGTAAAGATTTTAGCAATATCCCTTACATTCTGAATTGATTGTGTAAGTGATACCGATTCATCTTTGAACATATCCACTCTTTGACCATCTATGTATAATTGAATAGTTTGCATTTATCTAATGTCGTTTAGTACGTTGTAAGAGTTTTCAAACTCAATTGTATATTCTACTAGTCTATCGTTTAAAGATGTCTTATAAGTAATATTAGACGTCTTCACGTTGATAGGTAGTACTTGTTCTTCTGTATCTGTTATATTGGTTATCCATACTTTTTCAGATAGAATCATTTGTTTAAATACTTCGTTATATTCCTCATTCAAGTAACCACTACTAAATGTAAAAGATTCATTTCCTTTTATATTAAAATCTCTTTTTGTGTGTACAGACCTATTGTAAGTATAATTACTATTTAAAGTGTTTGCATTGTATCTTTCTTTTGATACATCCATTTTATTTACTTGTTTCTTAAAGAAATAAATGTCTTGTAAAGCACCAAACTTATTTATAAATGTAAACTTCTTTGGCTCGTATTTACATTCATCCAAAATCACAATATTAATTGTATCTCTATTTCCTAAATCATCAGTAACTACAATTTTATCAACTCCATACAATTCAAACTCATCAATAAAATCTCTTAAACATTTACTTTCTTCAATAACACCACCATCCTCAAAAACTCTTTCTCTATAATTATCATCACTTAATTCTCCAACTTGACTTACATAAACAATTTGTTGTTCGGTATCATCTGGGTCTTCTGTATAATTTAAAGTCTTTATAAGTTCTCCGTTTCTATAAAAATAAATAAATGGATTGTTTTTAGTGTGAACTGGTATCCTTGCTAAATTATCAGCTAAATTGTAAATAGTTCTATTTGTTATTAAAGTAGAAATATTATCTAAATTAAAATTCTGTTCTTCAAAATAAGAGTAGCTATCAAAAGCAAAGTTTGTTTGACCTGCCGTTGATAATAAAGTACCACTAGAGTTGTAAGCCTTAATGGTTGATTGTACGACTAAAGTATAAGAATTATAAACACCATTAAATTCAGTATCTAAAAAATCCCTAATAAGTTCTGAAACCTCAAAATAAACAGAAGTGCTACCAACTATTATAGACTTTCTTAAAGTATATTGAGGAGTTGCTGGAGTTCCAGTTTCTGTATTCCAAATTTTTAATTCCAATATAGCATAAGATAAACTTGCGTTTGATATACTAATGTAATATGGACTTCTTAAATTAATTGCCATCTCTTATTTTTTAAAATTATCTTTTATCGTTGTTTCCATAAATTTCTGTACATCTAATGCATACGCTTGTATCAATTCTTCATTCAATCCTTTAAATGCTTTTTCAAATGGTTTGGTAAAAAACATACTTGGTCTTATACCTCTGTTATATATGTTTCCAGCTATAACTTGAGCAATAGTTTTGTAATTACCTTTTTTAAACCTACCCTTTTCATCTCGTAATCTTATATTCTTTTTCTTTGCCCAAACCTCTAGCTTACCTACAAAACTTGACCATTGACCACTATAATTTCCACTTCCAAATTTATATGGACTATTTGGTGCTTGTTGCCCTTTTATCTTTGCATTTTTAGAAACTTTACTTGGGTCTTTTCCTTTAACACCTTTGTCTTGAAACATCCCATAATCCTGCATTACAAGGTCTAATCCGAAACTATTTTTAGAAACAGTTAAATCATACCCAATACTATTGTAAAGTTCTTTAGAAAAGTTCTTACCGTTTTTAGTAAGATTGCTTCTTGACTGTTGTACAACGTATTTAGCGAATTTGTTTAACGCTTCTCTAGTTTGTTCTAACTGCATATATCAATATCGTTTTGGATAAATACATCAAACGTACACGCCCATCCAGCTAATCTATTTTCAAACCTTTCGTAAAATGGTTCACAATTGGGAGTACCATCCAACTGGTATAAATCCCTATGCAAGTTTCCTTTTCGTAATAACATTGTAAGTCTATTCAATACCGCTAACTGTGTATTCAATACATCTTGCTCATTATTGTTACCCCTAAAAATATCAGTTGTTGGGTCTTTACTTTCATCTACAATATCCATTGCAAGAACTGTAATATTAAAACCTAAATACTGTTCTTCAGTTGTTACGTTGTTTACAATAATATGTGATAACGGAAATATCGTTTGCTTTGATAAATCTACTTCTGTAATATCTCCAGTTGTAACTGTATTGCAATTTACATCATTAAGCAATTGCTCTTTGATGGTTTGCGTTAATTGGTAAAATCCTCTAATTCCTTGCATTGAACTTATTTTTTATTTGTGATGCTTCTATTTCGTTTTTCTCTTTTTCAAAGGTTAAGAATAGTAAACATTCGTGCATTTTTAATTTAGTGATATCTTCAAATCTCCTAATATCTGATTGAGCGAGTGCATAAACGCTTGAGTACCAACCCCACTTGCTTCCGAATTGAGAAACTCTTGTAAGGTCTTGTCCTCCTCCTCCATTAAAGAGTTCATCGTAACTTGACATAATTCGTTCCCTAAATTGTAAAAAAAAAGTATAGAACTAATCACAGCATCTAATGGCATACCTTTTAAATGGTCTGTATCTCCAGCTTCATATTCTTTTATGTGATATCTGCTTCCCTTTCTTAATTCAATTGGTCTATATAAAACTGCCATAGCTTTTTCTATATTATCCCAATCTCCAATATAAGTATCTAAATCAATGTATTCTCCAAAAGACATTTCATCTAGGTTATTTATAAAACCATACTCAACACCTTGCATTTTAAACGTATGCACCAAACTAGGTTTTGATTCAAACATCTGTGAAATAATACCTACAATGTCTTGTACATCTTTTGCTTTTAATAATCTAATATGCTCTGGTTTTAAGCCACAGAATATCTCAATCATTTTATAAGACAATTCAGTTTCAGTAAGTTTATCTAGTTTAATATACTCTTGGTATTGACCAAGCGTTATTTCATTTAAACTATTAGGTACAATTAATTCTACTTTCATACTAGTATATAGTTATTTTAAAATTATTTTAGACAATTGCATATCTACCAAAGTTAGGTTTGCTCAATACAGAATAAGTTGCGTATCGAACCGCATCAATTGTATGGTTATGTTTATCTATTGGTTTGTTTATCATCTTGCCACTTCTGTCTTCTTGCCATTTGTAGTTTCTAAATTCTTGAATACAATTATGGCTATCTCTATGAATATGTATTTTA
>Ga0209137_1004923_pt1 | contig 10386 bp, 6 predicted proteins | sample SaaInl5LU_22_DNA_FD_184642 | JGI IMG/M metagenome (GOLD analysis project Ga0209137, IMG submission 184642) | Marine microbial communities from expanding oxygen minimum zones in the Saanich Inlet - ESP_105LU_22_DNA (SPAdes) (version 2) | ecosystem: Environmental > Aquatic > Marine > Intertidal...
GGTGTCGGGAGTTCGAATCTCTCCGGGCGGGCCATATACGACAAAGCCCCCTTTATGGGGGCTTTGTCGTATATGGGTCATGGGTAAAAAGTTCGAACGGAGGAGTTCGACAAATCGGCAGGATAGCCGATTTGGGCGCCGGGCAAAGCCTGCGGCCTCCGCCTGAGCGCCAAGGATGGCGCGAATCCATCTCTCCGGGCGATGAGCCCCCTTTATGGGGGCTTTGTCGTATATGGGTCATGGGTAAAGAGTTCGAACGGAGGAGTTCGACAAATCGGCAGGATAGCCGATTTGGGCGCCGGGCAAAGCCTGCGGCCTCCGCCTGAGCGCCATGGATGGCGCGAATCCATCTCTCCGGGCGGTATACGAGAGACATGGGTAACATCTTTCTCTAAAAAGTTATCACTGAAGCTCCCAAGGGTTGATAACCTCAATCTCAGCAGCCTTAAAAGGATTGGTATCGCGCGTGGAGACCTTTATCAAGCAGCTCGGCGTCATACCTGGGGCATGGTATTGAGGGTTGCGGCGGTGGTCATTGTCTAAGGTATGGATCTAAGAACCTAACAATCTTTTACCTCCTCCTTTGCTGGACTCGTAGGCAAAAAAAAGCCCCATGCCTAAGCACAGGGCTTTTATCGTGTCTAACGGTTAAAGAGCAAACTTGATACGACCGTAAAGGATCTGACCGCGTGGGTCGTGATGCTTAGGATCGTAGCTGAAGTTCGCTGCGTCATAGAGCTTAGGTGCGTCTTCGTCGGTCAGGTTCTTAGCGCCCAAGGTTAAGATCGCCTCGGTGCCACCGACTTCAAAGCTGTACGCGTACTGTAGATCAAGCGTTAACCATGAGTCGATGCTAGAGCTGTAACCTGCTGGGATGCCACCACGAGTGGTTTCATAGCTTGAGGTGTAAAAGCCCATCAGCGCGACTTTGTGATTATTACGTGACCAATCGGCGGTGACGTTCACTTTCGTCTCAGGCATTGAGCGCACGAAGTTGTCGTAGTTGAAGTAACCCACAACGTCTTGTGTGCCCGAAGCACCGGTACAGCCGCGTGCATTTACGCCAGTGCAGGGGATCTCGTAACTTAGGAAGCGAGTTGCTGCCAAAGATACCCCAATCTCGCCGATATCGGTTGACTTAGACCAGTCGATTGATAGGTCAAGGCCGTCGGTGTCTACGGTTTCTGCATTGATGTACTGCACGTTCACGCCGCCCAGCGACCCGTTGGCATTACGAATAACGTCAGCTCCGTTTGGGTCGTCGTTGAGTTTGCCTTGAGCGTTTTCGACGGTGATCACGTCTTCGTACTTGAAGCGCCAGTAATCTAAGCGAACGGTTAAGTCGTCGGTAACATCGTATACTGCGCCAATGTTGTAGTTGGTCGATGTTTCAGGCTGAAGATCAGTGTTGCCTCGAGCGTTAACACGAACGAATAGTGCGCCACCACCCACTAAGGGGTCAACTAAGCCCTGGAGCGACGTGCCTTGGTTGTATAGCTGCACCAACGAGGGCTCACGGAAAGCCGATGACGCTGAAGCGCGCAATACTAGCTTCTCGGTCGCTTGCCAGCGCAACGACAATTTAGGGTCCACACTGCTGTCTGAATCGAGGTCCTCGTAACGCACCGCTAAGCTGGCTTCAACCGTTTCGCTTAAAGGCAGGTTTGCTTCCGCGAACAAGGCATAAGAGCTGCGCGACACATCAACCGGTGTGCCTCCCCCCAAGAAGATCAAATCCACGGGGATTAATGCGCCTGTGGCGGGGTCATTGGTTTGCGTGTATAAGCTATCACGTTTGACCGAATAGCTTTCATCGCGCCACTGGGCACCTGCCGCGAAACCAACGGGACCTGCTGCCATATCGAACAATTCACCACTCACCACAAAATCGGCAACCGTCATTTCAGTCTTGCGATTCGTATTCGTTAGGTGGCTCATCCAGTCGATTAACTCTTGGGAGTTTGCGCTGGGATCAAACAAGTTAAACGTCTCGTTACCGCTCGTGCCGCCGTTACCTGCAATGGCTGCAACTAAGCGCGAGGCAATGGTATCAGGCTGACGTGCTACGCGATCGTTATCGGAGTAGGTCAGTGCACCCATCCAGCTCATTCCATTATTGAGCTCGCCATCAAGCTGAAGGCTTGCCCGCAGCGCTTCGCTATCGCGCGGAGCCAATGGCGATGAGGCTTCAGCACCCAAGGGTCGGCCGTACCAACGAACCGGCACATTAAACGGGCTACCGCCAGTACCTGGCATAACAGTTGGGAAGGTCAGGTTGGGATAAGATGGCGATTGGGGGTTATCTAATACTTCGTGGTGAGTCCAACCCAGTTCGGCCATCATGCTAAGCGTGTCAGAAAACTCGTGGGTCAGGTTGGCGTACAACTGCGATTTTTCTTCTTCGTTCACGATGTTGAATCGCGGGCCGTAGAAAAAGCCACACTTCGCTCCGCCCCCAGTGCCAGGGCCATAGACAACGTCTTGGGGTACGTAAGGCGTACCCAGCAAACCGCCATTCGCTTCACAATTCGCGTCGGGTACGGTTTCCACGAAAGCATAGTTGCCCGCGTAATCGCCTGTGCCCACCGCGTTAGGGCCCAAAATCAAAAAACTACGCCCCAAAGTACTAATGGCGTTTTCGGTGGTGTAAGGGCGTTCCGCCGAGCTCAGCGAATCCTGCTTGATCATGGTTCCAGCGACGGTGACGCGCGTTGTATCGTTACCAAAGCCCGCCAAAAAGTTAACGTCATATTTACCGGCACCACCGTCTGTGATTTCTTCATAGCCGGTCGAAATTTCGATGCCTTCTACGTCTTTGCGCAAAATAAAGTTGGCCACACCTGCTACCGCGTCAGAGCCATAAGTTGCGGTCGCGCCCTCTTTTAAAATTTCAACGCGCTCCAGCGCTGCCATTGGAATTGTGCTGGTGTCGACGAACACGCTGCCGTCGTTTGCTACCGCCGCGGCGATAGTTTGCCGTTTGCCGTTAACCAGAACCAACGTCGAAGTTAAACCTAGGCCGCGCAAGTTGATGTTGCTGGTACCTTGCGTTTCGCCCGAAGTGAATGAGTCAGGGTTGTTCTCGGTACCAGAGCTTACCGAGAGCTTGCTGGTTAATTCACCGACATCTACCGCGCCTGAGTTGACGATGTAGTCAGAGTTTAGAACTTCTACGGGTGAAGCTTCATCTTCGCTGGTGGATTTTATGTAACTACCGGTGATTACAACTTCCTCTAGTTGTGAATCTTGTTGGGCTACGGTGGCAGTCGACATCGCGAGTACGAGCGGCGCCAGTGTGAATTTCGCCAAGCGGCGTGAAGGTGTAACGGATCGATTGATCACTTTAACCATATGCTGAACTCTCCTTTGTTAGTCTTATTGCTCGAGCCTTACCTATTTAACATTAATTATTGGTAATGGCTTACCTTGAGTCTAGGCGACCGACTACGGCTTGTAAACTCAGAGTATGGGAATAATACTCAAAGTTTGAACATTTTTCTTATCAGCATATTTTGTGTCAAAAAAGCATAACTTGAGCGAGGGGCGGTGGCTGCAGCCGAGTTTAGTCAGCTGATGTTAAACGGAGGCTTAGTTTGATGTTTAGGATAGCCGTACAGCTTTATTTGCTGCAAGCAAAGTGGTCAAGCCCAACACGGTAAAGCCAAACATTCCGACAAGCATCGGCCAGGCTGAATCGACCAAAAACTGCCCGACAAAAGCACTTGCCAAAGCGGAGGTCGTCATCTGAATAAAGCCTAATAACGACGAGCCTGTACCGGCGATGTGGCCAAAAGGTCTGAGCGCTAAAGCCATGGCATGCGGTTGCACCAAGCCCAAGCTTGCCGAATACAGCACCATGGGGCCAGCTACCGCACCAATGCTCATGGGGGCAAACCAGTACCCAAAGCACATGCCAAAGGTCGCCAGCACTGACAGGCAAGCGCCGACTAGCATGATGTGCTTAGAATCGAATCGGTAGCTGGCCCGAGCGGAGATCGCGTTGCCGACCATGTAGCCACCGACGGTACCTACAAAAATAAATGCAAGGTACTGTGTTTTTAGACCCATCAGTGTAATGAAGACAAAGGGGGCAGAGGGCAAAAAGGTCATGAGCGCCCCGTAGTTTAAAGATGCGCCCCCTGTAATCCACAAGAACTGGGGGTGTCTTAGCAGCTCTGCATAGTTCGCCAGAATGACTTTTGGTCTGAACGCGTGTTTAACTGGCAGGGTCTCGTCCAGTAGATAAAAAACAAGTAGGCAGTTGATAACGCCATAAACTGCAAGGGTGTAAAAAATAAAGGGCCATTCCCACACGAGTAGCACAAAGCCGCCAGCTAATGGCGCAATAGCAGGTGCCACAGCCATCATCATAGCAACCAGAGATATTGCACGAGCGGCATCGACAGGCCCGTAGACATCTCGCGCGATGGTTCTGGCGAGTGTCGGGCCGACACATCCGCCAATGCCCTGTAAGACCCTAAAGCCTATCAAAGCTTCGATACTCTCAGACTGCGCACAACCCAGCGAGCCCAGAACGTAGAGCCCGAAGCCAGCAAGTAGCAGGGTTTTTCGGCCATAGCTGTCAGCCAGTGGGCCGCTGAGCAAATGAAATGAGGCATACCCTAATAAATAAGCACTTAAGCTCAGATGCATTTGCGCTACCGAGGCATTCAGTGCTTCGCCCATAATGGTCATGGCGGGCAAATACATATCGATGCTGAGCGGCGCAACAGCGACAGAAAATGCAAGCAGCGGCAAAAACCACCAAGTCTCGGTTTGAGCTTTTGAATTTGAGGATGTCATGAGGCGCGCACTATATCACGCCACGCACAGCCCTATCAGTGAATGCACGCGAATTCTTGTGATGTCTGGGCTTAACCAGAGATATTGTTTAAGGGTAGTTGTGTGCGTTGAATAACTTGGCGTAACTGAAAGCTCGAGTGCACACCGGATACGCCGGGAATGCGAGTGAGTCGCCCGAGCAGGAACTGCTCGTAAAACTGCATGTCGGGTACAACCGCTTTGATCAGGTAATCCGCGCTTTGTCCGGTCACGACACTGCACTCAATGACTTCTGGGTAGGTCATGACCTCGGCCTCAAATTGCTCGAACCGTTCGGGGGTGTGCCGGTCCATGGTAATGCCGATGTAAGCGGTCAGTTTCAAGCCCAGCTTGTCACGGTCTAGTAAAGCCACATAATTTTTGATTAAGCCCGCTTCTTCCAATTGCTTTACCCGTCTCGCGCAGGGAGTGGGCGACAAGCCCACTTTGTCTGCAAGCTCAAGGTTCGACCATTGCGCATTGCCTTGTAATAGTTCTAAAAGTTGCTTGTCGATTCGGTCAAGTTTCATGTTCTCTACCTTTAAATGCCTAAGTAGAGATTGTAGCTAATTACAAACGATTTTGTAGAGATTAAATAACTATAAAACGTAAATTAGCGCGTAATTTGAAGGAAATCACTAGCGCAAATCGCCTAGACTGTGAGCAATAGAGGTAACAGTGACCTAAAAGGTCTAGCAAGGATTAACGATGTCAGAACGATTTAACTTTAGAAAATACCCTGCGTTTAAACCGGTACAGATGGTTAATCGCACATGGCCCGACAAAACCATCACCAAAGCGCCTGCGTGGTGCAGTGTCGATCTTCGCGATGGCAACCAAGCCTTGATCGAGCCTATGACACCTCAGCAAAAGCTCGACTTGTGGGATTTGTTGATTAAGGTGGGCTTTAAAGAAATCGAGATCGGTTTTCCCTCGGCCTCGTCATTAGACTACGATTTTTGCCGCAAGTTAATCGATGAGGGGCGTATCCCCGAAGATGTCACTATCCAAGTATTGACCCAAGCGCGCCCGGAGCTAATTGCAAAAACCTTTGAGGCTCTAAAGGGTGTGCGTCGCGCAGTGGTGCACTTGTACAACTCGACCTCTACCGTTCAGCGCGACTATGTGTTTGGCTTAGATCGTCAGGGCATCATTAAAATCGCCCAGGAAGGCGCCAAAATGGTCGCCGACGCAGCAGCTCAGTATCCAGATACAGAGTGGGTGTTTGAATACTCGCCCGAGAGCTTCACGGGCACCGAGCTTGATTTCGCAGTAGAAGTTGTCGATGCAGTCAACGCCGTTTGGCAGCCTACGCCACAATCGCCAGTTATTGTGAACTTGCCCGCTACGGTAGAGATGAGCACGCCCAACGTTTACGCTGACCAAATAGAATGGTTCTGCCAGCACGTGCAAAACCGCGACAGTATTTTGGTCTCGGTCCACACTCATAATGACCGCGGTTGTGCCGTTGCTGCGTCTGAGCTTGCTGTGCTTGCGGGCGCCGATCGGGTAGAGGGCACCCTGTTTGGCAATGGTGAGCGTACCGGTAACATGGATATCTTAACCATGGCCATGAATATGTACAGCCAAGGTGTTGATCCGATGCTCGACTTTGAGCATATGGATGAGATCATTGAAGTCTACAAAAGCGCCACGCACTTACCGGTGCATCCGCGCCACCCTTATGCCGGCGAATTAGTCTTTACTGCGTTTTCTGGCAGTCACCAAGATGCGATCAAAAAGTGTTTGTCGCGCCGTGACGAAGACTCGATCTGGGAAGTGGCCTATCTGCCCATTGATCCGGCCGATATTGGCCGCTCTTACCAAGAGGTTATTCGCATTAACAGCCAGTCCGGTAAAGGCGGCATCGCCTATGTGCTAGAGCAAGAGTACGGCTACCAGTTGCCGCGCTGGCTCCAGATCGACTTTAGCCCTGTGGTTCAAAAATTTGCTGAAGAATCTGAAAAAGAAGTCAATCCAACAACGATTAAAGAGCTGTTTGTAAGCACCTACTTCCCGCAAGAGCGTCAATATCACTTGGGTGATTACAAGGTAAACCGAACTGATGGGGCAGACAGCTTGTCGGCTGACTTAACCACCAGCACGGGTGCAGTGCACGTGGAAGGTACAGGCAACGGTGTGGTTGCGGCCTTTGTGAATGCCCTAGAGACCCTGACCGGTTCTAAAATCGTCGTGGTTGAATACAGTGAACATGCGTTGAGCCAAAGCGCAGAGGCCGAAGCGGTATGTTACATACAGCTCAATGTTGATGGCGAGCGCGTCTGTGGTGTCGGGCAAAGCGAGGACATTATACAGGCGTCGCTTGACGGCATTTTGCGCGCACTCAGCCGCAGCGCCGTTGCTACCAAAGCCGCCGCGTAGATTCGCATTACAGACATTGCCGAGGTCGGGGTATGAGCGTTAGCTTGCAAGACGTGCAAACAGCGTTAGAGCGCATCAAGAGCTATGTGCACCGCACCCCGCTCGAGCAGCATCTAAGTCTAAATGACCTTAGTGGCACAGAGCTTTGGTTTAAATCTGAAAACAAGCAAAAATGTGGCGCCTTCAAAGCCAGAGGCGCTCATCATGCTCTGACGCAGTTGACCCCCGAACAGCTTGCGCGCGGTGTCGCCACGCATTCATCAGGTAACCATGGCGCCGCGCTGGCTTTGGCTGCGCGTCGGTTCGGGGCGCAAGCTTTTGTGGTTATGCCTTCGAATGCGCCTGCGCCAAAGCGGCAGGCGACTCTGGCATATGGTGCTACAGTGATCGACTGCGAACCCACACTTGAGGCACGAGAAGCCGCCCTTAAGGCATGTGTCGAGCGCACGGGCGCGGTATTTGTTCCGCCTTATGATCACCCCGATATCATCGCAGGCCAAGGTACCTTAGCGCTTGAGATGCTCGAGCAAAACCCCAACTTGGATGCGATTTTAGTGCCGGTCGGCGGAGGTGGCATGTTGGCGGGTGTCAGTCTGGCGGTAAAAGCCTTGCGACCCGATATCAAGGTGATAGGGGTTGAGCCGTTGGGTGCAGATGACGCAAAACGTTCGTTTCTTACTGGACAGCATGTACGACAACATCAGCCTGATACAATCGCCGATGGTTTGCGTACAACCTTAGGAACGCTGAATTTTGCCTTGATTCGCGACTATACCGACGACATCGTCACGGTCACGGATGCGCAAATTACTGCGGCCATGAAGGTGTTTATGGTGCGCGCGAAAGCGTTGGTGGAGCCCTCGGGAATTGTTGGTTTGGCGGCCGTGATGGCTGATCCTAGCCGATTTGCCAAGCAGCAAGTTGGCATTGTCATCTCGGGGGGTAATGTCGACTTAGAACATCCTGTTTGGTTATAGCTATGCACAGAATGGTTCGCTTACTCGTTGTACTCATTATTACCGTGCTGGCAACGAGCGCCTGCAGTCGTACCTCCTTTTTTTATCACCGTATTCCGACCCTCATTAATTGGGCTATTGACGATTATTTAACGCTCGATCGACAGCAGCAAGTTGAGTTTGATGATGCTTTGGATAATCTCTTAGAGTGGCATCAAACCGAGGAGCTGCCGAAGTACGTCGATTTGCTCGATCGCGTGATTGTGCGGATGGACTCATCGACCCCGCTCAGGGTGGAAGACATGGCCACATGGCAAGCAGAAGCCGATACGTATAGTGAGGCTCTGCAGCTTCAAGCGGTGCGTTCGCTGGCGGGCTTGATACCAAGTCTCTCGGCCACTCAGCATCAGGAACTCCGTCAGGCTCTAGATAAAAAGCAAGTTGAACTTGAGAGCAAGTATGTCGACCGTAGCGACGAAGGCTACCGTCAGGATGCGATCGATAACTTAGAAGATAACCTGTCGGACTATTTAGGCAAGCTGACAAATGCCCAAAAGGCCGACATTAACGCGGCCGCTCAAAATATGATTCGTTATGACTCGGTCTGGTTGGCGCGACGCAAAGAGTGGTTTGATGGATTTTATGCGCTTGTCACTAACCCAGGTCCAGACGCTGAGGCAGCCCTGTTGGCGTTTCTTACCCGTTCAGAACGAGCACCAGCCGCCGAGTATGTGCACAACACCGAGGTGATTATGCAGGCTATGGTCGATGTGCTAAACGCCCGCACTGACAAGCAAAACCGTAAGCTAATCAGCAAGCTGACTAACTTACGTGATGATCTGGCGACTTTGATTGTCGATGAGCCCGAGGCCTAACCGCTGATCTTGCTTAGGTCTCGTACGGCGCCTTTGTCTGCGCTGGTCACCATCGAGGCGTAAACCTTTAATGCAGTGCTGACCATACGTGGGCGCTCTTGCGCTGGCTGCCAACCGTTGGCTTTGGCGTCCATCGCTGCGCGCCGTTCGGCGAGCGTCGCTTCGTCGACACGCAGGTTGATGGTGCGTTCCGGGATATTAATGTCGACGATGTCGCCCGGCTCGATAAGAGCAATGGCTCCACCCGAGGCAGCTTCTGGCGATACGTGGCCAATCGATAGTCCTGAAGTTCCGCCTGAAAACCGCCCATCGGTTAGCAGTGCGCATACCTTACCCAAGCCCTTCGATTTTAAGTAGCTGGTTGGATACAGCATTTCTTGCATGCCCGGACCGCCGCGAGGCCCTTCGTAGCGAATGACCACGACATCGCCGGCTTTGACTTCGTCGTTCAAGATGGCGTCTACGGCGGCGTCCTGTGACTCGCAGACAAAGGCTGGGCCCGAGAATACCAAGATGCTTTCATCAACGCCGGATGTCTTAACCACGCAGCCGTCTTGAGCAATATTGCCTGTCAGCACGGCAAGACCGCCCTCTAATGAGAAGGCACTTTCGATGCGACGGATGCAGCCGTTATCACGGTCGGCATCCAGGCTTGTCCAGCGTGTGTCTTGGCTAAACGCAGTTTGAGTGGGAATGCCCGCTGGGCCCGCCTTGAAGAAGGTTTTTACCGCCTCGGAATCGGTCTTCATGATATCCCATTCTGCCAGCGCATGGGCTAGGCTTGGGCTGTGCACGGTGGCGCATTGATCATGTAATAGGCCCGCGCGCTGCAATTCGCCTAGGATGCCGTAAACGCCGCCGGCGCGATGCACGTCTTCCATGTGATATAGCGGTGTATTGGGCGCGACCTTACAGAGCTGGGGTACGCGTCGAGACAGATCGTCGATGTGCCGCATATTGAAATCAAGCTCGGCTTCTTGTGCCGCCGCTAATAAATGCAGAATGGTGTTGGTGGACCCGCCCATGGCGATGTCAAGACTCATCGCGTTTTCAAATGCGGCAAAATTGGCGATGTCGCGCGGTAATAAGCCAGGTTCGTTGCCTTCGTAGTGGCGCTTCGTAATATCGACAATTAATCGGCCGGCACGCAAAAATAACTGCTCTCGATCCGCATGTGTTGCCAGTAAAGAGCCATTGCCTGGCAGGCTTAAGCCTAACGCTTCCATTAAACAGTTCATAGAGTTTGCGGTAAACATGCCCGAGCAAGACCCGCAGGTGGGGCACGCCGAGCGTTCGTACTCGGCGACTTTTTCGTCGCTGGCCGAACTGTCAGCGGCGATCACCATGGCATC
>Ga0209137_1004925_pt1 | contig 10385 bp, 14 predicted proteins | sample SaaInl5LU_22_DNA_FD_184642 | JGI IMG/M metagenome (GOLD analysis project Ga0209137, IMG submission 184642) | Marine microbial communities from expanding oxygen minimum zones in the Saanich Inlet - ESP_105LU_22_DNA (SPAdes) (version 2) | ecosystem: Environmental > Aquatic > Marine > Intertidal...
CCAGATTCTCCAATGGAAGAACTTGTCAAGGAAGCTGACGCTATTGTCGCCGCCGAAGTTGAAGAGCGACGTAAGAAGCGTGAAGCGGAAATTGAGAAAGAAGAAGCCGAAGCCGAAGCCGAAGCCTCAACTGAAGCCAAGATTGAAGAGTCCAAGGAAGAAGGTGAGCCAGAAGTTTCATCCGCCTAATTAGAAAAATAAAATTTTATAATAATAAATGTTAAATACTCTATTTACATTCGCCATTGCAGTCATATTGACTGCTGCATTCTTTATTTTGTTCTTTGATCTCGATTTACAAGTAATGAAGTCAAAAAACAGAACAAAGGAGACTAAAGATGAAGAGTCTGCGAGCACTACACATGGATTTGTCGAAGATACACGGGATGCTTTTATTATTCCAATGTATCCAAGTCAAGTTATGGATCGTGATATCACGGGAAAAATAGTACCTATTTACGGTGATATTGGGTCATTTGTACCATACTCAAGTGTATCTGAGTATAACTGGTTGCATGGTTTTCCCCATAAAAAAGCCAAGTAAAAATACTGCAAATGCTATAATCCACGTGGATTTATCAACACTAGCAAATAAATCAAATTTTTCTGGTTGTTGATATTGTTGTGTTGGGTACATCAGTTCCTGAGGTTGATAATAATACTGTTCTTGTTGATGTTGAACGGGTTCTTGTGTATTATCATCAATCTTATCATTTTTCAATGAATCGATAGTTGGGTCGTAGTCAATGGGATTCCCTATATCTGTTTCCATTTTCTAATATATAAAGCGTTTTTTTTAAGTCTATTCTTCCTCACTATCGTGTGCATCGTCGTCATCAACTACAAAATCTTTAAGACTTCCTTCGTCGTCACCCTCATCGTCAGATTCATCGTCTGAATAGATTTCATCTTCGGTATCTATGTCAGAATCAATTTCCGAATCGTACTCATCATCGTTATAATCATCTTCAAACTTAGTTTCTTCTGGCTCATACAATTCTGGCTTCTTTATTTGTCTCCCTGAACGAGTCCTGGTATTAACCATTTTATATAAATAAAGAGTTTTGTTTAAGTAGTTTTTATGCACTAAAATAGTTATTTAGATGGTTTCAGAGCATTTATAACAGATGCACTTAATCTATGCACAACACTCTTTGGTTTGTTCTTACCATCTCTACATATTGGACATTTTTGTGATATCAATCCCTTGCTTATTATATAGGACATTGTGACGTCTCCATCGTGCTGACCTTTTATTCTTTCACAGTACTTTCCTGTTGTAAGTACAATGAACTCGGTTTTATTCTTTGAAATCTTAACAACGTGAATACCTTGTCCATTTTTCATATTTTTTTGGATGAATGATTCCAGATGTGGTTTTACATCAGATTGTTTTACCTCCGGCTTTTCTTCAATTTTTTTTATTTGAGGACATTTTTTAATATCATCTTTTTTGGGATATAACTTTTCAACAATGTCATTTGTTAGTAGATGCCTTCTTCCACAGAAATCTTTACAGAAACCATCTCTTCTGTCTCTTAGTGTCTCACATCTACAAAAACATTTTTGAAGTATTTCTCTACCACTCACAATAAACCACACATGGTTTGAACCGTGGCTTCTTTTTAAATTTTCACAATATTTTGAGTTTGTTGATACCAAGTATGTGTTTTTGTGTTTAAACAATTTGGTAATATACGCTTGTGATTGCCCTTCCAAATTACCCTGAACAAATCTTTCAATCATACCACGAAGCTCGTCATCTTCTATCTCATCTTTTGTCTGTTCAGATGTGAATGCACCTTCTTTGATTGTATTTGATGGTGGTTCAACTGTCATGTACTCTTCAGAATCGGTTCTCATAGATGACATTTTTAAAATATCTAAGTCTGGATCTTGACCAACTCTCATAAGATTACTGAGTGGTCCATCTGTATATATAAACAATGGTAAATAAGCAACTTGAACACTCTTACCCTTATTTTTGCCAACGTTAATGCAACCATCACATCCCTTTCCTTCACATGCGGTATGTTTTGCCATCTTGTGAGACCATGGCATGCGAAGACCACTTCCTTTTGTTCTCCTTTCAAGGCTTCCATAAACAGATGAATCAATTATTTCATTCCAATCATAGGATCCTTTTGCAATTGATAGTGCCACTAGTATATGTTCTCTGAGAGCCAGTGCGGAAGCCTGATTTACAACAAATTCTGGCCAGTTGAGATGAATACCCGTTTTTATAACACTACCTTGTTTTTTTGGTGGTGATACAGATATAAGACACTTTTTGCCTCCATGTCGTTTAACCGTATCACAAATAATTTTACATATGTCACGAATTTCATTAATAGTTAATGATCTTTCATCTTTGTAATCAATATCAACAAAAAACTTATAATTTTGACTTTTTTGTTCAACTACAAATAAGTTTTCACCCTTTTTAACAAATTCTATATACTTTTCATGGAATTCATCCAATCTATCAAATGGCACGGATAGGACTCCCCCATCCATGAGCACATGTGATGCATTGGTTTTGGAATTTGGTTTTCTAATGAAGTTCTGTTCCGCACACCATCGGTTAAACATTTTCTTATTTTATTTACAATTCTAATCTCTATACCTTGCCAAGCATGAAACATCTGGAAACTCCTTAGTTTCACCTAAATGCTTTTTTATAGTTAAAAGTTCATATACAGTTTTAGTGCTGTTTTCTTCCACCCATTCATTCACTTCTTCCTGACAAAGTCCTCTATTTGTTTTAAGAAGTTCTCCAATCTGCATTAAAATATAAGCTTTAGACTTCATTCTATTTAATAGAAAAGGTTTTTCTATTGAGAGAAGTCACACACGAATAAAACTCCGGATTTTTAAGAACATTATCAACAATAAGTTTCCAGCGCTTACGTGAGTTGAATTCTTCAAGAGTATCAAAACTCATATAGTCATTTTCATCAAATGTTTTTTTAATTGGTTTCTTTTGTATTTTTTTGAGTTCAGTTTTCTGTTTTTCTTCATAAAATTTTTTAACAAGTGCTTGTTGTTCAGATTTATTGTAATCTACAAAAAATACAAAAACATTGTATTCGAGATCTGTAGTGGCGTTTTCCTTGACTGTAAATTTAAACTCTGTATATTCTCCATTTTTTAGAGACACAGTCCCTCTTGTCTCTTCTTCCAGTTCCCTAAGAGCACAACGAAGAGGGTTGAATATCTCTCTTCGTCTGCATCCACCTGTTACAAATATCCAGTCCTTAAATCTCCGATCTCTTACCGTGAGAAATTTAGGTTTCTCATCAGCAAAGCTGACCGGTATCGCTATAGCTTTGTATTTTTTCATTGCGCATTCGCAAGTTATAATAAGTGAATATGTTTATTCCTCCTTCTTTTCAACGGGGGTCTTTGCAACTTCAACTTCTGCATCATCTTCATCTTCATCTTCAATGGCTTGAATTGGGTTTGAGAGATGTTGAACGATTTGGGCTGAGAAATTTTTAAAACCATTCATTTCTTCTCTAGTTTTATTAAGCTCCCTAAACATGAAAATAAGACCCGCTACACAAACAATAACAGCAACCATCATGAGAGTTTCTCGATCCATTGGAATCATTTGAATTAAAAACGGCGCTTGTTTTTAAGTATTCTAAACAATAGCACCCATTTGAGTCCTTCCTGGGGGAGGGCATTCATATGGACTTTGGGCAAATTGAACGGCTTCGTAATGCGTAGGCTGACAGGACTTTTCAGTTGAATGAGTTGGTTGTCCAACAAACTTTTCAAGTGTCCTGGATTTTGGATCGTACGTCAATACAAAAACGATAGCAAGGAGGAAAATGATATCCCACATTGTATTTTAATAATTACAAAGAGATTTAGTTAGAATAGAGGAGGCCACCCATACCGTTCTCAATGCGGAGAACATTGTAGTTGACCGCGTAGATGTCTTTGTCGGAGTTCGCGGTATCGTTAATGATACGCGCCGAGTCAAGACGAGAGAAGTTGAGGGAACCGGTTGGTTGAAGCTTAGAAGCATCAAGGCAGAATGGGTAGAAGAACAACTTGGTTCCTGGAGTCGCATTACCATTAGTGGTGTGGTAGTAAAGTGGAACCGAAGTAAAGTTTGGATCCGCAAACTTGTAGTCAGAAACATCGGTACCGTTGATTTGAAGCTTGAGCTTGTTACCAGCAGTGCTTACCATAGTGACGTTAGTGGCATCACCCGCGGCCAAATACTTGACTGGGTGGTTGAAGTTAAGTTCTTGAATCTTGGACTGGGAAGCGATAGCTTTTTGCACTTGTGTAATAATCATATTTTGTGGGTTGGAGGCGAAGAATTCACGTTCTTGGGTATCCAAGTAAGCGTAGTTAGCATAGACTTCCCATTTGCTCGCAGACGCTTCTGAACCCCAGGTAATGCGAAGTTCAACATCGTGGTACTGAAGGCTCACGAGTGGAAGGGCTGATTGCCAGTTTTCACAGAAAAAGAAGCGAAGTGGATAAAATTTGGCACTGGAGGTACCATCATAAATATTAGCACCAACCGACTTGGAAGTGTTGGCGGCCGACAGAGTTGGGGCAATAAGAGTGGAATATGTTGAGTCCTGTTCATCGATAACTTGCCCACCCACGAGAAGTTCAACCTTTGTAATTACATCGGTCCAGTCATTAGTGAAAGTATTTGCTGATGAACCATCACCATCGATTGGCATCAAATAAACATAGTTGAGGAGGTCCCCTTTGCGTTCAAAGCGAACAGTGGACATGCCATTGTTGCTGACATTCCCCTGGATCACTTGACGTTCCACAGTTTGGGAGAAGTTTGTGTGACGCTTGTAGGTAGAGCGGAAAAAGCTGATTTCGGGCTGACCGACGAGATGCGCATCCTGAGCACCGACGGCGACGAGCTGAGCAATACCACCAGACATTTTATATTATATCAAGAGTTTATTTTTTCAAAATCGATATTCTTTTTTAAAGTCTTCTGTGGGTGATTCTGGCCATGTAACATTTTTGGGGAAAAGTGTTTCGAGACAAGAAGCGTCTGCAGTTGGATTTGCCGTGTCGGGTAATTCTCTCAGTATTCGTCTATGTTCTAACCACTTTTGTTTTATTTCTTCTGTTTTATGCTGATAATCGCCGACAAACATATAATCTGTTATACCGAGTAAATTATCCCGTTTAAACCTTAACATTGCCATCGCATAAGATGGATCTTCTGCACACTTTTGATTGAATAAATTATTAAATTCCTCTTCAGTTGGTTTTATGAGAGATGGGTCTTCATATCCCGATTCCGGCCCAGGAGTCCATGTTTCATATGAACATCCGTGATATTTAGATTGTTCAAAACTCAATCCGGTTAGTTCTGCAAACACATTTGATACAAGATCATGTATTATTGTAAAACCATTCCCAGGTGACATTTACAATAACAAAATAAAAAATATTATTGTTTTGTGAGCCACGTTGTAACGGTGTATCGCACTGTACCATTTTTTAAAGAATTTGTACCATGTGGGTGAGTCCAATTGGCTGGAAATCCAATGAGTTGCCCCTTTTTCAATTTAATTTTGCGCTTCTGCTGGGGGAATACAAATTCTCCACCATCATAATCTTCATTTAATGCTATTACAATACTCATTACCCTATATTCTTTTGTTGGGTTACGGGTATTTGCCGAAACTCCATCTATATGAAGACGAGTTGGCCCTGTGATTTTTCTGAGAAGAAATCCAGTATCATTTGTGCATGAAATGTCATACAAAGATAGTAATTTAGCAAAACTATTTATGGCTTTGAATATTATACTATCTACTTCATCACGTATCTGAATATCTTGTATGTCATGAACATTCAACGCTTCACATATTACATTATTATGTAAATCATTCCAGTCATTTTTATCTTTTTTTCCCAATTTAATCTGTTCTACTATCTTATCACAAAGTTCGTCTGTGATAACATTATCGATTACAAATATATTATCATCGGGGTGTCTCCTGTACGAAGGTTGCTTGAGAACCATTTTTTTAATTACTATTAAAGTTTTTAAGTTATTTAAAGTTTCATAATAAAAGCGAGTGCGTAGTATGGTGGTAAAGTTGAAAAGGCAGACGCAATTCCGGTACTATCAACCGTTGATGTATGGCTATGCAATGCTGCAGATCCGGTACTTGCGACATGTGTGTGAGTACCAACGCCATTAATACTATATGGATGTGTATGACTACCACCATCGGTTAAATTGAAACTGTGTGCATGTGAGCCATTCTGGGTAATAGCTAAATTGTGCCCATGTGTATTTTGACCAAGGCCATAGTTGTGTTGATGATTATAAGAACCGAAATATTGATAAGAACCAACAATATCAGGCTCACCTGGTGTCCAATCACTACTACGCCTTGTATTGCCACAATCCTGTTTTAATAAAACACGATTGGTACTTACGTGTCCGTGTTGACCAGTACCATTGGTGTTGTTGCTATGACCGTGGTTAGTTGTATAACTTGCACACGACACGGGATGTATATGCGAACCACCACTGGCTGTTCCCACACCGTGAAGATGACTTCCCGCTTGCCCCGTAGCGACGGGGTGTGTGTGACTTCCCGCTTGCCCCGTAGAAACAGTGTGCGTGTGATCTAAAACTGCATCACCTGTACCAGTGTGATTATGTGCTGGCAGGTTTTCTACAGCTAATGTTTTCGTCATACTACCCCCTGTAGTATTGATTGTGTAAGTACTCCCAGATGATAGTATAAACCTATTTCTAAGATCCGGAGTGTCATTTGTACCATCACAGATTCCCCAACCCCCTGGAATCGATGCTATACTACCACTCCAAATCATAATAGCACCCTGTGGTACAAAGGCATTCACATTTGTGCCTATATTTACACCAGTTGTCTTTACATTACCAGCGACTTCAAGTCTTTCGGTTGGGTTTGCTATACCTATACCAACACGGCCGGCGAATGTTCGTATAAGAGTTGTAGGCATATCTAATAGTAGAAGACATTATGTTTTTATAATAAATGCGAGAACGTAATAAGACGGTTTAATATCTTTAACTACACCACCACCTGTATTAGATGTGGTAAAAGTGTGTGTATGTGTTCCGCTTTGATCCGTGGTCACACCATGATTGTGTAACGAACCTGAAGCTAATGAAATCGTGTGTGCATGAAGACCACTCGATTGACAAGATATTGGGTGTATATGTAATCCCGCCGACGCTGTGCTGAATGGATGTGTGTGAGCACCACCACCTGACCATCTTACATCGGGGTGACCGTGATTACCGGATTGCTTACAATACTGATAATACGTTCTTTGATTTGGCTCACCACATGTATAATCTGAACGGTTAGCTGAACCGGCTCCTCTATACATTGCTATGCGGTTGGTGCTAATATTGTGATTGTGGTTCCCTACTGTATTAGTGTTACCATTGTGTGCGTGATTACCAGAATTAGCTGAATTTGCTGTGTGACTATGAGCCCCTGCAGATCCGGCGGACGTTGGGTGTGTATGATCAGCATTTGCACTGGTACTCCCAGGGTGATTGTGAAGTGCTGCACTCTGATTTGAAATTGGGTGTAAATGACTTCCATCCTGTGTTGTAGTAAAATCATGTGTGTGTGGAGCCATTATAGCGCTTGATATTGTTTTAGTGTGAGAACCACCTGTAGTATTTACACTATATGTTGCACCATAAGACAGTATAAATCTATCCTGTAAATTTGGTGCTCCATTTGAACCATCACACAATGCCCACCCCGTTGGAACACTAGCACCAGACCACATTATTATCAACCCAACTGGTGCAAATGAATTAGTTACACCATTGACAGTAAGATTTGTTGTTTTAATATTACCAAAACCACCGACTTCTAGATCAGTACTTGGATCCGTAATACCAATTCCAACTCGTCCATAAAATGATTGAATAACCTCTTCAGCCATCTTTATATTAAATCACAAAGTTTTTTTAATTATATTTTCATGATATAAACCAAAACATAATAACTTGGAATAATATTTAAGGCGGTTCCGTCGCCTGTACTTTGTGTCGTACCCGTGTGTTCGTGTAAATTTGCAGAATCACATGAAATTGGGTGTAAATGACTCCCAGTCTGTCCCGTAGTTAAATTATGGGTGTGTGTAGATGCTGACTGCGCATTGAAAGTGTGGGTGTGCGAACCAGCTGAAGATACAGTTAAAGTATGTGCATGATCACCACTGGCATTTGTACCAAAGTTATGTTTATGAGACCCTCTTGGCTGCCAACGTTGGTGTTGGTTTATAAGGTTTGGTTCGTGTGCATCATAGTTCGCTTCTCTTGGTGTATTACCGCTATTGGCTGGTTGTAAAAGAGCTACACGGTTGGTTGCTAAGCCGTGTGTATGATTATTACTATTACCCTTTCTCGCGAGACCGTGATTGTGTGTATGATTACCCATTGAGATGGGGTGAGTGTGAAGTCCCGCGCTTCCAATTGGGGCGACGTGTGAGTGAAGACCACCACTTTGAAAAGTAACTACGTGAGTATGATTACCACCCGGTTGTGTCTGTGTTACGTGATTGTGACTCCCATCCTGTGCTGTAGTAAATGTGTGTGTGTGACCAGGTAAATTATCACTTACTAAGCTTGTTGTGGTTGAACCACCCGTCTGCCCAGGAGTGTATGTGCTACCGGCACCAAGGATAAATCTATCTCTAAGATCTGGTGTACTATTTGTACCATCACATACAACCCACCCAGTTGGAGGTACAAGACTTTCCCACATTGCAATCGAGCCACTTGGGAAAAATGAATTGGATACACCATTTACGGTGAGCGAATCTACTTTCAAGGTTCCGCTTATATCAAGGGCAAACGAAGGATCTGGGTCGGTTATACCCATACCAACGGTACCTGGGAAAGTTTCAACTATTGTTGTCATTCTTTTATTAGTCAATAATTTTTTTAACTTATAAATACGTATAAGTTAAAAAAATTAATATTTGAAGAATCTATTTATCAATTAATAACTAAATGCAGCTACTTCTGTTACATTTTCATCAATTGAACTTACACCACCTGATGAATTCGCTGAGATGTATTCTATGAAAATGTTATATTCACCATCTACATCTAATGGTCCCGTTGGTATTATACCAACCCGCGTTGGATTACAAACTACAAGAACACTCCATGGATTTGTGCTTGTTGGACCAAAAACACTAACTGTACCCGGAACTATATTAACACTTGGCGCTGATCCAGATTTGTTCCCACCACAACATTCAAATTTTATAGTGCTTATCTCTTCATCACTTTCAATCAATTGTGCAACCACCATAGCTGTGAATGAATGGTTTGTGAAATTTGCATTGATGTAAGGTTGTGTTGTTGCAGAAATTGTACCACTGTAACTGTACGTTTTCTTTGCAACTGCATCCGAGTTTATGATTGTACCACCTGCGACGTGGAGTTTTGTAGATGGAGATGTTTCACCAATACCAAGGTTTCCACCTGAAAGTGTCATTACAGTAGATCCATTTTCACTGAAAGTTGTGTTTTGTCCGGATGCACTGTTCAAATCGGTTGCACCCACAGCAGTTTGTGCAACTGCATAATTTGTAGATGTCCCATTATCATAGTGAGCAAAAGCGGCTACATCACTATTTGTACCATCGTAACCCACTTTAGCTCTACCAATTATACCTGTTATATCCGTATCTGCAGCAACGCTCAAATTGTCAAAGGTTGCATCCGCGGCGTAAAGAGCCCCAGAAATGCCTGTACCACCAGTTACAACGAGGGCACCATCAGTTTTACCGGTGGCGGCTGTTGCATTAGTAACAGATGTCACACCATCAAAAGTAGCCGCAGCACCGTAAAGAGCTCCAGAAATACCTGTACCACCGGTTACAACTAGAGCACCGTCAGTTTTACCAGTGGCCGCAGTTGCGTTAGTAATAGATGTCACACCATCAAAAGTGGCCGCAGCACCGTAAAGAGCCCCGGAAATACCTGTACCACCGGTTACAACTAGAGCGCCATCGGTTTTACCCGTAGCAGCCGTTGCATTAGTAACGGATGTCACACCATCAAAAGTAGCTGCACCATCAAAAGTAGCTGCAGCACCATAAAGCGCGCCAGAAATACCGACACCACCAGCGACTATAAGCGAACCAGTTGTTTTATCAGTGGCAGCTGTTGTTCTATCCACGTTTAATGTTGCAACGTTTGATGTACCACGAACATCCAGAGAATACCCCGGGTTCTCATTTGCGGGTATATTTATACCAATATTTGATGTTGCAAACAAATTTGTTGTAAATGTATTACCGGTTATAGAAAGTGTTCTATCACCATATGCATTAATGTACGCATT
>Ga0209137_1004931_pt1 | contig 10372 bp, 9 predicted proteins | sample SaaInl5LU_22_DNA_FD_184642 | JGI IMG/M metagenome (GOLD analysis project Ga0209137, IMG submission 184642) | Marine microbial communities from expanding oxygen minimum zones in the Saanich Inlet - ESP_105LU_22_DNA (SPAdes) (version 2) | ecosystem: Environmental > Aquatic > Marine > Intertidal...
ATGCATCATTCCGCCATCCTCAATTTTGGTCAATGCCATCCTTCTAGGGGAAATAATTACACTGGCCGAAATGATAGGGCTGGCGATTATCACCATAGGCTTGCTTGTTTTGGATGGAAGAATTGTAAACAAAATACTGAAAATAAACAGAAATATAGATAAATTATAACCTTTTTTTCGTCAGATAACCATATTTCGGTTTAAATATATATAGTTGAATAAAAACATTAGGTTAACTTTTAAATTGTTAACGCTAATATAATGCGTCTTACAAAGCTTTACAAACTGGAGGGCAATCGCTTGTTACGTCAAACCGTCATTTCAGCTCTTGCGCCCGAGATCAGTGTGTCGTGCCAGATTCTGGTGCTTGGCAGCATGCCGGGGGCAATTTCGCAAAAAGAAGCCGAATATTACGCGCATCCGCGGAATTTGTTTTGGGATTGTGTCGAGACCGCGTTTCAGATTGACCGAAACGCGCCGTATCAAGCGCGGCTGGCGGCGTTAAATGATGCACATATCGGGCTGTGGGATGTTCTGGCATCATGCAGCCGCAAGGCATCATCGGATGCAACAATCCGCGATGCAAAATGTAATGATTTTGTAAAATTATTATCGGCCTATCCCCAGATTAATCGCATTTGCCTAAATGGCCGCACCGCCTTTGATTATTGGCGTCGGTTGGTCATACCGTCTTTTGCCGATGAGCTGGATAAGGAGTTGCTTGCTGATGTTGAAATCATTGGCTTGCCGTCAACGTCGCCTGCTCATGCCGCGTTATCGCCTGCGGCCAAAATTGACGCATGGTGCGCCGCACTAAGCAAAGGATGATTGGAGATTCGAACAGGTGATTTTCAGGTTTATCGTGCTGTTTTGAAACATTGAAACGGCGATAAAAACCTGTTACCGATTATCCTGCTGGCGTGATTGAAAGCCGTTGTCCATATCAAAATTGAGCCGATGTCAAAATTGATAAAAATTTCTGAATTTACGGATGATCAAAGCAACCAAGTGATCGCTTTGTGGGAAAAATGTGGCCTTACCCGTAGTTGGAATAATCCAGAAAAAGATATTGCCCGCAAAAATGGTGATCAGAACGGCAAATTCCTGATTGGGCAAATTGATGGGGTGCTTATGGCCTCAATCATGATTGGCTATGATGGGCATCGGGGCAGCATTAATTTTCTTGCTGTCGACCCTGATTATGCGCGCACCGGTTATGGCAAGATTTTGATGGCCGAGGCTGAACGGTTTCTGCTATCGGTTGGCTGTCCAAAGATCAATTTTTGTGTCAGAACCGATAATGCCAAGGTTATCGAATTCTACCAGCAGCTTGGCTACGCGATTGAGCCTGTTCACCTTCTTGGCAAGCGTTTAATCAAAGACGACTAAATTGGAACTCTGTTAAGTGTTTGCTTTTCTTTCCTTATTGGCCTTTGTTGCCTTCATGGTTGGCACGCCCGGGCCAGCCAATTTGATTGTGATGCTTGCCGGGGTTCGCCAAGGGCTGCGTCAATCTATTGGTTTCATTCTGGGGCTGATTCTTGGCAAAATTGCGCTTAATCTGTTTATTGGATTTGGCTTTGGCCTTGTTTTGGCCGAAGCGCCTGTCTGGCAAATGCTGTTCAGCTATGTCAGCGCTGGTTATATGATCTGGTTGGCGTTGAAATCATGGCCAGCAAATGATGCCGACGCCAACAACGCTGAGCCTGCGCACGATCATTTCCGCTTTCGTAACGGTTTGTTTGTTCATCCGCTAAACCCCAAAGCATGGGTCATGTGTGTTCTGGCATGGGGTAATTTTGCCCCAGAGCTTGGCGATTTTTCGGTTCAATTGCCTGTTGTTATCCTGACCTTTGTCATTTGCCAGCTGTGTTTACACAGCCTTTGGTGCTGGCTTGGGTCGATTATGGGCAAAAGCCTTCGCAATAATGTGCGGCTAACGCGTGCGATGATCATTTCAACCGTCATCATCGTTCTGATTGCTGTTTTACTGTAACGCATTATACGGCAACATCGCCATGATATGACGGCTGGTCTATTTTCCGAAAGCCGATACCGCTGATTGTGAGATCGCGCCAAGATTTTTAAAGCCAATGACAAAATTTAACTGGTCAACGGCGCTAACATCGCGGTCGGCAACAGGGTCATGTTCATAATTGATGGTGACATATAGGCAATCTTGAACGCCGCCATTCCAGCTAAGCGCGGCCGTGCTTTTCTTGCGTCTGGTCTTGCCATAAGACAGGTCCCATAATTGCGTTGCCGAAAATTGCCAGCCACCGATTAGTGATTGGCTATAGCTTGCTGATAATTCTTCACGATCATCGTCACTGCTGGCAAAATAGGCTTTGGCAAGCTGGTTATGGGTCACGCTTAAACTGCCGGTACCAAGTGCCGAGGATAGCGATGTCTTTGATTCATTTAAGGTCAAATCCTTTGATGAAAGCCGTCCCGACCAGCGCAGATTAAGGCTGTTTGCCGGATTTATCGTCAGGCTTGCAACATAGTCGGAATATTTATCACCCTGATCGGTGTTCAGACCAGCGGATGTTTTTCCCGACAGGCGGCGACTAACGCCAAAAAAGCCGGACACATCACCGAAAAAATTATCGTTGGTTGTGGCCGATACGCCAATGTCAGCCCGCGTTCCGGGCAAGATATAATCCTTGCCCTGATAGCGGTTCAAAAGGAAAAGATTAGCCTCATCAATCCGGTAATCACTGGCATCACGATTGGGAATAGCCGATGTCCGGTCTTTACCGCCGATAAAGGCTAGTCGCGCTTGCGGTTCAAAAATGGCGGTACGGTTTGCCCCCACCACCGCAATCGGCAATCGCCAGCCAACTGAAAGGGCAGGGGTAACAAAACTGATATCACCAAGCGATGTTGCTGCGCTATCTGGCTTGGTGTGGATGCTATAGTAATTGCCGCTTACATTTGCCTCATAATTGGCAATGCCAAGCGGCAGGTCGAAATCTTCAGCCACTTCAAAAATGCCGCTCCAGCGCGCCATATCATGCCCTTGATCATTATCCAATTGCACGGCGCTAAGTTCGGTTCGGAACTTCTGGTTTCCGCGCCAGCCTTTTTCGGTTTTTTCATAGAAAATTGACGGCAGAACAGTAGGTTCATTCAAGGTTTTGTCGCTGGCAAGTAATGATTGGCGGTCGGATGCCTCAACCCTGTAATAGCGGTTATCGATTGTTCTTGTTGCCGAGATGGTTGATTTCAATGAGGTGTCGTCATTGAAATCATAGCGGCGCATGAAGGTGTCTTGGCTTGCCCGGCGCAGATTGGCTCTGATATCCCAGCCATTACCAATGCGGCTTGCATAGGTCGCGTCAACGGCACCGACAAGCTCGCGGTTCTTTTTATAAGTTTCAACATTGGCGGTGTAGAAGGTGGCGTTCAGCTCGGCCCTGTCCCATAATTTGCGATAGCGCGATTTTACCCCGAGCCCGCGATATTGATATTTGTAGGTGGTGAATTCTACATCACTTGTTTCATCAATGATCTGATAATAGGGGATCGATGGGGTAAAGCCTAAATCTGAACTGATAATAAAGCTTGGAGTCAAAACGCCCGAACGTCGCCGCACTGTCCAATCAGGATGCGACAGAAATGGCAGATAGCCAACCGGCACATTCAGCACACTCATGCGCATGTTGTAATGCGTGATGGTTTGGGTTTTTTCATTCCGCACAGATTGACTGGCTTTAATGTCCCACAAAGGTCGTTCACCGTTCAAAAAATCACATTTGCATGGGGTGAAACGGCTAGCGTCAAAAATGCCTCTGTCACCGGCAATGCGGTCGGCCTGATCGGCTGATAGCCACTCGCCAGTGGTAAAGTTTGAAATGATCGTTTCGGCAAGGATGTGCGAAAATTCGGTATCGATTTCCATAATCGCAGCGTTGGTGACGGTGCCATCGCCATCAATATGAACAACATTACCGCGGGCAATGGCTTTGTTCTGATTGCGGTAATAGGTCACTTCATCGGCGCGCAAGGTGTTATTGGCCTGTTTCAATTCAACATTGCCAGTTGCAAAAAGGCTGCCGTCAGCCTGATCTACAACAACATTATCGGCTTCAAACCCAATCGGCTTGTCAGCAGCAAATGCAAAATTGGTTGGTGTTGACAGCACCAGCAAGAACAGCAGACAACGCAGGCGGCAATTGATGAATAAAAACCCCAAGATGCTTAACCCCTATGCCGAGATATTGTTTTGATAGTCATGCCCTATCGCTAGCCTGTTTTACTGTCTATGTCCATGCCAAGTGGTGTCAAATGCTGCTTGGCGAAGCGCATCCACCTTATTGGCCATTGCGGTGCTGGTAAATGGAAAATCTGTAAAGGCGATGCTTTGCAATTGATGACGGAAATGATCATCTTTCAAAAGCTTGGCAAAGCCATCACGAAATGTGGCAACGGACGGCTCGTCGATGATTAATGCGCGACCTTCGGCCACTTCGGGAATACCGCCGCGCCTTGTCGTGAGAACAGCGCATCCCGCTGCCAAGGCTTCAACCACAACCTTGCCAAGCGGTTCTTGCCATAAGGATGGGCAGGCGGCAATGGCGGCACGTTCCTGCCAGTCACGGACCTGATCCAAGGGAATAAAGCCGGTCATTTCCGCCTGATTGCCAAGTGGCTCGATGGCCTTTGCCACCTTTGCTTCATAGCTATTGGGGTCGGCCTGCTCGAACCTGCGCGCCCCCGCAATGACCAACCGCCATTCAGGATAGGATGGCAGAATATCGGCAAGCGCTTGGGCGCATTCCAAAATCCCTTTTTCTGGCACCATGCGGCCAGCAAGAAAGATAATGGCCTCTTTTTGCGGCGGTGTTTTCAACCGCCGTGTCACACCGTTTTGTACCACATGAATTTTTGTGAAGAGTTGGCTAGCAGTGTCTAACCCATCCAAAAAGCAACCACGAATGTAATTTGAGACACAAATGATTTGAGCAAGCCCGGTCAGCAAATTTTGTCTTTCACTAATCGTTTTTGCACCTTTCATGGTGCGCGGGTCATTATGCAGATATAGACTAACTGGGATATCTGGGCGTTTTTTAATAATCTGGGCAGCAACATGACATCTGCCATGTACTTCAACAAGATCCGGCGCTCGATAGTTTTTAATCTGGTTTAGGTAGGCCAGTACAAAACCTGTGTTATTGCCATAAAACCATGCCAACTTTGGTTTTAGGCCGCAAAAATTTACATTTGGAAAAGGCATGTCTACATCATTGCCAACCACCCTTAAGTCATCATTACGGGCACTTTTTGTAACAAGGTCATTCACTACTGTTGCCACCGCGCCAGCATTTGCCGGTGAAAAAGCTTCTTTGGCAGGCAGTAAAATATCAATGTTCAGGGAATCATCTGCTGTTTTCATGAATTTATTCCAAATGATCGAGCCAAATGATCGGGATAAAAGATAATGCGCGGGTGTAACAGTCTATTGCATCATTTGAACTACACAACAGGTTACTTATTATGGTGTAATAAAAAATGATTTCAAATCCGTTTGCTGATAAGTAACAATCACATATGCTTGAAAAGAAAGATAACCGCCGAATCCTTGTTATCAAACATGGTGCGCTTGGCGATATTGTGCAGGCGCTTGACGCTTTTGCAAGCCTTCGCGCTGGCAACCCTCAGGCGCATATCGCGCTGATGACCAGCCCAGGATTCTTATCGTTGGCTAAAATGATGCCTTGGTTCGATGAGGTGATTGCCGATCCGCGTGCTGGGCTGTTGAACCTAGCCGCTGCATGGCGTGTTCGCCAGTGTTTCCGTCAAGACTGGTCAGTGATTGTCGATATGCAATGCAGCAGTCGTACCCGAAATTATTTTGCGCATTTCGTACCGTCAAACACGCGCTGGATTGGTACCGCTTCTGGCTGTTCGGATCCGCTTCCGGATTTTACCGGGGTGAATAATCGCGACCGTATGGTCACAAGCGCCAAAATGGCGGGCGGTATTGTGCATAGCCCGGATATGTCATGGCTTGTCAATGGGGCGGCGCAAACCGACGATCCGGCGGTTATGATTAATGACAAGCCATATGCGGTTCTTATCCCCGGATGCTCATTGGCAAAGCCGCAAAAACGATGGCCTGCAGACAGGTTTGCGGCAATTGGTAATGAGCTGGCCGCGCGCGGGTTTGAAATTGTGCTTGTTGGCACGGCTGATGATCGTGATGCGGTAAATGCCGTTTTGGCCGCTTCGCCTGATGCGATTGATTTATGCGGGAAAACAAATCTGGCCGGATTGGCGCGATTGCTTGGCGGGGCTGCTTTTGTGATTGGCAACGACACTGGCCCAATGTTTCTGGCCGCCCGAACCGGCGTGCCAAGCCTTATGATCATGGGGCCTGATACTGATCCAACCATGTCAGCCCCGAAAGGGGCGGCGACAAGCTGGCTTCAAGGCGCGCCAATTTCTAAAATCAGCGCTATTGCCGCGATTGATGCGCTCGAATCGCTTGGCCTGAAACCAAACGCCTAAAACGACGATCCGGGCTGGGTCAAAAATTGTTCTTCGTCGCGGCTACTCGGCCTGCCAAGCATAGCATTGCGATGCGGAAACCGTCCAAAACGGGCGATGATATCACGGTGTTTCACCGCATATTCATAGGTCAATTTTGACGTATATCGCTCAAATAACGGCAAAGACATGTCTTGGATGCCAATATCTTCGCTGTGCATCATCGGCATAAGCATGAAATGACAATAAGATGGTTGGGCAGTATCAAGATATTTGCGCTCAACACAACGAAGGCTTAACGCCAGCGCCATTTCATCGCCCGAAAATGCCCGTGCCGAATGGCGAAACATATTGCGGGTAAATTGGTCAAGCATCACGATAAGCGCAAGACAGCCATCGGCGTCATTGGCCCAATGGTCAAGCCTTCCGGTAAGCGCTTCAGTGACGGCCTTGCCAAATCTTTCTTGGATGGCAGCGTCAAAATCATCATCTTTTTTAAACCAGAATTCGGGTGTTGTTTCGACAAACCAGAAGTTTAAAATATCGGCGGCTGAGGGTGTTTTTCCCATGATCTAAACCTTTCACGCTAAAGGGTGATTTTTAGGATTAGATAACCTTACCCGGGTTCATTAAATTTTTCGGGTCTAAAGCCGCCTTGATTGATTTCATGGTATTGATGATCGCAGGGCTTTTGACCTTGGCGAGCTGGTCACGTTTGACCTGTCCAATGCCATGTTCAGCACTTATTGACCCGCCATATTTGGTGACATTCCCATAAAGCAATTCAAGCAATTTCGGGGCTTTGGCGTCAAAATCGGGGTCGCCGCCAGCGGCCTGAACAAGATTGAAATGCAAATTGCCATCACCAATATGGCCATAGCCACAAATGCGGATTTTAGGATCAATCGCTTTTACGCCAGCAACCATATCAGCGTAAAATGCCGATAAGGCTGATTGCGGCAAGGCCACATCTGATCGCACCACCTTGCCAGCGCGTTTATGTGATTCGGGTGATGATTCGCGAACATCCCATAGGGCATCGCGCTGGGCATCACTATTTGCGATGGTGGCGTCAATCACCAAGCCATCCTCAAAGGCGGTTTCAAGAACCGTTTCCATGATCGACCGGATCGGCGAGCTGCCATTTCCATCAACTTCATTATCGGCTGGATTGGTGCTGCCAATTTCCATCAAAACATTCATCGAGCCAATGGTGGCTAGCGGACGCTGGATATTGGGAAATGATTCAAACAGAACATGCAAAATATCGGCGGGGATCAATTCAAAAGCTTCGACCATACCGCCAGATGCGGCCTGCACGCGATGCAGCAATTCAACCGCCGCATCAACATCACGAATTTCGGCAAAGGCAGTGCTAAGAGCAACAGGTTTTGGAAATAGCCGCATTGTTGCTGCGGTGATGATGCCAAGCGTGCCTTCCGATCCGACAAACAGGTCTTTCAAATCATAACCGGTGTTATCTTTGCGAAGCCCGCTTAGCATTTCCAACACTTCGCCGCCCATCAGCACGACTTCGAGACCAAGCGTCAAGGCGCGGGTTGTGCCATAACGAACAACATTCAGCCCGCCTGCATTGGTGCCAAGATTGCCGCCAATTGTGCAGCTACCTTTTGCCGCTAGATTCAATGGAAAATACAAACCTGCATCTTCGGCAATATCCTGAAGATTCTGCAAGATACAACCTGCCTCTACCGTCATTGACATATTTTGCGTGTCAATTTCACGAACCTTGTTCATCCGGCGAAGCGACAAAAGGATTGAATTGCCGCTGCTATCAGGCGTTGCCCCGCCCATGAAACCGGTATTACCACCTTGCGGAACAACGATGATATCATGCTTGTCAGCATAGGCCATGATGGCGGCAACCTGCGCCGTTGTTTCTGGCAGAACAACCGCATGCGCTGACCCGTGAAACCGGTCATGCCAATCAGACAGATAGCTTGCTGTATCATCGGTGGTTTGAAGCACCGCTTTGTCACCAACAAGGCCGATTAGATCATCAATGATATTTGGTTTACGGTCATCCATAAGCTTCAAAAATCCTGTTATATTTTGGTTGATAGTAACGTCAACATTCTGCGTGGTCGCCGTATTATCTTGCCAGCCAGCATAATGGCAACCGGCCAAATGCCACACCCAGACATCTTTTTGATCATCAGGCTGGCCTTTATTCAGACTGGCCTTTATTTATAGATATCTGCGCCCGCCAATGCAAATGCTGTTCAGTGATGAAAGCGTTGTTTTCGGCAAAACAGATTTTTGAGCGCAAAATTTCCCGCATCTAGGGCAAAAATTGAAACGAACAGCTAGCGCGGCGCGGCGGCGCGGCGAAGCCGGTCATTAATGGCCTCGCCAAGACCGATATCGGGAATGGGGGCAATAGCAATCTTGGCAATATCGGCAGCATCAACAGCATGCAGCATCGAAAACAGATTGGCCGCCGCTTCAACCAAATCGGCTGAAGGGCTTAGGTTTAGGGCTAATTTACCTGCCCCGCTGACAGTGCCAAATCCGATTAATTCTTCATCGGCGGTGCTGGTTTTGGCCATCAGCCTTACCGCCGCCTTGGGTGCGTAATGACTGGCAAGCTGGCCGGGCGCAACCGGATTTTCGTGATCGGCCAATGGTTCAGCAATATCAATTTGCGGGTTACAATTTGCCGCGGTCAAAGCTGCGGCTAGGGCTTCGCGCGTAATCCCGCCCGGGCGCAATAGGCGGGCAGCGTCGCCGGTGCAATCGATAATGGTTGATTCAAGGCCGGACTCGCATGACCCACCATCAAGCACCAGATCCAGCCTGCCACCAAGCCCGTCCAGAACATGTTTGGCGGTGCTGGGGCTGATCCGGCCTGATGGGTTGGCGCTTGGCGCAGCAATGGGTTTGCCAAAGGCTTGTAACAGCGTTTGCGCGCCGCGATGCGCCGGAACCCGAACCCCAATCTTGTCCAATCCGGCGGTGGTGAGCATCGCCACAGGGCAATCATCACTGCGCTGCAAAATCAATGTCAGAGGGCCAGGCCAGAAAGCGGCGGCAAGGGCGGCGGCAATCGGGGTTTTTTGACCAAGCGCAAAAGCGGCATCGGTTGACGCAACATGGCTTATCAATGGATTAAAGGCTGGTCGCTGTTTGGCCGCAAAAATACGCGCAACCGCCGCTGCATTGGTGGCGTCAGCGCCAAGCCCATAAACCGTTTCGGTTGGAAAAGCGACAAGCTGTCCTGCCGCAAGAATTGTTACCGCCTTGGCAATGCTCTGATCGGAAATGGCAAGGCAGGCTGTCATGGTACGAAATGGGGCCTTTGGTTTGCTGGTTTGGCAATGCGCGGCATCATTGCGCCGGATCGCGGTGATTGCTATCCAGTGATACAACATGATTGATGGCTCGCCTAGTCGTCAGTTTCGCGCTAATCTGTTGGCTTGGCGATCAATCGCGTCAGAATTTTCACGATAAGGGTAAGATGTGTTATGTGCGGACGCTTTACCAGCACGGCCACAACAGACGAATTAATGCGCCGTTTTGGTGTTACGATTTTGCAAAATCTGCGCCCGCGCTGGAATATTGCGCCAAGCCAGAATAGCATGGTTCTTGTCCGCGATGGTCTTCATCTTCAGGCCAAAACCGCCGCATGGGGGCTGCCGCCGACAGGGCCAAACAAAAGTTTTCTGATCAATGCCCGTATGGAAACAGTGCGGGAAAAACCAACCTTTCGCGATGCTTTTTCGCTGTCACGCTGCATTGTGGTGGCCAGCGGCTGGTATGAATGGTCCGCGCCAAAAACCCCTTGGCATATTCAGCTATCTGATGGCGGTGTTATGGCGATGGCCGGATTATTGTTTCAGCAGGGATCACAATCACGCTT
>Ga0209137_1004932_pt1 | contig 10370 bp, 7 predicted proteins | sample SaaInl5LU_22_DNA_FD_184642 | JGI IMG/M metagenome (GOLD analysis project Ga0209137, IMG submission 184642) | Marine microbial communities from expanding oxygen minimum zones in the Saanich Inlet - ESP_105LU_22_DNA (SPAdes) (version 2) | ecosystem: Environmental > Aquatic > Marine > Intertidal...
TCCACTGTTGTAGTTCCCGGCATGGAGATCGCCTACCAAGGTAAACCTCTTGCAAGGACCGGCGAACTCAGTTTTCAAGAGTTCGTTTGGGAAGATCGTCTCGAAGGACGAAAAGTATTGTTAGATGAACTTCAAATAGTACGACCTGTTGATAGTGCACTTCTTGCAGATCTGAATCAGAGTTTTGGCACAGACGACTCCGCAGCCACAACGGAGTTTACCTTGCCTTTCTCAATGCTTATCGGGGATATTGAAGTTCAGAATATTTCTATTGAACTCTTTGGTAATGAAGTCCTTAGTAGTATAGTCTTTAAAAACCTTACTGCCGATAGGGACCTCTTTGTGGACAGAACGACTTTCGATGTCGTATTCAATAATGAATCTGTACGCCTAGAGCTGGACACTCTGAATTATGGGCTGCTATCGAAAGTGTTCAGCTCGCATGTACAGGTTACTTATGATGGATTGGGCGCTGTAGATGGCCATGTCCAGTACCAAGCAGACAGCATCGCTTCGACAGGTAAGATTGTAACCGTACAACGACCGGAAGCTCAATTCCTAAAAGACACACCTTGGAATGCGTATTTAAGCAATGCTGTCTTGGAGTATCAATTAACCTCTGTCAACGATTTATTGCTTTTCGAATACAGTATATTATCTCCAGATATAGAAGGGTTTGGACATGCAGAATACATCACGAGTACGACATCGTTAGACTTGTATTCAGATTTTTATCCGGCCCCTGGGCTGTTTAGTACAGAACTGTTGTCGGCGTACGAAAAGGTCTGGGATGTTGTGAATCCTGAAGAAATTGGCGTTACACTTCGAACGGATCTTGAAGACCGATTCGAGTTTGAATTTAAGCTCATAGATGGGGCCAATTCACTAAAAATAAGTGCCGACAAATTTTCTCAGCCCGCTAGGTTAACTGCACACCTACCGGAACTAGATCTCGGCCCGCTCAAAGGCGTTCAGCTCAAAACAGCCCTAGTGCCAAGCATCAATGCAGTACTAAATAATGAGCCCTTTGAGCTGCGCGGTGTGATGCCCACTATTTGGATGGAAGAAACTTCGGTCAAAGGGTTGAGCTTTTCTTACCGCCATGCTCGCAATGATTCGATATGGTTGAGTTGTCTGGATCCCAATTTTGATATTGACGGACACCTCACCCTCGAAGACCAACAAATCACTTCCAAAATACAGCTCAACAGCGCAGGGCTTTATCTCTTTGATGCACTTGACACCGGTCAAGTACTTTCGGGAGAACTTTCCACCCATTTTAATCTAGAAGGAGAGGGAACCTTTGCACTTAAAAATGTTCTCCTACAACGACCAAATGACGTTGTGTTTTTAAGAAACGTTGAGTTTCGTCATGAAAAGGATGCTCAACAACGCGAGGTATCCATTCAAAGCGATGTACTCAATGCCTCTATCACAGGAACTTGGGATTTTGAAAATCTTAGCGGAATAGGCGAGCAGGTCATTCAGCATGTAATCGCTCAAGAGACCATGCCTTGGCAACCTGCCAAAATAGATTTTCAGCTAGATGCAGGGAATATCAGTTGGATCACTGATTTACTGCATTTCGATGCACAGCTCAGTGAGGAGTCACACATATACGGTCAATACAATGGCCCAAAAGAACGCTGGTCCCTTACAGTGGACATACCTGAATTAAAAATTGAAGGTGTGGAATCTAATCGTCTACATATCAATTCATATCACTACAATAAAACGCATAAAACCGTTGCCTCATTAGGGTTGCTCGGATACGAAGGATACGTTCTAGACACCCTCCACGTTAACATTTCAGGCGATGGAGTTCAGAGGACCATTAGCTCGAATCTTACACTAAGAGATAGCATCCCAACTGAACTGCAGCTCCATGCTGATTTTGGACCTGGTAGATGGAAATTCAACCAAGGTGAGTTTAACGTAGGCAATGCACAATTTGAGTTCCTTCCGAACGGAACCTTGGTTTGGGCGGGAGAGGAACTTCAAGTAAATACACTAGGATTTGAAGGGAAAGACGGAAGGATTGTAGCCAATGGAAAATTGCTCAACAATGGTAATGATGTCTTACGACTCAAACTAGAACATATCGATTCTAAAGTATTAAACTATGTACTTCGCATTCCTGACCTTGAGTTAGGAGGTCAATTTGGAGGCACTGTCAATATTAAAAATACCCTAAGCGCTCCGGAAATATATAGTGAGTTTACTTGTACTGATTTTGGACTCAATGGGTATACCTACGGTAGGCTAAATGCCGGACTACGTTATCAGAAAGATGGAGATGTTTTTGCCCAAGGCTTCCTAAGAAATAAGGGAACGGCTTTAATGAATTTTGGGGGCCATTACGATGCCCAAAGCACAGATCTTGATGTTCGAATTGGGCTAGATCAACTAGAAATAAGCCCATTGAACCCATTGCTTGGCGGAGTGCTCGATCAGCTTGAAGGTCGTCTGCAAGGCGGAGTGAGTGTATACGGACCTGTCGATGATTGGTCTATTGGAGGCTCTTTTGCACTTTCTAAAGGACATTTTACGGTACCTGTGATTGGTGCGGAATTGGCCACGATGGAGGATGCAGAGATTACCATTTCAAACGATAAAATAACGCTTGACAGCACGACGTTTTATGTTCCAAATGATAGCACCACCGCTGTTGCTTGGGGGGCGATTTATCACGATAGATTCGATCAAATAGTTTTCGATTTGAGATTTCACACCGATAGTATGCGCGCTGTTGACATGGATAGAGCGATCGACGGATATTTTTACGGCACTGCGATAGCTGCAGGGGACATGGTCTTAGAAGGTCCTTTAGAGCAGCTTCATTTAGACCTTGCACTTGCGACGAAAGACGGAACCAATTTTAAAATCCCATTAGATAACCCAACGGCTGTTGAAACCCCAAATTTTCTGCGCTTCGTAACTCTTGAGGCCAATGACACCTTAAAAACCACTAAGAAACAGCTCGAGTATTTCACTACTGACATGGCTATTGAAGCGACCAAGGCGGCGAAATTGGAATTGGTTTTAGATGAAGTACTCGGTGATGTCATTAAGGCTCAAGGGTCTGGGAATTTGCGATTAAAGCTACTCGACGATGAGAGCATGGAGCTCTTTGGGTTATACACCGTTTCTAGCGGTTCCTATTTATTCACCCTTCAAAACATCATCAACAAGCCATTTACGTTGATTCCCGGTGGTACCATTTTATGGAGTGGAGATCTTTATGAAGCTGATGTACAATTAGAAGCGAAGTATTCATTGTCTACAGATCTTGAAGGCTTAGTTTCGAGCGCTAGTTACAACAATGAGAACGTCGATGTAGACTTGATTGTCGAACTTTCTGGAGCATTAATGTCGCCTGAAATTTCATTTCGCGTTGAACTTCCTGAATCTCCTTCTAGCCACTTAGAGGAGCTTGAACGACACTTTTTGACAGATGACGCCATGAATTACCAGGCATTTTCGCTGCTTTTGCTGGGTGAGTTTTTCAAGCAAGATTTGGGAATACAAGAAAACATACATCTTGGTACTTCGGTGAGCAAAACCACCTCAGAATTATTAGTGAGCGAATTCGGGAGTTGGCTCGCTGCTGGAATTGGCTCTTATGTAGACATCGAATTAGATTACACCTCGGGTGCGAATCCTTACAATTCCTTGGAGACGACAGGTGATCAGTTAAATCTAGGTGTAAGTAAAGATTTCTTCGAAGGAAGACTTCGCGTAAATTCTTCGCTTGATATTCCTATCGCTCAAGGCGGTACTTCCACCTTGATGCTAGGAGATACAGAGGTCGCCTACTCATTAACCAAAGACGGTCGTATCGTGTTACGCGCATTTAACCGCAGTAACAGAAATGACCCGTTGCTTCAAAGCAGCGGACCTTACACTCAGGGTGTGGGTATTCTCTTTCAAAAAGAGTTTGAGCGAGTCACAAAGAAAGACTCTAGCTCTTCGAAACAATAAGATCAACCGCCTCAATCAAGGAGTCTACGTAATGCTCAGGAATGGCCGTATGAGGCTTCATCCCGTGACCTGTTTTTACGCGAATTGTCGTAACACCTGCAGCTTCTCCAGCTTCGATATCACGAGGACTATCTCCGACAAGGTAACTCTGAGACAGATCTATGTTAAAACGCTCCTTAGCGTCTAATAGCATGCCGGGAGAAGGCTTTCGGCAAGTACAAGGAATCTTAAACTCTTGTACTTCACCTTCAAAACCGCCATGTGGATGATGAGGACAGAAATAGATAGCCTCAACAAAAGCGCCATCAGCACCCAGCTCTGTTTCCATTTTTTTATGAATTTCTCCTAGCTCGGCAATCGTACATAAGCCGCGAGCAATCACACTCTGATTGGTAACCACAACCACGAGATACCCCAATTTATTCAATATCTTGATACATGTACTTGCATAAGGATATAATTCAAAATCCTCTGGGCGGTGTATTAAATCGGTATCAATATTGATTACACCGTCGCGATCGAGAAATACACATTTCTGAGGTTGGTTTAAGTTTCTTGCAGCAACCTTACCTGACGTGATAGCTTCTTCCACCTTTGTCAGTCTATCTGGGGTGCCCATGTCTTTCAAATACTCAGGTGTATTGTAGGCATAAACTCTTGCATTTTGGTGTAGGGTGGGGAATATGTCTTTACCAAAATCGGCTTTGACGTCTTTTTCCAAAAATGCTAAAATTTCAGGTTCAAAAACATAAGCAGCGGCGTTTACTAGATTCCTGTAGCGTAAGCCTTCGGGATGAGGCTTTGGATAAAACGCAATCACACGATCTGCTTCGTCAACATCTAACAAATCGCTATCGTAGGGATGGTCATTGGGGTGAACTACTAAGGTAGCTTGTGCACTCTTTTCGTTATGAAATCGGATTAATCTACTCAAATCCATGTCCATTAACACATCCCCATAGAGTACGACAAACGTTTCTTTTAACTCTGCTTCAAGTGCCTTTACGCCACCAACAGTACCTAGGGGTTTAGGCTCGATGTAATACTTGATCTCAATACCAAATTCAGCCCCATCTTTAAAATAGTCCTCAATCTGTTCATACAGGTGATTTACAATGAGCCATACGCTACTAAAGCCATGCTTCTTTAGCAATAAGATCTGGTATTCAAGTAATGGCTTGTCTAAAACAGGCATCATCGGCTTTGGTATATCACTACGCAGTTTGGACAAACGCGTACCTTTTCCACCTGCAAGAATCACTGCTGTATTCATTTTCTTAAATTTGTGTCAAACCTAGGGAAACTACTTAGGTAAAGCAAAGACACTATGGAAGAATCAAAAGGTCGCGAAGAGTTCTATAATGAACTCAATGAATGGAAGAATGAAATGGTCAAGGATATTGACTTAATTACTGAAGGATTAAAATTTCAAGAAGAAAAAGGCCAAGCTGAACTTTTGAGGTTTTACCGTGGATTATCCTATAAGATACTGAAATGGAAGAAGTTCGTGAGCGAATCGAACGCCTCGAATCTGAACCGAGAAAATTAATTTGATTTTTTTTCTTGTAAGTACTTGCAATAGTCAAAAAAGTGCCTAGATTTGCAACCGCAATTGAAACACGGTCCGGTAGTTCAGTTGGTTAGAATACAAGCCTGTCACGCTTGGGGTCGCGAGTTCGAGTCTCGTCCGGATCGCAAAAAGCCCTCCACTTTAGTGGGGGGCTTTTTTGTGTTACACGGTTTGAAAAAGAAGTTTTAACGACGTGGTTTTCGAGCTCTACTTTTATGAAGGTCACAATATCTATTATCCTTTGAGGCAGGTTTAGAGCACTTAGCGCCACTTTTAGTTTTAAATACGCACTTTCTATATACGGCTTTTCTTTCTTGCTTTTCTTCTGTTCGCAATGCGTTTAAAAATGAGGTGCGCTCAGGTAAACAAATACTACAGGGAAGTAAACCGCGCTGGAGGGCAACGCGCTCATCTATATGAATCTGTCCGTTCTTTAAGTATCTACATCCGTCTAAATGATACCGTGCTCCTGACGCATTAATCCCGCGCGTGGTAAACACGACAATTTCCTTGATATCCAAGGAGTCTTTTTTAGATTGTGCAGTAGCTTTGGATGGTAACGAACCAATCATCAATATCCACAAAATGACGTTTAGAAATGTTTTCATAGCTACAAAGCTATTCATAATAGCCTTCATTTTCGCCAACACAAGGTTAACTGCTCAAAAGACGGCCGTAAACTTCGATTATTTAATGGTAGATGAAGCACCGTTGGGACCAATCGGTTTTTTAGGAACCGGAGTATCGATGTATCATCCGAACGCACCTATTTATGTAGGTATTCGTCTCAATAATGCTCTTATAGGAACACGCGCTGGATATTACACATTCGGCTATCATGTTGGAGCACATGTGTCTCTAACTAATAAATTTTCGCTACAGCCTAAACTCATGTTTACAGCAGGAGGCGGGGCTGAGAGCAATGACGGATCTGGTGGTTTTGGTACTGCAGGGTTATCCTTGGATTACACCTACAATGATTGGACCTTAGGAGCGGGCGCACAATATAGTTACGTGAGTACAGGAGTGATTCAAGGCGCATCATCTTATTTAACTCTTCAACGTTCATTAGAATTTTCATCACCTAGACTAAGGCCTACGAAAACTCAACTCTTCACAAATGCATTATTATCCACCTGGAACGAACATGAGCGTTCAACAGGCTTTATTGGTATCGGTGGACGTATATTCGATAAGCACACATTTAAAAGTGTGTATTTAACAGCTGCAGTCACGGATTTAGGCGGATATATGGATGTGTATGGGGGATATGGAGTATATAAGGACGTATCTAAATTCAGATTTATCGTTGAAGCCAATGCCGGTACAGGAGGAGGAGGACGTGCCCCAGCAGGAGGTGGTGCGTTGTATGGTGGCCAAGGTGAGATTCAATATCGGTTCTCTGATCTATTTATGGGAATCTCCTCAGGTCTCTTATCAAGCTTAAATGAACCGTTTTACTTTCATTACACAGCGTTACGGCTAGGTACTGAATTTCAATTCAATTCTAAAGTGTATAAGCATCCTGATTTTAGCCTACAGCATTTAAATATTGAAAGTAGTATTCGAACCTATTTAGGATCTCAAGGGTTTTCGAACCTTGGGATTGCCTTCCAATTATATAAAAAGGGCCATGTATCCTTCCGTGGTGAGAGTTATTGGGCGTTTACCGATGGAAGAGGGGCTTATGCCGAGGGACTATTTGGATTTCGATACCAGCCTAATGCATTTTATGTGGAGTCCCAGATTGGTGCAGGAGCCGGAGGCGGTATCAATCTCTGGAATGGGGCTGGATTGGCATTTGTTAATGCTGGCTTAGACCTACCATTAGGATCACTCGCTAGTCTAAACGTAAAATACATTTACAACGTGTACTCTACAACACCGTTCCCAAGGCACGGACTTCAATACGGCCTAGGTTTCAAAATTCCTTTCACTAAAGCGTAAGATTTATGAATTAGTATTAAGACTTAAGATTACTCATATATCTTTGAGCTTAAATAAGTTTATAATACTATACAAGTCATGAAAAAAATTCTACTTACGCTCACATTAACCCTTACCGCTATTACGGCCAGCGCACAATCGGTCAACATTCCTACTGAATACGAATTAGGCTATTACTTTGGCTTTCATTCTCACCAGCTTACTGCTGCCGCAGAGTTTGATATGGGCGTGGGTATCGAAGGTTTCGCTCAAACAGATATTGCTCATTTCGGTAATACTACAGATAAATTCTATGTAGGACTTCGCTATTTGTGGAGAGGTGTTGAAACTCCTAACTGGGAAGGTACGGTCTCTGCTGGTGCATGGACTACTGGTCTGATTTATAATGCTCCAGTCTACCCACTTCATATCGGTTCTAGAGCGTCATTGCGTTATAAAATCACTGAAAAGCTTACTGTTGGACCTCAAGTGTTTGTAACGCCGGTTCCTAATGATAGTGAGGTAAGTATCGGATTAATGTATAAACTTTACTAAGAGCTCCATACCCAAAAACCAAAAGCTATCTAAATTAAAAGCTCGCCTAATGGCGGGCTTTTATATTTTTACAGTATGACATATGCTCGGATCAAGATATTCATACTCCTATTAATTTGTTCACAAACCGGTTTCGCTCAAAATGCGAGTGTTGAACACCAGTTCGAGTATCTGCAAGGGCAAATACCAATGACCTGGGTTACTCAGCGTTTTTTGGTGCACAAGCAGTTGGATAGAATCTCAGTTGCTGGTGGACTTGAAACACAAAGCGCAGTATTTGGTGACTATGGCGGGTTTTATGTTTTTGGCCTTCACGGCAGACTTGTTTCAGGTTTTGGGCCTTGGAGCATGCACTCGGGACTAAGTTTGGCCACCGGAGGTGGGGCAGGAGCTCCTGATGGAGATGGTCTTATGTATCGATTCGAGGCAGGCTTAGGACGGTCTATAACGTCTCGGAGTCGCCTAGGGATTACTTACAGTATCTTAGATTTTCCGACGGGTGATATTGCATCCAAGCATGCTGCATTGAATTTTAGTTATAAGCTACCTTACCAATGGCAGTCGGCATCAAATTCAATTAAAATATTTCCAGGGGCAGTTTCTGTCATTGGCGGGGTTTTCTTGTTCGATGCTGCAGATGCTTCCCGCATTACCGACACAGGAAAAAGTTTATATACCGGTGTCCGCTTCACGCAGCAAATAAGAAATACTCTTGAGTTAGACCTTCAGCTTGGTGCCTCTGCCGTGGGTTCAACGGATGGTTTTATGGACTATAAGGCTGGTATGACTAAATTGTTTGGACCTGGTAGTTACCAATTTTTTCTTCGAGGGCAAATCGGTTCTGGCGGGGGTGGCTCTGTAGAGACCGGTGGAGGAATTGCAACTGCTTTAGGTGGCGGTATACGTCTTATGGAAAGACTTGAATTATCTTATGCGTTCTGGGATGCTTGGCAGACTGAAATGCAAGCTCCCTTGTTGGAAGTTTCCTATCGCATTCCTTTTGAGACCAATTTTGGATTCGTGGCCTCTAACTTTAGTGCAGAAGCGGGCAAGAACAAATTAGTACCGGTGGCATTACCACTAATTATAGGCTCCCGTTGGAATTTAAAAGAAGGTTTAGATCGGAATGGGCTCGCCTATCAGCCTATGGGGTCTATCTTTTTAGGAACAAAATATGAGGCTTTCCAGGGATTTTGGTTCAGTGGCGAGACCCTGTGGGCGGCTACCGGTGGCTATGGTGCTTATGCGGAAGGAATGTTTGGTGTCTACCAGGATGTATGGAGCTGCAGACGTTCATTATTCGGGTGGAATGCATCCTTAGTTGCCGCTGGAGGAGGGGGTATCGAGACGAATAAGGGCTTAGCGTTGGCCGCGGGGTTCCACTATTCATTAAAAACATCCTCTAAGAACAGATGGACCATCATAGCGCGTAAAAAATACTTTGGTGTAGACGCCTATAATCCTTGGGTTTTGGGTGTACAATACGAGCCGACCTTTACCGTCTTAACTCGGTAAAAGACAATATCTTTGTAGCATGAAACAACTCTTTTCTTTTGCAGCGATGCTGCTTTGCCTTGTGGGCTTTGCTCAAAACAATCATTTGGATTCCAAGGGGTTAAAACAAGGCAAATGGCAGAAAACTTACGATAGCGGAAAAATCAGATACACAGGAACGTTTAAAAATGACATTCCTGTGGGCAAGTTTACGTACTACTTTGAGCGTGAAGGAGGTATAATGTCTGAGATTGAATACCGAGGCGAAAGCGGAATTGGCTATGCGATTGCTTATCACGCTACAGGCATAAAACAAGCTGAAGGGCTTTACAACAAGCAGTTAAAAGACAGCGTTTGGACCTACTATTCCAGAAAGGGTCTATTAACCCAACGCGAATCCTATCATACAGGAATGCTTGATGGACAGCGAATAACCTATTGGGAAAACGGTAAGGTTGCTGAAATAGTGGACTTTGTAAATGATCTCGAGCATGGTCGTTGGGTCCGTAAATGGGATAACGGCAGCCTACGCACTAAAGGAGGTTATACGAATGGTATGCTAGAAGGTGAATGTGTCTATTATGACGAGTCTGCGAAAATGATTGCAAAAGGATCTTATCATAAAAGTAAAAAGCATGGTGTTTGGTACTACTTCGAGGACAATAAAGTAACCTCAAAGGAGACGTATCGTTATGGAGTATTAGAAAGTGAAACGACCTACAGTGATGAGCAAACCGAAGAATGAGACAACCGTAGTTGTAGGTCTTAGCGGTGGAGTCGATTCATCGGTCACCGCTTATCTATTGCAGAAAGAAGGGTACCAAGTAATTGGACTCTTTATGCG
>Ga0209137_1004934_pt1 | contig 10367 bp, 9 predicted proteins | sample SaaInl5LU_22_DNA_FD_184642 | JGI IMG/M metagenome (GOLD analysis project Ga0209137, IMG submission 184642) | Marine microbial communities from expanding oxygen minimum zones in the Saanich Inlet - ESP_105LU_22_DNA (SPAdes) (version 2) | ecosystem: Environmental > Aquatic > Marine > Intertidal...
TGCGTATTTACATCTCGGCTCTTAGTAATAGAACCCGAAGCACTATCTCCCTCGGTAATAAACAACGTCGTTTCTAATCTACGGTCGCCCTTTGGACTTGCCTTAGCATCACTAAGATGGGCACGACAATCTCTGAGTTTCTTGTTGTGTAAGCTCGCTTTCTTTGCACGATCTCTGGCCAATTTCCGTATCCCCTGTAAATCCTTGCGCTCTCTTTCTGCACGTTGAATTTTTTTGAGAATCGAATCTGCGACGTCAGCATTACGGTGCAAGAAATTATCCAGTTTTTCCTTCATGAAATTCACCACATAGGTGCGTACATGAATTTCACCTGGTGCCATTTCAAGTGACCCGAGCTTTGTTTTAGTCTGTGATTCAAAAACGGGCTCAACTACTTTCAATGAAATTGCAGAAATGATACAGCTACGAACATCGGCTGCATCGAAATTCTTTCCATAGAAATCACGCATCACCGTAACAAAGGCCTCGCGCAATGCATTTTGGTGGGTACCTCCTTGCGTGGTGTGCTGACCATTCACGAATGAATAATACTGTTCCCCTTGCATACGCTCACTGTGCGTAAAGGCAACTTCTATATCATCGCCTTTCAAATGAACGATGTCGTGAAGCGTATCGCCATCAAGATTGTCTTGGAGCAAATCCTTTAGCCCATTTTCGGAGTAGAATTTCTCACCATTCAAATAGAGGGTCAAGCCAGGATTCAAATAAGCGTAATTCCAAAGCATCTTCTCTACATACTCCATCATGAAGCGGTAGTTCAAGAAAATCTCTGGATCAGGACGGAAGGAAATTTTGGTCCCTTTCCGTTGTGATGATTCAGTGATCGGGTCGTCTTCGATCAATTTTCCAAAGTGGAATGCAGCTCGTTTAGTCTTTCCATCGCGGTAAGCTTGAACGATAAACTCTGTCGAAAGGGCATTTACTGCTTTAGCACCTACCCCATTCAAACCAACTGACTTTTTAAACGCTTTACTGTCGTACTTCGCTCCGGTATTGATCTTTGAAACTACATCGACCACCTTTCCTAATGGAATACCACGACCGTAATCACGAACGACTACTTGACCGTCAGAAATCTTAATCTCAATGGTCTTACCCGCTCCCATGACGAATTCGTCAATAGAGTTGTCAAGCACCTCTTTGAGCAAAATGTATATCCCGTCGTCTGGACTTTTTCCATCGCCCAATTTCCCGATATACATACCAGGGCGTAGGCGGATGTGTTCGTCCCACTCTAAGGACCGAATATTATCCTCGGTATAATTGGATTCTTGTGCCATAAGTTGTTGGAATCAGAAAGATTCTAATTTAGAAAGGCACAGCAGAGAAACAAAGGTTTACCCAAGGTTTCTATACACAGGTTTTACACATTGAAACGGAAGTGCATTACGTCACCGTCTTGAACGATATACTCCTTGCCTTCCACACGCATTTTACCTGCCTCTTTCACAGCTGCTTCACTGCCCAATTCGTTGAAATCTTCATAAGCGATGACCTCTGCACGAATGAACCCTTTTTCAAAATCGGTATGAATAACACCCGCTGCTTGAGGCCCCGTAAACCCTCGTTTGATGGTCCAAGCACGAACCTCTTTTACACCCGCAGTGAAATACGTCTGAAGTTCAAGAAGGTCATACGCTGCACGAATAACACGGTTCACCCCAGCATCTTCAAGACCTAATTCTTCCAAGAACATTTGCTTCTCGTCGTAGGTCTCTAAATCCGCGATATCACTTTCGGTACTTACCGCAATGTGAAGGCATCCCGCCCCCTCTTCAGCGGCCATTTCGCGAACGCGTTCCACGTGAGCATTTCCAGTTTTCGCAGCGCTTTCATCTACGTTACACAAATACAACACCGGCTTGTCCGTAAGTAATTGCATCTCGCGAACTAAATCGTTCTCACGCTCGCTTCGTTCGAATCCACGTACATTTTTGCCTTCCATGATGTAGGCAACTAGACGCTCTAGAGTCTCCACATTCAGTTTTGCCTCTTTCTCTCCACTTTTCGCCATTTTTTTCGCTTTGTCCAAGCGTTTTTCAACGGTATCCAAGTCTTTCAACTGCAACTCTGTATCAATAGTCTCCTTGTCACGAATCGGATCTACCGAGCCATCAACATGCGTTACATTCTCGTTCTCAAAACAACGAAGGACATGAATTATGGCGTTGGTCTCACGAATGTTTCCCAAGAATTGGTTTCCCAAACCTTCTCCCTTAGAAGCTCCTCGAACCAAACCTGCAATATCTACGATTTCCACGTTCGCTGGCTGAACCTTCTGAGGATCAACGAGTTCAGACAAACGCTCTAGGCGTGCATCTGGAACTGTAACCTGACCTACATTAGGTTCAATAGTACAGAATGGATAGTTCGCTGCCTGCGCCTTTGCGCTTGATAAACAGTTGAACAATGTACTTTTTCCGACGTTCGGCAAACCGACAATACCACACTTCATAATCTTCGTATTAAGGCGGCAAAGATAATTCTATTCTTTGTTAGCAACGTGTGTATATGTGTGAGAAGTTTAAAATGTGTCAGCGGTGTATTTATGTGTAATTTTGTACCAATTAAAGCAACAGAATTTAGCTCATGTCACAACAAGACCTACAAGCCGTCGTATCTCAGGTACGCAGAGATATTGTCAGAATGGTACACGCCGTAAACTCTGGTCACCCAGGCGGATCATTAGGATGTGCAGAATACCTCGTGTCGCTCTACTTCGAGCACATGAACCACAATGCGAAGGAATTTTCAATGGACGGAATTGGCGAAGATCTTTTCTTCCTGTCTAACGGCCATATCTCTCCGGTAATGTACTCTGTATTAGCCCGTGCTGGTTACTTCCCTGTGAAGGAATTGGCGACGTTTAGAAAACTCAATACGCGCCTTCAAGGTCACCCAACGACACACGAAGGACTTGACGGTATTCGTATCGCTTCTGGTTCATTGGGTCAAGGATTGAGCGTTGCGATCGGGGCTGCTGAGGCTAAGAAATTGAACAATGATGATTCTTTTGTCTTCACGCTTCACGGAGATGGTGAATTGCAAGAGGGACAGATTTGGGAAGCTGCTATGTACGCTTCTGCTAAGAAGATTGATCGTCTGATTGCTGCAGTTGATGTTAATGAAAAACAGATCGACGGTACTACGGATCACGTGTTAGCCATGGGATCTTTAAAAGCAAAATGGGAAGCATTCGGTTGGGACGTTATCGAAGTGGAAGGTGGAAATGACCTTGCTGCGATTAGCGCGGCCATCACGGAGGCGAAATCTAGAGCTGGACAAGGCAAGCCTGTATGTCTATTGCTAAAGACCGAAATGGGGAATGGTGTAGACTTCATGATGGGTACGCACAAATGGCACGGTGTTGCTCCTAACGATGAGCAGCTTGAAGCAGCATTAGCTCAAAACCCTGAAACCTTAGGCGACTACTAAACTTCGAGCCTCCAAATTTGAGAAAACTCACCGCCATACTTGCCTTCTGTATTGCTTTGAACGCCTTTGGGCAAAATCAAAAGCAAGTAGAGAAACATGCTCCATTAACTCGAATTCTATTCGTGTTTGATGGGAGTCAAAGTATGTATGGGCGATGGGAAAGTGGAGCTAAGATTGACGTTGCGCAGCGACTCATGGGCCAAATGTTGGACAGCTTACAAGGTATCCAAAACGCGAATAATTTTGAATTGGCCCTGCGGGTCTATGGACACCAAAAGCCTGTCCCACCACAGGATTGTTCGGATACGCGTTTAGAGGTACCTTTTAGTAAGGGAAATATTTACCGCATTAAGAGAGTGCTGAAGACCATTAAGCCGAAAGGAACCACTCCTATTGCTGGTTCACTTATGAAAGCGGCGAATGATTTCCCTGCATGTGCAGACTGTCGAAACATCATCATTCTAATCACTGATGGGGTTGAAGCCTGTGACGGTGATCCATGTATTGTTTCAAAACGACTCCAAAAGAAAGGCATCATTCTAAAGCCCTTCGTTATTGGAATCGGTATTGATGAAAACTTCAAGAATAGCTTTGAATGTGTCGGAACGTATTTTGATGCTTCCGATGAAAACACGTTTAAAAATGTACTCGGGGTTGTCATCTCACAAGCCTTGGACAATACCACCGCTCAAATTAACTTACTCGACCACAGAGGAAAGCCTACTGAAACTAATGTTCCTATCATATTGTATGACCACACAAGTGGTAAGGTGAAGGAAAGCATAGTGCATACCTTAAATTACAAAGGCCAACCAGATACGCTTGTTTTAGACCCACTTGTGGTTTACGATATGGAAGTGCATACCGTTCCACCAGTTCGAGTTGACAGTATAGTAATCCACCCAGGCACACATACCCATATTGGAGCCAACACTCCGCAAGGAGATCTAGAGCTTCGTGCCTCTCCGAGGTCATCGCAAAACGTAAGTTGCATCGTTAAACCCGCAGGCCGCGAAGAGATCCTGCATGTTCAAGACTTTGGAACCACGCAGCGCTACTTAAGCGGTACGTATGACCTAGAGATCTTAACACTACCTCGTATTATTCAAAAGAACATCACCATTAAGGCGAGCGCTACGACTACTATTGCAGTAGCTCCTCCAGGTATGGTCACTATTCAGACTGGAGTTAGTGGCTTTGGTGCTATTTTTATTGAGCGCGAATCAGGGTATGAATGGGTGATTGACTTAAGTACAAGCAGTGAACGTCAAGTTTTTCAGCTACAGCCCGGAAAATATAAAGTGGTCTTCAGAAGCAAATTTGCCCAGGAGACTGCCTACAGTAAAAGCAAAGAATTTAGAGTGAGCCCAGGCTCATCAACCATAGTGAAAATCAATTAGAATGAAAAAGTACACAGATTCAGGAAGTAAAGACACGCGTTCAGGATTCGGTGCTGGTCTAGAAGTTTTAGGACAGACGAATGAGAACGTGGTAGCACTTTGTGCCGACCTTACAGGCTCGTTGAAAATGAACGCCTTCGAGGATCAGAATCCAGATCGTTTTTTCCAAATAGGTATTGCAGAAGCCAACATGATGGGTATCGCAGCAGGTCTAACGATCGGCGGTAAAATACCTTTTACAGGAACCTTCGCGAACTTCTCTACGGGTCGTGTGTACGATCAAATTCGCCAGAGTATCGCTTATTCCGGTAAAAATGTAAAAATCTGTGCTTCGCACGCAGGTCTAACTCTAGGTGAAGATGGCGCAACCCATCAAATTCTAGAAGACATTGGTTTAATGAAAATGCTACCACATATGGTAGTAATTAACCCATGTGATTACAACCAAACAAAGGCGGCTACTATTGCAATTGCAGAATATGAAGGCCCTGTTTATTTGCGTTTTGGTCGTCCAAAAGTGGCCAATTTCACTCCAGCGGACACCAAATTCGTGATTGGAAAAGCAGATGTGCTCACTGAAGGTTCTGACGTTACCATCATTGCTACTGGACACCTCGTTTGGGAAGCCATTCAAGCTGCAGAGGCCTTGAACGAAGCTGGCATAAGCGCTGAAGTATTAAACATGGCTACGATCAAACCTCTTGATGAGAAAGCTATCCTTGCATCTGTCGCAAAGACGGGTTGTGTAGTTACCGCTGAAGAGCATAACCGTTTTGGTGGCTTAGGCGAAAGTGTTGCTCAAACCTTAACGACCAATCACCCCGTACCACAAGAGTTCGTTGCAGTAAACGACAGCTTTGGCGAAAGTGGAACTCCAGCGCAACTCATGGAAAAGTACGGTTTGAACGCAACAGCGATTGAAGCAGCAGCAAAAAAAGTAATCGCTCGAAAATAAGTCTAGCCCATCGGGTTAAACCTTTGTACCTTCTTACACTCTATAGAGGTAATGAAGGATAAAAAGAACATAGAACGCCTTCTATTGCAACAGCAGTGGGAGGCGTCTTTTTTTCAAATCGTTGAGCAATACAGCGAACGTCTACTTCTGTGTGCCATAAATATTCTTAAAGACCCCATTGTCGCGGAAGATGCACTTCAAGAAGCTTTTATTAGCATTTGGAGAAACCTTCATAAGTTCAAAGGGGATGCAAACAGTTATACTTGGTGTTATAGCATCGTTAGAAATAGTGCGTTAAATGAATTGCGTAAGGCGAAGAGGCAACCATCCACTGGACATACCACTGAAGTTATAGAATTGTTAGGAGGTACGGAGACTGAACGTCTCACATGGGACGCTGAAGAAATAGAGCTACAGCTGCAGGGCATTCTCGCCGAGCTTCCTGAAAAGCAAAAGATGGTGTTTGAAATGCGCTACTATCAAGAAATGAGTTTTAAGGAACTCTCCATACTTACAGGTATCTCAGAGGGTGGGCTTAAGGCCAATTTCCACCACGCCAAACAAAAAATCCAAGAAAAATTGGTGGCCAAATTAAACCTCGCTCCTTCTCAAACGTCAAACAAATAGATGAACACAGATCGTAGACATAGCAGTAATGCACAGCAACTTGATCTCTTAAGAGCTAAGTTGCATCGCATCCCGGAGCAACATCCAGTGGACCGGACCACAGGCCCTGTTGTAGCGAAAATGACTCGACTCAGATGGTTGAGTGCTGCTGTCGGTATTGCTGCTTCTGTCACCATCGTTGCATTGCTTTGGCCATCCCAAAACAATGTGACTTCAAATGTTTCATCGCAAGAACTAATCGAGGAGCTCTACAGTTTAGGGTACGTCGATCATGAGGATTTTTACGACTTCGTAGAACCCGACTCACTCGAATTTGCAGGAGGTAGTATCGATGCTGACCTGTTTTACCAGTACTATGAAGACAATGACAATTATTTATTAGAATTATGAAAAAGCTAATCACTCTCGCCTTATTGCTAGGCACCATCACAGGGTTTTCTCAACCGAACTTAAGAGGTGAACATCAAGAACGCCGTGAGAAAATTGAAGCCATTAAAGTCGCTTATATCACAGAAGAACTTGAACTCACCGTAGCTGAAAGCCAAGAATTTTGGCCTATATACAATGAGCTTCAGAAAAAAGAACTTAAGCTAAGAGAAGGACAACGCTCTGCCCTGAATTCGTTACATGAACAAAGCTCAGAGAAAGATCTAGAAAAAGCGATGTACGAAATGGCAGATGGTCACATCGCCCTAGAAGAACTTCGAAAATCTTACATTGATGACTTCATCGCTGTACTAGGTGCAACGAAAACGGCGCTACTATTTAAGGCGGAAAGAGACTTTGGCCGTAAAGTAATGGAACGAATGCACCGTGGAGATCGTCCTAGAGACCGAGGACCACGAGACGGAGCGCCTCATCCTCAAGAAGGCCGTCCCATGCGCTAAACGAACTACCTAGATAACATCATCAAAAGATTCGTGGCCTCGTAAGAGTGCTGCGGATTTTTTTGTTATCCCCTTTCCCACTCCCTCGTTGTATCTTCGCCCATATGGCAAGCATTAAAGACTTATTTCTATCGAATGTCGCTCAAGTAGTCGACGGACCTTCCGCGTTAGTAATTGACCATGCAAAAGGCAATTACCTGTATGATCCAGATGGCAAAGCGTATCTCGATTTAATCAGCGGTATATCTGTCTCAAATGTGGGACACTCGCATCCCGAAATTATAGCTGCCGTTACAGAGCAAATTCACAAGCACATGCACCTTCAAGTGTATGGAGAATTCGCGGTTACTCCTCAGGCACTTCTCGCACAAAAAGTTCTGAGCACATTAAGCCCTTGTATGGGAAGCGTGTACTTCGTGAACAGTGGAACTGAGGCAATAGAAGGTGCGTTGAAATTGGCTAAAAAGTTTACTGGTCGAACCGGTTTGATCAGCTTTAACAATAGCTATCATGGTTCGACTCATGGCGCGTTAAGCATTCAAGGTTCAGAGGAGTTCAAGCAAGGTTATTACCCGCTCCTTCCCGATACGGCCCAATTCGATTATAACGACCCTAAGGTACTTGATCACATCACAACGAACACTGCCGCAGTAGTCGCCGAATGCGTACAAGCTGAATCCGGTTACATACCTGCCAATACAGAATGGCTACTCGCCCTGCGTGCCAAATGTACGGAAGTAGGTGCATTGTTGATATTGGACGAAATACAAACCGGGATGGGCAGAACTGGTACGATGTACGCTCATCAGGCTTATGGCTTCTGTCCAGACATTTTGTGTTTAGCAAAAGGCTTCGGTGGAGGCATGCCTCTAGGTGCTTTTATTGCGCCTAAACACATCATGGATGTACTTAAAGCAAACCCAATTTTAGGGCATATCACCACTTTTGGAGGACATCCAGTGAGTTGTGCAGCATCTCTAGCTGCATACAATATCATCGAATCCAACCCAAAATGGTTGGAAAGCATTCCCGAAAAAAGTGCTCTTATCAAGCAAATGATGGTTCATCCCGCTATCGCTAAGATCCGTGGTACTGGCCTCATGTATTGTGTCACTCTACACGACCACATTGATGGAGGTGGAGTTATTGCACACATGGAACAGCATGGTGTCATCACTGACTATTTTCTCTTTGCAGGGAACGCCATCCGTATCTCACCTCCTCTCCCTATCACAGTGGAGGAATTGACTGAAGGTCTACAGAAAATTTTAAACGCCTTAAGCGCTTATATGCCAGAGAGTCAAAAATAAGTGTTACTTTGACACTTACTCGTTAACTCAACTCATTACAACGCTTATGCTAGGCAAAGTCAAGCTCAGTTTTTCTCAAATTCTGAACATGAATGTCGGCTTCTTTGGTATCCAATACAGCTTTGGATTACAACAAAGCGCCGTCAATCCTATTTACGATTTATTAGGGGCTAGTCCCGATGAAATCCCACTACTCAACCTTGCCGGTCCTATGACAGGGCTACTAGTACAACCTATAATTGGCGCTATGAGCGACAAGACATGGTCTGTTAAATGGGGACGTCGAAAACCTTATTTCCTTATCGGTGCAATACTATGTAGCTTGGCTCTATTGATGTACCCTTTCAGCAGTTCACTTTGGATGGCGGCAGGTTTACTATGGATCCTTGATGCTGGAAATAATACTGCGATGGAACCCTACCGAGCATTCATTGCAGACACATTGGACGAGGAGCAACAACCATTAGGTTTTCAGATGCAAAGCTTTTTCACTGGATTAGGACAGACGCTGGCTAACCTTAGTCTTTTCATTTTCCCAATTATCTTCATCGGAACCACAGGATCCTTACCCACCTGGGTCTACGCCTCATTCTTCCTTGGTGCTGTTTGCTCGATTGGAACCATTCTTTGGAGCATTAAAACCACCAAAGAAATTCCTCCGTCGGATGAAGAAATAGAACGCATTAAAGCTGAACCATTAAATCTTCTGAGTCCCTTCAAAGACATCATTGTAGCGATCGGAGAAATGCCACGTGTGATGTGGCAACTGGCCCTTGTATATCTATTCCAATGGTATGCACTATTCTGCTATTGGCAAAATAGCTCTAAAAGCATCGCTCTTTCTGTATGGAACGCAACGCCCAAGGATCAACCTGAAGCATACTCAGAAGCTGTATCATGGACAGGTCTAGTTAATGGTTGGTACAACATTGTCACCTTCCTTACCGCATTTATTCTAGTCGGATTCGCAAAACGCTATGGAGCTAAAACCGTCCATTTCGTTTGTCTTCTACTAGCAGCAGCAGGTTTTCTAGCTTTCCCACATATCGCGAACAAGAACTTACTGTTTTTCGCTATATCTGGCTTTGGTATAGGATGGGCGAGCATGATGGGAATCCCCTATCTCCTTGTTGTTAATGATATACCTAAGGAACGTTATGGTGTATATATGGGTGTGATCAATATGATGATAGTCATCCCAATGATTTTTCAAAACATATCATTTGGATATATACTTCGAAATTTCTTAGATAACGATCCTAGACAAGCGATAACCTTTGCCGGAGTCTTATTGATACTTAGTGCATTAGCAACACTCCTTATCAAACCTACTCGCGTAAAGCCGTAATTGATTTAAGAATAGGCTTCCCTCGAGGACACCCAATTTCAATAGTAATTCACATTACCCATACGAGCTGTCCTATACAACATCACAATACCGATGCCGAGCAAAGAGAAGTAGCGAGGCACTTCATAAAACAAAGAAAGCCGCTCAGGATGCTCCTGAGCGGCTTTTTTGTGTGTTGTATTAAGGGATGTCTTCTTGCTTTGCCGTATTCGGTTACCCCCTCCTAGCAATTCAAGTCTTCCCTAGACCATTGGGTATAAAAAAACCCAATCTAGTTGACCTAGACTGGGTTTAGAAAAATGGCGGCGACCTACTCTCCCGGAAAAACCAGTACCATCGGCGCAAGTGTGCTTAACTGCTCTGTTCGGAATGGGAAGAGGGGAT
>Ga0209137_1004935_pt1 | contig 10365 bp, 10 predicted proteins | sample SaaInl5LU_22_DNA_FD_184642 | JGI IMG/M metagenome (GOLD analysis project Ga0209137, IMG submission 184642) | Marine microbial communities from expanding oxygen minimum zones in the Saanich Inlet - ESP_105LU_22_DNA (SPAdes) (version 2) | ecosystem: Environmental > Aquatic > Marine > Intertidal...
CGCCTTCTTCGAGTCGTCTTGACCTCCCTCGCGCTGCAGTAGGTGGGCATGCTGCTGGAGGAACTTGGGGAGCTGCCTCTGGTAGGTCACGCCTCCTTTTGGTTTGCCACCACCGGCCCCCCCGCCGCCAGTCATCCCTCCGCCCCCACCACCTCCGCCTCCACCCGGCCCGCTGAAGTGATCTCGATGTCCGCCCGACCAGCCCCCACCGTATTGGTCCTCATACCCTCCGCCCGAGTCTTTGCCTCTGCCTCGTTTGCCGCCCATCGCGGAGTCCGAAGTGATGGCTTTCTCGCACATTGTTCGCTCAAAAACTAGAATCAAGTTCAAACAAGCACGCGCCGAGATGGACCGCGGGGAGGATGCCGGCCCGACGCGGCCGAAGATACCCAAACTACAAATTGCAAACTTGAAATCACAGCAAGCACGCAAACGGGGCAACCGCAATGGGAGTGCTTCCGGTAGTCTTCAGGGCGGCGACAACGGCAAGGGCCTGGGCCTGGGCATGAAAAACGCCAAGGGACGGGTTGGCAGGCATCAGAAGGATACCTATGTGACTGCGGAATCGGATGACGCTGCGAGGGATGCGAGACTCACGAGGGGGACGTCTCGAGATGATACGACCGTCTCCGAGGTGGACGAACACGAGCTTGATGCTGAGGAGCTCCGTCTACAAGCGGAAATGCTTCGCCTCAGAGAACGACACTTTTTGTTGGCAAAGCGCACAGAGGAGGTGAGAGCACGCAAGGAGGCAAACAAGGTGTTGGAAGGGTTCCAAGTGGAATTGCGCGCGGAGCTCGAGGAAATGATGCAATCAATGGAACAGGAGAAGCGAACAAAACTGAAGGAGGCTGACGTGTTTAAGCGGTGCGTACTTAGGTAACGCAAGCCGTCGAAGACGCATCTGCGTCGGTTGCGCGCGAGCGCCCCTCAACGGTTTTTCATCAGTGACTGACACGACCCATTCCTCGCTCCTTTCCGTCGCCGTTCTCGTCTCGAAGGGATGTCCAAGCGCGTATAAGCGAGCTCGAGGGAGTGCTGAATCAGCTCGCGAACAAAGTGAACGGAGTAAACGCCATGTACGCGGCGACGGCGGAGGAAATTCAACGCGAGTTCACGGAGGCTCTCGCGCGAAAGAAACAACTCCTGGACATTGAGGTTCAGGAGAAGCTCGCTGGGTTTTCTCGGTCTTGGGCGAACAGCGGCGAAGAAGTCTTTTCCGGTGGGGCAGGAAGATGAGTACATTCTTCAAATAGCACGCATCATAGCTCATGTGCGATGTAGTAGAAATCCATAGGTGATTACATTTCATACTTCGAGACGCGCCAACCTACTTGGCCTTAGCGCCGCGAGCGCGAGGCGGCGCCTCTTTCAGCCAATCCCAGTACTCCTTCGTGGGCGCGACGCCAAACTTTGCCCCGGGGTCCGCGAAGTAGTGGACGATCATCATCACGATCCTGTTGTTCACGTCGAGCCACCCCGGAAGTGACGCGTTGTCCATGAAGGGATGCTCGAGGATGAACACGATGGCGGTTGCCAGGACGGTGAGTTGCATGCAGAGCGTCGACACGGAGAAGAACGCGGAGACGCACAAAAGGATGTTCTTCAGGTCGGCGTAGACGATCGTGATGTCCGCGCTGAATATGAACGTGCACAGCATGGCGTTGAGAGAAACGATCGCGGACTGCCATGCCATGCGATACGCGACGTTCCAGCACCAAGTCTTGTAGTAGCACCCCTTACATGAGGGACTTATGGTTCCAAACAAGTAGTTGCCGCGGTAGTTGATCAGGGTGTCGAGCTGAAGGCGGCCCATCACGGGATTATCCTCGCGCTCAGCAGCTTTGCGTGCCATGCCGTACTCAATCATCGCGATTCCCACGGTGTTGTGCAGCGCTTTCGGGTCACCGTGATGGTATCCGTCCCTCGACGCGCACGTGCTGCAGATGGGACACGTTCCCTTTGCGGCTTTCGCGGAGAACGGGCACGAGCTCTTCATCGGTTTGACCTCGGCGGGCAGGTTCGCGGAGAGGTACATGTTCTCTCGGTTACGCCACGGACGCGAATCAAACGCGGTGCGTAACTTCCCGAATCTGTCGGTCTCGAGGAGTATGAAATACACCATGCTGAACATCGCGGTGCCGGTCGCGAGCATCACGGTCATCCAATCTGCGAGGACAAATCGGGACGTTTTCTGGGTCAGATCGGGCGTTTCCGAGAACGAGAGGATTTCACGGGGTCGTGGCTGCCGGACGCACCGAGCGTCTGGTAAACGAACGTGTCCTTAGGAGCGAAAAGCACGAATCGAAGAAGGGCCGTAACACCGAACGGGATCGCGAAGCGCTCTCTCAGCGCGTTCAAGATGCCGAAGGGCTGGCACGTGACTTGCAAAACTGTCATCTGCTTTTGGAAAGATGTGTTCCGCTTGAGGAGATCTCCACCGCAGCCTTCCGCAACAGTGCTCGGCGTTCCGAGCTCGAGTGCGCGCTGGCTACTCTGTACGTCGTGCCGACAACGACGAAGCTGGTCACGACGCGGTGGATGGGCGCTCGCGCTTGCGTTCGTGCGCCACAGAGAGTCTATTTCGGGCGAAGCCACGAAACCGTTTCCGGGTTCGATTTTGAGAATAATAAAACCGTCGTTTCGCCTACTCCTCCAGCGCGGCGAGCGCTGACTTGCGCTTGAGTAACTCAGCGACAGCATCCTGCACCTCCGGGTCCACGTTCGTCAGCCCCTGTTCGTCTTTCAAGCGACGCACCTCCGCCGCCTGCTCGTCGACCGCCTTCGCGGCCTTTTCGATATCCTCGGGCGAGGCGCCCGCTTTGGGCTCGTCTGCGGGCGCGGCGGCTTTCGCGGGCACGAGCTGCCCGCCCTCCGCGACAGTCATCGCCTCGCCCTCCGTGCCGTCCTCGTTGAGCCACGTGAACGAGTCGAATCGCACCGCCTGGCCGGTTTTCTCACCGTCTTTGTTCGTGATCGTCCACACGATCGCGCCGTCCACCTTGAATTTGCGCCCGTCGCTCGCCTGCCTGACGCCGCTGTAGTCTCTGATGACGCCGCTCTCCGCGGCTTTGTTGAGGAGCTCGCGTCGCTCAGACTGGATGCCGTCGTCGTCCTGCGCGGACTTGGTGGAGGGCATCCCCACGAACTCGTCCCAGGGCAGTCCCCACAGCGAAAGCGCCGCTTGGTTCCCGTAGTTGAAGACGTCCTCGGCATCGTGCGACGCGCACACGAACGGGGCCTTGAACAGTCGCTCCGCCGCTTCCTGCACCATCACCGTGCCGTCAAGGAGCTTATCCCCCGTCTTCTCCTTGAACGAGCCGCAGATGGTGAGGCTCTGCATCACGGTGCCCGTGCCCTCGTAAGGCGCGGGGCCCGATTTCGCCGCAGGGGCGGCATCTTTCTCCGCTTCGTCCCCGGCGTCTTCCTTCGCGGCCGCGAACCTCGCGTTCAACTCCTTAGCCTCGGCTCGCTTCGCAGCCTTGCGCTCCTGATCGCGTTTCGACTTTTTTTTCGCCGCCACAACCTGCAGCGCACCGCGTCCCGCCGGGACAGACGCGGTCCTGCCGGGACGGGGCGACACACCTGGCGCTACGCGCGATGTAAGACCGACCGCAGAGGTAGCGCAGGACATCGTTCGATTTCCGCGTCCCGTGCGTGCGTATGCGGTACCTCCGGAGAGACGCGAAGGCCTGCGCAGGGTCCTTTTTATCCGCTCAGACAGTTGTGCGAAAATCCGAGATTTTCGGGTCGTCGTCACGCCGTTGCGCGTTGTTGGTCGGCGCAGTCGTCATGGTCGTCTCCGCCAAGCATCAGCGCCCAAGAGAGCAGTTCGCGGCGCACGGACCTCGGGTAGGGTCGAGGTAGGGCGGCTGCGCTATCCCGAAGGCCAGCGCGGCGTCTTCAGTGCGCGACCAGCTAGCTCGCGGGGTCCTAGCGTTCCGAGGGAACAGGGCGCCCCTTCATTCTGGTCACGAAAAAAGCGACAGAGGGGGCGTTTTTCTTTTCCACGCGGTGTCGAAATCGCTCGCTCGAAGGGAAGTCCGGACGAGCATCGACGCGCACAAGCGCGGTTGTTAGAGCGAATTCAGCTCGGTGGTCGTCATGGGGGATGTATCCACCCCGCACGGCACTCCTCTCGGGCTAGACCCGCTCGTCACACCCGTCGCTCAGGCTACGACGGTTGACGGAGTTTCCGGGGGATCTACCGACGTCGCCGTGACGCGCTCTCAGAAGCGCAAGCGAGACGAGAAGGAGGCGCTCGAGGTAAGCCGACACTCCCCCGTTTCACGCGTGTATGGTGTGGGTAGAGCGCGTCGGCGCCGCTTCGGCCATCGGCGCGCGCGGGGGCCCCGCACTCGAGCTCCGAGCCTCCGACGCGTCTTTCCGTTTTCCGTGCTGACCGCCGCCCCAAACCGTCGTTCGCGCAACTGTCGCCCCCTGACTCTCGATTTCTTCCGAGCAGGACAGAAAGGCATCCGGCGCCACGGCCGAGGCCCTGGAAAAGAAGGCGAGAGCCACCTCCGGCAAAAGCACTGGAGGCAAAGTGCACCAGTCACCACCTCTACGACCTGATGATAAGGTGAGCGCTCCCCTGCGCCGCGAACGCCGCCGTCTGGAGCGCGCGCGCCCCTCCGCGCGACATCTCGCGCTGACTTTTTATTTCACCCTTTTCTCAAACTCGCAGGACGGACACTTGCAGTACGAGCTTGGCGAAAACATCACGCCTGTGTACAAAATCTTGGCACCGCTCGGCGAAGGCACGTTCGGAAGGGTGCTCGAGTGCTGGGATCGTAAGTTCCGAAGCTACTGCGCCATCAAGATCATCCGCAACGTTCAGAAATACCGGGACGCGGCGAAGATTGAGATTGACGTGTTGAAGACGGTGCAAAAGAACGACCCGACTGGAAAGTTCAACTGCATCAAAATGCAAACTTGGTTCGATTACCGAGGCCACATCTGCATGGTCTTCGAGAAGTGCGGTCTGAGCCTGTTCGACTTTCTGCGGAAGAACCACTACAGGCCGTTCTCGGTTGGGCTCGTGCAACAGTACGCGCGTCAGCTCCTTCACGCGGTGGCGTTTCTGCACACCCTGAAACTCGTGCACACCGACCTGAAGCCCGAGAACATCTTGCTCCTGTCCAGCGCGTATCAGCGCGTGCCCGTGTCCTCTGGGAGTAAATTCACGAAACGAGTGCCCATGGATCCCACCATTCGCCTCATCGACTTCGGCAGCGCGACGTTCGAGCATCAGCACCACTCGTCCGTGGTGTCGACGCGCCACTACCGCGCGCCGGAGGTGATCTTGGGGATGGGCTGGTCGTACCCGTGCGACATATGGAGCATCGGGTGCATCTTGGTCGAGTTGCTGACTGGAGACGCGCTGTTCCAGACGCACGAAAACCTCGAGCACCTGGCGATGATGGAGGTTGTGCTCGGCCCGATTCCCAAGACGGTCGTCGCGCGCGCCGACGCGCACGCGCAAAAGTACTTCAAAAAAGGCGAAGGGTTCAACCGCTTCCTGGATCCCGTCTTGAACTGGCCGGACGGAGCGCAGAGCAGGGAGAGCGAACGAGCCGTGCGAAAGATGATCGAGCTGCGGAGCATCGTCCACGCACGACTACAGGGTGTCGTGGCGGAGCGGTTTTCGGACTTCTTGCTGCAGTTGCTGAAGTTTGAACCAGAGAGCCGCGCCTCGCCGGAAAACGCGCTGACCCACGACTTTTTCGAGCTCGAGCTCGCGTCCCTGGACGCGACGGAAGAGGTTCTGTCTCAAAACGCGCATTCTCCGCGTGCGGCGGTGTACTCGCGCAGCGCCACGGGTAACCAGCGCGCCAGCAAGCAAGGCACGGCACCCCAGAGTATCGGGATACCTTCCGCTATTCCCCCCTGAGGGAACGTTTGAAAGACACCAAGCGGGGCGAAGACGGCGGACTCGACGCGAGAGACGCGAGCGCGTCGTCGTCTCGTTTCGTCGCGCGAACCGTCCTTCGTTTAGAGAACTGATGTTGTACATGTATCATACCGCGCGAATACCGCATGCTAAATCGACACTCTCGCTACTTCATTTACAGGTCATCGTAATCGTCGTCGTCCTCACCGAGTGTGCCTGTCAACGTCCCCACCGTCGGCGGTGCTGCCACGGGGACGTCCAAGTCGTCGCCGCCGAGCGATCCGACAGCCGGCGCCAACGCCGGCGCCTCTTCATCCAACGTCCCCGGTGCTTCGGCGCGCATGACCTTCATCGCTGGCGGCGCGCCGTAGTCGTCGTCGTCCAACGAGCCTGCCACCGCCGGATCCGGCGCAGCGCGCTCACGCTTTGCGGTTTTCGTCGACGCGGGTTTCGCCTCATCCGCCGCCGGCAAATCGGGGACGCCCTGCACGATCTCCTCCAGGAAATCAAACTTTTCGTTGGAGGTGATGCACGCCTTGAGGTGTCCGGCGCTGATCATCTTCGCGCCACGCGCGAGGGCAATGTCAGCCGTGGACTTAACGAGCTCTTCCATGAACAGTTCCAGCGCTTTGACTGTGCGTTGTCGAGTGGTCAGCGTGGAAGGCGTGAGGTCAGCGAGCGTGAGAAACGTTCGGGGACGTGACCGTAGACAGGGAAATTGACGGGAACGCACACACAAGCACGGGCGTCGCCTGCGCGATCTTCCCCACTTCGTCATCCGCTTGCATGATCTTCTTTATTCGCGCTGCGACGGGGTTTTTCTTGGGTGGCATGGTCGCCGATTGTCCGGAAGCTGTCTCCTCGAGGCGCTAACGAGATGTGGGAAAACATCAACGGCCTGTTCAGGGCTGGTATTTTCGACAACTCGCTCGGAAGTGACGAAAGCACTTTTCCGCGCACGCGCGCTTGACGACCCCTTGTCGGATGCGTCGGCAGGGACGGGTCATTCGAGCGTAGCCTACTCTGGCTAGCCTGCGCCTGATGACGGACTCAACGGACCCTTCATCGATCGCGTGCGAGTACTCCTTCACGCGTGTGAATGGCGAGACGGTAGGAACCCCACGCTGACCCCAACTCGAAAACGCTCGTCGCGCTGTGGCGCACATCTAACCTCAACCTCAACGCCCTTCTCTGGTCTTCAGGTGGTCATCCGAGCCGAACGTGCTCTGGATTTCCCCGAGGAAACGTCCACCGCCGATCACGATGAGACCGGTCACGTCGCATGGCAGGCGATGCCCATGCTGTGCCACTTCATCCTCTCGTCCGAAGGCCAGGCCCTGCTGAAGGGTTCACGCGTGCTCGAACTCGGCGCCGGAATCGGCGTGCCCGGCATACTCGCCGGGCGAACGTGCGCGGAGCTGGTCCTCACCGATAGCAACGACGCGGTCGTCGAGCGTCTGAGACGAAACATCGAGCTCAATCGTTCGGACATCGTGTGCGGTCGCGACGCGACTCGAGTGGCGAACGTGCTGTGGGGCGCCGACGCTTTCCCCTCGGCGGCGACGGCGGCGCCGCGCAGCATGGACGTCGTCCTCGGGTCAGACGTCGTGTACTCCGCGTCCTCGGCACGGACTCTTCTGGAGACGGCAGATTTCTTGATGGCGGATCCGAACGGCGTACTCGTTCTGGCGTACATCCCGCGATGGCCATCCGTGGACCGCGCGCTGCACGATGGCATCGAAAACGCGGGACTCGCGGCGACGGCTGTGCCGCTCTCGTCCTTTCTCCCCTCGGACGAAGCGACGTCGCCGGATGGTCACGCGTTACCGCAGGGCGCGTGTCTGTTGCTCCTTCGAAGGCGCGAGGACACGTCGCGCGGTGGATACGACGACTCGAAGTGGCAACCCGAGCCACCCGTCTCGGTGACCGTGCCGCATTCTTCCGCGATGGAACTCCGCGTCTCTCCAGAACACCTCGACAGACATGCGGCGGCGTCCTCGCTCGCCGAAGCGGCGAGCGGCTCCGCGTCGTCTGTCTCCGTGTGTGTCGACGCCACTGGACCTTTCGCAGTGACGCCTCCGCGCGCGAGCGCGCTCGGAGAGGCACTCGGTGGCACGAGCTGCGAAGGGAGGATATCCGCGATTCGGCTCATCGAGTGTTGGCTCGGTGCTGAGGGATGGACGTCGCTCGCTCCGGGTCTTCAAAAACGCGCGTCGTCGCTGGTGTCTTTCTCCGCCGAAGGAGACGAGATTGACGCGGCGGCGGCGGCGACGCTCGGCGAAACGCTCGCGGTTTGCGCGAGACTGGAAACCGTCAGACTCGCGCGCAACCCCCTGGGCGATGCGGGCGCGGAAGCGCTGTCTCGGAATCCCGCCGCGTTCGCGGGTCTGACCTCTTTGACGCTCTCGCGGTGCGACATAGGGGACGTCGGCGCCGGCGCCGTCGCCAGGGCGCTTCCCGTCTCCCTCACGACGCTCGACCTTTCGAGCAACGAAATCACCGCGCTCGGTCTGGGAGATCTCGCAGCTGTTTGGCGAGAAGGCAGAACGCCGAGTCTCGCACGCCTGGACATCAGCGGGAACGACATCGGACCCGGCGGCGGCGCCGAGCTCGCTGAGGCGTTACCGACGGGAACCCCCGCTCTGGAATGCCTCGACCTCCGCGGGTGTTTTCTCTCCGACGCCGGAGTACGATGGCTCGCTCCGGCTTTGCCCTCGTGCGAACACCTCGAAGAGTTACACCTCGGAAGCAACGGCATCGGCGACAGTGCCATCGTCGCGCTCGCGGAAGCGCTTCCGGGTATCGCGCGTCTGCGAAGCTTAGGCCTCGCGATGAACTCGATATCGGGAGACGGCGGATGGGAACTCGTGGAGGGAATCGCGGGGTGCGCTTCGCTCGTTTCGCTCGACCTCAAGGGTAACGCGTTGAGTGACGACGGCGTTTCAGCGGTGGCAGACGTGCTCGCGGAGGTACCGTCTCTGGAAGAGGTGAATCTCGCGGGGAACGACGTGGGCATCGAGGGCGCGCTCGCGCTCGTGGAGTGTTTCGAAGGCGACCCCGGACGCCGGCGGGACGGTTTGACGGTTCTTCTCGAGGGCAATCCGGAAGTTTCGGGGGAGACGAGAAACAGGTTGGAGACTGCGGCGAAACGCGCGGGGGTGGTCGTGAAGCTCTCCAGGCTGAACGTCAAGACATCGGGGTACGGACGGTGACCGACTCGTGTGTTGTATCCGCGTTTCAACAAAACGCCCGTAGCGACCGCTCGCCGCGGCTGTCACGCTCGGTTTCGCGCGCGAGTGACGCGAGCGCTCGGCGCGCTCTTTTCTTCTTTTCTCGGCGCCGCTCGCTTGGGCTTCTTCGCCGCCGGTTTCACCGGCCCATCGATACGCGCGCCGATCCACTCGACGATGGACTCGATCACGCGGTCGCTCGTCGGCTTCTCGTGCATCAGGTCGTGGAACACGTTGTCCACCCACTCCAGCGATTTGTCCTCGCACGCGGCTTCGCGGAACAACATCGCCGAACTCTCCGGGTCCGTCATCGGGTCGTCTCGCCCGTGAAACGCGATGAACGGGATGTTCATCTCGTGCAGACGTCTCTGGATCCGCTGCGTGCCGAGCCAGTACTCCGCCGCCACGCGGCACCGCGTGCGCTTCAGTCCCGACGGCCACGTCAGGGGGTCGATCTCCACCTCGCGCTGGCTGTGCGGGAACTTCGTGTTCCTCGCCGTCTCGGCGAGCGGGAGCGTGGGCATGAACATCGAGATCACGGTGAGCAGAGGCAGGAGCACCTTGTTTATCCCGCGGTTGGCGAGCTTCTGCAAGGACAGCATGGGCGCCAGTAGCACGACACCGTCCGCCAGGTTTTCGTCCTTAATCGCGGAGCTCACCACCACGAACCCTCCCATGCTCATTCCGAGCATGAACGACGGCAGCTCCGGGCCGACTTCTTTTCGCACCAAAGTCACGAACTGCGAGTAGTCCTGCACCACGTTGTCGATCCGCTCGAAGTAGCACTGCTTGCCTCTCGCGAAGTCTGACCGGCCGTGTCCTTGATGGTCCATCGCGAACACGCTGTACCCAGCCTTGTTAAACGCCTCCACCCACGTCCCCTTGTACTGAGTCCTGATACCCGGTGCCTTGACGCTGTTCAGGAGCTCGAACGTCGCGTGCACGCCGTGACCATGGCTGAAGACCACCACGCCTTTCGGATCGGGCACTTCCCAGGAGTAGAAGGCCAGAGATAACCCCTCGGCGTTCGTGAATCGCCCGAGGCGCGACACCTTGCCTTTCTTAAGGGCGCCGTTGTAATCCCATTCCTCCTTGTTCCATCCCGACTTGGGGACGAACTCCATGTCGACTCGACGATCGCGCCGGAAAAGTGACGGAACTCTCCAAGAAACATTCGCTTTTGCGGTCGAAAATACGCCGTAGGTCGAGCGCAGACTTGAGTCACAGACCGTCGACCCCGTC
>Ga0209137_1004937_pt1 | contig 10364 bp, 20 predicted proteins | sample SaaInl5LU_22_DNA_FD_184642 | JGI IMG/M metagenome (GOLD analysis project Ga0209137, IMG submission 184642) | Marine microbial communities from expanding oxygen minimum zones in the Saanich Inlet - ESP_105LU_22_DNA (SPAdes) (version 2) | ecosystem: Environmental > Aquatic > Marine > Intertidal...
CAAGTGCCACAGCCTGATTAACTGTCCGCGGAAACCCATCTAATATAACACCAAACTTCGCAGCATCATCTGCCATTCGAGATTCAATCATCTTAATCATAATATCATCTGAGACTAGCTTACCTGAATCCATTACTTGCTTTGCCCGCATACCAAGTTGGGAGTTAGAAGCAATCTCCGCGCGCAGCATATCTCCTGTAGATAAATGCACCATTGACCTCTCTGCCACTAATCTTTCTGCCTGAGTGCCTTTTCCTGCTCCTGGTGGACCAAACAAAATAATATTCATCATCTACGCCCCTTGATTTGAGCTTTTTTAATCAAGCCCTCATATTGATGGGCTAGCAAATGTGATTGAATTTGAGAGACTGTATCTAATGAGACTGTTACCACAATCAATAAAGACGTACCTCCCAAATAGAAAGGAATAGAATATTGGCTGATTAGTATTTCTGGCAATATACATACAGCAGCAAGATATGCAGCTCCAATGACCGTTAATCTAGTAAGAATGAAATCTAAATAATCTGCTGTTGGTTTGCCAGGTCGAATGCCAGGAATATAACCGCCATTTCGGCGCAAATTATCTGCTGTGTCTTCTGGATTAAACACGATTGCAGTATAAAAGAATGCAAAAAATACAATCATCGAAACATAAATGCCAAGATAAAGCGGCTGCCCACGTCCAAGAAGTGAGTTGAGCGTTAGCAACCAATCAGGACCGTTACCCTGAGAGCCTGACAGATTTATAATAGAGACTGGCATTAACAATAAAGAAGAGGCGAATATGGGCGGAATAACACCAGCTACGTTCAATTTTAGAGGAAGATGCTGTGCTTGACCACCAAGCATTTTACCGCCTTGCTGACGCTTTGGATATTGTATTAAAATTTTACGCAAAGAGCGTTCCATGAATACGATAAAAGCAATAACAGCAATCACCAATATTAATATACCCACAATAACCAAACCCGAAATTGCGCCCGTGCGCCCAAGTTCCAACATACCTATCAATGCAGATGGTATTTCAGCAATAATACCTGCAAAGATGATAAGTGAAATACCGTTACCAACGCCTCTACTAGTAACCTGTTCACCAAGCCACATTAAAAATAAGGTGCCTCCCACAAGCGTTACTACAGCTGTTATTCGGAAGAAAAACCCAGGGTCAACTACTACACCAGTAGATGATTCCAGTGCCATCGCAATACCATAGCCCTGCACAGACGCTAAAATGACTGTTAGATAACGGGTATATTGATTTATCGTTTTACGACCAGATTCGCCGTCCTTTTTTAATTGTTCCAAGGTTGGGATAATAGCCGTCATCAGCTGCATAATAATAGAGGCCGTAATGTAAGGCATAATATTAAGCGCAAAAATTGTCATTCTGCCGAGTGCACCGCCAGAAAACATATCAAACATGCCCAATATTCCAGAAGATTGGCGAGAAAACACATCAGCCAAAGCAACAGGATCAATACCAGGTAGAGGAATAAAAGTACCAAGACGATAAATTATAAGAGCACCGATAGTAAACAATAGGCGCTTTTTTAGATCATCTGCCTTTGCAAAGGCAGATAAATCAAAACCAGCTTGTGTACCACTATTTGTTGCCATTATCGCCTAATTCCATCTAAATCAAAAAATTACTCTGAAGTGCCTTTAATAGGCATTACCACTGTTCCACCTGCTTTTTCAACAGATGACACTGCAGAATTTGATGCACCAGTTACATGTATCTCAACCTTTGCGGAAATTATGCCCTTACCTAACAAACGCACACCGTCTTTTGGCTTACCAACTAACCCTGCAGATTGCAAAACCGCAACATCAATTGGTTTTGATGTATCAATCCTGCCTGCATCGATTTCCTTTTGGATATTTCCAATATTAACTTCAACAAATGTTTTGCGAAAAATATTCACAAAGCCACGTTTTGGAAGACGACGATGGATAGGCATCTGGCCTCCCTCGAATCCCTTAATAGCTACACCTGAACGCGCTTTTTGACCTTTATGTCCGCTACCAGAGGTTTTACCAATGCCAGAACCAACACCTCTACCAACGCGTTTACGATTTCGCGTAGCACCCTTATTATCTGTTAATGTATGTAATTCCATCATTTTCTCCAAAAAACGCACTGTCGAACAAAGACTATGCGCCCGCCTCATCTATTTTTATAAGATGTTTAACTTTTTTAATCATACCACGAACGCTCGGAGTATCTTCCAACTCACGCGTTCTTCCAATCTTATTTAAACCAAGACCTATTAGGGTCTTTTTCTGACTAGCTTCGCGGCCAATCGGGCTCTTAGTCTGTGTTACGATTACTGTTTGCTTTGCCATAATAATCCCCTGAGTGTTCCCCTGCCCTAAGACGCGTTTTGTAGTTCAGATTTTTTGCCAAACACATCAGCAACTTTAATACCGCGCTTAGAAGCAACAGCACGTGGAGCCTGAATATAGCGCAGGCCAGCAAAAGTAGCTTTAATCATATTATGCGGGTTTGACGTACCAATTGATTTAGCAACGACATCCTGCACACCGAGTGCTTCAAAAACGGCACGCATTGGGCCACCGGCAATAATACCTGTTCCTGAAGGAGCAGAGCGAAGAAGCACGTGCCCTGCGCCATAAGTACCCTTAACATCATGATGAAGCGTTCTGCCATCGCGCAACGGAATACGAACCATATTCCGCTTTGCATCCTCAGTTGCTTTACGAATAGCCTCTGGTACTTCTTTTGCTTTACCTGTGCCAAACCCAGCTTTACCGCGACCATCACCAACAACAACAAGTGCTGCAAAACCAAACCTTCTGCCGCCCTTAACCACTTTGGCGACACGGTTAATGCCAACTAATTTTTCAATTAGTTCAGATTCCTCACGGTTGTTTGAATCACCGCCTTTATCATTACTTCTTGCCATCGCCATCTACTCCCTAAAACTCTAATCCGGCTTCGCGTGCAGCATCTGCAAGTGCCTTAACCCTACCATGGAACATAAATCCACCACGATCAAAGACCACATCCTTAACGCCATTCTTTTTGGCGCGTTCTGCTAATTGTGTGCCAACGAAGCTAGCAGCATTCACATCTGCGCCAGTTTTGCCTAATTTACGGAAATCAGCATCAAGAGTAGATGCTGCAGCCAATGTGATACCTTTTGAGTCATCAATAATCTGCGCTCTTATATGCTTAGAAGAACGATGCACTGAAAGACGAGGACGACCTTGCCCGGTTTTACGAAGCACGGTTCTTGTCCGCTGACGGCGGCGCTCAAACATCTGGTTAGTTGTTAACATCTGCCTATTCCTTTTATTTCTTCTTGCCTTCTTTACGAACAATATATTCGTTGGCATATTTAATACCTTTACCCTTGAACGGCTCAGGCGGACGCTTTGATCTGATTTCTGCAGCGAATTTACCGATAAGCTCTTTATCTGCGCCAGCAACGGCAATCTTTGTGGTTCCATCAACGCTAACTTGCAGCCCAGCTGGAATTTCAATTTCGACAGGGTGACTAAAACCAAGACTTAATTGCAATTTATTACCTTGCAGAGCGGCACGATAACCAACGCCATTTATTTCTAAATTTTTAGTGAAGCCACTCGATACACCATGTACCATGTTAGCTACATTGGCTCTTATAGTTCCCCAGTAAGAACGAGTCTGATTATCTGTTCCCTTTGCCGAAAATTTAACAACATTATCGCCAATAGAAACATCAACAGAAGATGGCACTTTAGTCTGAAGCTCTCCTTTTGAGCCTTTGACAGTTATTACATCTAAATCCATTGACAATGAAACACCGTCTGGAATGGATATTGGCGCATTACCTACTCTTGACATCCAATCCTCCTTTAAAACACCTGACAGAGAACTTCGCCGCCAACATTGGCAACGCGCGCTTCATTGTCAGATAACACACCGTTTGGTGTAGATAAAATCGATATACCAAGTCCATTATAAACTCTGCGTAGGTCTTTTATACCAGAATAAACTCTACGACCTGGACGCGACACACGAACGATTTCCGAAATAACCGGAGAACCTTCATGATATTTAAGCTCTATACTAAGATTAGCAATACCAGGGCTTACCTCGGCATTACTATAATCACGAATAAAGCCTTCGCGTTTTAACACTTCTAATACGTTTGCGCGTAATTTCGATGATGGACTTGAAACAACAGACTTACGTGCTGATTGTCCATTCCGTATACGGGTAATCATATCTCCGAGAGGATCACTCATTGACATCTTAAATCTCTCCCTTTCCTACCAGCTTGACTTAACGATACCAGGAATTTGCCCAAATGAGGCAAGATCCCGTAACGCGATACGTGACATTTTTAATTTACGATAATAACCGCGAGGACGACCTGTAATCTCACACCTATTTCTAATCCTACTTGGTGAACTATCACGAGGCTCTTCTGCAAGCTTCAAAGAAGCCGCAAAACGCTCTTCAAGAGGCACGTTTTTATCCTTTATGATAGCGCGCAACGCATTACGACGCCCACCTTTAGCAGCTACCATGCGTATCCTGCGATTATTTTTTTCAATTGAACTTTTTTTAGCCATTGCAGCAATTCCTTTTTTCGAATGATTTAAGCGGTGCCAAACGGGAACTGAATACCACGAAGTAACTCACGCGCTTCATCATCCGTTTTCGCTGTTGTTACCACGATGATATCCATACCTCGGATTTCATCCACCTTGTCATATTCGATTTCTGGAAAGACAATCTGCTCTTTAATACCAAGAGCATAGTTTCCACTGCCATCGAAACTCTTATTATTGAGACCGCGGAAATCACGTACACGCGGCAAAGCAATATTTACAAGCCTATCAAGGAACTCATACATACGATCTTTACGCAGAGTAACCTTACACCCAATTGCCATCCCCTCGCGCAATTTAAAAGCAGCATTTGCCTGCTTTGCATGAGTTACTACAGGCTTTTGACCTGCAATGGCTGTCATATCCTTGACTGCAAATTCGACCTTTTTAGAGTCCCGAACGGCACTGCCAACACCCATATTGATAACCACTTTTTCAACCCGTGGTACCTGAAGTACGTTATTATACCCGAACTTCTCTACAAGTGCTGGGCGAACAGCCGTCCGATAATATTCTTCCAAACGCGTTTTCATCTCAGCTTCCTTTTATTTAGCTAATAACCTTGCCTGAGGCTTTTGCTACTCTCACTTTATTTCCATCTTCAACACGGTAACCAACACGCGTAGCTTTTCCTGAATCAGGATCAACATGAGCAACGTTAGAGATATGCATTGAGGCTTCAAAATTCTCGATGCCACCTGGGCTAGTTTGGGTAGGACGACGATGGCGCTTTACCATGTTAATCCCCTGCACTTTTAAACGAGCTTTGGTTGGCATTACTTCTAATACCTGCCCTTTTTTACCCTTATCCTTACCAGTAACAACAATTACCTCGTCACCTTTTTTAATTTTCAACTTCGGCTGCATTATAACACCTCCGGTGCTAATGAAACGATTTTCATAAAATTACGAGAACGCAATTCACGTGTCACTGGACCAAAAATACGTGTCCCAATTGGCTCATTCTGTTTATTCAACAGCACTGCTGCATTTCTATCAAAGCGGATAGCAGTTCCATCATCGCGTCGCACTTCTTTTGCTGTACGCACGATAACGGCGCGATAAACATCCCCTTTTTTAACTCTGCCACGTGGAATAGCTTCTTTAATAGAAACAACAATCACGTCACCAACGCCTGCGGACCTTCTACCAGACCCTCCAAGAACCTTAATGCACTGAACTCTTCTTGCACCTGAATTATCTGCGACTTCTAAATTTGACTGCATCTGTATCATGATACTGTTCCTCTACCTAAGCTTTCGCTACTTCGTCATAGACAACTTCAAAAAATTTTCTTTTAGAAACAGGCTGACATTCACGAATTTTAACCTGTTCGCCCTCTTGTGACCTATTTTCTTCGTCATGAGCTGCATATTTTTTAGAAGTCGTAATAAACTTCTTATACACAGGATGCATTAGACGACGCTCAACCTGAACGATAACCGTCTTATCTCCTTTGTTGCTCACAACAGTTCCTTGTAAGATACGTTTTGGCATAGTCTTATTTTCCTGTTTCTGATCCGGCTGCAGATTTTTTCTCTGCAAGCACTGTTTTAAGACGTGCGATTTCACGGCGAACAACACGTATTCTTGATGGATTTTCATTTTCACCAGAAGCAACTTTAAATCTAAGATTAAACTGCTCTTTTTTCAAAGCCACTAGCTTAGTCTTTAACTCGTCTGCTGTCTCAGCGCGCATTTCAGATGCCTTAACCGTTGCCATCGTTACTCTCCACTATTCCACATCGCCAAGGCGACGAACTATGCGTGTATTAATTGGCAATTTAGCAGAAGCAAGTTTTAATGCCTCACTTGCTAGCTCCCAAGAAACACCATCTATCTCAAAAAGAATTCTACCTGGGGCAACGCGAGCTACCCAAAATTCTGGGGCACCTTTACCCTTACCCATTCTTACCTCAGCTGGCTTAGTAGATACAGGCACATCAGGAAAAATACGAATCCAGACACGGCCCGCACGGCGAAGATGACGAGTGATAGCCCGTCTTGCTGCTTCAATTTGACGTGCAGTAATACGCTCTGGTGATAAAGCTTTTAATCCATAAGAGCCAAAAGTCAGCTGTGTGCCACCTTTAGCATTACCATGGATACGACCCTTATGGGCTTTACGAAATTTGGTACGTTTTGGCGAAAGCATTTCTCATTCTCCTCCGTTAACCGTTACTACGAGGAGCAGCACTTGATGTCTGCTCTGCCAAGCGCTTATCCTGAGCCATAGGATCATGCACCATAACCTCACCCTTAAAAATCCAAACCTTAATGCCATTAGCACCGTAAGTTGTATGCGCAGTTGCTTCAGCGTAATCAACTTCAGCACGCAATGTATGTAACGGCACTCTGCCTTCTCGATACCATTCAGTACGCGCAATTTCAGCACCGCCAAGACGACCAGCACAATTTATTCTAACGCCAAGTGCTCCTAACCGCATTGCTGACTGCACAGCACGTTTCATTGCACGACGAAATCCAACACGTCTTTCAAGTTGTTGTGCAATATTCTCAGCAACAAGTTTGGCATCAATTTCAGGCTTTCTTACCTCAACAATATTAAGGCTTACGTCTGTTCCAACACGCTTTGAAAGGTCAACACGCAAATTTTCAATATCCTGACCTTTTTTACCAATAATAAGACCAGGGCGCCCAGCATAGATAGTTATTCTTGCACGACCAGCTGGACGCTCAATAACAACTCTACTAATACCAGCAGCCTTTAAACGTTCCATTAAATGAGAACGCAATGCGATATCTTTATGAAGCAAATCGCCATAGGTCCGTCCAGCAAACCAGCGTGAATCCCACGTCCGATTGATACCAACTCTAAGTCCAATAGGCTTAATCTTTTGACCCATTACGCCTGCTCCTCTTTCTCACTAACCACAATAGTTAGATGTGATAATGGCTTTAAAATACGAGAGCCGCGTCCTCTTGCTCTAGCACGAAATCTCTTCATGACAACCGACTTGCCAACATAGGCTTCTTTAACAATAAGCCTATCCACATCAAGTGAATGATTATTTTCTGCGTTAGCAATAGCAGATTCTAGTACCTTTTTAACATCATTAGATATCCTACGACGAGAAAACTCTAGTGCTGCGAGTGCTTTATTTACATCCATACGGCGTATCATAGTTGCCACCAGATTTAGCTTTTGAGGGCTTACTCGGACGTTACGTAAAACAGCTCTTGCTTCATTATCAGCCACTCTGCGTGGCATTGATTTCTTACCCATAACCCTAACTACCTCTTAGACTTTTTGTCAGCCGCATGGCCATAATAGGTGCGTGTTGGCGCAAACTCACCAAACTTATGTCCAACCATATCCTCGGATACAGATACTGGAATAAATTTTCTGCCGTTATAAACACCAAAAGTAATACCAACGAACTGAGGCAGTATTGTTGACCTTCGTGACCATATTTTCACGACATCATTACGTTGAGAAGCAGATGCCTTTTCTGCTTTCTTCAGTAAATACCCATCAACAAACGGGCCTTTCCAAACTGAGCGTGCCATAGCTATTAAGCTCCCTTACGGTTTACGACGCCGCACAATTAGGCGGTCAGTCTTTTTATTATTGCGTGTACGCTTACCTTTAGTAGGCTTGCCCCATGGGGTCACAGGATGACGGCCACCAGAGGTTCTACCTTCACCACCTCCATGTGGGTGGTCAACTGGGTTCATAACAACACCGCGAACATGCGGTCTTTTACCGAGCCATCTGTTACGACCAGCTTTACCTATCTTTATATTTTGTTGGTCTGGATTAGATACAGCGCCAATTGATGCCATACATTCAGAACGCACCAAGCGTACCTCACCAGAAGTCAACCGAAGAATAGCATATCCTCTGTCTCGTCCAACTAGCTGTACATAGGTGCCAGCAGACCTAGCTAATTGACCACCCTTACCTGGTTTTAGTTCAATATTGTGAATAAGAGTTCCTACTGGGATATTGGCGATAGGCAATGCATTTCCTGGCTTAATATCCGCCTTTGGACCTGCTTCAACTGTATCGCCTGCTGCCAACCTTTGTGGCGCTAGAATATACGCCTGCTCACCATCTTCATAAGTAATAAGCGCTATAAAAGCGGTACGGTTAGGGTCATACTCCAAACGCTCTACCGTAGCCTTCATATCAAATTTACGGCGTTTAAAATCAATAATACGATATTTACGCTTATGACCACCACCGCGCTGCCATGATGTAACATGACCAGAATTATTGCGCCCGCCAGTCTTATGCAATCCTTGTGTTAATTTTTTAACAGGATCTCCCTTATGCAAACCAGAGCGGTCTACAATAACAAGCCCACGCTGACCTGGGGTAATGGGGTTAAACTTCTTTAACGCCATAATCTATGCTCCCATAATTTCTATTGACTGACCTTCAGCCAATGTAACAATTGCTTTTTTAACATCAATACGACGACCAGCACGTCCTTTGAACATTTTGGCTTTACCTTTAGTGACAAGCGTATTAACAGCATGTACCTTTACGTCAAATAACATCTCAACAGCTGCCTTTATCTCAGGCTTAGTGGCATCAATCTTCACCACGAATGACACCTGTCCATTTTCACTAGACATAGACGCTTTTTCAGTATTGACAGGGCGAACGATAGTATCATAAGCCTGTGCCTGACTAACTGTTGTCTCAACACGTTTTCTTGGGCGAATACTCATTTTAACCGCTCCTCAACAAAACTCACTGCCTCTTTTGTCATAACCAACACATCACGACGCACAATATCATACACATTTAGACCTTGTGATGGCAGCACATCAATCAAAGGAATATTAGCTGCTGCACGAACAAACCCGCTCTCAAGTGTTTCACCACCAATAACCAAAGCATTCGAAATACCAAAACCCTTCAGTCTCTCCTTCAAAGAAGATGTCTTACCGTCAGATTCCAAACTATCAACAATAATAAGCTTACCAGCAGCTGCTTTTGCAGAAAGAACTGAGCGCATTCCCAACTTTCGAACTTTCTTAGGCAAATCGTGACCATGCGCTCTTACGACTGGACCATGAACCACACCGCCGCCCCGAAACTGAACAACAGAGGCTGCACCATGACGTGCCCGACCTGTTCCTTTTTGACGGAACATTTTGGCGCCTGTCTTAGCTATTTCCGCTCTGGTTTTAACCTTGTGTGTGCCCGCACGACGTTTAGCCAATTGCCACTTAATCACACGTGCAATAATATCTTCCCTTGGGGTGATACCAAAAACGCTATCCAACAATTCAATATTGCCTGACTTTTTGTTTTCAATTGTTTTTAACTCAGCTTTCATTGCCGTTCTCCTCACTTGAAGTATCAGCCTCTGGCTGCGCAATATCGCCAGCTTCATCACTTGTATCTGCGGCAGCGTCTTCATTATTGGAAACAACAACCTCGCTAGCAACAGAAGCGCTGATCAATCCTGCAGGATAAGGCGCATCGTCAGGGCGTTGCCTTTTTACAGCATCTTTCAATAAAATCCACCCATTCTTAGGACCTGGCACTGCGCCTTGAACAAGAATATATCCTTCTTCATCATCTACAGATACGATCTCAAGGTTTTGGATTGTTACACGCTCCGCACCCATATGACCTGCCATCTTTTTACCCTTAAATACTTTACCAGGATCTTGACATTGACCAGTTGAACCATGCGAGCGATGCGATAATGAGACACCGTGTGATGCACGCAAGCCACCAAAATTATGGCGCTTCA
>Ga0209137_1004942_pt1 | contig 10355 bp, 7 predicted proteins | sample SaaInl5LU_22_DNA_FD_184642 | JGI IMG/M metagenome (GOLD analysis project Ga0209137, IMG submission 184642) | Marine microbial communities from expanding oxygen minimum zones in the Saanich Inlet - ESP_105LU_22_DNA (SPAdes) (version 2) | ecosystem: Environmental > Aquatic > Marine > Intertidal...
CCGAAAAGGGGGTCTCCGCATGACCACGGACAGTCTTGGGCTCTCTACTTTCAAGTGATAGGGGTGACCGAGATGACAACCTACAGGAGAACCGTTGGTGAACCCGGTCAACCAGGAGAGGCTGTTCTCGAGAAAGTTGATGAGACACCCGTTACACCCGGGAATGCGATGTTCTTTGGACCGCAGGTAATCCACTCGACTCAGCACTCGTCTCCTCCGGCGAGATGGATTCGAGTCACGGGAACAGATTTAGACTTCGCAGAGCGGCTGAGATTCAGTATCGAGCGGAGAGAAGCAGTGGTTGAAAAGAAAAGTTAAAAAGGAAAATAAGTATGAAAAGTTGCGTAGTGGGTATTGGAGCGATGGGCTTGGAGATGGCCCTGCATATTCAGAATAAGGGTTTGGACGTTGTTGGCGTTGATCTAGACAAGAAACAAATCGCTGAGGCAAAAAACCGTGGTCTGACCGCAGGTGACGATCTTGTGGGCCAGGTATCTGATATCGATGTATTCATCGTGATTGTTGCGACCGATAAGCAGACTGAATCTGTTGTAGAGGCTATATTAACCAATAACCCTAAAAATGGGGCCGCAGTGGTTGTGGCGGCCACAAATCATCCAGATACGATGACAGCTCTTGCGCCAAAGTGTGCTGCAGCTGGAGTCCGTTTTGTGGACGCTCCTGTCGTATTTGGAATGCAGGGTGCACGAGATGGAAACCTAGCGAGTCTTTGCGGCGGGTCTAAAGATGACGTGGAGTACGTGACGCCAGTATTGATGTGCTACAGCAGGGCAGTGCATCACGTTGGTGACGTAGGCGCGGGACAACTCGGAAAGACATGTAACAACATGATGCACTGGGCTGCCTGCTGTGCAAATTTCGAGGTCCTTGCGTTGGCCAAACGCTACGGTGTTGATGCACAGCATATGCGTGAAATCTTGTTGGAGTGCCCTGCTAGAAACACCACCCTTGATCGATGGGACAACACGAGGTTTACGTGGCAAGAAAAAGACATGGATGTTGCGATGGAGTTAGCGCAGAGCGCGAAGCTTCCGTTGCCGCTATTCGGTACAATTGATCAGCTGATTAAGATGTTTTCTGCTGATGATGTCAGTGCGTTGTTGTATTCCGACAAAGCAGAGTATTTAGGCGTTGATATCTCGGCGATGAAGAAGCATGATTAATTTTTGATCATCGACTTGTAGAGGGTTGTCTATTGGATATTAAAAGTTTGCGCTTGTTTCTCGGGATTATTAAGCACCGCAGCATTACGAAAGCGTCTAGACACCTCTACATAGCTCAGCCCGCGCTTGGCTTATATTTGAGAAGACTGGAAGATGAGCTAGGTGTTGAGCTTGTTACCCGGCACGCCCGTGGGGTGACGCCAACCGCAGCCGGCTTGAAACTTGGCGAACACGCAGAACGGCTTATCAGCCAAATGCACTACATTAAAAATGAACTCCAAAATCTCCGTGATACACCTTCGGGACCAGCACTTGTTGGGCTGACTCATGGGACCGGACAATTACTCGCGGCGCATCTTGTCAAACGCATCGCGATTGATTATCCGGATGTGTCGGTTTGTCTGCGAGACTCGATTAGCGAATCGTTAGCAAAAATGCTGAATGATGGGCGGCTAGATTTAGCTCTTTGCTACGCGCCTTCAGATGATCAGGATCTGAGATTTAAACCGATCGGTGCGGAAACCTTGGTCCTCACATATTGGAAAGATTCAGTGACCCAAGATGTGCCTGAAGAGATTGAGTTTAAAGATTTAGTGAATTATCCGCTCATCCTTCCATCGAAGAAGTTTGAATACCGGAAACTGGTAGATGGTTTTGCTGAAGAGGTAGGAGTTGAGCTAAATATCGTACATGAGGTCGAATCCGTTCAGCCGATTCGTTATTTAATTAGAGAAGGTCTAGGGTTTTCTGTTGGTTCCGTTGGGGCTGTGAAGTGGGAAGTTGAGAGTGGGCATGTTGGGACAGCCCGGATCATAAACCCGACTCCGATTAGAACCCTTTACCTCGCTGAGAACGTGAGTAAACCGAGTTCAAGAGCCATTGAGGTCGTGAGAGACCAGCTTGTAACATTGGTTGCCGAGGTTTCGCACGAACATCCGGACATTCTTTCCGTTGACGGTTTTGATCTAAACGATGACCCAGAACAATTGGACTAGCTTTTGGGTCATATCATCCTGATTTTGGTAGACGGGGTCACGATTCGGCGCATCACGATTTGATATTACTAGGCCGAGGCTTTCCTCAGTAGTCTTGTGAACGACTGTAGGAGAAATAACATTGGTCGATTCGATTACCGAGGAAATTCTGAACGCGTCCCTTGCAGGAGTGGTAAAGCAAATGCAAGAGGCTCTGTTCCGTACTGGATTTTCAACAATCATCCGGGAAAGTCATGATGCGAGCTGCGCTGTCCTCACTTCAGAAGGTGACGTAGCGGCGCAACACATCGTTTTACCGCTCCATTTGGGTGTTTTTCCTGTGTCCATCAAGGCCGTATTAGACAGCTACTCGGCCGACAACATCCGTGACGGTGACGCGTTTTTGGTGAACCATCCATACATTGGGGGGAGCCCTCACGCGCCTGATATGTGCGTGATCGTTCCAGTATTCGTTGATAGTGAGTTAGCTTATTTTACTGCCAGTATTGCCCATAAGAGTGACATCGGTGGATCCGTTCCTGGAAGTTGTTCGGGTAAAGCGACCGATATTTACTCTGAAGGCATCCATTTTCCGCCGATACGCTTTGTCAGAAATCGAGAAATATCTCCTGAAATTGAGGCCCTGATCCGTGCAAATAGCCGGTCTGCTGAACTTGTGATGGGCGACATACGTGGTCAACTCGGCTGTGGTTGGCTCGGACTAGATAGAATCATAGAGCTCGTGGATAAGTACGGTAGGGGAACCATAGATGGCGCCGTCAACCAGCGTATAGCGAGTGTAGAACGGACGATTCGTGAGGAATTCAGACAGTGGAAAGATGGAACAGCATGTGGTGATCGTCTACTTGACGATGACGGCGTACGAATTGGGCAAGCGATCAGAATTGCAGTAACAGTGAAGAAAGATGGCGATCAAGTCGTCTTTGATTTCTCCGATAGCGATGACCAAGCTGTTGGCCCTGCTAATATCAGACCGTCTCTGGTAAAGGCCGCTTGTGCTTACGTCGTGATTTCGTCGCTCGATCGAGAAATCACCGTCAATCAAGGGGTTCTAAACGCTATTGAAATTTTGACGCGACCAGGATCCCTTCTTGAGCCTGAGTTGCCAGCTCCGATGAATACATATAACCCGACGGTTCACGCCGTTATCAACTCAACTTTTGACGCTCTTGGTCAGTTGACTGAGATGGTCCAACGGGCTGATGGATCTGATTCTAGATCGCTGATTTTTGGATTCCCTAAGAAGTCCAATGAGGTGGGGCCCACTATTTCGTATGAAATTTTCGCTGGTGGCTCTGGTGCATCGAGTGCGAATCGGGGCCTGACTGGCTGTCATGTGAATCAAACTAATGGCCGGATTACTCCGATCGAGATACTTGAAACAGAGTATCCGCTTCGTATCACGGAGTTTAGTGTAATGAAAAACTCGGGTGGTCGAGGCCTTTTTTCTGGTGGCGATGCTTTTCGGAGGGTCTATCAGGCCCTGGAGGATGGGATACGTCTCTCGATCCGGTCATCGAGACATCAGATTCCACCCCGAGGTGTTGGCGGTGGCGAAGATGGTAAGCCAGGGAGTGCTGTTTTATACCCCGATGGGGAATCGAAATTGCTCTCATCTAGGGAAGTAAATATCCCGCTAAACCGTGGAGAATCCTTTGCTCTCGATACTCCGAGTGGCGGCGGGTGCGGTGATCTATCTGAATTTGGTCAAAAAAGTACACGGGTCGCTTAAAGGCCTCGAGGTTTGAATGAAAAAAGTACAAGTTGCTGTTGATACAGGCGGAACATTTTCAGATTTCACCTATCTGGATGGATCGGGAGCGTTGCAATCTTTTAAGGTCCCATCTACTCCCGCTGAGCCTGAGCAAGCAGTTATTCACGGGTTGACAAAAATAGTTGATGATGGAGTAAAACCCGAGGTGATCGATCTTTTCATCCATGGAACAACCGTCGGCACTAATACATTGTTACAGGAGCATGGAAGTAAGGTCGCGCTTTTAATTACCGAAGGCTTCGATGCGATTTATGAAGTCCAAGAGCAAGCGAGGCCCTACGGAAAAGAGATTTTTAATATTCGATACCAGAGGCCCAAGCTTTTGGTTGATCGGCGAAATGTTATCGAGGTCCCGGAGCGGGTTGGCTCGAAGGGCCAAGTCGTCCGAGAAATCGATCTTGAACTGACGCGATCTAGGTTAGAAACACTGAAAAACGAAAATATTTCAGGAGTAGCTATTTGTCTTCTGTTTTCTTTTATTAATCCAGACCATGAGCGCGCAGTTCGCCGCATCGTAGAAGATGTCCTGCCGGGCGTGCAGGTAACCTTATCTAGCGAGATCTGTCCATTTATTCGTGAATATTATCGATTGTCGACTACCGTCATTAATGCTTACCTCAGACCTAAAATGGACAGGTATCTATCTCAGTTGGATCGAGCCATTTCTGACCTCGGGGTGTTGACCAAGAAACGTTACGTCATGCAGTCGAACGGTGGTGTTGGTTCCATCACTAGCACTGCTGAGCGACCTGTCTCTACCCTGATGTCCGGTCTGGCTGGAGGAGTGATGGCTTCTTTGTCTATCCTCGAGAAAGCTGGCCTAGCACACGGAATATCATTTGACATGGGCGGAACGAGTTGCGATGTCGCTGTGACCGAGGGGGGTGTCGTTGAGATAAGGGACCGTTTTGACATTGATGGTCGTCACATCTGTTTGCCATCGGTTCAAGTTGAGACCCTTTCAGCTGGAGGAGGCACGCTCGCCTGGGTAGATGAGGGGGGCGCGCTACATGTTGGCCCCGAGAGCGCGGGCGCGGTTCCAGGCCCAGTCGCCTACGGTCGCGGTGGCGAGATTCCGACCGTGACCGATTGCAACGTGACATTAGGGTATCTTGGTAACCGCGATGAAGTTAAAGGGCATCTCACGTTAGATGTGAAGGCCGCGGAGCGAGCGATTCAGGAACGACTCGCTAAACCATTAGATCTTTCTGTGGAAAGCGCCGCGCTTGGGGCTCTAAAAGTAGTTGATATCAAGATGGCAGAGGCGGTCCGAGCGCTCGCTACCAGTAAAGGGCTCGATTTACGAGAATTTACTCTGGTCGCCTTCGGCGGCGCAGGTCCACTCCATGCCTCCAGAATCATGCGTGAACTGAACCTCAAGCAGGTCCTCATACCAGCGCGCCCCGGTGTTACCTCAGCCTTAGGCTTGCTGCAGGCGGATGTGAAACATGAATTCATCAGCACAAAGCCGCAGAGTTTGGTGCAAGTTAGTGCGGAAACGGTGCGCGATATTTTCAACGGCCTCGAGGAGGACGCGTTCGCCAAGTTTGATGAGGAAGGTTTCCCTCGATCTTCTGTGATGCTTGAGAGATATATGGATCTCAGGTATCAAGGTCAGGGCTATGAATTGTCGGTGGCGGTTGATGTTGATGGTATGGATGTACAACAGGTTAGGTCTGATTTTGATGAATTGCACGCCAAGAAATTTGGGCACGCCGCGGGCTCGCAACCAGTTGAAGTCATGTCCTATCGTTTGATTGGTCGCGCCGCGCCAGACCGTGATCAGTCCGTCTTCGACGTGTTACCGATATCAGGAATTAAGGGTCTAGAGGCTCGTGTTCGATCCGGGATTTTTGATGTCGATGGATCCCCAGAATACTTTGAGATGCTAGTCATGCAGCGCGATATGATGGAAATGAACCGGACCTACGAGGGTCCACTCGTCATCGAGCAGTCGGACACAACCACACTTGTGATTCCTCGGCAGACTGCTGAGTTAGATGTTCAAGGGAACATAATTATCAGGGATAAATAGCAGAGGTGTTGAAGATGCCGTCGGTTGAGCAGCTTTCTGACAAAATTGGTGCAAGAGTAACGGGCGTTGATCTGTCTGAACCCCTTAGCAGTGGTGATTTCGACTTTGTGTACCAGTCGTTGGTTAAGCATAAGGTGATTGCGTTCTCTGGGCAAAGCTTGTCGCCGGAGCAGCATGTGTCTTTCTCGAAACGTTTTGGGAGCTGCGATGTGCACAGCAATAACCAATATCTGTTGGACGGTTTTCCAGAGATTTTGGTGTTGTCGAACGAGCTGAGAGACGGAAAACCAGTAGGTGTTGTTGACGCGGGCGTCGAGTGGCATTCAGACCTTTCCTGGCAGATGGACCCGCCATTAGGATCGATCCTTTATTGCTTGAAAACTCCAAATACGGGTGGGAATACAGGGTTCATTAATATGGCGGAGGTATATCAAGAGTTGCCCACGCATCTTAAAAAGGCATTAGGCAGCTTGGATGGTGTCCATTGTGTTAGCAAGCTGGTAAATCGGCGCGTAACTATCTCAGAAAATAGATTAAACGCGCGCGAATTCTATGCACAGCAGTTAGAAAAACATCCCCCGGTGAAACATCCGATGGTATACAGGCATCCAGAGAGTAACGAGGTGATTCTCTTTGCAAGCCCTAGATTTACGATTGGTATAGCTGATATACCTGAAGATGAAGGCCAAGCAATTCTAGACGAACTTTTTATATATCTTGAGCAGACGAGCGGTAAGCTTGAGTATGAGTGGGCGGAGGGAGACGTCGTGATGTGGGACAATCGGAGTGTTCTACATTGTGCGATGGGCGGGTACAGCTACCCGGACATTCGAAGAATAAACCGCACAACAGTGCTATGTAATGAAGCCACCCGCTTGAAGCGGGTGACTCCTCAGTAATTTTAAGAGAACTGCTCTCTAGTGGGCTCTGGGTCGTATGGGCGATCCGCGCGCCTAGCCCACCGCTCCCATGCTCTTTCAATCGTAAACGACGTGCGAGTACCGATGATTTGCTCGACCTCGCCTTCGCTGAGGAACGTGACGTCGTCACCCGCAAGCATGTGTGACTTCAACTGGATCTCCGCGTTCATCTCCAAATATACGGAAGCGAATACTGCGAGTCTTGGGGACTCCGCTACAACGACGCATCCATGCCCACGCATGAGAGCCGCACGTTTGTCACCCAGAGCATCCGCGAGGTCGTACCCCATATCCATCGATCTAACTAACAAATTCGTATCACCAAACTTGTCGCGCGAGTCCCATACCGGAACGTCACAACCCATCGATGCACACATGTGTAAGATTGGTCTGATGGGAGTCTTGGTGACCCCAAAAGGGATAACGTTCATGCTGTGGTTGTGGACCACTGAGTGAACGTCGGGACGTTTTGCGTAGATCGCGCCATGAATAAAACGTTCAGCATAAGGGGACCTGCCTTGTTGGTCGATCGGATCCCCATCCAGAGTAAACTCCATCAGATCTTCGACTTCAATCCTCTCCGGAGCTCTTGAGCGAGACAGGAAATACCGATCGTCTCGGTCAGGATGTCGGATACTGATGTGACCAAAGGCATCACAGACATTTTCTCGCCCCAGAATTCTGTTCGCAGTGACGACTTCGTCGAGTTTCGCTTCAAGGTAATTAGAAAATTTACTCATGATATTCAATCCTTGTTTACTTTTATCGTTCTAAAGGTTCTTCCAGTCGACCATGACCGGTTGAGATTGATGCTATTTCATCGGCATTTGTTGGAACGTTATTCCCTCGCCAGACGACGTGCATATCTGGTCGGAGAACGAGGAAATCAACGCCATAGAGATCCCTGATCCGGCTTGATTCGATCGTAATCACGGATACTGGTGCGCCGATTTTCTCGAAGCTTGACCGCAAGGTACGGGTATCCAACTCTTTGCCACCCAAGCGGAGCAAGACGAATGTCTCGGGTATGTGATCTTGAATAGCCGATCCGTCCTCTAACCAGCAATGGGGTAATCTGGACCCAGGCCATACATTTGGCTGATATTCTCCAACGCGGTGTTCGGGCCCCCCCGGAATGTTGTCGATACAAGGTGAGTCTACGTAACGATATCCGAGCTCTGCGCCGATCATTCGGTTACCCTTGCGCTGCTCTGAGTCGGCGACAGCGACTAGATGCTTTTTAGTTTCCTCAGACTCGGTACTTCCATCAAAAATATTTGGCGTTGCGATGGAACGCCACTTCTGACGGCCAATATTAGCGTAACGGGATGCACCTACGTTTCGATCGCCGACTTGACGTCTCTCGATCTCGTATGAGTCTAGAAGCTGAGAGCCTCCCCAGCCTTCTATGGTTCCAATTAATTTCCAGGCTAAATCGAATGCGTCACCGACACCAGTATTCATACCTAATCCACCTGTCGGTATGACTAGGTGCACCGAGTCGCCAGCTAAGAAAACGCGTCCGTCACGGTATCGATCAGCGAGCAAAAGATTTTGTCGCCAAGGAGCGCAAGAGATTAGCTCGTATTTGACCGGGAAACCGACTATTTCTTCGAATTTACGTTTCATCGCATCGCTGTCTGCGACAGAGGCATGTAGACTCCAATGCTTGGTGGAATCTTGCATAATCAAGAAAGTGTGTTCGTCGTCAGCTCTGTGGTAGTGGCGGCCCTGTCCGGGTCCTCGTCCGTTCGGCAATCGATCGAACAGTTCTTCGCAATAGAAAAGGGCCTGCTGGAGCTCCAGAATAGCGCCTTCACCGCGCAGTTTAATTCCTAGCTGTTTCCGAATAGGGCTAGAGCCCCCGTCACACCCTACCAAGTAGTCGGCAGAAAATGAGACCTGGTTCCCATCAGAATTTCGACAATGGACGGTTACGCTGTCGTCACTTTGCTCAAACTCGATAAACTCATGACCAAATCGAACATCAATTGACTCTATGGATTCCGCTTCTTTTTTAAGAAGCGGTTCCAGGGTGTATTGTGAGATCAATTGATAAGGCTCGAGGGCCATGGATAGATCTTCGCAATCCCGGATTTTATTTTGAAATGTTTGTATAGAGGGGTGTTTTTCTTCTAAAAGCGGCGGCTTGGTTAGATCCTCGACAACGAACACATCCATAGGGCAGTCGGCTCTGAGCCCCGCGCCCCGAATCTTTTTTGAGAGGCCGATCCGTCTGAACATCTCCATGGAGCGAGCATTGCAGCGTTCCATTTTCGGTAAGAACTGAGGCTCAGCGTTTCTCTCGAGGAGAATGGTCTTGATGCCTGCCCTGCCCAGATTGATTGCCAGGGAGAGACCTACGGGTCCCGCCCCAACGATAATAACATTCGAATCCAAAATAAATTCCTTAAGCAGAAATATTGATCAATCGATCCCCATCAGTTTGCAGGCGTTCTTGTAGAACACTTTTTCCTTGACTTCCGTGTCGATGTCGAGGGATTCGATGGCATTGATTGTCTCACGGATGTACATCGGTCCACCTTCTGGATCGAAAGGCGCGTCTGATGCAAAGACAACTCGATCTTCACCGAAAAATTCAATGGCATGCTCTATCGCTTTTTTTGAACCGAAGCTGGCTGTGTCTGCGTAAAACTCTTTGAAATACTGTAAGTGAGGTTTTTTTAATGCATCCTTTACAGCCGCTAAGTCTCTATCACTGGTTCTTTTCCCCATTTGGTCCCAGCCCGGACCTACGCGTCCCTCAAAGAATGGGACCATGCCACCCGCGTGGTGTGTAATAACATTAAGGTTTGGATACTTATCGAAGATTCCGGAGAACACGAGTCTCGCCATAGCCGCTGACGTTTCATAGGGCCAGCCAAATGTCCACCAAATCTCGTATTCAGATCTATCCTCGGTCTGGTAATCAGCAAACCCTTGACCTCTACCTGGGTGCATCCAGATAGGCTTCTGACACTCATTCATATATTCGAAAAAAGGCTCGAAGTCAGGGTGATCAAGAGGTTGGCCTTTGATATTCGTGTAAATTTGCATGCCCGCTGCACCCAATTCCTCGATCGCTCGGCGGGACTCTGAGGCCATTCCTGTCGAGTGATTCATCGGCGCCGTCCCTACGAACGTTGGAAATCTCTCAGGATATTTTTCACAGAGAGAGGCCATCGAATCTGAACCAATTTGACTGAGTTCGAGTGCTTTTTCGGGGTCGGCAATTTTTTCTAGCGGCGGTGAGGCAAGAGTCAGGACTTGTTGGTATCCCTCGCCAAACATGTCCATGACCTCGAACCTGCGGTCCAGATTGGTGATCATTGGCACGGCACCGCTTCGGAGCGTGATATCAGTCATTTGGCCGATATGACCTATCAGAGCGTCAAAGAATTCTGTCGGCCAAATGTGGTTAAAAATATCTACCTTACGCATGCTGTT
>Ga0209137_1004943_pt1 | contig 10354 bp, 8 predicted proteins | sample SaaInl5LU_22_DNA_FD_184642 | JGI IMG/M metagenome (GOLD analysis project Ga0209137, IMG submission 184642) | Marine microbial communities from expanding oxygen minimum zones in the Saanich Inlet - ESP_105LU_22_DNA (SPAdes) (version 2) | ecosystem: Environmental > Aquatic > Marine > Intertidal...
GTATGATATACAGCTACCGCCGCCAAGACCAATCCCGCCTTTCAACATATTGCCTGTTTCATACAACCTGTCCTCGAGTCCAATCTCTTTGACAAAGGCGACAAATCGCGGTATATCACAAGCAAATGATTCCGCCGATTTTTGCCCCATTCCTTTTATTATCGAAATAACATCAACCCAATCCTCGTAGCCATACTTGTCATTCGTTAATATCTCGGGCTCGCTGTCAATAATCAGCTTTATTTTCTTTTCGCTGAACCCTCTTCCAAAGATGTTGGACGCCGCCATCAACGAAGTAATTGACGCATTTTTCAATCTCTCCTCTATACCGTCATGTATTTTTTTCGCGAGTTTGAGTTGGAAACCATCTATGGTAAGCAAGTCGTCGACAGACATACTCACAATCTTTGGAATGGTATCATAACCCGCGTCAATAATGCGAGAAATGTTGCCACTACTAAGCCCCACTACCCCTATACCACGAAAGAACCCTGTTATGTTTTTTTCTTTTACAGTAACGTCTTTGTTAATATCAAGAATCACAACGTCAACTTTGGTGTCATTCCATATATACTCGACGCTTGGCATCTTAGGTTCTTCAGCTGGTACGATTACCTTACGGATATAAGGAATCACATCGCCGCTACGTATAATCTCAATCAAGGCGCCAACACCGATTTTATTTTGCAATATGAACGAAGCATTAAAACCAGTCGCATATTCAATCGATACGCCGCCCAACTGTATTGGTTCGAATTGGACCCGCGGTTTCAAGTAGCCATCTTTGCTTGGACTCCAAATTACATCAACCACTTTTGCCTCTGCAATCTGTTCGGTGAGAACCATTTTGAACGCGAATGCGTGTTCTGGATTAGCCGATTTCCTTTCATAAATAGCGTCATTAGTCACAACAACCCCGTCGATATCGTAGGTTGATTTCTCCCTCCATTCTACCAAGACCTTGGATAATGTTTGATTGGTAAGTTCCATATACTGACCCCTCATAGTTTTCTTATGTATGAACGCATGTTTGACACAAAGAGCGCCCATTTTCTCAAGGATTTTCATTTGTTCAATAGGCGTAACTAGTGGCTTAATCACCTCATAAGCTACAAAATCAATATCATGTATCGCAGAGTTAATGGTTTTTTGATTAATGATTCCAGCAATCATGTTTCTGGAATTCGCAAATTTGGATTGGTATTTGGCCTTGAATACATCTCTCTTCATGATGAATTCGCCGCGAATAACGACATTACTAATGGTGGGTAAACAACGCTTCAAGTAGGGAATAAAGTGGCTGATGTCTTGGCCGATCTTCCCGTCGCCTCTAGTAAACAGCTTAGGCGTGTTACTTTTACCTTCACCTTCCGTAGTATACAAACCACTAACCCCATCTAACTTGCACGACACCAAATAAGGTCCCTTATACTTCTTACACCAGTTGTCAAGGGCGTTGGTATCGGGTTTAATTTTATTCATGGACCACATTTCGTAAGGTAGTAATGCTTTTTGTTTAGTAGCGTATGCATTTGCATGTATTGGCGCCCCAACCTGTGTGATAGAAGTATTATTAGGATATTTGTTTTGTACGTATTCGAACAATATGTCATATTGGTTGTCGGTCATAAAAGGTTTATTATTATGGTATGCTTTATCAGCGGCTAATATAATCTTGGTGAGAACATCTTCACTAAGCGTAACAAGAACACCGATTCCATTCGTCTTAAAGTCCTGTATGATATTTAGTATGGTGGTCTTATTAGTGGTCTTATTCGTGCTCATATTAGAATACTAAGAATACTAAGAATACTAAGAATTGTTTATCTTGTTTATAGAATAATTATTTTCTAACTAACTAACTAACTAACTAACTAACTAACAATCCATAATTATCTTTCATTTTTTATTTATCATAACTGCATAGCACGCCCATCCATCATACCAACATAACAACAAAAAAAAAAGAGTAATCTTTTTAAAAATTAAAATGTTATTATACGTTAATTAAAATACAATCTACAATACCTAACTATTTATGCAACGAATGTTATTTCCTCCAAAGCCGTGAGGTTATCTTTCAAATAAGAATTCGCATTTTTTAGACAGTCGATGTCGTCTTGCGCCAACTGTAGTTCGAATTCTTTTTCCTTTTCTAGAACCGAGTATTTGTTTCGCATTTCTTCTAATTCTCTTTTGAGTTCCTTTATGGAAACGCGTAACGAATCATTATCAGCTTCAAGCGTTTTTATATAGACGCCATCGATTTCTACAAATGCATTTGTATCTTCTTCCATTATCTGTAGCATCTTAGCCTTATTATCTTCGCGTGTACATTCGCCTTCCTCGACGCTGATATTACATACGCTTTCAATTACGCTGTAGCATTCGCTCTCTCGTTCGCTGTCGCTATCATTAAAGTAATCGTATGGTTCATACAATTTATAATCAGATATAGATGCTATAGATGCAGGATCAAAAGCATTAGCCTGAATACGTTTCTTTCTTGGCGCATCTGGCACTACGAGTTCGCGTGTGTTTCTCGCAGCTGGTGGTGTTACTGGTGTAGTACTAATCCAATCGATTTCGTCATCACCGCGACCATCACCGCGACCATCACCGCGACCATCACAGCCAACCATATCTTCATTATCATCAGTATCCTCATCATACAACGAGTCGATATAGTCAGACGCTCTGATAGACAGCGGCGTAGTCATCTCAGTAGAATCACTCGAACGAGGAGATGTATTTTTATAAATGTTCCAATACCACGTCATTTCTTTGCCAGTATCAAAATCGGTATATTCTACATGACAATTACACATACCTCCTACCGAAATCTGTTTTTGTATGTCAATAGTCATACGATTGTAAAACCAGCGCCTGAAATGTACAAATGCACTAATCTTTTTGTTCTTACGATGAAGTAAGTCGACCCTTTCTATGATACCGTAATGATTGAACAGGAAGACGTCCTTCAGAGGTATCTTGCCAATAAAATTGACGTAGATATTGGGAATATAAATGCTCAAGGTTTGATTAAAGTTGTCACACATGTTGAATTACTACTAGGTAGATTTTATGTAATAACTATAGTACTAAGATTTTACTTTCATTTTTTTTTTCGATTACTTATTGATGGTAGTAAACGCCTCCTACCTCAACATATTAACTTCCTTTTTTAGCCACTAGCCACAAATAAATAACCCTCAAATAAACAAATTACTGCCTAACCCTCCAAGATAATAAATATATTGTCATAATATAAGATGAATTCCAACAACACATATAACAATAGTATCAATAGTAGCAATAGTAGCAATAGTAGCAATAGTAGCAACAGCAGCGCAACCTATGACCTACATCATGAACAGAATAAGGTTGTCAACGGAATTAATGAGTCAACGAAAAATATCGCAAAGAACGTAGGTATCGAGGTGAAAACAGTCACACGTCCCAGTAAAATTCATTCCCTTACCAAGGGTGTATTCTTGTTACTTTTAGCAATTAGTGGTAATTTCGTTGCCGAAACACTAGGATGCAACACACATAAGCTACTAAAGACCAACATGGTTGCAAAGCACCTATTAGTGTTTATGATTTTATATTTCACGATTAGATTTACAAGCAACGACGATGCTCCTGACCCCAAAAAGAATTTAATTGCCGCTACATTAGTATACGGATTTTTCATCATGTTTACCAGAATGAGATTAAATATTACTATTTATGCGTTCTTTGTTCTGATGATATTATATTTGTTATCTGATTTCATAACCTATCACACAAGTCATCCAGGCAAAGTTCCACCCAATAGAATGGAGATACTAATTGATATTCAAAAAACAGTATACTTCTTATTACCTATAATAGTGTTGTATGGGTTTATTGTGTATATGTATGACGAGTACAGAGTAAACGGAAAGAAAAAATCCAAGTTGTTAAAGATTATTTTCGGGGTTCCAAGATGTAAATACTCATAAACATAGGAAATAATGTGAGCGTAAAATGAATCCAAAAAAAAAATGAAAACATTTATCATTTCTTTTTTTCTAGACAATATTAAATGTCCAAAGGTGTTTACAATATAGTTGATACTGCTGGCGTAATTTTTGATTTATACTTATTATCTTTACTTACAAGTTACCTTACTAAAGCTTTTTCGAAGCTCACAATCATGTCGAAGGAATTGGTCAACCTGTCAACCACCACCATCGCCACCACCACCACAGATAACTCATCCCCAATCGATTCTTGTCCAATCTGCTATGACGAAATAACCAATACGAATGTAGTAGTGACAGAATGCAACCACAAGTTCCATACAAGTTGTTTGATGAATTCAGTATCGCGTAATGGTTTTGGTTGTCCTCTCTGCCGCGGCGCTATGAAAACCATAGAGGATGACGCGTCAGACAGCGATGAATCGGAATACGACGACGAAGAAAATGAATACGACGACGAAGATGATGAAAATAGTGAAGACGATGAAGACGATTATCTTGATCCAGATGAGGATGCGTATCCTTTTGAGTACATGGATGAAGACGACGATGAGATCAAAAATACCGAAGAAGATAACATCCTATACTCTGTAAAATGGCTATTCCGTTCAAATCAGTTCGGATGGATAGAAGAAAGCGAGGGTTATCATGATGATTTTGGAGAATTTTGCAAGGAAGCATACAAAACAGAAGATTATGTGTTGAGTGGCGTAAGATGGATGTTCAATCGTTTGATGGAAGAAGAAAGCGAGATATACAACTTCTGTGAGAGTCCTTCAAGATGGCCTCCTATTGACTACATTACCTCGTATATGAAAGAAAAAAATGTGCCTATGGGTAGTTTAGTAGATTCTTGTCTAGGTTCGTTTTGTACATTCAAATATAGAAAAGTAAATATATATGATAAGTGGGCGTATAGTTCATCTGTATCAGACATAAACTTTGAGAGGATGTACCAAAAAATAGAAGACAAATGGTTTGCGGGTGCCAAATACCCAGAGACGGCAAACATTGGTTACAGAGATTGTATGACGTGGCGTTACTCAAACAAATATGTTAGATAAATTACTAACCTACTAACCTACTAACCTACTAACCTACTAACCTACTAACCTACTAACCTACTAAGCTTCAAGTAACATATTAATTATTATCTTTTAATTAACATATTAATTATTATCTTTTAATTAACATATTATATGCGAAATATCTTATCTTTTAATTACAATATTATCTTTTAAATTAATATCTTAATTAATTCCCTTTTCTTTTCTTTTCATGACATCATAGGGTTTTCCTTTTAAGTATTAAATTGTACTTCTTATTAATATGCATATATATTATATACAACATAATATTAGCCAACGCCAAAATATGTTATATTGTCCAAGTCAAAAATATATTATACTAAAACGTAATAAACAAACTGCTACTAATAATAGTAAGTATAATACAAACTATACATATAATGCCGAGTTTTTACATCCCAAGAGTTAGCACCGATTATAGTACTGAAGACATAATAAACACATTTCATTTGATGTACATAGGTAATGTTAATCGCGTAGACATCGGAGATTATTCCGACGATTATGCTTACATGTCCGTTTTTGTGCATATAGATACGTTGTATGATAGCGAACTAGCTTACAACATAGTAAACAGAACCCATCGTAGAAATAACGGTTGTTACAAACTTTACGTAAATGAGATTGACTATTGGAAAATTTACAAAAATCTAAATCCAATAAGAGAAACGCATATGAACATTCATCAGTTGTCGTATGCATTAACCTGTGCGGAAAACAAAATTGTCAATCTAGGATATGAGTTTGAAAGCGAATTGGAAAAGAAGAATGACGATATTTATCGATTAACAAAGGTAGTCCAGAAGCTGGTGAACACCGTATATCCGATGCTTGATGCAGATAGTTATCAATTAAAAAATAGAATTAGTTGTACTAACATGATGAATTATGGTGTATGGTATGACAAATCATATTTGCCAGTAAACACGGAAGAAAGAGAACGCATAATAAAAAAACATATGCAAATACAGGAGCTATCTGAAGCCGAACCATGGGACGATCTAGGTGACATATTGAGTTCCTGTGCATCTACTGTGAGTGAGACAACATCAACGCCACGTATACACCAGTACCACTACTACGAAGCCGTGCCTGAACACGATCCCGAACACGACTACGAAGACATCCCCAGCACCCCCAGCACCCCCAGCACCCACAGCCCCAAAAAAGACAAACACAAGAAGGGCAAAAAGGATAAAAAAGACAAACACAAAAAGGATAAAAAAGACAAGCACAAGAAGGACAAAAAGGATAAAAAAGACAAACATAAAAAGGACAAAAAAGACAAACCTAAAAAAGAGAAAAAGGATAAACCCAAGAAGGAGAAACATAAGGATGTTTCATCAAGTAACAATAGTACCGATAGTACTGATAGTGACAAAAGCAACAGACAAAAAAACACGATATCGTTATGTGGAAACGAATAATACGCTCCCAACGCACACACATCAATCATAATATGACATTAATGACACCATAAAATAAGTAAATAATATTCCAGTATTTGTATTTACTTATTTTATTTATTATCTTATTTTATTTATTATCTTTCACTTATATTCACAGAAACTGCGTAGTCATAAGAACTGCTACGTAGATTCTCCAGAGTAACAACTAAGAACCCAATTTCATCATTCAAAATATTGGAAGTAATAGATTGATTAATAGGAATAATATTCTCCTTTGTTTCAGTAGAAATACTAGATTTAGATTGTATAAACCCCTCGTTAATTATAATACTTGATCCAGGTACATTAGTGCTATTGGATATATCATATTTAGTCACGCTATGGTCATTCAAGTTAGTAAAACTTCCAGAGCCACTAAGAGGAGTATCCCCAGGTTGATATAGACGTATACGGAATCGTATAGTGTCAGAACTATTTATTATTACGTTTAATGAATCAATATTTATCGAATTATGATAGTAATTGTTATTTCCTGTTAATATTACAACATTACGTTCCTCTCCAGGGTTCGTACTCATACCAACCAAATTAGTAGACAAAGAAAATAAAGCCGTAGAGGGTTTATATCCACCTTCAGATATGACTGTTGAACATATTTGCGTCAAATTAGCAAGCCCGCTAGAATTATTCACTATTTCATATCTAACAGGTAAGTTAGCAGTATACATGTATGGTCCAGACAGGGAATTTACGTTAGTGATTTGGTGACAATAAATAATTCTGCCGTAACAAACAAAGCCAAACCTTACACGTCCTACACTAAGCCACTCCAAATCAATTATCAGTAACTGAGCTTTGGTAAAATCCAAAATAATCCCCGAGTTACCAGTACCATCAAGTTTATCCATATTCCATGATGACTGTGTATAAATAGTATCTGTAATCGATATATCGGCCAACGTGTTTGATCGCAACACAACAGAAACAGGATCAGAATCGTTACCGTCAAACTGCAAAAATAGACCATTATATTTGTCATAGTAACCTACCCTAAGCAAGTAATCATCGCTGGTACTGGTGTCAGTATTAAACACAAACGACATCATAATAAGAAGCGATTTGCCTGGTTGATAATTGCAATATTGCCTACTTTGTGATACAGATTGACCAACCCCATTCTGGGTCATGTTCGCCTGTGAGTCGCCGTATGTTACACTACCTCCAGACGGTGAATTATAATATATTAATTGTAAATCATTTTTTAAATAGGCGTCAGTAGGTGTAGGTGATGAGGTTGAATTCAGTACGGGAATCTTGATATCTAGCAAAGTATAAGGATATGTAGTGCGCAATTTCCCAAATGCATCAAGCTGTGATTCTGTGGTGGACGATGAATAGATTGGTGTGTCTTGTGTATTAACATGGTCACTCAGTTTGTTAGTGATGATTGTATAATTGGTAGAATTGTCTACAAATGTAACTGTAAGTTTGTAATAAGTATAACTAAAATTAATCACCCTATTATAATTAGTGTTGTTAAAGTATGTATCAGTAAAATATGTAGTAAAAGTTTTTTTATCATTCGATGCTTGCAATAGTACACCGTTGTTTGTTGAGTTTTGGTCAGCATTTATATGAATAGAAATAGACGAATACCCCTCAATACCAATAGATGAGCCAGTAAAAGTTCCACCTGTTCCTTGACCAGAGTTGGATGTATCATATTTATTATTAGTAGTAGATGTAGTTACATAACTAGGTAATGTTATTCTTCCAGTCCCACGTGACATATATAATATATAATATATAATATATATTATTACTATTTAGTATTATAAAATCATTAATATAAAATTAAAGCATTTAATAATATTTGTCTTGATAATATATGAAGTTTGATCTGAACATAGATAATTATACGATAGAGGATATTCTAGACATATTTGATTTGACTGAAAATTATGATGCAAACATGTTAGACATAAAAGAAATCAAAATGCGTGATAATATAATGCGCAGTACAGAACTAGGACAACACGACATAGATAGAACTATCCAGTTTCTACAAGATGCAAAACTGATACTGATGAATGCTAAAGATAATAATAATGCAAGCACCACCACAACCGCAACCATTACAACCACAGGAACCATGAACAACCTATTGTCATCTTTTGAAAATAATGCTTCAAAATATACACCACTTAAGGACGAATCAGAACATATGGTACAAGATAGAAAAAACAACGGGAACTACATATCATCGTATCCTAGTAGCTTTTTTAATGGTGTTATTAACCCTTTGATGAAAAAGGTAAGACACATGAATCTAAATATAGATTCAAGATTTCGAAGTAATTACTATTCGCAATCATCGAGCAATTTTAATGCAAATATAGCGGAACAAATTAACGACGTTCTTACGATGCAACTACAATCGATTGAATTACCAACTACTTTTTATACAATATCGAAACAGCTGGAGAACAATTATTTTTATATTGACTTGCCAAATACGAATGATAGTGGTTTAGTAGAAATCCAAGAGGGCAATTATGATTATTCTGGGATTGAGGACGCAATCAATACTGCGCTGACCAATTTGGGTGGCGATTATGCGAACATCGTCTTTAAAATAAATTCGACAGATAAGTCGAATGGAGTAGGCAACGGTTCGGGAAGAATGTTGGTAGGATTAAGTTCAACATCCACCGCCCCAATCCCAAGCGATTTCAAATATTCTTTGAATTTCCAGAAAAGTAAAGCAGGCTTAGAAAATGATTTAACCGCGTTGCCGTTGAAGTTGGGTTGGTTATTAGGTTTTCGAAATGGTAAATACACGGACAATTTGAATTATGCTTCCGAAGGTGTGGTAGATCTGCTAGGGTTGAAATACATGTATCTGTCTATTGATGACTACAACAATAATGTAAACAATAGTTTTCATAGTGCTTTTACAAGTTCTTTATTGAATAAAAATATTCTAGCGCGTATTTCAATAAAAAGTGGTACAACAAATATTATAAGTCAAGATAATTTGAATATAACAACAAGTCCTCGCGAATATTATGGTCCTGTAAACATAAACAATCTACACGTACAGTTATTAGACCCATATGGAAGAGCCGTGGATTTGAACAATATGGATTACAGTTTCTGTTTAACGCTCCAATTAGTTTATGACATCTAATAGTTCGTGTATGAAAGAGATATAATAGTTAATAATATTGATATTTATAAAATCTAAATTATAAATATAAATTATAAATATAATGAACAGAGATACTATTTATTCGGGTATAACTACATCAGGTAATGCTGCTTTTGGAAAATTGAATCCAAGCAATAGAGCAAGTGATTTCATAAGAAAACAAAGTGTACAAACTCAATATGCACGACCACTACACAGTAAAGCAACCAATTACACCGATTTATACAAACTCAGACAATCCTTAGCAATTCAATATGGTAGTTCTACAAGAATCATAAAAGACAATACTTTGTTGCTAACTAGAAATAATATATTGGGAAATAAAAACAATCTAATATCATCTTTGTATACAGAGCTCAGTTTACCGAATGTTCCTGTAGTGTCTGATTTAGCAACTGGTACAACACCTACTAGTATAGACCCAAGTGTAGAGGCCCCGTATTTATTTTATAATGTAGATGCATCAGGAAACTTGTTTGGTAATACTCGTTGTGTAATTGCCAATTACTTGAATTACAAAAAAGGAAGAAACTTTGACTTCGTATCGGTGTTGAATAAATAATCTCTCCCCACTCCAGTCCCACTCCAGTCCCACTCCAGTCCCACAACCAGTACCACAACCAGTACCAGCCAGCATTA
>Ga0209137_1004946_pt1 | contig 10351 bp, 8 predicted proteins | sample SaaInl5LU_22_DNA_FD_184642 | JGI IMG/M metagenome (GOLD analysis project Ga0209137, IMG submission 184642) | Marine microbial communities from expanding oxygen minimum zones in the Saanich Inlet - ESP_105LU_22_DNA (SPAdes) (version 2) | ecosystem: Environmental > Aquatic > Marine > Intertidal...
AAGGTTCAAGAAAAAACTGCACCTACTAACCTGCAAGGTACACCGTTGGAACAAAAATTAAATGATGTACAGATGGACAACAATAGTTTGAATAAATCCTTGAACATGTACAAGGCAGGTGAAGGTGGTAACGATGATTACAAGTCTGATTTGAGTGATAGTGCAATTCAATCTGGAGGTACTGGTAAAGCGGGGTGGTGTTATATAGGTCAAGATAGAGGATTTAGAAGTTGTATGAAAATTAATAAAAATGATGAATGCATTTCTGGTGATATTTTCCCAACAAAAGATATATGTGTAAATCCCAATTTAAGAAATTAATAATGTTATGAATAGTAAATAATAAACTGTAAATTATGAATATTATTTACTTAGGTACGCAGGCAGATACAAATGAATTATAATTTTGTGGCCACTTATTACCACTATTAGACATAGTTTGTCTAACACGAGGGAAATATGATTTGATTCTGTTGTCCCAGCACAGTTCTTTTATTACATTTGGGTTCGAATATCCAGGTACATTCGAGGCAGTAATCGAGTGGCATTTCTTGACTGTGTATCTTTTGATTATTTCATTCGTACATGGGTCAGCCAACGTATTACATATTAAACTTCCCTGAGTAGTTATAGTGTCGTCGTTTGGGCAACCATTTGGGTTTGGGAGACCACTTTGATAAGGTCCAGAAACGTTATTTACTGAGCCAGGATTCGTATTCGGCGAAATATCGAATGAATTTACTCTGTATAACCCGCTATTGTTTGGGTTTGTGTAGGTCACGCCCTGTGTTCCATATGCTTTTTTGCCAACCCATTTACCCTTGGCTATTTGCGCAAATCTTTGATTTCTACTTAAGTTACTACTAGTGTTTTTATGCTGTAAAACGTTTGCTTTGTAAAGAATTTGATTCAGCAAATTAGCATCAGCTTGAGTAATGGTATTATCAGTTAAAGGGTTATATACAGTAGAGGAAGGATTGAGTGGATCAGTACAGTATGGTATTTGCTGTACTCTGCTCCATGCTCTAGGTGGTTGTGGTAAATAACTCATGCTTGTTTAATATATAATATCAATAAGAGAAATCCTATTGAAATTATATTGTTTAAATGTTTAAAATGTTTAAGTGTTTAAATGTTTAAAATGTTTAAGTGTTTAAATGTTTAAAATATTTCTGTTATAAGATCGCCTTCGTTATAAATGTCTGGACACTTAATAATTGTGAATTCTGTTGTTGTGCTGTTGAGGGTTGATATAGGTATGACCATTATCATTAAAGTACCATCTTAAAGACAAGTAGTCCCAGTAGTTGTTATTTACAGTAACAGATGAATCAATAGGAGTCAAGTTAGGTCCTTGTGTTACGATATCTTGTATTTTTTTGGTTCCTAAAGCATAATTCCAATACCACAAGTTAGACAAGTTTCCTTCGAATCCTCCGTGAGTGGCGACATATACATTACCGTAGTTCTGTTTGGGCACACCCTTTAGTTTAATACTTCGTGCAAGGTTACCGTTAATGTAAACGTCAAACTTGGTATTTTCACAACGGATGATTACGTTAAACCATATATTGATTGGAATATCAGGAATTATAATTTCGTGGTTAATTACTTCATATGTGTTCATCATAATAAGCAAGGCATTCGTATTAGGTACCAAGTATACACCTGGAGCATTATTAGGCGAGTTCAGCCCGTCAGGTCCTACTGCATCATTTCCTTTGAAGAATACAGTTCTATATTTATTTCCTAAATATGCAAGGTTGGTAATGTTAATCCATACACTCCATGTAAACTCAATACCCTTATCTTGGTTTACAGACCTGTATATAGTAGTGGCGGTGTTACTACTAGGGTCTTGGTAAAATATTTGTTGTTGTGTGGCATCAACACTACCATCAAACAAGTGCGGACTTTCGGTTGGTTTTACCAAATAATTGATAGCTTTAATACCTGCTCTAAGTAATATCATAAATGCGAATAATACTAATAGTATAAATGCAAATTTAGATACTAAACTATTTGAATCCCCGAATGATCCATCGCTTGAACCATCAGAGGTTGTAAAGGAAGAATTATTGCTACTCATTTATATATATTATATTCAAATAAGAAAAAATAGTAGCATTTTTATTAATTATAGTTGTAAACTATAGTTAATTTATAAATTAATTATTAAATTACACATCGGTTTATCTCTAAAGATTAGTCGGCAAATCTTCTATAATTAACCAAAATTAACCAAGAGTATAAGTGTTTTGTGTGGAACCGTTCTCCATAACATTAACCTGGATTTGATAATCTCCCCCCATTAATGATGATCCTTGGTATCCGTTTCTATAGATGTCCCAAACTTGTTGAGGATTAATAGTATTAGGCCAGTATTGTAGTTTAGAAGTCCATCCATCGAACCCGCCCATAGGTGTAACCATTATGTTAGCGCCATTTTTAACAGCTGGAATACCTGGTAATAAACAAGTTCTTACCAATTTACCGTCTAAATAAACATCTAATGACCTGTTGTAAGTGGAAATAACCAGGTTAGTCCATCTCTGGATAGGAATATTGGTGACTGTACAAGTATGCAATACTGTGTTTTGGAGTCCTCCAGTTGCTGCCTGGGTTTCTGGCGAACCGTGGCAAGCTAAAGCGATGGTTAGGTTGTTTTCAACAGCACCCATAATAACTGCTGGGCAAGGTTCTAACTTTTTAAGATTTTCTCCACTTCCTACTGAACCAGATGATGCTACATTAGTGGCAACGGCTACTTGTTGTGCACATGAACCAGTATTTCCACTTCCATCGGTGGGTGTACTACCACTTGGTAATTGTGTTGCCATACGTCCAAATAACACTTTCTTGTGACCATATCTATAATTCCAGTCGTTGATATAAAACCAGTAAGAATAGGTGAAGTTGGTAGCTGGTGAACTGGTTCCATTTGTTGCTAAAGAAGAAGATTGAATAGTAGAACTAGTTTGTCCACTTAGCACACTTTTCTGTAGTGTATTTTGATCACTTAAGTAATACCGCAAAAGGTAAAAAAATAATATTAATACTACAACGATAACAACAATAACTATTGGATTCATATTATATAATTATCGTAGAAATTTTATATTTGTAATAAAAAATAAATAAATATAAAATCAAATATTAGACATAGAATTGCATGGGATTATTATCATTTGTACTAAAACACAATTTACTATTGTATCCTGCATATTATATTCTGTGAAATATTATTGGTTGAGATTACACAGTAGTACCTTTTTTTCAGTTATAGTTATGACTTGTTGACGATTGTTTGACTACTAGTAGGTTTGGATACTGGCGGACTGTTTTTTTTCTGACTGTTGTATATCATGCTTACGTTGCTAGCTGATAGGACTTTTCTATGATAAACTAAATTACAAAGACCTCCTATGTATCCGTTGTTTTCTCCTACCACTAAATTATCCAACTTGTAATAAGGAACAACCCCATGATTCGATTTTACTAGTTCTCCGTTTAAAAATATATCCATTATTCCTCCGTTGTAATTGATGATTATATTATTCCATTTTTGCAGTAGCATATCATCGTTCTTGTAAAGAATACGGTCACCGTTTGAGTCGAAGTCTAATAACTTATCGTCATTCGTTCTTTTATCGCGATTGTCATGTTTCATGGTTATTAACAGGGTATTCTTTTGTGCGTTGTACATGACCTTGGGTTTATCAGCATAATTCAGTATAGAAGAGAATTCGTTATATTTGTTATTTGTATTCGGTGGAAATGCGTCTAAATATAGCCAGAATGATATCCCATAATTGTAATCATACACATCATCTGATTTTGTGAAGTCAGAATAGGTACCTATAGGTTGTAATACATTTGTATATATGGGCTGGTTTACCAAAAGTTGTCCTCCTTGCTGGCTTATATAATACCTAATAAATGGCTCTGCAAAATAGGCAAGGAGCAGTACGATTGACAACAATAACATGTTCCAGTGATTCTTACCTCCACTAGTATCTTTTACAAAAATACTCAATATTTTTTCCAATAGGTCGCTGAACAAACAAGGAATATAGAATATAGAATTAATTATGAAATCCTTGAATGCGTTTTGTTTTTCACTATATTTAGCAATTGGACTTTTCATGAATAACACTTTGTATACTAGACCTAGTAGCACTAAAACCAAAAGAATATTTAGTATAAAACTAATAATGCTGCTCTGTCCTGATAAATCTTGCAAAGAAATGACTAACCATAAGATGATCATGATGGATATGACACCGCCAAATAGCATAGACATGCTTCTCTGGAACATATCCACTTTCGAGGTAGTTGAATTTTTGTCCGAGAGTTCTGGGAACATGTTACTAATGAATAAAACACTAAACAAGATTCCTATTAGCAAGATAATGACTATACTGCCACCAGCGCGTGATTTATTATTGTCCGCGAAAAACCCACCTTCATATGAAGCTATATAACCCGCTACTATTGCCAAGAATAAGAAAAAACTCATAGTTCCCCAGAATGAAAATTTAGTAAATTTCTTATAGAATGGTTCCTGACTAGTTGTTTTGCTAGTACCACTTTTGTTTCCTAATGTAAATAATATGATTAAGTAAATAAACATAAATATGGCTAATAATAGGGTTAATAGCATCAAACTGCCAAAGTATTGTACGATCAATCCACCTGGATTAACTGTGTAATAAGTTCCTACGGTACAAATAAAACAGAAAAACACAATCATCATTTTGATTCTTTCGTAGTTCAGGTCAAATTTTTCTACATATTTTCCTGATAACCCTTTGTAAAAAGAGAATATACCTAATAATATAGTAGGTATGGTGAACAAATAGGGATAACCGTTAAGTGTACTTGTTGGTACAGATGAAAATAACACAATCAGAAAAATAGTATATGCTACTATATAAAATACGTTACTGATTTGTGTAAACAGATCCTTCAATTCTTTGAAATTAGGAACCAACATAACGGATATACCTACTATCAATAGTGTAATGAATAATACTAAGAATATTTCGGCGGCAACTTTGTTTGAGGTCTTATCCTCACCAATATTATCTACAGATTGATTTAAATTTGTACCTGATAATACTAGTATCAACATTATCATCAAAAAAATTATTAGGAAGATAATTGGATAAAAAAATTTGCCTTCCATTAGATTATACAAGGTTCGGCTATCACCAGAGCCACTACTGCTACTGCTGCTACTACTGCTACTGCTGCTACTACTGCTACTGCTAGTTCCTCTATCACTTCTACTGGGTCTAGTGCTAGATTGTCTCTGTCTACTTGACCGAGAAGAAGAAGATGGTGGGGTATAATTACTTTTCATAACTGTAGGTGGAGGTGGTGAGCCTACTTCTTTATTATTATTTGGGTTTCCTACATTCATATCTTAATATATTAAAATATTATTTGTAAATCATGCAAAAGTGTTTTTATTGTCCGTGAATTTACATATTTTCCTTGGCAGTTTTTAATCCGTGACAATTTCGGCATAATGCAACTAAATTATCTACACCATTATCGCCACCATATTCTAGTCGTATACGATGATCAATCTCGTAAGTATGGTCTAATTGCGCTTCACAGTGACCACAAGTCCAACCTTGCTGAGCAGCAACATATTTCTTTTTCGTTTCACTTACACAACGTTTGTTTCCATTTTTCCCAGAGGTCTTGATTCTACTATTACTAAATTTACTGGGGTTACTATTAATACCATTAAATGTCTCCATAAAACTACCATCATGTTCTCCTGTAAAATCAATAATAGGACTTAATGCACCGAGAGTATTTTTATTAATAGGCATTAGTTTAACAACGTTGTTTGCATAAAGCAACATATTTTTACCTTCTTTTGGATTCTTCTTCAAAGTAAGGTATATTCCTAATCCTAGACAAACATATAAAATCATTTTGTAGTATTTTTTAAAAGAATACATCATCTTTGTATACTTACCATCATGGTACGCATTATATACAAAGAATGCTGTTAGTCCTAATACAAATATTTCTAATCTCATATATACTATTTACAAATAATATTATATCACACAAATTGTATAATATGTGTCATACTAGAAGTTGAATATGCAAAATAGTTTGGAGGTTACATACATAAAATAATTAGTTAGTTTTTCGTTGTTTTTTTGTTTTCTTTTGTTTTCTTTTGTTGTTTAATTTTGAATCGAACCCCGCCAAAAATTTTGTTTTTGTTTTTATGATCGTGCTCATGTTCGGTTATTTCCTTTGATATTGGTGGTGATGTAAATTTTATTGACACATTTCGGTTGTTACTCTTACTTTTGGTTTTATTTGTACCTTTAGATTTATTTATACTTTTGGTTTTATTTGTACCTTTAGATTTATTTATACTTTTGGTTTTATTTGTACCTTTCGATTTACTTGTAGTTTTGTTTTTATTTTTTATAGTAGTATTGTGTTTCTTGTTATTACCACGAATAATTAGATCATTAAATTTATCTAAACTATCCAAAATATAATTCTCGTCTATTGGTGATGCTGAAGTAGTATATGTATAATAAAATAGCTCTTTTAGTATGTTGAATGCTCTTTTGGTATTATTACCGAGAATATGTTTGTTTGTGTTTAAAGCATATAAAATAGGATAATAACTTGTTACAAAACCCCATTTATCCACATTTTTTATAAAGACAGTATCTAAATACTCGCGCATATTGGCTATAATATTTTCATTATTATTAAAGTGCATCAGTATTTCAACGATATATGACTCAACAAACTTTTTAGGATCCTCGTTAGATATTATTTTTATTAATTGATGAACCACCTCTACGTGTCCAGGTCCTCTAACATGACTCCATTCATATATATATTTCTTCACAAATCTGGTTAAACTTTCCCTGTTTACTATTCTTTCGGATTTATTGTAAAACTTGGTATATTTATTTATAAAAAATGTGTTGCAAATTATTATTGAATAAGGTGTATTATATTGTATAGGACGCCCTTTCCAAACTGCTGGTATTTCTGAGTTTTTGTCAGGTACATAACTACATGACAATCCCCAATCAGTTAATCTTGCGTATAATCTGTTACCTTTTTCTTGTACTAATATGTTTGAATCTTTAATGTCGTTGTGATATAAGTTCATATTATTCATCGGTACGATTGCTTTGGTGAATAATTCAACTAGTTTTTTACTCATTTGTTGTACTGCTTTAAAGCTCTGTTTACTTTCCATATACTCATCTACTGGTAGACCAGCATTTGGCATGTTTATAATTCGCAGGTCGTCAATTTTATTGTTAATGTTATCTAAAGTGTATTCGTGTTTTTGTAAACTTTTACATTTGTTGGTATAATTTTTTAAATCGCCTTGTGTTAGTTTTTTGGGGTTACATAACACCGTGTTCTTCAATACAAAATAATTACCGTAGTTTGGTATTTTTTTCACCTTGTTTTCTATTGTTTTGGATAACTTATACTCGTCATTCGCGTCGTGTGTGTTCATTAATTTACTTACAGTACCTTTTTTACGGTTAGTTTCGTCCTGACATAGTAGACCAGGTGAAAAAACGCAGCCAAACCCCCCAGCTGCTATTACTTCTCCGCCCATTATATTATTATCATAATTGTTGTTATTGTTGTTATTGTTGTATATATTCATAATTTAAAACTATATATATACTACTTATAATTTATTTATCGTAAAAATAGTATATAATTGCGCATAGAATAACTAGTACTGAGAAATATATGATTTTTTGTTTTATTTTATAATAGTTCATCAGTTTAGTGTTTTTGCTTTTGTATTGATTGTAGTAATTTGTATAGAACTCTTCAATAGATATGTGCGGTTTTTCTAGTTTTTCATTCACTTTATTATGAATAAAATGTACCCATTTAATTAGCGATTCTTTGTTATCTAAATAAGGCGCAACTGGATATTTTACGATTAGTCTATTAAAGTTATTGGATATACTTTCAACTGGTATAAACAAGTAAAAATTTTGTATCATTTCATAGAACTTTTTCTTAGTTACGGCGTTGGGATTTTTGGGGTAATTCATCGAAAGGGTGTGTAAAAAAAACCAATAATGAGGACCCCAGACATCTGGGTCTAAATATTTCATATTGAATAAAATGAATATAAAAAAAACGGTCAAATAACATATAGATACTCAAAAAAATGAGTAATGATAATAATAATAGAATTACTTGCAACAATTGTGGCAAGGATGGACATATGTTTTATCAGTGTAAACTGCCTGTTATAAGCTGTGGTATAATATTGTTTCGTAGAAATAAAGAATCTGGGATAATAGAGTACTTGATGAATAGAAGAAGAAATAGTTATGGATATGTTGATATGATAAGGGGAAAGTATAATGTATATGATATAAATCAAATGGCAAGCTTAGTGCAACAGATGTCTGCTACTGAAAAGGAATCATTATTGATAAAGACATTTGATGAACTGTGGAATGGTATGTGGGGCGGTATGTCAGCGACTATGGCGCAAAATGAGTATTTGGCAAGTTCTAAAAAATTTAATCATATTAAATCGGGTGTTACAGTTGATAATACATTATTCAAAATAGAAGATATAGTAAATAATTGTAATACAGAGTGGAATGAAACTGAATGGGAGTTTCCGAAAGGGCGTCGTAGTACAATAAAAGAAAGGGACTTGGAATGTGCGCTTAGAGAAGTATGTGAGGAAACTGGTATTACAGCTAGTAATATTGATATTATCGAAAATTTGATTACATTTGAAGAAACGTTTATAGGGACGAATTATAAATGTTACAAACACAAGTATTTTTTGGGTACATTAAAAAATCCAGATATTTCTTTGAGCAATTTTCAGCATTCAGAAGTAAGCAAACTAGAATGGAAAAGTTTAGATGAATGCTTACAGATTATACGACCTGATAATTTAGAAAAAAAAGGATTAATTACAAATATTAATAATGTATTACAACAATTTAGATTATATTCATAATATATAATAATATACATGTCAATAATAAATAATATTATGAATAAAACACAAGAATTGATATCAGGTAACAGTGACGACACTAATCCATCTGATGTGAGTGATGTTGGCGAACCCCAAAGTGAAACAACAAATACAGATACGTCTAGTCCTGGTACACAATCCATGATTGATGCTGCTAAAGATTCAAAACCAAACAAACTATACGAGAAATTCAAAAACTTAGATTGTAATAACAGTAATTTTTATACGAAGGAGTGTAACGCTTTTTTACTAGAAAAGGAGTTAATGGAAGAAGATAATATAGCTAAGGATGAAAATGCTCGCAGTTTTCTGTATCCTAACCTGAATGACAAATCATTTAATATTAAGATTGCTTCTAAAAAAGAGTTTAATGACACCAAATACGACGGGACTATCCACGAAGATATTAAAGGACATGCGGAAAAATTGAGTAGAATGGACTTTGAATTGCAACCACACCAGCAATTCGTCAAGAATTTTTTGTCATCACAAACACCTTACAATAGTTTATTATTATTTCATGGGTTAGGTACAGGAAAAACATGCAGTTCTATCGGTGTATGTGAAGAGATGCGTGATTACATGAAACAGTCGGGGATAACGAAAAAAATCATTATTGTTGCATCTGAAAATGTCCAAGATAACTTTCGTTCTCAGTTATTCGACGAATCAAGGATGAAACTAGTGAATGGTCTATGGACAATAAATTCGTGCATAGGTAATAAGCTCATTAACGAGGTAAACCCCACCAACATTAAAGCTATTTCCAAAGCCAAATTAGCTGAACAAATAAGGAAACTAATTAAATCTTATTACTTGTTTTTAGGTTATGGTCAGTTTGCTAATTACATAATTAGACAGATGAATGTAGAAGGTAGCGAAAAATACGATACACAAACGATTAATAAAAGGATTATAAAGAAGCTAAGAAACGAGTTCAACGATAGATTGATAGTGATTGATGAGATACACAATATACGTTTATCAGACGATAATGCCAATAAAAAGGTGGCAATTTATCTAGAGAGATTGGTAAAATCGGCGTTAAATATGAAGCTCGTTCTTCTATCAGCTACACCCATGTACAATACTTATAAAGAAATAATTTGGCTGTTGAACTTGATGAATATGAATGATAGACGCGGGAAAATGTATATTAAAAATGTCTTTGATAAAAACGGCAATTTTAAAAAGGAAGGAGAAGAGTTATTGATGCGTAAAGCCAGAGGATATGTTTCTTTTGTGAGAGGAGAGAATCCATATACATTTCCTTATCGTGTGTATCCTAATGAATTTGCGCCAAAT